>Ga0335077_10009897_pt1 | contig 11858 bp, 9 predicted proteins | sample Lox_Sample_31_FD_207151 | JGI IMG/M metagenome (GOLD analysis project Ga0335077, IMG submission 207151) | Soil microbial communities from Loxahatchee National Wildlife Refuge, Florida, United States - Lox_Sample_3.1 | ecosystem: Environmental > Terrestrial > Soil > Wetlands | place: USA: Florida...
GGCACCGAAAGCATCGATGGACGCCGAAGCCATGGACACGGCCGGCAGAGTCGTGGCCGAAACCTATACACCGGAGGAGATGGCGAGGCTGGAGCGAGCCCTGATCGATGATGCGGGCCGCACTACCGGCGGCGTCCCGGAGCATCTTTCGTCTTTCGTCCGCTCAGCGGGTATGGCTGATTTGGAGGCTCGATGGCTCCGCGAGCCGCTTAACGAGGAGAACAAGGAGCGGTTGGTGGCGCTGGAGTCGCAGCGCGGACGATTCGCTGAATTGGGGCGAATGCTGGAGGAATACGCTGGGAAGAACGCAGGCCAAGCAGGTGAGGCTTGGGCGTTCACGCAGTCCATTCAGGCCTTCATCCACGAAGGCGATGTCGAAGGCCAAATGCGGGTGATGCGCACGGCCCTGGCGCGCAGTTCGCTTTCCGGTCCGCTGCTGGACCGTTACCTGAACCTGCTGATCGCACGCCAGCCCGAAGAGTTGCTGGCCCTGGCGCGCAGCGGCGTTTCGAGCGATGTGCGCAATCGGGCCGTGCAGGTGGCGATTGCCAGCGAGCGGGCAGACCTCGCATATCGAGCGATAGGGACTCGCGGCGGCGCAGGGCTGCCGCCCGTTTGGGCTCGCGCGTATACGGCGCTGGCGGGGATGTACCTCGACGATCGCGCGCCCGTCATCGATGCAGCGTTCCAGGGAGCGCTCGATACCCGAACGATCGGCGAGCGCCTGCAGGCGCCCCTCAAGCCGGATTCGGTAATCGTGGGACACGTCTGGTTCTACTACGGAGCGCGCTACGGCGAGTATCTAGGCACCGCGAAGAACGATCGGGCGGCGGACTGGCTCGCGTCGTCTCTGGAAGGCGCCCCGGAGAGTCCGGCAGCGTACATGGCATTGGGAGATTGGTATGCCCAGGCGGGGCAGGGTGCCAAGGCGATAGGGGAATACGATGCCGCGCTGCAGCTCGATGATGACCGCGCCGATGCGCACGATCACGCCGCCCGTGTGCTCTGGGACGAGGGCAGGCAGGTGGAAGCGGTCGCGCGCTGGAAGGCAGCGCTGGCGACGTATCTGCGGATCCAGAGCCGCGGCGTACGCGTTCCGGAGCCGTTCTGGCATTGGGCCGCGGAGACGTTCCTCGATATCGGAAAGCGTCACGCGCTGGGACAGATTCGCATCGAGATCGCGCACCTGCTGGGCGATTACTACCAGCGCAACAACATTTACCGCTTCAATGAACTTCTGGAGCCGGCTGCCAGCGCCTCGATCGCGTCCGGCGAGGGGATGGATTGGCTGGTGGAATTGAGCCGGTCGATGGAGTATCCGGACAGCATTGTATTTGCGCTTTCGCGGGCACCCGGCATCACCGCGGCACAGCAGCTCGAACTGCAGCGCGTCCGGGTCGATCTGGCCGTCCGGGAGGCCGATCGGCAATTCGGCGACGCTCACGAAGCCGCCTTGTCGCGAGTCGAGGCCGAGCGCATTCGGCTGGCCGCGATGCTGCTGGATGCCGGCGATGCCCGGGGCGCGGCGGCGGAGTGGCGCCTGGTGCCGCCTCCCCCCGCCAAGCCCTCGTGGTGGACTGAAAATCGCGAGCGATACATTACCGAGGTCCGCCTGGCGTCGCGCACCGGGACACTCGACGCCCTGCTGGCGCGCTACCCTGCTGAAGCGCGGTCGATGAACCTCGCTGAAACGCTCCGCTTTGCCGCTGTGGCGCTGCGGAAGGAGCACGACGAGGAAGGCGCCCGGAAGGTGCTGGAGTTCGTGTACGATCGGGCAATCCACGAAGGGCATCTGGAGGCAGCCAACTTTCTCGGCCTGGCGGAAGTGAAGCTGCAGCGTGGGGACACGGCGGCCGCCGTGGCGCTTCTGAATCGCATGTCGCTGGTGAGTTATCGGACGGCGTTCCGCACACAGTGGGACGATGGTGTCGAGACTCTGCCTCTCGCCGCCGAACTGCTGGTGAGATACGGGAAGAGTGCGGAGGCGGCGGATTTCCTGCGGAGACGATTGAAGGCTGTTCCGTGGGATGCCGACGCCAAGTTGCATCTCGCACGCCTTTTGCTTCCGGCCAATGCGGAACGAGCGCAGGTGCTCGATGACGCCATCAACAATTCCCAGGCTGCGTACAGGTTGAGGGCGGAGGCCGCGCGGATGGCTGCGGGCCGCAGTTCGGCAGCGCCGGCGGGGACGGAGCTTTCGCTGCTGGCCTCGCCCTCCGTGAGCCCCGCCGCCGCCGCGAAGCCCTTTCAGGTGGAGGCAAGGGTGGAGGCGGCACGCGAAACCTACGATGCCGGAACCAAACTGCGCTTGTGGCAGGAGGCGCTGGCGATCGCACCGGAAGACCTGCGGGTTCGCCTGGGGACTCTACGGGCCGCAATTGCCGCCGGACGCGACAGCCTGGCACTGGCGCTCGAACCGGGGCCCGGGCCCATGAGGTATGGAAGGCCCTACAGTCCGCCCAAGGCGGGCGAACTCACAGACGACGAGCGCGCCTCGGTCGCCGAAGCGCTCGCCGGCGCGGCGGAGCGTCTCGACGATCTGGTTGCCGCCCAAAGCCATCTCCGCGCCGCGATCGAACTTCGCCCGCCGGACCAGCGCCAGGCATTGATGCGCCGTCTGGACGCGATCACCGCCGAGCAGGACCGGCGCGCCAAGAATACGTCCAGACAGCCTGCCGTGCGAAACGTGATCGAACAGGATCACGCGGTGGGCCCGCGGATTCCGAGGAGTGCGCAATGAAAAAAGTCTTGCTGTTTGCCACGTTGCTGGCACCGGCCGCAGGGTACTTCTACCTGCAGCAGACCGCCGCACCGCCGCCTCCGAAGCTCGCCGCCCTGATGCCCGGCGGCGCGCTGCTCTACCTGGAAGCGCAGGATTTCGGACGACTGCTGCGCGAGTGGGACGCCTCCAACGTCAAGTCGGACTGGCTCGCGAGCGAAAACTACGAGGTCTTTTCACGCTCCAATCTCTTCACCAAACTCAGCGAGGTATACGATCAGTACAGCGAGGCCGCGGGATTCGTGCCGGGGCTTGGGGGAGTCCGCGAAATTGCCGGGACCGAATCGGCGCTGGCGCTCTACGGCATCCGCGACGTGGAGTTTCTGTATGTCAGCCGCGTGGGGGATGCCGAACTGGTAAAGAGCCAGTTGTGGACCTTGCGCAACAAATTCGAGCAGCGGCAGGCCGGAGGCGTCGTCTTTTACTTGCGCACCGATCCGTCGTCCAAGCGTACCGTGGCTTTCGCGTCGGCCAAGGGGCTACTGCTGGTGGCTACGAGGGACGACCTTGTGGCCCAGGCTTTGGAATTGCTGGCGGGAGCAGGGAACTCGAACGTTGCGTCCGACCGCTGGTATCGGGACTCGTCGGCTGCCGCAGCGAACCCCGGCGAACTGCGGCTGGTCATGAACCTGGAGGCTCTGGTGCGGAGCGACTACTTCCGGTCGTATTGGGTGCAGCGCAACGCGCCGGCGGTCCGCCAGTATTGGGCAGGTGTGGCGGATGTGACGCGATCCGCCGGCGCCATTACAGAAAGCCGGGTGTTTCTGCGCCAGCCGGCGGCTCAGCCGGCGCGGGATGCGGCCGGCGACAGGACCACGTCGGATTTGCTGGCTTTGGTGCCTCCGGAAGCGGGCCTGTACAAAGCATCAGCGGCAGATTCCGCGGCGGCTGCCACCCTCATCGTCCAGAAGCTGATCAGCCCGCAGATCGACCGCACTCGCGACTGGCGTTTCGCTCCGATGGCGGTCTCCAGCGACCAGCACGCCGGCAGCGAAGGCGACCTGGAGACGCGGATCGACGAGCCGCCGCTGCCCGAGGACGCAGGTATGGGGGATTCCGAAGCTACCGTGCGCGGCATGTTGGAAAAGGGCGGCGCTCGCAGCGTTCTGCTGTTACAAGCCAGCTCGCCGTCCGCGGGCACTTTCGTTTCTTTGGGGTCGGTAATGGTAGTGGCTGGTTCGTCCGATTGGGATCGCGATGCGGTTCGCGATGCGCTTACGGCCGCGGCCGGAAAGTTGTGGACCGTTTCGAAGCTCGGCGCCGGGTGGACGAGTTCCACGTCCGGACGGCATCCGGTGGAACGGATGGACGGACTCGGTACATTGGCGTTCGCCGAGCGTGGGCACCTGCTGTTCCTCGGCAATGACGCGAATCTGCTGGCCGCGGCTCTCGATCGGGCGAGCAGTACCGCTGGTGGGGAGACGTTCAGCTATGCGGCCGGGGTTCGCCATGTGCGGGAACGGCCCAACTTCGAGCGGGTGATGCGGGCGCTCGATTTCGGGTCGGCGGGGAGAGCGGCACCCGCCTTTTTCAGCGGGAACCTCGCGAGCCTCAGCCGGGTCCTGTCGGCGATCGAAGAGGTGAGGTTGACAGAAGAGGAGAGAGAGGCCCAGACTCTGCAGACAGTGGTTTACAGGCTGGGGCAATAAGGAATCTTCTTGGTTATACTTTTCGCAGGATCGGATTTCTGGCGAGATGTATTCGGAACGGTTGATCGAACATTTTCAGAGCCCGCGCAATGTGGGGGAATTGCCGCCCCCGGCCGTGACTGTGGAGGTATCGAACCCGGCATGCGGGGACATACTCCGGCTGTCGGCGCGCTTCGAAGGGGATATGGTGGTAGAGGCACGCTACAAGGTTCGCGGGTGTACGGCGTCGATAGCGTCGGGGTCGGCGTTGACCGAATGGATGACGGGCAAGACGCGCCAGGAACTGAGTGCTTTTCGGCCCTCGGCAGTGGAGGAAGCTGTCGGGGGGCTGCCGGCCGAGTCGAAACACGCCGCCGTGCTTTGCGCCGAAGGCGTGAAGGCGCTGCTCAAGAGGAGATAGCGTTTACAGGCAGCAGTGGCGAAGCCGGTCCATTTCGCGATTCAGGGCTGCCAGAGAGGTTCCGCACTGCGGGAACTGGCCGAGGGACGCATCGTGCTCGATATTTTTGAGCACGGTGGCCGCCGCCAATGCCCCGACGTTGGCGCAGGCGCCCTTGGAATAGTGCGCCAAGCGCATACATCGCCCGGCATCCTGTTCGCGAATCGCGGTCTCCAGAAGGAGTATTTGACGCGATGTATCGTCAATCAACGCGGCAAGGACCTCGCGCATAAGATCCTCGTCGTCCAGCGTGATATCCCGGAGTTGCTCCCGGTCCAAAACGGTGGTGGTATCGGTCAACTTCACGCTTCGATTGTGACAGAGGCGAGCGGCCCCAGGAATCGAAGGAAGACCTTAGTGATCGGACCGAAAGAACTTAGTTTAGAAGAAATCGCGGGGCTTCGCGCAAGATGCTGCCGATAAAGGGTCTTATCTTTCTGATATCCTTCTGATCCGCCTTGACAACCGGCATCCCTCTCCATTACGCTCGGTACAATCGTGGCCGCCCAGTTAGCGGTCACGGTTTGAGGCCCTACGGCTTGGCCTGTTTGCTTTTTTGCGGCCACCCGCGTATGCGGCGCCGCCCGACCCGAAACTACACGACAACCATCAGGAGGGGACCACATGGCCTTTCAATCGGAGCTAGCCGAGTCGTTGCTGCAAAAGGGATTTTCACGCCGGCAGTTGGGGCGCATTGCCAGCCTGCTGACCGCGGGTGCGGCGCTTCCGTTCTACAACGAGTTCGCCATGGCGCAGGAAGCCGTGCAGAGACAACGCGGAGGTGCACGGCGGGTGATGGACCCGGATGCGGTCCGCATCAATCAGAACGAGAATCCCATGGGTCCGTGCAAGGAAGGATTGGAAGCCATCATGAAGGTGGCGCCCATGGGGTGGCGGTACTCGCCGAACAATGAACAGGGCGAACTCACAAAAGCGATCGCGGATACCGAAGACGTGAAGCAGGAGTGCATCAGCATCTTTGCCGGTTCGTCGGATCCGTTGAATCGCGTCATGTGTGCGTTCACCTCGCCCACGCAAAGCTGGACGATGGCAAACCCCGGCTACGGCGGCGGCGCGCCGGCATATATCGGTTCCAAGCTCACGCGGGTGCCTTTGCGCGCGGATTACTCGCACGATGCCGAGGCTATGATCAAGGCCGACCCGACCGCCGGCGCCTATTATGTCTGCAACCCGAACAACCCCACCGGGACGGTCACGGCGCGCAAGGAAATCGAGTACCTGCTGGCGCACAAGAAAGACAACGCGGTCGTAGTGGTGGACGAGGCGTACATCCACTTCTCCGACCACGCACAACCGTGCAGCGATCTGGTAGCCGCCGGCAAGGACGTAGTGGTGCTGCGCACCTTCTCCAAGATTTACGGAATGGCGGGGTTGCGCGCCGGGTTCGCGATGGCGCGTCCGGACCTGTTGGCGAAGTTGCGGCCGTTTGGAGTGGGCTTCATGCCGGTCACCGGGCTGGCCTGTGCGAGCGCGAGCTTGAAGGTAAAGACCCTGGTGGCCGAGCGGCGCGCCCTGAACAAGCAGATTCGCGAAGATACATTCGAGTTTCTGGAGAAGAAGGGCGTGAAGTACATCCCCAGCGAAGCCAACCACTTTATGATGGAAGTGAACCGCCCGGGCGACGAGTTCGCATCCGCCATGGCGGCGAACAAGGTCATCATCGGACGAATCTGGCCGGTGTGGCCCACCAAAGTACGGGTCAGCATCGGATCGAAGGACGATATGACCAAATTCAAGGCAGCGTTCGAGAAGGTTTGGGCGTAGAACTTCCGTCTCCAGCGCACGAACGGTGATTTCGAGCGCTCCGGCGAATGCAGACTCAGTCGCGGGCCATGAGTTCGTTGGCTTCGGAGTATGGCAGGGCATCCTTGGCAAAGCTGAATGTTCCCTGTTCCAGAATTTCGCGTGCCGCGCAAACGAAGGCGCCGAGGGCGGCGCGGCTGAGGGCTGAGCCCAGGCTGATCCGCCGGACGCCCAGAGCAGAAAGCTCGGCGACGGTCAGTGTGCTGGATTTGAGGCCCATGACCACATTCACAGGCTTGGTGACGGATTGACACACGGTTCGGATGTCTTCAGCTCTGGCGAGTCCAGGAGCATAGAGCGCGTCCGCACCCGCCGCCTCGAAGGCTTGTAACCGCCGAATGGTGTCTTCGAGGTCAGGGCGGCCATGCAGAAAATTCTCGGCCCGGGCAACCAGCACAAAGGGGAACGCGAGAGCTCTGGCCGCCTCGGCAGCGGCCGCAATGCGCTCGACAGCTTCCGGCAAGTCGTAGATCGGCCGCGCGGGATCCCCGGTCGCGTCTTCGATCGAGCCTCCGACCAGGCCCGACTCCTCGCCAGCCAAACGAATGGTCTCCGCCGCCGCCTCCGGCGCATCGCCGAACCCATTCTCCAGATCGGCTGCAACCGGGAGATTACACGCGTCCACAATCGCTTTGGCGTTGGCAAGCGTTTCATGGCGGCTAATCTCGCCCGCACCGTCACGACGACCGAGGGTAAATGCCAGACCCGCGCTGGTAGTTGTGAGCGCCCGAAATCCGAGGTGTTCGAGGATCCGAGCCGTGCCGGCGTCCCATGGGTTTGGAATCACGAAGGCACCAGGACCGGCGTGTAGTTTCTGAAATAGGGCGGCCTTCTCTGCCTGAGTCGCTTTCATCCGTTAGTAGCCTCAATTCCTGGTGTGGGGCATGGGGAGAATCACTCTATTTCGCATACCAGTCGCGCAGGCGCACATCGATGCCGGTGCCTTCCAGGGCCTTCGCGAATAGCGTGGTATCCTGTCCGCGGTAGTGGTATGGATAGACGATCGCGGGGTGGAAGGCCCGCACCGCGACAGCGGCGTCCTGAGCGGTCATCGTAAAAGGCAGATTCATGCAGACGAAGGCGACGTCAATATTGCGGAGCGACTTCATCTCCGTCGTCCCTTCGGTGTCACCCGAGAAGTAAAACCGCTTGCCTCCGTAAGTGACGACATAGCCGTTGCCGCGGCCTTTTTCGTGGTAGACCTGCCCGTTATCGGCGGGCTTCAGGTTGTACATCGGGATGGCCTCCACCTTGAAGTCGCCTATGGTTTTGGTTTCGCCGTTCGAAATCACCGTCGCGCCGGATACCTTGTCAGCCACCGCTTTCGGAGCGAGGATTACGGTGCCCGGTTTTTTCAGCTTGTCCACCAGCGCCGGGGCCATGTGGTCGCCATGGATATCGGTGATCAGAATGTAGTCGGCCTGCGGCAGTCCGTCGTAAGAGCCTTGTGCAGGATCCACGTACATCACCTTGCCGCCTGCCTTGATCATCAGGCTGGCGTGTTGGATGGGGGTGAGTTGCAGGGTGCCTGCGGAAGTCGAAAACTCTTCGGGGCTGGCGGCAAAAGCGGCGCACACAACCAGGGTGAATGTGAGGGCGAAGCGTTTCATGCACCTATTGTACAGGTGCGTCAGCCTTCACCCATCGGGACGAAAGCCGACCGTCAGAATGGGGGCGGGTACCGAGTTGCCACGCCGATGCCTGGGAATCGCCGGGCTGTCCCGGCCAGACAGCACCCGGAAGAGGCAGACAATCCGGCAGCGGGCTCTCACAATCCCGTTGCATCCAGACTGCCGGATCGCAAATGGTGGTGAAGAAGTGCCGTACCATGCGGACCGCGAAGCGTCCCGGCATTCGCAGTCGTCCAGCCCTACTACGCCAAGGAAAGCTCGCGCTCGCGCATACCGCGAAGCGTCAGGGGCACGAAATCGCGACGGTCCTCGCCGGTGTATACCTGGCGTGGGCGCGCAATTTTCTTTTCGGGATCTTGAAGCATCTCCTGCCATTGAGCCAGCCAGCCAGCAGTCCGAGGAATGCCGAACAGCACGGTAAACTGCTCGGGTTTGAAACCCATCGCCTGGTAGATGATGCCCGAATAGAAATCCACGTTAGGATACAGCTTGCGCTTGATGAAGTAATCGTCGGAGAGCGCGATCCGCTCCAGTTCCAACGCAATATCAATCTTGTGGTTGCGGCCCGTAACCTCGAAGACCTCTTCGGCTACCTGCTTGATGATGCGCGCCCGAGGATCGTAGTTCTTGTAGACGCGATGGCCGAATCCCATCAACTTCCGCTTGCCTTCCTTCACCTGGCCGATAAATCCGGAGATCTGGTCTTTTGACCCGATCTCATCCAACATGCGCAGCACTTCCTCATTGGCACCGCCATGGAGCGGACCAGAAAGGGCAGCTATGGCGGCCGCGGTCGTAGCAAACGGGTCGGCATGGGAACTGCCGACCGCCCGCATGGCGCTCGTGCTGCAGTTCTGCTCGTGGTCGGCGTGGAGGATGAACAGAACATCGAGAGCACGTGCGAGCACGGGGTTGGCGGCGTACCTGGGCTCGAGCCGCTTCCAGAGCATGTTCATGTAGTTTTTCGTGTAGCACAGCTCGGGATCGGGATAGACATAAGGCAGGCCGAGGCGGTGCCGGTAGGCGTACGCCGCCAATGTGGGCATTTTTGCGATCAGGCGGACGATCTGCTTGCGGCGGCACTTCGGATCGGCGATGTTTCGGGCGTCGGGGTAATAGGTCGATAACGCCGCCACAGTGCTGATCAGGACCCCCATGGGGTGGGCGTCGTGGTGGAAGCCGTCCATGAACTTTTTCAAGTTTTCATGGATCATGGTGTGGTGCATGATCTCGCAGTCCCAGAGCTCGAGCTGTTCCTTGGTGGGCAATTCGCCTTCGAGCAACAGGTAAGCCACCTCCAGAAAGGTGCAATGCTCGGCGAGTTGCTCGATAGGATACCCGCGATAGCGGAGAATGCCGTTATCGCCGTCCAGAAAAGTGATGGCGCTCGTGCAGGAGGCCGTGTTCATGAAGGCGGGGTCGTATGTCATGAGGCCGAAGTCATCCGGTCCTGCCTTGATCTGCCGCAGGTCCATGGCTCGAACCGTACCGCGGTAAATCGGGATGGTGTATGTAGCGTTTGTCCGATTGTCAGTGATCGTCAGCGTCTCTTTGTCCATGATGGGCGCATCCTCCCGGGAAAGTATGGGCAGTGTTTCGACGGCTTGCCTGCACGGCTGATTCCATACCTTGATGTCCGGAAAGACAACACTTTGTGGAAAACGCCTCGGGGCCGGTGGGACGAGGGCGGGGCTTTACACGCAAGGGTTGGGTGTGGGAACCCAACGTGGGGATAGCGCGAAGGCAATAGCTCTGGATTTGACACTGCGGGCAGCGGTTTGGTGTAATAAATGAAAGGGTCATCGTTGCTCCTCAGTAGCTCAATGGTAGAGCATTCGGCTGTTAACCGAAGGGTTGTAGGTTCGAGTCCTACCTGAGGAGCCAATCTAAGTCCTTTGTTTCCAATACAACGTCTTGATAACGCGCCGCTTGGCCAGACGTGTCCCAAGCAGGTCCCGAAAAATTTATTACCCATCCTTACTCAAATTTACCCATTCATGGACGCGCCCCTACCCCCAGTTTCCCCCCTGTTCTTGCGCACATCGCCGTTGGCGACGCCTAGCCGCACCGGCGTCCGGTGTCGGCTAGGCCGAGGTGAAAGCCAACGGCAGCCGGTCCGACGCAACGTGAGCAAACTGTGCGCGAACCGGCCGACAACCGAACGGTTGTAGGCGGTCGCCTCGTCTCCCTTGGTAGTTGCCCGTTTGGCCGAACACGCCAGGCTTCTTCAAAAGCGCGCGTCGCGGACAGCGGACTCGACCATTCAGCGAAGTCGATCGAGTTTGGCGGACATCGAAGGGCGCCTTTCGGAACTGGAGCGGACGGCGGAAGAGTCGCCGGGCTACAAGCGATGAAGGAACCTGGAAGGGCGGCTCGCGAGCATCGAGTTTCGGTTCGGGCCGATGCTCGAAGCCGCGCGGAAAGTGGCCGACCCATTCTCCCACGAAGCCACCTTTCTGAGGCTCGTTGCCGACGAATGGCAATGCGCGTTGAAACTGCTGGCGCGGCAACAGTGCGACCGATGTCGTGCGTGGCGGCCGAAGCCGGAGGAACTGCTCGATTTTCCGTTCCGGGACCTAAACTAAGCCGCCTGCGACAGACGTTCGAGAGATCGCTTGGCGCGCTGCCGGATGAACTGCGATTCGACATAGCCCGGCAGCTGCTGGCGGACTCCGAAGAGGTCAGATGACAAACCTGGAGCGGCGGCTCAGGAAGCTCGAAGTCACGATGACCGACGGGAGCGGTCTCGCACCAGGATCACGGAGGTGGCTGGAATACTGGGACCGCGAGATTTCCAACTACATGCAAGATCCGGAGCTCCGGCGACCGAAAGTGCTCTTCCCTATCGAGGCGGTTCGCGCCGTAATGGAGTGCTGCACCGATCCGGCGTCGCTGGTCGGCTCGATCCGAGAAGCCGATGAATAGTCTTTGCCCCTCGTCGGTGCAGCTTCTCGGTGTAGGACGCACACGATGGTAAGAAGCCACAGGGCCCTCAGGCGGCGCCTTCAGCGCTTGGAGCAGACACCAGCATGGCAGCAACCGGCGCCACCCTGCCCTTCGGCGGTTCCGCAGATTACGCAATGGCTCGCCAGCAAGGGATTCGTGCCCGAAGGGAACGAGAGCCCAGCCGAGGTGATGGCACGGGCGTTTGGATGGACCATGAGCGAACTCCGGGCAGCTTTGATGCGGCGGGCTATGGGACTGCCAGTGTGAGAGTTGCCGAATCGGGACCCGGATTGGTTTGATCTCGGATTGTGCGGTCCCGACCGCACCGATCTCCGCGAGCGAATTGAGTACTGCGGATTGTTCCGGACACCGTCGCTGCGGAACGTCGCTACTCGCAAGACGTTCTTCCATAATGGTGTGATTCACTCTCTAATCGATGCCGTCAGGTTCTATGCGCAACGGGATACTGACGCAGATCGGTGGTATTCCCATGATCGAACGGGTTTGGTGGTGAACTTCGATGACCTGCCGCCACGCTACCGAAGAAATGTTGAAACCGGACCGCCATTTGGCCGTTCGCCTGGCGGCCG
>Ga0335077_10009898_pt1 | contig 11858 bp, 8 predicted proteins | sample Lox_Sample_31_FD_207151 | JGI IMG/M metagenome (GOLD analysis project Ga0335077, IMG submission 207151) | Soil microbial communities from Loxahatchee National Wildlife Refuge, Florida, United States - Lox_Sample_3.1 | ecosystem: Environmental > Terrestrial > Soil > Wetlands | place: USA: Florida...
GGAGCAGAACCCCCAGACCAAATCCCGCTGGGCGCAGTTGGCACGATCTGGGAAGAAGGTGATGCAATTCCTCAAAGAAGGAAGATACGTGGCGAATGTGGTCGATGGGAAGGTGACGTTCTATGGCGGGCGGCTGGGGCGTGATGACTAGCCCAGCGTCCTCATGTGGAACACGATTTCATGCCGCTTCGACCTCTCTGTTCGTTGCCGTGCAGGCTGGCGAGAAGCCCCGAATATCGTCTCTGCGGACGGTCGTTGCGGACGGCGATGGCAAGCGCCTTCTTCTGCCCGATCAGCACGAGTAGCCGCTTGCCCCGCGTGATTCCCGTATAGATGAGGTTGCGTTGCAGCAGCATGTAGTGCTGCGTAGCCAGCGGAATCACAACCGCTGGGAACTCTGAGCCTTGCGACTTGTGTATCGTGATCGCGTAGGCGAGCGAGACCTCATCCAATTCCCCAAAGTCGTATTTCACCAGCCGACCGTCGAAGCGGATCAAGACCTCCTTGTCGTAGTCGTTCTCCGTCTGGATAACTTTGTCGCGTATTTGGAATCGCCACCCGAACCGCTCCACGCTGTTTTCGCCACTACGAACCGGATTCAGAACCCCCTGTAAGGCCGCGTTCAGTTCGCGCACGCCAAGTGATCCCCGGTTCATCGGGCATAGAACCTGAATGTCATTGATTGCATTTAGACCGAATCGTTCGGGAATCCGCTTCTGCACCAACTTGACCAGAGTTGCCGCGACCTTTTCCGGCTCATCCCGTTCGACGAAATGGAAATCAGAACTTGGGTCTGCCCTGCGTATCTCCGGCATCTGCCCCCGGCGAATCCGGTGCGCGTTTGTGATGATCTGGCTGCCAGCCGCCTGCCGGAACACCTCGGTGAGGCGCACGACCGGAACGACACCACTAGCGATCAAGTCCTGAAGCACGGTGCCCGGCCCGACCGAAGGAAGCTGGTCTACGTCCCCGACCAGAATCAGTCCGGCGTGATTCGGAAGGGCACGCACAAGGGAGTGCATCAGCAGCACGTCAACCATCGAGGTCTCGTCCACGACCAAAAGGTCGCAGGCGAGGGGGTTCGATTCGTCCTTGTTGAAACGCCCCGTTCTGGGGTCAACCTCCAGCAAACGGTGGATCGTTTTGGCTTCCAACTCCGTCGTGTCTGCAAGCCGCTTTGCCGCTCGTCCGGTCGGAGCGCACAACAGACACTTCACACCCTTGGCTCGCAGGATAATCAGGATGGAGTTCACAAGCGTCGTCTTGCCCACGCCCGGTCCCCCGGTGATGATCACGATCCGATTGGCGAGAATTGTTTTCAGCGCCTCGTCCTGACTGGGGGCGAGTGTCTTGCCCGTTCGCTTTTCGCACCATGCGACAGCCTTCTCGAAATCGATCTGGGGGTACACTGTCGCCATGCCGGCCAGCCCCTTGATCTTTGCGGCGATGCCTTGCTCGGCTCGTCTGAGGTGCGGCATAAAAATCAGGGATTCGCCGTCTATCTCCTCCAACAACAGACCGCCGCAAGTGAGCATTTGCGAAAGAGCCTGCTCGACCGTAGCTTCCGGCACCTCCAGTAGCTTCACCGCAGCGAGCTTCAGCTTCGCCAAAGGCAGGGCGCAGTGCCCATCCGAGGTCGCTTCCAGCAGGGTGTGATCGATGCCTGCTTTGGCACGACTGATCGAATCCTTTGGAATCCCAACCTTTTGCGCGATCTGGTCGGCAGTCGCAAAGCCGATCCCATAGATGTCTTTCGCCAGTGTGTAGGGATTGCTGCGCACCTTCTCAATCGCCTGTTCACCATAAGCCTTGAAAATTCGCACCGCCCGGCTGGTGCTCACCCCGTGGCTGTGCAGGAAAAGCATGATCTCGCGGATTTGCTTCGCCTCTTGCCATGCATGGGCGATCCGCTCCCGGCGTTTCGGGCCGATCCCGTCCACCGATTGCAGTTCGGACGGGCGGCTTTCGATGACGGCGAGAACGGCGGCTCCGAAGTGCCCTACCAGCTTCTTTGCGAGGATCGGGCCAATTCCCTTCACGAGGCCGCTGCCGAGGTACCGCTCGATCCCCTCGGCTGTGGTCGGCGGCACGGTCTTCAGAGTTGTGGCTTTGAATTGCAGCCCGTGTTCCTTGTCTCTGACCCACCAGCCTTCCGCAGCCAGCCATTCCCCTGCGGTCACTGACGGCAGAGAGCCCACGACCGTCACGTCATCTCGCTGTCCGCTGACTTTTACCCGCAGAACACAGAAACCGCTCTCGTCGTTATGAAAGCTGACGCGCTCGATCAATCCCGAGATTTGCTCGGTTGCGGGTCGGCGCTCAGGGGTCGCGGCATTCATGCGTCGGGCTTCATTCTGCCATGGCGGGAGCTTTACGGAAGAAAGTACGGTGAAGCCGTTCTTAGGCTCTCAGGGGTGTCGGAAGGGGTTAGTCTCGGCTGGGCTGGTTCAGGGGTCTCAGAGAGTTTTTGGGCCAAGCTGGCGGGGCATCGGCAATTCGATCTGGCCTTGTTTTACTGCGTCCTGAAGTCGTTGTATGAGGCCATCTTTGTCAATTTTCCCATTCTTTCGCAAGCAATGGCTTAGGCGGAAGTCGGAAATCAGTTTCCACTCTGTTTTGCCGTTCGTTTGGGTCCCGACTCGCTTCGCAGAACGTTCCTCCAAAGGATGTCGGCCTCGCCCGACTCGGGCGGGTTTGCCTCGCAAGGTACGTAAAATACTCGACGGGAAAAACCTACTTTCCTCAGGTTATGACGCTCTTGGAATGTGCAGGTCCGGGACGATACAACGCAGCTCAGCTAAGTCGGGAACTTAAAGACTTCGAAAGCGATTATCCCTGGTCGTGTGACCACCTAAGAAACCAGTTTAAGATGCTCGACCCCGACCCAACCAAGCGAAATTTGGGAAAACTGATCATTGGAGGAATTCAGGATGCTTCGCTTCTAACTGGCAAACGGTCCCATCACCGAGTCCGGTGCTCCTCCACCCACCCCGCCAATTCCGCAGGATCGAATCGCCATTGACCCGCGATCCTCACGGCCGGCAGCTTACCGGCGCGGACCCAATTCCTGAGCGTCACTTCGTGGAAACCCAGAAGATCGCTGACCTCGGCGATGGTGAGCAGGCCGGTGCGGGCGTTTAATTGCTGAACAAGAGTTTCCACCGAAAACCGACCTCTTATTCAGATACCCGTATTCTGCGACGTGGGATGATATCGGTCGAACTGAAGCGGTGGCTCTGAAACACTGCAATGATGCTGTCGGGCAAAAGGACTGGCTTGCGGGATCCGCTTGACGTCAAGTCAGAAAAATATTTGGTGGTGGGATGATGTACGAAAATGTGGCTCCGCATGCGCAGAGGCTCCCGAGTACCGCTCGGCGGCGGTTTGGAAAACCACCGCAGGCAAATTCTTGCCATGGGTCGCGGCAGCCTGCGGAACAAAGGGCGCACAGACGGTCTGCATGTCATATCATGTTGGGGCAAAGGAGCAGTATCAATCCCAATTTATGCTTACGCGAATCGTTTGTATCCTCTTGGTCCTGATCTCGGCCTCAGGCTTGTCCGGCACGGATTTTTCCATGAAGGTGACCGACAAGAGTTACCTCGACACTCAAGGTTTCAGCGTTTTTCTCTACGACAGCACGTACCACCCCGTTTTTGTGGACCAAAAGAATGCGGCCATGGAGATGATTCTGCACGGCCAGCGCATCGCCACGAACGGAGACGTTCGCCTGATGCCAACGCCGGAGCAGTGGGACTTGGTGGCAACGCTTAAGGGCCGCCATGCGGACAAGGCGAACGACCGGCTGATTGCCGACCTCAGCTTCCCGACGTTCGATTTCAGTTACACATTGGAAGTGGCAGCGGAGCCGGGCGGGGTGAAGGTCAGCATAAATCTCGATAAGCCGCTACCGCAGAAACTGGAGGGGCGCGCGGGCTTTAATTTGGAGTTTCTGCCGTCGATCTACATGGGCAAGGCCTACGTGGTGGACGGAACCAAAGCCGGCATTTTCCCGGGAACCCCGAACGACGCGATGACGAAGGTTTCGCCATTGGCGGATGAGCCGAAAAAGGCGTACTACCTGGAGGACTGGGACAAGGCGAAGGGATACACGCAGCCACTGCCGTTCGCCGAAGGCAAGAGCATCACCCTGGGCGTGGACGACGCGCTGGCCCGAGTGAACGTGGTATCGGATACGACCAACCTGATGCTGCTGGATGGGCGCAACCGCGCGCAGAACGGCTGGTTCGTGTTGCGTTCGCTGATCCCTTCGGGAAAAACTACAGGCGCCATCGTGTGGCACATCCGTCCGGACGTGATTCCGAACTGGACACGGCCGCCGATGATCGCGCACAGCCAGGTGGGTTATGCGCCGGGCTTCTCCAAGGTGGCGGTGCTCGAACTCGACCCGAAATATAACGGCCCGAAGACGGCCCGAGTGTTGCGCCTGACGGAAAACGGAGCTTACCAACAAGTGTTCGAGGGTCCGATCACGCCTGCGACGTCGTGGCTACGCTACGTATATTCGAAATTCGATTTCACGCCCGTGAAGGAGCCCGGTTTGTATGTAATCGAGTATGCAGACCAGCGCACAGCCCCTTTCCCGATTTCCCAGGACGTCTATGCAAAGATCTGGCAGGACAGCCTGGACCATCACCTTGCGGCGCAGATGGATCACGTTGCGGTTCGCGAAGGATACCGGGTGTGGCATGGCGCTTCGCACCTTGATGATGGGCGCATGGCGCCAGTGGTTGGGGAGCAATTTGACGGCTGGAACCAGGCCGCAGCGACGGATGGGAAGTACAAAGGTGGCGATCACATCCCTGGGATGAACGTGGGCGGGTGGTATGACGCCGGGGATTTCGACTTGGAGGAGCCGGCGCAACTGAGCGTCATTCAGAGCCTGGCGCTGGCGTATCGCGAATTCCATCTCACGTACGACGAGCTGACGGTGGATGAAGCCGCGCGTGAAGTGGAGATGCACCGGCCCGATGGCGTGCCGGATACGGTGCAGCAGGTGAAGCACGGTGCACTGCTCATCCTGGCGCAGTTCCACAACATCGGCCACGCGATCCGTGGCACTCACGAGCCAGATCTGCGGCAATACACCCAGGTGGGCGACGGCGCCTCGAAAACGGACGGTCGCACTTACGACCCGAAGCTCGGCCCGAATGAAACGAAGGGTGACTACTCCGGCAGGCCGGACGATCGCTGGATCTTCACTACGAACAACCCGTTTTTCCAGTGGAACGCCATTGCAGCGCTGGCTGCAGCGGCGGATACGCTGAAAGGCTGGGACGATGCATTAGCGAGAGACTGCCTAGATACCGCGATCAAAGCTTGGAACGAGGAGAAGGCTCATCCAACGCAGAATTCTTCGGACGGCGGCTTAGGGGGAGCGGCTCCGGCAGGCGCGCCGGGAGGCGGTGTGCTGGCCGCGTCGCAGGGCGTGGTCTCTGGTGCTCAAAGCGGTGGTAACGCAGCGAGCAGCGGGGGTGCTCCGACAAACACGGGCACGACTGGCGCACAACCAACTCCCCCGGCCGGCTCCGGTCGTGGAGGATATAGTGCCGGACTGGAGTGGGCAGCGGCGCTGGAATTGACCATCGCTACGAATGGCGCCGAGCCTTACAAGTCCCGGCTGAAGGAATTGTTCCCGCAGATAATCACGCCGCAACAGATGGACTCGCGTGGCTGGAGCGCGGTGCGGGCTTTGCCTTACCTGGACGCCGGCGCGAAGGATCAAATGCGCGAAGCGGTGAAGAAATATATGGCGGGTTTGGATGAGCGGCTGGACGCCACGCCGTTCGGCGTGCCGCCGAGTCTCGGCACGTGGGGCGGATCGGGCGCCGTGGTGGACATGGCCATCCGAATGTATTTCCTGCACAAGGCATTTCCGGATCTGGCGAGTCCCGAATACACACTTCGTGCGGTGAACTACATTCTCGGCACACACCCGGTGTCCAGCACTTCGTATGTGGCTGGAGTGGGAACGGTGTCGAAGACAAAGACCTACAGCAACAATCGCGCGGACAATTCGTACATTCCGGGCGCTGTGATTCCAGGATATATCATTATCAAGCCGGATTTTCCGGAGTGCATCGATGACTTCGGGTTCCTGTGGTTTGAAGATGAAGCCGTGGTGGCTGGGTCGGCAAGCTGGGTGGTGGCAGGGAACGCTGCGGAGGCGATCATTAAGGAAGCGAAGTAGAGCCAGTACTAAGAGCGCCCGGCGGCTCCGAGCGGGCCGAGCCGCAATCGCAAGTAAAATCTAGCCGAACGATCTCGAGCTTGTCATAGTGACGCTTTCTTTAAGACAGCCGGGCTTTAAATAGCTGTCATCAGCGAAAATCGCTTGGCGACAGCTAAACGCCTGATTTTCGAATGCACGGTACCGTTGCTCCCTATTCCGGCAGAGTCTTCCTCCCCTTGACCTGGAATGTTCCCGACACGGTGGGAGCGCCCGTGGCGGGCTGACCGCCACCGATCGACAGCGAGTACTTACCTTCGGCGATGATCGGTTCGCCAGCTTCCGTGACCATGCTCAGATCGCGGTCCTTCAGTTCGAATCGCACATTCTGGGACTCGCCGGATTTCAGGTGCACGCGTTTGAATCCACGCAAAGCATGCAGCGGCCCTGCGAAGTAGCGGTACGTGCGGCCCTTCATGGCGTAGTCTTCAAACGGTGGCAACTGGTCGACTCCGGTGTAGAAGGTGACCGGAAGTCGGCCCGCGGGATTGTTCGCGCCGGAGAGTGTTTGCGCGATCGCCGTGCCGCCCTCTTCGCCGGGATACCAGGATTCGAGAATGGCATTGACGTGTTGATTGGCCCAATTCACGGCGAGCGCGCTGCCGTTGGCCAGCACAAGCACTACGGGTTTGCCAGCTGCGGCGACAGCTTCGAGTAGATCCTCTTCTGGCTTGGGAAGATCGATGCTGGTACGGTCGCCGCCCTTAAAACCTTCTTCGCTAACCGGCATTTCTTCGCCTTCCAATTCGCTGGTGATGCCCAGAACCGCCACGACGACATCCGCGTTCTTCGCCGCTTGGATTGCTTCGGGACTGGGCCGCGGATCATATTTCGACCAAATCAACTGCGCCTTCACTGGCCCGGCGCTATCTTGCCCGTAACCAACCTTGACATGGACCTTCTTCCCCTGCTCGAGGTGAATGTGCCCGGCTCGCACCTGAGGCGCCTGATCGCCGACCCAGCGGTGGGCCAGTGGTTTTTCATCGACCTCGACTCGCGCGTACCCTCCTTGCAGACGCACACCGACGGTGTAGTCACCCGTTTCGGCTGGGGTGAGAAACCCGCTCCACTCGATGCGTAACGGATGTTTGCCGGAAGCGTCCTGAGGGATGTCCTCCGCCTTCAAATCCAGGTCGATCACCGGCCGTTCCGCCAGGACCGTTCGTTGCGGTCCCCACATTTCTCCGGTGGAAAACTCAGCTGTGAGCCCTGGTCGAGCATCCAGAGTAGTAAGGAAAGATGCCGGTACAATATCACCTTCATAACGCAAGAACTGCGTTCCAGACACAAACGTGACTTGTGCGTCAGGAAATTCCGCTTTGATTCCGTCCATTACGGAAACTGTATGCGTGGGCCCACCGTTGTAATTTCCGAGCAGATATCGGGTCTGCTCGGCGACCGGGCTTACCACCGCGATCTTGATTCCCCTTTTCTTGAGCGGCAGAATGCCGTCATTCTTGAGCAGGACCACGGATTCGTTGGCGACCGTCCGGGCTAATTCGCGGTGCGCAGGACTGTCGAGTTCCTCTTCGTCGATCTTTGTATATGGAACCATCTCCGGCGGGTCGAACATGCCCAGCTTGACGCGCGCCTCGTACAGCCGGATCAGCGCGGTATCAATGTCACTTTCTTTCAGGAACCCCTGCTGGTAAGCGTCCAAGTAAGGCTTGTAGTCGCGATCATCCTTAATGTCTGCGTAATTCAGGCACTCGTTATCCATCCCGCGCTGGATGGCTAATGCGGAGGCTTCTGGTTGCGTCTTGGTGAAGTGGTGATCGCGAAAGATATTGACGATAGCGGCGCAATCGGAGACCCCGTAGCCCTGAAGATTCCACTTGCCACGTTACTGATCCTGTAACAGGAACTCGCTGGCGCATGCGGGCTGGCCGTTGATGCTGTTGTAGGCGCACATCACTGAGCCGGCCTTGCCTTCGGTGACCGTGGCACGAAAGGCGGGCAAGTAGGTATCCAACTCGTCATGCTTGCTGACTTTCACGTCGGCGGTGTGGCGCGTCGGCTCCGGCCCGCTGTGGATGGCGTAGTGCTTGGGCGTTGAAATGGCCCGATAGTATTTCGGATCATCGCCCTGCATTCCGGTAACATAGGCCACGCCGAGGCGCGCGCTCAGGAACGGATCCTCGCCGTAAGTTTCTTGCCTGCGTCCCCATCGCGGGTCGCGAAAGATGTTTATATTGGGTGCCCAGAAGTCCAAACCTTCCTGGGCGCGGCTGTGGCCAGCGCGCTCAAACTGTGCGCGCTTGATGCGTGCTTCAATGCCGATGGCAATGGCCATGCGATGGATGGCGTCTGTGTCAAATGTAGACGCCAGGCCGACCGGCTCGGGAAACTCCGTGGTGCCGCTGCTGGCGACTCCGTGCAGCGCTTCGCTCCACCAATTGTAGGCGGGTATGTGCTGCCTCTCGATGGCACGCGACTGGTTGGTCAGCTCGGTGACCTTTTCTTCCACGGTCATGCGATGTACCAGGTTGGCCCGCTGCTCCGCGGGCAACGCCGGGTTCAGCCGAATGCCGCGATCGGCGCCGCGTAGAAAAGCGGCCCGAACAGAATCAGTTTGTCGAATCCTTGCGCCTTTTGCCAATCGCCGCGAAGAACAATCGTGACCAGCCCGATTCCAAACACAACCCCGCCGACAGAATATGACCAAAGCACCGTCCTGAGAATGACGAGGAGAGCCAGGACTGCCGACAAATTCATTAAGCTGCCGTTCACGACGATTCCTTTCCGCTCCGTCGCGCCCTAGCCCAGTATCATGTCCGTGGAAGTTGTACTCAAATACCACACAGAAAGGAACGGCCGCAAGGCTTGGCCGTGCGCGCTCGCCGTCTCGGTTGGTTAAGGCGTTCTAAACCTTCATGCGATCGGCGATTCGTTCGGCCAGAGCGCTGATGGTCCGCGAGGGGTTCACCCCAAGGGCTTTTGGAACGATCGCCCCGTCCGCGACGAAGAGGTTCCTATACCCGAACACTTCGCCCAGGTGATTCACAACGCCGTCGTTGGGTGTCGCGGCCATGTTGCAGCCCCCCAAAGGATGTGGCGTGATCAGTTCATGTGAAAGCGCCCAGGTGGGTAAGGGGAAAGGGTGACCGCCTGTCGCATCGGCAAGCGTCTCATGCCGTTTCTCGATGGTTTCGAACATCGGCATAGAGCGGGTAATGTCCCATTTCAAATCCAGCGCCCCATTGCTGAGAGACAATTCGCCATCACCTGCGTCAACCCCTTGCGCGAACCAGGGCATAATGTGCTTAAAGACATCAAAATTCGCTGCCAGAAGAGTCAGGTGCTGAAGAAGCGACTTCATATTGAACCCTTCCAGCAGGTGGTTTTCACTCGGTTGTTTGCTCACGCGAAGGAACACGGCCTGGAAATATTTGTTCATCACGTTGGGAATGCCGCCATCCTGAATCCAGTAAGTCTTTCCATTGTCGCTGGCGTCGAGATAGTCGATGACGGCTCCGATGGTGGTCCCGCGGTCGGGCCAGAGCGTGCGGTGCAGATACATCGCGGGCGTCAGGAAGTCGCCATTGCTGCTCCAGCGTTTTCCCAGAGTGGGGCTCAGATTTGGCAGCGTGCGGTGGACGTCCCGGCATTGCAGTAGAAGCTCCGTGGAGCCCATTGATCCCGCCGCCAGGATCACACGCTCGGCCGTCGTCGTCCCGGGGATCGCTCCACCGTTCTTAAATTCGTTGTGATAGACCCGGTAGCCGCCGGCGATCGGCTCGATTGTAGTGACCAGATGCAAAGGGCGTATCTCTGCACCGTTCTTTTCCGCAATGTGCAGGTAGTTCTTGTCCAGGGTGTTCTTGGCATCGGCCCGGCAGCCGATGTCGCACTCTCCCAAATGGGCGCAAGTGCCCTGTTCCACGCCATGCTTGTTGATGAAGCGCTTGCTGTTCTTCAGGTCGGGCTCGGAGCTGGAATCGTAGAGAAGCTTCTCGTCAAAGGAAACGGCAAGCTCCACCGGCCGGAAGCGTTGACCCTGTCCCAGTTTATCCGCCGCTTCCTTCATCAATTGAACCCGCGGACTGCGCTGCGTTTCCGGCACGACATGAATGTCAAGAACATCCGCGACGGTTGCGTAGTAGGGCTGGAGTTCCGCGAACGTGATTTCCGGAGGCCAACCGCCGGCAAACACGGATTCCGGCGGAACTGCGGAGACATTTGCGTAAATCAGCGATCCACCGCCCACACCGGCGCCGGCAATGACCGCCATGCCTTTAAATCGGCGCAAATCCGTCCAGCCGTGATACTGCTCCGGCTTCGCGTGGCTCCAGATCCATTCGTCTTCCGGGGCCCGTGGGTAGGTGGTGCGGTCCCATTTCTTGCCGCGCTCCAACACCAGAACCCTTTTGCCTTTTTCAGCCAGTCGGCAGGACGTGATGGCTCCCCCAAAGCCGCTACCAATCACGATCACGTCAAAATCCATTTGGCACCTCCAGGTAGGGATCAGACAACAGACCCGGGCATTCGGCGAAGTATCACATTTCGGCTTTCAACGGGAAGGCGCAGGCGGGTTGCCGGACAGCCTCAGATTAATGAGATTGTTGAGCAAGTCAAACCAAAAAGGAGCGCCAAGCAGGATCGCCAGGGAACTGATGAGTATTCCCAATAACTTGAGAGGAGATTCGGGCCAACTGAACAGCGTGCCTCGGACGCCTTTGGCTTCATGCCCCCAGCCGAGGGGCAACGGATGTGCCTGGCGCACCTCGTCACTGACTTTCCGAAGCTGCGCCAAGGTCAAATCCGCCGGGGTCCCCTCGGTGGCGTTCTCGGCCACAGCAGGGGCCGGTTTGCCTTCGTGCACGCGTTTGGTGGCTTGCGCCACCACGGCATTGCGCAGCGCTTCGTCGCTCCATAGCTCGCGGGAAATTTGAAGGGTATCGGCGTTCAACACCAGACACAACAAGAAGCCGGCCACAAAAATCAGTTTTTGGGCCAAGCGCTTGTACCAACCGCTCACGCGTTCCATGGTGTCATCGAACCAGTGCTCGATTCTCTTTTTGGCGGACTCCACGTCGCCCTGCGCCGCGTCGACGAAGCCGAGCAAGGTCTTGCGCAGCTTCGGTGCGGGAAGATTTGTAATTCCGCCGCGTAGATCCTGGATCGTGCGAGGCTGGCCCTCCTCCTTCAGAGGCGCGACCACATCCAGTAGGGCCACGGCGAAGTTCCTGGAAGAGATGTACGAAGGCGATTTTTTGTCGGGGGAAACCGTTCCAGCGACCACTGGATGTTCGAAGATTTTTTGAGCCACATCGCCGTTGGCATCCTGAAGCATATTGCGGACCGCAAGACGAAGCGTCTTGGAGCGCAGGGCGAACAGACCGGCGATCAGCTCCTTGATCCCGGAACACGCGACGCTGAGCGCCAGGTAAATCAAAAGCAGGCCAATCATCACCTCAAGGACTTGAGAGCCAAACATTTGCACCTCCCGGTCTCACGGGCCGACATTCCAGGCGAGGGTGGGAGAGGCGGCCAAGACCCGGCCTGGTTCTCGGAGGCTCCCCTACACCTTGATGAGGTAGTGAACGAATCGAGGAAAACGTTTCGGAGCCCGCTCCACCATTTGAAAAAAGTCAGGCGGCTGGTTCGC
>Ga0335077_10009899_pt1 | contig 11857 bp, 9 predicted proteins | sample Lox_Sample_31_FD_207151 | JGI IMG/M metagenome (GOLD analysis project Ga0335077, IMG submission 207151) | Soil microbial communities from Loxahatchee National Wildlife Refuge, Florida, United States - Lox_Sample_3.1 | ecosystem: Environmental > Terrestrial > Soil > Wetlands | place: USA: Florida...
AGGATGAGCACCGCGGCGTTCGGCGTGGCCAAGCCAGCCGACCACTCGCCCAGCCTCATCTTGTGATGGGCTGCTGCCATCGCCAGCACGCGTGCCGGTCCCCCATGCGGGGTGAGCAGGAGATAGGCCAGCGTAACCAGCACGCCCGCCCAGAGGACAAAGCCCTGCACGACGTCGGTCCAGATCACAGCTTCGAGACCGCCGCGCAGGGTGTACAGCACTGTCATCAGCCCCGCGATCAGGATTACGCGGTCCATACCCCAGCCCGTAATGCTGTTGATCGTCAGCGACAGCAGGTAGAAGACGAAGCCCATCTTCGAGAAATGACCGAGCGCGAAGGCGGCACACGCATACAGCCGCACGGGCCTGCCGAACCGCTGTCCGAAGTATTCGTAAGCGCTCATTCCGACGGCCTGGCGGTAGAACGGGACAACCACCCAGCCCACGAGGGCCAGCACGCCCAAGGCCATGAAGCCGGGCACGAGAAGCGACCAGTCCTTCTCATACGCTGAGCCGGGATAGGCAACGAACGTCACGCTGGTGATCAGGGTGGCTAGGATCGACATTCCCATCGCCCAGGAGGGCAGTGATCGCCGCGCGACGAAGTACCGCTCCGTTGTGTTCTGCTCGCGTGCGAAGCCCAGTCCCAGACTCGTCAGCGCCAGAAGATATGCGCAGACGACGCCCAAGTCCAGCCAACGGATGTGAGAGATCACTACAGAATTGTAACCGCCTAGCGGCACGTCTCCGCGGCCCGCGCTACACTCAACCTCATGACAGGCCGCCGCAGTTTTCTGCGATCCCTCGGCACCGGCATCGCCGCGCCGCTATTTGCGCCCGCCGCCGTGCCTCCGCTGCCCGCGCAGTCCGATCCCGCGTATTGGTCGAAGATCCGCGACCAATTCCTCCTGGCCCGCGACAAAGTGTACTTCAACAACGGAACGATCGGCGCCATGCCGAAGGTCGTCTTCGAGCGCACCGTGGAGCATCTGCGCAAGATGGCCACCGATATCGCTGACTGGGACTACCGGCCCGGCGAGGAATGGATCGCCGGTTACGGTCCGTTCACGGCGATCCGTGCCAAGGCAGCCGCTCTGCTTCATTGCGAAGCCTCCGAACTGGCGCTCACGGAGAACGTCACCGAGGCCATGAACTATCTCGCTGCGGGGCTGAGCGTCGAGCCCGGCAGCGAGATCCTCGTCACCGACCAGGAACATCCCGGCGGCCAGTGTCCCTGGCTCAACGTGGCAGCACGCTATCGCGCCAGCGTGCAAATGATGCGCGTGCCGAAGCCAGCCGGCAGCCCGTCCGAGGTGATGGAGGCATATTACAACGCGCTCACGCCGCGCACCCGGATCCTCGCCATCTCGCACATGATCACCGGCGCCGGCACTATTCTGCCGGTGAAGCAGATCTGCGCCGAAGCGCGCTCACGCGGAGTCTTTACCATCCTGGACGGTGCGCAGGCGGTCGGCCACATCAGGGTCGACCTGGAGGATATCGGCTGCGACGCGTACGTGGGGTGCTTCCATAAGTGGATCCTCGCGCCCGCCGGCACGGGATTTCTATTCGTGCGTAAGGAGCGGGCTCGCGAAGTCTGGACCACGCTCGCCAGTTCGCAGTGGAATCATCACCAGGACGAGGGCTACCGGCTGACACAGCGCGGCACAGGCAGCCTGTCGCTATTGATGGGACTGGACGCCGCGCTCGATTTCCACAACTCGCTCGGTCCGGAGCGCGTCTACGCACGGATCAAGTATCTTGGCGACTACCTTCGCGAGGGTCTGCGCAAGATTCCCCGCATGCGGATCTACACGTCGTCCGACCCGTCGATGTGCGCCGGAATCACGGTATACGGAGTCGGGAACCTGACTGGCCAGCAGTTGCAGGACGAGATGTGGAAACGCGCGCGCCTGCGTCCTCGCGCCAACGGGCCCGGCGTCCGACATTGCACGCACATCTTCAACAGCCCTCAGGAAATCGATAGGTCCCTTGAGGTGGTCCGGACGTTGTCGGCGTCGTGATCGAGTTTTGGCTTGACCTCGCGCCTGGTCCCGCTCTAGAATTATAAGGCGAAGAAAAAGCAAAGGAGGCTTTCTCATGCGTATCGCCGATGCCCTCTTACCTGAGTTCGACCAGGAAATGGCCAACACCCGAAAGTGCCTGGAGCGCATTCCCGCGGCCAAGTTCGCGTTCAAGCCACACCCTAAATCCTTCGAGTTGGGCCAGCTCTCGGTTCACATTGCGACCGTCTGCGACTGGGGAGTAATCACGCTCCAATCCGAGAATTTTGATTACGCCCCAGTCGGCGCCGAGCCGTACAGACCGCCCATCGCCAAGGACACCCCAGAGCTGCTCGCCATGTTCGACAAAGGCGTCAAGGAATTCCGCGCCGCGCTCGCGGCGGCGGATGACGCGTCGCTGATGAAACCCTGGTCGTTACTGGCCGGCGGCAAAGCGATCTTCACCATGCCGAAGATCGCGGTCCTCCGCAGCATGATCTTCAACCACTTGGTCCACCACCGCGGCCAGCTCACCGTCTATCTGCGCCTCAACGACGTAGCGGTCCCCGGGATGTACGGCCCCTCCGCGGACGAGCAGTGACCTGCGGCGGGTCTCACGGCCCGCCTCGTATTCGCTACACTGGCACTCATGTCGCCATCGCTGAAGGCTCGCCTCTGCCTGATGATGTTCCTCAATTACGTCATCTGGGGATCGTGGTACGTGACCATTACAACCTACCTGAACACGCTCCACTTCTCCGGAACGGAACAGGGCGCGGTATTCGGCACCACCGCACTGGCCAGCATGATCTCGCCGTTCTTTATCGGCCTGATTGCCGACCGGTTCTTCGCGACGGAAAAAGTATTGGCGGCGCTGCACTTCGGCGGGGCAATCATCCTCTACGCGATCACTCTGGTCAGCTCGTTCCCGGCGGTTTACGGGCTCATGCTGGCCTACTGCCTTCTTTTCTTCCCCAGCATTGGTTTGACGAATTCGCTTACCTTGCGGCAGCTCACGGACGCCGGCGGCGAGTTTCCCTTTATTCGGATGTTCGCCACAATCGGATGGATCGCGATCGGGTGGACTATCGGACAGTTGCGCGTGGAAGCAGCCGCCACGCAGTTCATCGTAGCTTGCGGAGCTTCGGCCGTGATGGCCATCTACTGCCTCACGCTGCCCCATACGCCGCCGCTCGGGAAAGGCCGGAGGATCACGTTGGGCGCGCTGCTCGGCTTGGATGCGCTGGTCATGCTGAAGAAGCGGCCGTATCTGGTCTTCGTCGTTGCCAGCATTCTGGCTTGCATCCCACTGACCTTCTACTTTTCGTTCACGAACCGGTATTTGAACGAGGCAGGTGTCATCAATGCGGCTGGCAAGATGACCCTGGGGCAGGTGAGTGAAGTGGGCGTGATGCTGCTCATGCCGTTTATCTTCCGCCGGATCACCGTGCGGGGAGTGCTGATGTTGGGGCTGATCTGCTGGAGCCTCCGCTACGGCCTGCTGGCCTACGGAGATGCCGGCGGAGGTATGTGGATGTTTTATGTCGCCATTGCGCTACACGGCTTCTGCTTCGATTTCTTCTTCATGACGGGACAGCTCTACACCGACCAGGAAGCGCCGCCCGACCTTCGCGGTACCGCGCAGGGCTTCATCACTTTCCTGACTTACGGGCTCGGCATGTTCATCGGTTCGCTGCTCTCGGGCGGCGCTGTCGACTTCTTCTCCACCCCATCGGGGCACAACTGGAAGGGATTCTGGCTGTCCAGCGCGGCGGGAGCCTTTGCCATTCTGATCCTGGTGGCCGGCTTCTTCCGTACCGATTCCCGGATTCAAACCAAGGACGCCTGACTCGCCTTGGCGGCAAATATTACCGTATGCCCGTTGGGCTCACTGATGCCGATCTCGCGCATGCCGTAGAACGTGAGACGTTCGGGCATCGCAATGGGATACCCATCCAGCCGGCGCTTCACGTCTTCGAAGTCGTCCACTTCAATGAATAAGCCACAGCCCTTGGTTTGCGGGGCTTCGGGTGCAAAAGCCGGCTCGTCTTTGCGTACGCTGGAGATGGTTTGCATCATCAGCTCGGCGCCATTCCGCGCGAGGATGACGAAGCCTAGCTTGTCGCCATCCGGGACATCGACGGTCTTCTCAAACGCCATGCGATCAACCCAGAAGGCAAGGGACTTCTCGATCTCTTCCACGATCAAAACAGCGGTGATCTTCATGAGAACAATTTAACCGGAGAAAGCGCGTCCGGTATTAAAAAAACGGACGCGCGATGATGTGTCCGGAGCGCCCTTGACGCCAAGAAAGCACGTCGATTGGAAACTGCGTCGAAAAGGCGGTAAGGGATACTGCCAAACCGCATTTTAGCTGGGCATAGGGCAACCGCGCCGGATGCCCCGCGCTGCTGCGCTACTGAATTGCCACCGTCACTCCAGCCTGCGAGTTGTTGCTGCCGACAGTGACGACGATCGGAACCGCGGCTCCAGTCGGGGCGTTTTGCGGAATGACAAGATTGACCTGCATAACGCCGGAGATCAGACCGGGCGCCGAACCGGCGTACGCTACCGCGTTGCCTGTGACCGCGATGCCACCGATGGTCGCCGTGACCGGCTGTTGGACGGGATTCTTCAGCGTGGAGCCGATGACTGCGCCATCCACCCCGCCCGGAGTGGTCTGGCCTTCACCGGTCATGTAGACCATGATCACGTTGCCGCGTTTCTCCGGATTGTTCGGCCCATTGATCGAGAAGTCCTGATTGAGGATCGCGCCTGGACCCGTACCCTGTGAATTTAGGGTGTAGATGCCGGGCGCCGATAGGGCCACGTTGAATGTGAGGGGATTGGATTGCACGCCGGCGAACTCTACGACCATGCTGGTGGAGGTCCGCCCGTTGACCCCATACGGCACCATCACGCTGGTCTGCGTTGCTGACGCGTAGATGACGGGCGCCGCCACACCATCGAACAACACGCGCGTGCTGCCCACGGTCGTGCCGAAAATGCCGTTGACCGGAACGTTGGAGGCGAGCGTGGCTGGTCCGATGCCGGTGCCGAAGATTGTCACGTTCTCACCCGGCGAGAGCGGACCGCTCGCGTAACTCGCGGCATTGCCCACGGCGGTGATCACCGGCTTGGGGATCGCAGTTACGTTCAGCACCACGGGAACCGTGATCGGACTGCCGGCAGCGCCTGTCGAAGTGATGACCACCTGGCCGGTATATTGACCTGCCCCGAGGGAACCTGCGTTCACCGACACTGAAACGGTCGCCGGGGTGGTTCCGCTGGCCGGCGTGGCCGAAAGCCAGGTGCCGCCCGCGGGTGTTGTGGAGGCGGTCACTGTAAAGTTGAGGGCGACCGGCGAACCAGTCACTGCGACGGTTTGCGCCGCGGGCGCCGGGCCGCCGCTGACCTGAGCGAAGCTCAAGGTAGCCGTGGGTGCCGAGATTGTTCCCGCGGACACGACCACCGTGACGTTGACAGTCGCCGGGCTATTGCCTGCCCCGGGCGAGGTCACGGTGATGCTTCCGTTATAGGTACCAGGGGTCGTGAGCCTGGTGCCGTCCACCGCGACGGTTAGCGTGCCACTGCTGCCCGTGGTTCCACTAGGCGGAGTGACGCTGAGCCAAGCGGTCGGCGTGCTGGTGGCCACGGCGGAGAATACCAGCGGGTTGCTCGTGCTGCTGCCCACAACCACCGTCTGTGCCGCCGGCGAAGCACCACCGACGGTATAAGCGAAGTTCAGCGAAGTGGCACTCAGTGTCAGCGAGCCTGATGTGACCTGAAGTGTCACTGGAATGGTTACCGGACTATTGGCGGTGGCCGTGCCCGCCGAGCTCGCAGCCGCGATCACCACCGTACCGTTGTAAGTTCCCGCAGGCAGGCTGCCGGAAAAGACGTTTACGGTGACTAGGTTACCTACAGTCGTGGTACCGGAGGTCGGTGACGCGAAAAGCCAGGTGGCAGGGGCACCTCCCTGCGTAACGCCGGTAATGCTATAGGAAAGCACATCCGTGCTGCTCGTACCGCCAAGAGCGATCATTTGCGGAGCGGGCGACTGGCCGCCCGCGGGAGCCGCGAAAGAAAGGGCTGGCGGCGTCGTCACTAGCATGGCTTTTGAGTCCACCACTACCGTTACCGGTATCGAGAGAGGGCTGTTCACAGCCGCGACACCGGTCGATCCGGCGGTTGCGGCGATGTTGATCGCGCCCGTGCAGGTTCCTGCGGCAAGGCCAGCGGTGGCAATAGTCACCGAGATCGGCGTGGCAGTCGGGGTTGTGCCGGAGATGGCAGCCGCCGAGCCGTTCAGCAGGAGCCAGTTATTGCCGCAGTTAACGGTGGCGGGCGTCGCGGTAAAGCTCAGCGGCACGCCGTTGCTGCTCGAGATCTGGAATGTCTGCGCGGCGGGAGCAGTCTGGCCCAACTGAAATGGGAACGCCATGGAGGAAACGCTGCTGGTGATGAACGGATCATTGCTCACTTTGAGGACGACCGGAATCTGTTGCGATGTGCTGCTATTGGCGGGTGTGATGTTAATGGTAGCCGAGTAGGTGCCGGGCGCCAGCGCGCTGGGGTTTACGTGAACAGTGAACGGAGCAGCTGTGCTTCCGGCATTGGGCACGGTCAACCAAGGGGAATTGGCGCTTTGCGAGATAGCATATGCCAGGCTGCCACTCGTCGCAGTCACGTTCACGGTCTGATCCGCAGGGGGACTGCCCCCCAATTGATACAAGAAGCTCAATGTATTGGTCGGCACGTTCAGCAGTTGGCTTGCAGAGTAGTTGACCGTTACGGGTATGCTGGTCTGGGTCGGCGTCCCTCCCGGCGTGATTACGAGGATCGTCCCCTTGTAGCTATTGCCTACCACCATGCCATTGAGGAGGTAGCCGACGGTGATCTGGGCCGTGCCGGTGGTCGCATCGGTGTTCCCTGCCGGCGGGGTAAGCGTCAGGAAGCTCGGGCTGCCGGAGGCGTAACTGGGGGTGAGACTGTAGCTCAGTTGCTGCCCGGGTGTGGTCGCAATTGTGAGAGTCTGCGTAGCGATGTTGCCTGTGCCACCCTGTTGTACGTTGAACACGATCGACGTCGGATTGACGCTGACCGGTGGCGTGGGCACCACGGTGAGCGTCACGGGAATGACGATTGGCGTATTGTTCGAAGTGCCGACTGGGGTAATTGTGATCGCGCCCAGATAGGTTCCGGTGGCCAGGCCGGTAAGAATTGCTGTATTCAGCGACGCAAAGACTCCCCCAGGTGCGTTGCCGGATGTCGGTGTCACGTTGAGCCAGGGGCCTCCCGTCTGGGTACTGGGAGCGGCCGTGTATCCGCCGCTACCCGATAACGTGATGGCCTGCATCGGTGGGATGGTCGACCCGCCCAGCGTGTACGGCGCGAAGGTGATACTCGACGGACTCACTCCAATGGTGCTGACCGTAAGCGTGGCGTTGACCGTGAGGACGATGCTGCTACCGACTCCGACAGACAGCGATGACGTGTAGGCAGCCGGATTCAGTCCTGTCGGATCCGCAGTTACGGTGACAGTGGCGGGGGTACTTCCGGTGAATGCGCTCTGCCCGTTCACCTTGAGCCAAGGCGTGCTGGTAGGCGCGTTCGAAAAAATCGTGAACTGGACCGCTGCTCCGGTCGGGCTGGCGATCGTCAATTGCTGGGAAACCACCGGACCTTGATACTGCGCCGAAAAGGTAAGCGCGCTCGGATTGGCGGTGACCGTCTGCGCCGGCAGTGTGCTCCACCCTCCGGCCGCAAGCAGAACGAGAATCAAGCTTGAAGGAATGAGATTTCGCATGAACGTAAAACCTCCTGGGCAGGCAATCCGGACGGGAGGAACGCCTCGACGACCCCGCAAGTGCACGATGCTTGCCAACTGAGAAATTTGCTCCTAAAACATATTGACGCGTTTGTGTTTTATATACAAGGCCTTTCACGACTTAGGCAGGAACCGCGGCCCGAAATTACGCGATTTTGATCGGACATGCCCGTCTCGCTCCGACACACCGGGTGTATCGGGCGGCCACGGCTGTTAGCTGTACAACTTATGCTCTATTGCGTACTGGAGTACCGCCTCTGGAATTCCGGTGGGGCGCTCACCGGCGGCAATGGCGCGGCGGATCCCGGAGGACGAAACCGGGAGGTCGATTTCATTGATGACCGAGCAAGCGGCTTCGGCTGGAGCTTCGTAATGCGCTCCCGGCCTGCTGACGACGAGGAACCGAACCGCGCGGGCGACCTCGCGCCAGCGATGCCAGGTGCGGATCTCGGCGAACGCATCGGCGCCGATCAGGAAGTACAGCTCGTCTTCAGTCGCAAGCCGGGCGCGGACCTTCTCGATGGTATCGATCGAGTAACTGCGCGCCGTGTGATCTTCCATACGCGAAACTTCGAATCGCGCGTCCACGGCGCAGGCCAGCTCAGCCATGCGCACCCGGTCCTCGTAGGGCGCATGAGTAGCGCCGCGTTTGTGCGGAGGGTGCGCCGCGGGAACGAACAGCACGCGGTCCAGCTGGAAGCGGTCGGCCGCAGCCTGCGCGATGGCGAGGTGGGCGTTGTGAATCGGGTCGAACGTGCCGCCGAAAAGAGCGAGCCTCACATCCGCTCGATCTTCACCGAGTTCAGTTTGACCTCTTTGAGCGGGCGATCCTGACTGCCGCGCGGCGCCTTTGAGATCTTCTCCACCACATCGTAGCCCTCCGTCACCTCGCCGAAGATGGAATGCTTGTTGTCCAGCCACGGCGTGGGCGCTACGGTCACGAAGAACTGGCTCCCGTTGGTATTCGGCCCCGCGTTGGCCATCGAGAGCAAGCCTTTCTTGCTGTGCTTCAGGGAGGGATGAAATTCGTCGGGGAACTTGTAGCCGGGTCCGCCGCGGCCGCTGCCTTCGGGGCATCCGCCTTGGATCATGAAGTCCGGGATTACCCGGTGGAAAATCGTGCCGTCGTAGAAGGGTTTGCCGGTCTTGGTGCCGTCGGCGAGGGAGACGAAATTCTCCACCGTCTTTGGCGCCTTATCGGCGAACAGTTTTGCTCTGAATTTGCCCTCTGTGGTGTCGAAATCTGCGTAGATATCGTTGGCCATCCCTTGGATTGTAACAGGCGTCTGCGTAGTACTCCGGTTCTCACGCTGACGAGGACGCGGTCCTACCATCCCACCGGATTCCCGCGGTTCTGCTCATCGAGCCAATTCTGGAGCGGCGCGAAGTAGTCGCGGATTGCACTGGCATCCATCTTGGGTGTCCCGGCGATCTTCTCCAGGGCCTCCTGCCAGGGACGGCTGCAGCCCATCTCCAGCATCGAATTGAGCTTCGTGCCGGCGGCCTGGTTGGCGTAGATGGAGCAGCGGTTCAGCGGGCCGGTGCACCCCGCGGTCTGCGTGAGCGCTCGATGGAACTGGAACTGCAAGATGTCGGCGAGGAAGTAGCGCATGTACGGCACGTTCCCGGCTACGTGGTATTTGGCGCCGGGATCGAAGTCGGTTTCGGTCCGGTCCACCGGCGGAGCGATCCCCTGGTATTTCTGGCGGAGCTGCCACCATGTCTGGTTGTATTTTTCGGGCGGAATCTCGCCGCTGAAGACCTTCCACCGCCACTGGTCGATCACCAGGCCGAACGGCAGAAAAGCGATCTTCTCCAACGCCTTCTCCAGCAGCAAGCCGATATCGCCGGTCGCGTCGGGCGCTTTGTCCAGCAGCCCGATTTTGACGAGATACTCTGGCGTGACGGAAAGTGCGATGGTGTCGCCAATTGCCTCGTGGAAGCCGTCGTTTGCGCTGTCGCGGAAGCTGGGAGGCTGCTTGCTGTAAGCGCGTTGATAGAAATTGTGGCCGAGCTCGTGGTGAATCGTCAGGAAATCTTCGTCATTGATCTGAATGCACATCTTCAATCGCAGATCTTCGAGGGTATCGACATCCCAGGCACTGGCGTGGCACACCACGTCGCGGTCCTTTGGGCGAAGGAAAAGTGAGCGCTCCCAGAAGGTGGCGGGAAGCGGCGCAAAACCGAGAGAGGTGAAGAAGCCCTCCCCGTACTTGACCATCTGCCTCCAATCGGTGTTCTTTTTCTTGAGCAGCTCGGTGAGATCGTAGCGGAGTGTTTCATTGGCCGGCTTCACGAGCGGATAGACGTGCGACCAGTCCTGCGCCCACATATTTCCCAGCAGGTGCGCGGGAATCGGACCTGCGGCCGGAACCAGATCGCCGTATTGTGCGCGCAGCCGGGCCCGCACATACGCGTGCAGTGAAATATAGAGCGGCTTCACCTGGTCCCACAGGCGGTCGAGCTCTCTGGCAAAATCGTCGGGCGGCATATCGTATTTCGAGCGCCACATTGCGCCGTTGTCCTTGAAGCCGAGCTGCCGCGCGCCCTTGTTGGCCAACTCCACGTAGCGCACAAAATCCTTGCGTATGGGGCGTGCGATGGCGTGCCATCCCACCCAGGCTTCTTTCAGCTCTCTCGGGTCGCGGCTGGATGCCAGCACGTTGCTCAACTGCTCAAGATCCTTGCAGCTATCCGGCCCATTGGGGCAGTACTTGCCCTTGCCGTACGTGCCTTCCATGGAGGCGGCTATACGCGTCAGCTCCTCGCTCTCTTTGGGATCGCCGGGCGTTGCGATGGTCAGCGACAGTTTCAACAGCTTGATCTTGCGAGCGGTCGCCGGATCCAGTTTCAGGCCGTCGAAACGTGTGGACTTCTTGGCGTACTCGACCGTGGCGTCGATGGCGCGCTGGTCGAGGAGCGCCGACACCGCTTCCGTATCGTCGGTAATATAGGTGGATTTGATCCAATCCGACCGCGAAGCGTCGACGCCGAGGACAAGCAGTTTCTGCTCCACTTCATCGATGAAACTGCGGGCCTCATCAGGCGTCGGTTTGTTGTCGGCGGCAAAGCCCCTGACTGCGAGAGCGCAGGCAAGGCAAACGGCGGGAAATTTCATGCCTACATGGTAGCGAGTTCCGTTTTTGCGCGGTACACCTGCGGCGTGTTAGCATGAAACAACCGAGTGACAACGCGGGGACGTAGTTCAGTTGGTTAGAACGCCGGCCTGTCACGTCGGAGGTCGCGGGTTCGAGCCCCGTCGTCCCCGCCATTCCTTTCAATCACTTACAGGATTTTCTTTCTCCTTATTTTCGCCTGAAAATGGCCGTGTGCAGTAGGTGCGCACTAGAATAACTAAGCCTTGCCTGATCAATTACTTATTGCCCTGACGACGGCGCGTCTTGTAGGAAATTGAGGTCGGTTCCGGATGCCTGCGGTTAGGATTGCCGCTCAGGTTCAGAGCAGCTTCTCACCGGTGCGTTACTTGCCCTCGGTGTCGAGAAAGGTCAGGTCGGCGCGTCTGGTCAGTCTGTGACCTTCTGCGCCAACGTAGGAGACATCCAGCAAGGCCTCGACGTGTATCGGTCGTTGGAACCCAATGGACCAGCACTCGATATACGACAGTCGGAAATTCTTCTCGAAAATGCCGTATTGCGTGTCCAAACGGCTGGGCGGGCGTACTGGCCGGCGCAGCAGGCAGAGCACAGACTGAAATAGGGCCCCTTGCAGATCCGGGCGATACGGGCATGGCTGCTCGAGTCCCTCCGGACGATAGATCGTCAGCGGCTTAGGCCGGTCGATCGGGCGGCCCAACACATCGGTCGCGTTGCTCCACGTAACCTGCACCGGAACAAGAAATGGAAAATTCTCCGGGCCAACATCGGTGCCTTCCGCCTCGTTTGAAAAAGTCCAACCTCCGCTGGCAAGCTTGATCGACCCGGAGGAACAGCCGGACGAAAGAGGTCATCGAGGTAGCCGTCGGTCATCCTCTGATGTCGGTGCTGCTACGCTATGTCTCAATCTC
>Ga0335077_10009900_pt1 | contig 11856 bp, 7 predicted proteins | sample Lox_Sample_31_FD_207151 | JGI IMG/M metagenome (GOLD analysis project Ga0335077, IMG submission 207151) | Soil microbial communities from Loxahatchee National Wildlife Refuge, Florida, United States - Lox_Sample_3.1 | ecosystem: Environmental > Terrestrial > Soil > Wetlands | place: USA: Florida...
CCACGAATTGGGAGGGATCGGGTTGCCGCAGCTCCGCCAGGTAACGCAGAGCCGAGATGCCGGGAAGGAAGAAGTAGGCGCCTCCCCGCGTCCGTACGAACTGGGGTACGCCGCGGTAACGATGGCGCACCGGGCGCTGCGGAACGGTAAACGTCGCGCCTATGGGCTGGCGGGTGCCGGTGAGCGGGTCAGTGTCGTCGTACAGTCCGCCGAACGTGGGGTTGTTCAGCCAGGTGTGCTGGACGAATTCGAACTGCCTGGACAGGTTGGCCGCCAGGCAGAGGAAATACAGCCCGGTTTCGGTACGGCCGTTGCCGGGCTGCTCGTAGCTGCGCGCACGGCGCAGGAGACGGTGCAGATCGCTGGTGGTAAGCGAGGTGGCGGGGTTCGGGGCCAGCGAGTCGCGCGGGTTCGCCCTGCGGATGTGCGAGCCGATGGGGCAGACAAGCCCGAGCAGGTCAGCCTGATACCCAAAGCCGTTGTCGTCGCCGAGCGCCGGTAGGTCACTGTCCGGTGCGTCGATCAGAGGTGCGCCGCTTGGCCATCGGCCTACCATTTTCGCGGCCAGGGCAACCCGCCTGCCGGGATCTTCGGTTCCGTCGGGCTGCCTGGTGGCCTCGTCAACGAATCGCCAGAACCCTTCGACGTCCTGCTCGAGCTGACGGAGGACCAGGTAGGTGCCGTTTCGCCCCAGGTCAGCCGCGCCGCTCCCGGCAGGGTCGGGAAGCAGGAGGCGCCCGGTGTCGTCGGACGCGGGCAGTAGCGGCCGGTCGGTCAGCTGGCCGCGGGCATTCGGGTAACCGAGGACGAACTCGCCCGCGGGCACCGGTCGCTGAGCGCCGGCCGCCTTCGAGAGCCCGGCGATGATCGGCTGGGAGATCCCGTCGTGGAAGCCGAACGGCTCCTGGCCGGCCAGTTCACGGGTGTGCAGCTCGGTAACGTCTCCGATGCCAAGCTCGGCGAGCCGCTGCAGCAGGACCGACTGCCGCTGCGCAAGGATGTCCGGCGTGGTGGCGTAGACCAGGATGAGCCCGTCGACCTGCGGTCCCTGCGGCCCGCCCCACGCCCAGGAGCGCGGGTCGGATTCCCCGGTGTCCCCGAGGAACCGGCTCCTGTTGGGCTCGGTCATGCCCTCGATGAACTCGGCGGGGAATCCGGCCATGACGCTGCCCGGCAGACCGAGCTGACGCAGGCCAGAAGGTGTCAGCGCGACGTGCAGGGCGGTGTCCCCGGAAAATGGCGCCGCGTTCGTGACCTGAGGCAGCAGCCACTTCAGCAGCGCCTGGCTCGCGGCCGGCTCGCGGGCAGCGAAGATGGTGAACCGCGCGTACCTGTGCCCCTTGTACCCGCGGGCGAACAGGCCCTGGATGTCGGCTAGGTCAAGCTGCACGGCCATGAGGTGCCTCACAGGAGCGAGAGCCAGCGCTCGGCTGCGGCGGGGCTCATCTCGCCGCGCAGGCCGGCCCGGATCTGGGCGTTCTTCTCGATATTGACCGCGCTGAGCCGTGGGTAAGCGCTGTACCACAACGGCACGGGCACCTGATGAATGCGCAGGGTATTTTTAAACTGCTGCTCGTACTTCGCACCGCCCCAGAACAGCCAGCGGGTCGGCGGATAGCCGACAGCGTTGCCGAACGCGGCGTTCAGGCCCCACCAGACTTCGTCGATGAAATCATCGTTGTAGGCCTCGACGGCCCCATCGTAGTTGCTCGCGAAGGTCATCCTCCGCCAGCCATCAAGGGGTACCCACCGGGCAAAATGGATCGTCGTTATCCCGGCCAGGCTCGGGCCGTTGTATACGTGCCGGACCGCATAGTTCAGGGCGAACATCACCCCGCGGATCGTCGCGAGCCGCAGCGTACCGGGTTTGACGAAACCCACGACGGCGAAAGGATTCTGTGTCACGTAATCCTCGTAGCCCGCGAGCGTCTCGAGGTGCCGCAGCGTCGGGCGCTCGGTAACCGGTGTGTCGCGCCGCTCGGCCAGGCGCAACAGCACCGCCCAGGCAGGCAGGGCGAACGCGAGCGCAGGGAGCAAGGGCACGAGGGCCAGCGGCACCGCGACCTCGTTCACCGCCTCGCGCACCCGAAATGTCAGGGATGGCGGCGCCGCTGGCTTCATCGCCCACGCCAGGTCCGCCCGCCCTGCCACATACGCCTGCAGGTCCCGTCGCACGGCGGCGGGCGCCCGCCCGGTCCAGTCGGCCTGGTCGAGATAGTCCTCCAGCACATCGCGCAGGTACGCTTCCTGGCGGATCTGGCGAAGCCCGCGTCCGACCGTGTTGACGTAGACGGCGCTGGCCTGAACCAGGTGCCGGCGAAGCCAGCCGATCCGGGCGTGGCGGCGGGCGGCCGGGCCCGGATAGCCCGTGCAGTATCCGAACGCCTGGTTGATCCCGTCTCCCGCCACGTCGATGAGCTCATCCAGGTGCCGGTGCAGCGGCGCGTCCACCTCCGTCATGAGGACCAGGCTGGCTGGGATGGGCCGGCCCTCCAGGTCGTCGGTCTGCTCGATCAGGTATAGCTTGGCGAAGTGCAGCCCGCGCATGTGACGGAAGTGGAACGGGGCATCCGCCAGCCCTTGCGGTGCGTTCACGGTAAGCCATTTGCGGAGATCGGCTACCTGCTCCGCCGCGACCATCGCCCGGATTGTCACGCCAAGTTGCTGTGGCATGGCCGCGCCTCCCTGTCCGGACGGAATATGGTCACCGCGCGCTCACCCGGCGCCATGGCTGGAACCCGTTGTGGACGCCGCGCAGGGCCGGGCGCAGTTGCGGGTAATGGCGCAGCACGATGTCAATCATGGACGTCTCCTCCAGCCACGCCATGCCGGTCGGCGTGTAGACCTCCGGCGTAAAGTCGGTGGTGAAGAAGCGGTCACTGTTCAGCCTGCGGGACGCCATGAGGATGAAGATGCGGAAAGCGGTGTCGCTGAAGCCGAAACCAGCAGGCTTTTTCTCGGCCAGCATTCCGACTATCGTATCGACGGAGTCGACGTCACGGTAGAGTCGGCGGAGCGCGGCGAGCTGGTCCAGGTTATCGGTGAGTTCCTCGAAACTGTCGGCAGGCCGCAGGTGAAGGAGTCGGCGGAACTGGTTGTAGCGTGGTACGCCAAGCTCCCGGGTGCGCAGAATGTCGGTCGCCGCCAGGTCCATCAGGCGGTCATTATCTGGCCGCTGGAACTGCTGCAGGAAGCGCGGGTAGTTGTTCAGGACGAGCGCGCCGGGATGGGCGGTAGCGAAGCTGTAGATGATATCGGCCATGTCGATGCGCCCGGCGACTTCCTGCGCGTGGGGGCCGGCGATCTCCGGGAACGTATGCTCAGAAATTACCTGATCATCTGCGGAGCGGCGGAAGGTGTAGTCGTCGGGGATGAGGGGATGCATCCGGTAAACGATCGAGAATTCCTCGGTGAGCGAGTACGGGACGCCGAAATGGTCCTGCGCCGAGCCGGGGATTCCGCTGAGCACCTCGCTGCCGCTGATCCGGCCGAAGAGCCGGTGAACCCGCTCCCCGGCGACGCCCCACCAGTTCGCGCTCATGGCCGTCACGGTCGTCGGGTGGGCGATGATGGCAGGTGTCCACTCGACTGTGTGAATCTTCGCGATGAGCCCTGCGGTGACCAGCCGCGCCCGTTGGTAGAGCTCCTCATCGGTCCATCGCGGGTACGCCGACTTGAGCGCGTCGGCAATCGCGTTGTGCTCCAGGATGAACAGGGTGCTCATCATGTTCAGTCCCAGCCACCAGCCGGGGACGAATGCCGGGCTCAGTGCCGGGTCGTCGGGCAGGACGAGCCGGCTGTCGGCGCCGATGAGCAGCTTGCCGTCCGCTCCGCTGCGCCGCGGCAGCTGGTCTCCGGCGGTGGTGCCGCCGCCGTACAGCTGCGATGAGTCCCACCACGGTGTCTCGGTGTTGAGGAACGTCTGCGGCCCGTCCTGCCCGGCGGCGCGGGTGGGATCGGGCAGCGTCTTCAGCACCGTCAACGGCCGTTGCGGCCACGGGTCGTCCGCGGCGAGGGGCAGCTCGAAAACGTGCTGCGAGTCGCCGGCGCCGTGACTGAGCCAGTCTTTCACCATGAACTGGATCCAGGCGGCCGCCAGCAGGTTCAGGCTCGTCGCCGGAATGAAGTCATGCCGGGTCAGGAGCTCCCGGCTGACCTCACGCGGGTTCGGGTCCAGGATTTTGTCCGCCGCTTCCTGATATCCGTCCTGCAGGGGCACGTTACGGCCGAAGCGGGTGCCCGCCATGCCCATCGCCGGGCTGCGAAGGTCGTTGTAGGCACCGTCGGGCGTCCGCGTGGTGAGGGTCTCGGGCGTCGACGCGGGGAGCTTGGGCGTGGCCGCCGCCGGCAGGCCGCTTGTGTCGTAGAGATTGCGCTGCCGCAAGATGTTCCGCAAGCCGATGAGCACAAGCAAGCCGACGGGCTTCGGCAGCTTGTCCCAGCCGAATTTCTGGTCGGCCGTTTGCGCGGCCCGGTCATACAGGCGCCACCAGAAAGTGTTCCGGTAGCCAGTCGTGGAATCGGCGGGCTCGGTCATGATGTTCACCTTTCGCTTCGCTCCGCGAGATACGCCGTGACCGCGAGGCCGGTATTTGCCGCGGAGATCAACGTGAGCGCGATGGCCCAGGGCGGCCGCACCCGGCCGCTGAGTCCCAACGATGCCGCGGTGGCCGTGTCGCTGGCGTGGATGATGATGGCCTGCCCGAGCGCGCGGCGAAGCGGGGCGTCGTCCAGGTCGAGGAGATCGACACCAATGACGACGGTCCGGATCCCGAACATTCGCAGACCGTAGACCGCCGCATTGTCGTCGGCCGGTGACTCGCCGAACCTGCGGATGATGGCGGACGGCGCGATCAGCGCCACGGAACCGTTGATGATCCGAATGCCCGCCAGTGCGTACCGGGCGACCCGTCCGATACGGGCGGTTTTGTCCTCGGGGCGCTGTGGCTTTGTCGTGTCCACGGCCATCACTCTCCCGGTGCGTTGGCGAGTTGCTGCGGCACCGGCGGGCCGCCGTGGCCGGCCGGGACAGCGGCGGGGGCAGGGCACCGCAGGGGCGGCGTGCAGTCCTTCGCGGCAGCCAGCACCGCGGCCTCGCCGAGTTGGTGGTAGGCCTCGAACTCGGCGGCGTCATACAGCTGCTCCAGCGTGCTGTCGCAGGGATAGGTGGAGTGTTCCTTGGCGTAAGCGAGGACGTCCCAGGGCGCTCCGATCCACCAGCCGAGCTTGCACACCCAGATGTCACCCTGCTCGGGCAGCCCGTGCACGTCGGCCGGCCTGGTGAATGTGCCCCACGCCCACGGGTGGTCCACCTGGCCCGGAGCCAGCCCGCTGCCGGGCTCAGTCATCTTGGTGGGATCGAGGTCGATGTCCACTCCAGCGTCGCTCCTAGCCAGGGCGATGGATCCGCCGAACGTGAACCACGTGTCGGCCTTGTCACCGGAAGCGTCCAGCACCACGATGTGCCGTGCGCCACGGCGCAGCGCCTCGACCAGGCCGAGGTTGTCGTAGTGACCGCCGTCGGTCACGTACATCCACGTGCCGCGGTAGCTCAGGTGGCCGGCTGCCTCGGACCACAGCAGGCCGACCGTGGGCTGCATCAACCGGTACCACAGTTCCCCAGAGAGCTTGCCGCGGAGCCTGAGGTCAAGGACATGGGCCCAAAGCCTGGCCTCGCGATCGGCGTTCAGGTCCGCCTGACGGTCCCAAAGCGGGTGCGGCGACAGGTACCACAGCAGCAGAAGGAGCGGCCGCCGCGTCCACCGCCGGTCGGGCCGCCCGGCGGTGGACGCGCCGGCACCCGCCGCCTGCTGATCGATCCGCTTACGCGCTTCCCGGACCAGGACCGGGTGCGGCAGCCACACGCCGAGGCGGACGTTCGTCGCGGTGAGCAGAATCCGGTAAGCCTGTCGCGTCGCGGAACCCATCAGCGGCGAGACGGCCGCCCCGCTGATCGCTGAGATGTCGAACAGCGTGCTCCGCCGCTGCCCGACGAGAGCCTCGTAGTCGGACGTCAGCGCCCGGGCGTCGTCCTCCCCTTCGGCGCAGGTTACGCGGCGCAAGGTGACGTGGTCCGGGTCGAAGCTGACGCAGAAGCCGCCGCTGCCCGGTGGCACGTCGCGGTCCGCGTTGATGTTGGCGGTACCGCAGATCACCAGGCGGGGTTCGTCGGCGGCGCCGGTGCCGTCCCGAAGCTCGGACAGCCGGGACGCGGCGGCCTCGCCGAACAGACGGCGCGCGGGCACCGCGTTCCGCTCCTGCGCCGCCCGCCGGGTGACGGCGAATGCATTGGCCAGCCGCCACCGGTAGACATCGTGCAGCGATATACGGTTGACGTTTACGGCCGCTCGGCCGAACACCATCACGGCCAGCGCGGCGATGACATCCAGGAGCTGGCCCGCGGTGAACCCGGACCGTGCGCCGTCGCTGATCCACAGCAGCGCGAGCACCGCGCCGCCGAGGACGATCACGGCGCTGGCCAGCCACGGCAGCAGCCGCTGGCGCAGCGAGCCGACCAGCACGGTGAGGAAGCCCGGCTGCCCGGCCGACGGCGAGTTCGCCTGAGCGCTCAGCGAGTTCCACTTGGCGAGCCCCGCCTGGCAGAACTTGGCGATCGCCGCCACCGCGGCGATCAGGCCCGTCACGGCCGCAACCGACCAGGCCGCCCTCGTGCCGAAGCCGATGGCGCGGGCGACCGTGCCGAACGATCCGGTGCTGCGCGTCAGCCACGAGATCAGCGGCGGGGCCGCGAGCATCGCCAGGGCCAGGCCGGCCGTCAGGAGAGCAGCCCAGCTCACCACCTTCGCCCGGTTGGCGCTGCGGTCCGGGTCGTCCGGCTTCAGCCAGGCCCACCACCGCACGCGGGCGGTGCGGCGGCGGCTGAGCGGCGGCTCAAGCGTCAGCCACCAGAACGCGAACAGCACCAGCGTGATCCCGGCACCAATCACCGAGGGCAGCCACCACGCGGTCCCGGTCGCCGCGGCCGTCATCGCGCGCGGCCCCGATGGGACCAGCACGCCCTGCCAGCGCAGCAGCCAGCCCCAGGCGTGCGTGAACGCGTAGATGGGGGCGGTCACAAGGATGAACGTGACGATCGCGCCGAGCAGCAGCGACAGGACACCGACCAGCACCGTCGCGCCGTTGGGCGCGATGTAGCGGGTGTTGTCGCGGAGGTTCCGCTCTTCGGGAGTACCGGGGGCGTACGCGTGGGGCACAGTGCCCGGTGGCAGGTCGTGCGCCACGAGTGCGCGGGAGGAGGCGATGTAGCTTCCGCCGGACACCCCCACTATCCACTTGGCGGTCCCGAGCAGGCCGCCGGTGTCAAGGCTCTGCAGTGCTCCCAGGCAGTAGGCGGCGGACCGGATGCCGCCACCTGAGCAGCAGATCGCCCAGTCGCCGCTCGCAGCATCCGCCCGGGTCGCGGGCACCGCCCCGTCCTGGGCTTGCCGCGCCGCGTCAATCCCAGCTGCCTGCGGGCTGAATCCCAATGATGTCATGCCGCCCTCTCTTCAAGACGAACGCTGAGCGCATCGCACCGTACGTTCAGTGGTGCGGAGCGAGCAGGAGCCTCCGTGATACAGGCGCTGCGAAATACGACTGGCCATGTTTCTCACCTACGCGGTCGTGGCTTCAGCCCTGATTAGGGCGGCGATTGCCGTGCGCCTGACGATCATCGCGCAGTGCCATCGATACCAGCCAGAGCCGATCCCGGCAGCACGCCGAAGAACTCGGAGCCACCCTGCGGTACGACCGCACTGACGACGACGGTGAGCCGTCGTATGTCCTCGCTGACCCCGCCGGACATCCCTTCTGTATTCTCGTCGCCTCTGAGTAGTGGACCCGGGCATCCGCATTTGCCGCGAGCAGTGCTGTGATGGGCAGGGCTTGTTACGTGCGCGATTGTGGCCTGGCTGGACGTCGCTGATTGGGGGCGAGATTGGGCTTTCTGCGCGCTGATGGTCAGCCGGCAGCGGTCCGGTCGCGCCGTTGAGGTGGCCTGGATAGCCGCGCACCCAGGGGACCGGCTGGGTGCGCGGCGGGCTGAACGCGTCATGTGCGGGGCTGGTAGCTGGCGGGGATGAGCAGGCTGATGAGCGAGTCGGCGAGCCAGTCCTGGTACCGGTCGGGGTCCCAGTGCTGCTCGATGACGAGCCGGTAGTAGACGCCGGGGTCGTTGAGCAGCCAGAGCACGTCTGCTGCCTCGGATGGTGTCAGGCCGGGTTTGAGCGCGCCGCGGTCGGCGAGATGCTGGGCCAGTACTCGCATGCCGCGGATCCGCTGGGCGCGCCCTTCCTCGGCGAGGGCACGGATCTCCTGGTCGAGCCCGGCGGCGGCCCGCACGACCTCATGCAGCGGCGCGGTCCGTGCGCTGGTCTCGCGGACATGGCGGGCGTAGCTGGCGAGCATCCGCCGCGCGTCGGGCTCTTGCATCTGGGCCTTGATGTGCGGGCGTTCGAGCATGGGCACCGGCTCGTCGTCCCCGGCGATGGCCCAGTCGATGGCGAGCTTGAGCGCCTCGGTCTTGCCGCCGACCGAGGTGAAGACGGTCTTGCGGCTCACCCCGGCGGCCTCGGCGATGGCGTCGACGGTGGTGGGCCCGTAGCCATGCTCGGTGAACAGGCGGGCCGCGGCGTCGACGATGACGCGGCGGGTGGCGCGGGCCTGCGCCGCGCGCAGGGCGGAGTTGTAGGGCTTCTTGACAGGCTGGCTCATTTAGGGTGACTATCAGTGTCATGAAGTTATCGTCAGTGGCATGACGGTGTAAGGATAGCACCCGGGAGGGGAACCCGAGATGCGTACGGTGGTCGTGGGCGGTGGGCCGGTCGGGATGTTCTGCGCCATGGCGCTGGCCCGGCGCGGGGACGAAGTGACCGTGGTGGACCGGGACACCGGCCCGCCTGCGTCCGGCCGGTGGGCCCGGCGAGGGGTGATGCAGTTCCTGCTGCCGCACTTCTTCCGGCCCATCGTCCGGCAGGCGCTGACCGATACCCTGCCCGACGTGTGGGACGCCCTGCTGGCGGCCGGGGGCGTGCCCGCCCGCCCGCCGGGCTTCCCCGAGGCGATGACCGGGCTGGAGTGCCGCCGCTCCACCTTCGAACGGGCCGTGTGGGCCGCGGCCCGCCGCGAGCCGCGGCTGACACTGCGCACCGGACACGCCGACCGCCCGATCACCCGCCACGGGCGCGTCAGCGGCGTGGTCGTGGACGGGCAGGCCGTCGACGCTGACCTGGTGATCGCGGCGGGCGGCCGTGCCAGCCGGTTCGCCGATGACACCCGCCCGCCCGCGGAGGGCGGCGCCTGCGGATTCTCCTACGTGGCCCGCATGTACCGTGCCCGCCCCGGCACCGAGCTGGCCAGCAGCGGACTGCCGATGGGCTGGCTGCACCGCGGCTATCAGGTCATGGTCTTCCCGCAAGACGACCGCACCCTGTCCGCGCTCATCGTGCGGCCCACGGCCGACCAGGCGCTCGCGCCGCTGCGGCACACCCACTGCTTCGACGCCGCCGCACGGCTCATCCCCCACCTCGCGCCCTGGACCGACCCTGGCCGGTTCGAGCCGATCACCGACGTCATGGCCGGCGGCGGCCTGACCAGCACCTACCGTGGCCAGCTCGACGAGCACGGCCGGGTGGCGATCCCCGGGCTGTACTTCGCCGGCGACGCGGTCTGCACCACCTACCCTGCCGCCGGCCGCGGCGTCTCACTCGGCCTGCGCCAGGCCCAGACGCTGACCGGCCTGCTGGCCGACCGCCGCGCCGACCCGCAGGACATCGCCGAGCAGTTCGACGCCTGGTGCACCGCCAACATCAGGCCCTGGTACAACGACCACCGCCACTGCGACGCCGCCATGCTGCACCGCCTGGGCGGCGGCGACATCGACCCCGAGGCGCGCATCCCCTCCGACGTCATCTGCGCCGCCGCCGAGAAAGACCCCGCCATCTGGCCCGCCGCCGCACCCTACCTGGCCATGCAGGCGCTGCCTTCGGTGCTCGACCCGGTCGGGGACAAGGCCCGCGCGGTCCTGCGCACCGGCTGGCGGCCGCCCTATGCGGCCGGGCCGTCCCGCGATGAACTCGCCGACCTGCTTCGCCAGCCCCGCACCAACCGCGCAGCATGAGCAGCCAGCAGAGGGTCTGCGCTGTATGTTTATGCATCTTCACGCTAGGGGTGAATGTCCGCTTCTGCCGCATATGGTGCAGGTCTTGTGGTTTGTTGGTGGCTGCGGAGGAGGAGCGGCCATCAGGGCTGGGCCGGTCGGCCGTACGATGATTTCGCCGATGTTGACCGTGTCTGGCTGGGTGATGGCGGCTGTAGGCCTCGCCGTCACGTTCGGTTTCGTGCAGTTCGAGGACCTCCAGGCCGTCCAGGAGCCTGGTGAACTCGGACCGGTCCTGGAAGGTCATGCCGGGGTCGCCGGCCCAGCTGTCGCGGGTGCCGAACAGCTGTCCGGCGAAGATCCCGCCGGAAACCAGCGCGCGGCGTATCTGCTCCCACGCGGCCGGGAACTGCGACGGCGGGCAGAAGGGCAGGCTGAACCCGGCATAGATCAGGCACGCGGGCGGGCGGGAGGGCGGCGTCGGCGAACGAGGCGCACACCAGACGGATGCGCCCGGCGCCTGCGTTCGGCTGGCGTGGTGGCGTGGCCAGTAGCGAGTGCTGGTGATGCTGGGCTGCGATCAGCGGTTCCCCGGCCTCCGGGCTGGCCCCGCGTCAGTTGCCGCGCAAGTGGTCATGGACAAGGCGGATGGCGACAGAACCTTCGCCGACGGCTGCGGCGACGCGTTTGACCGACCCGTGCCGGACGTCGCCGACCGCGAAGACCCCGGGCAGGCTGGATTCCAGGAACATCGGCAGTCGGCGCAGCGGCCACTGCTCATCCGGCCGCGCGTCCTGGAGAAGGTCGGTGCCGGTTACCACGAACCCTGACTGATCGCGCCGGATGGCGTCTGGGAGCCACTGGGTGCGCGGCTCGGCCCCGATCAGCACGAACAGGGCCACCGCGTCCACGGTTTCGGCCGCGCCGGATTCCAGGTCGGTGAGGGTCAGGCCCTCCAGGCGGCTCTGCCCAGCGCCGCCGGTCACCGCGACCCCGCAGCGGACGGCGATGTTAGGGGCCGATTCGATCTCCCGGATGAGGTATTCAGACATGCTGTCCGCCAGCGAGCGTCCCCTGACCAGCACGGTCACTTGCGCGGCATACCTGGCGAGGTGGACGGCGGCCTGGCCGGCGGAGTTGGCGCCGCCCACCACGAAGACTTCGCTGCCTTTCATGGCCTTGGCCTCGGAGGCGGCTGCACCGTAGAACACCCCGGCTCCGGTCAGGGCGTCGAGCGCCGGGATGCCAAGGCGCCGGTAGGCCATGCCGGTGGCGACAACCACCGCCCGGCTGCGGACCTCGCTGCCGTCAGCCACCGTGATTACCAGCTCTGAGCCTTCAGGCCGCAGGCCGGTGGCCGGGTTGCCATAGACGTACTCCGCGCCGAAGTTCCACGCCTGGGTGTAGGCCCGCACGGCCAGGTCCCCGCCGCTCACTCCCATCGGGAAGCCGAGGTAGTTGCGGATCAGCGAGCTGGTGCCGGCCTGGCCGCCGATCGCCTCGGGCTCCAGGACGACCGTGGACAGGCCCTCCGACGCGCCGTAGACCGCCGCCGCAAGGCCGGCCGGCCCCGCCCCGATCACGGCCACGTCGTAGCAGCCGCCGCCCGGCTTGGTTTGCACGCCGAGAGCCTGGCCGATCTCGGTATTCGATGGGTCCGCCAGGATCCGGCCATCGGACAGCACCACCATCGGCAGGTCCTTCCCGGCTGCCCCGGCCTCCTCGAGCACACGCTGCCCATCCGGGCTATCGGCAGAGTA
>Ga0335077_10009901_pt1 | contig 11856 bp, 11 predicted proteins | sample Lox_Sample_31_FD_207151 | JGI IMG/M metagenome (GOLD analysis project Ga0335077, IMG submission 207151) | Soil microbial communities from Loxahatchee National Wildlife Refuge, Florida, United States - Lox_Sample_3.1 | ecosystem: Environmental > Terrestrial > Soil > Wetlands | place: USA...
CCGCGATTCTAGTGGAGAACAAATCGGATATCCGCAGTTCTCGGTTCGCAGATCCCGGTTGCCAGTTGGTCAGAGTGCAGACATCGTCAATTAGTGGCGAAGGAATATCCCAGTTGCGACATGAAGTCTTGCAGCACACTGGGGGGCAAAACGGCGTTCAACGCGAACCTGGTTTCTTGACAAATGTTCGCCATCGTAATCTGGTTGGCCAGTCGATCGACGCGCTGAATGCGGCCAGTGCTGCCGTACATGAACGCGTGCCACACGAGATGCTCCTGCTCGATCTTTACAACGCTCTCCGGCCTGTCGATGAAATCACCGGTGCAACCACGACGGATGACATTTTGAACCTGGTCTTCAGCACGTTTTGCATCGGAAAGTAGCAAAAGTGCTTATCTGCCCCAGGCGTGACTTCTCTGCAGTTAGAATGTAGAAAGCCGCACGGATGTGGGTTTTCGCTAGTGAGCTTTACTGAACAATTCGATGTTGTCGCGGTCGGAGCCGGCCATGCCGGTTGCGAGGCGGCGTTGGCCTCGGCGCGAATGGGGCTAAAGACTGCGCTCTACACGCTGAATGTCGACCTGATTGCGCAAATGTCGTGCAATCCCGCAATCGGAGGGATTGCAAAGGGGCACCTGGTTCGCGAGGTGGACGCGCTCGGCGGAGTCATGGGTGAAGTTACGGACGCGGTCGGGATCCAATTCAGGCTTCTGAACACGTCGCGAGGTCCGGCGGTGTGGTCGCCTCGGGCTCAATGCGATAAGCAGGCGTATCGTCTGAAAATGCGTGAGGTCCTCGAGTCCCAGCCGAATCTCAAGATCAAGCAAGCCGAGGTTGCGGACCTTATCGTCGAAGAAGCCCATATGAGGACGGGCGTCTCGCCTGTCCAGGCGGAGCAAGGCTCCGCAGATCGCGTCTGTCGGGGCATCCGGCTTCGCGATGGGCGCACAGTCGGTGCATCTGCGGTGATCATCACAACCGGCACATTCCTAAATGGACTCATCCACTGCGGCGAGCAGCAGTATCCAGCAGGACGTTCAGGCGAACCTCCGGCTGTTCTCCTCGGAGAGGCGCTGAAGAAACTTGGGCTGCGCGGCTGCCGTTTGAAGACCGGAACGCCTCCTCGCCTGGATGGGCGAACAATTGACTGGGCCCGCTTCCAGGTTCAGCCTGGTGATGCTGACCCTACGCCGTTCAGTTTCCGCACGAAGCGGGTTGCGCATCACGATACGCAGGTGCCCTGCTACATCGCGTGGACGACTCTCGAGACTCACCGCATCATTCGCGAGAACGTTCATCGCTCCCCGATGTATAGCGGACAGATCCAATCCATTGGGCCGCGCTATTGCCCGTCGATTGAAGACAAGATCGTGAAGTTCCCCGATAAAACGACGCATCAGCTCTTTCTTGAACCTGAAGGTTTGAACACACACGAAATTTATGTGAATGGGATGAGCACCTCACTGCCAGTCGAAGTGCAGCTGGCAATTTTGAAATCGATCCCTGGCTTGGACACGGCGGAGATGTTGCGCCCCGGCTACGCCATCGAGTACGACTCTATTGATCCGACCGAACTCGAACGCACTCTGGAGACCAAGAAGATTGCGGGTTTGTTCCTCGCCGGCCAGATCAATGGTACGAGTGGCTATGAAGAAGCCGCATGTCAAGGTTTGATGGCTGGGATCAATGCGGCGCTGAAAGTGAAGCACGAAGCACCCCTGATCCTCAATCGAACTGAAGGTTATACAGCGATTCTGGTTGATGATCTCATCTCTAAGGGCACCAATGAGCCGTATCGCATGTTCACCTCGCGCGCCGAATTCCGGCTCCATTTGCGGATCGACAATGCCGATAGGCGTTTGACGCCGCATGGCCGCCGGGTGGGTTTGATTTCCCATCAAGCATGGGAGGAATTCCTGGCTAAGCAACAACGACTGGAGTTGATGAAGAGAGTTCTGCAGGAAAGCAAACTTACCTCTGACCTGGTGCAGACAATCCCCGAAGACAGCTCGGTTGCACAGGATTCGTCGGCGTTGACGGGACAAACCTTAGCTCAGCTCCTCAAACGACCCGAGGTAGGTATTGAGCAACTCGTTCCCGTGCTTCGTAAGCTGAATCCCGGTTTCTTCGACCGCGATGAGTTGCCGGCCTCCTCTCTTCCAGCCGAACTACGGATTGAGCTCAAATCCGTGGAGACCGAAATAAAGTACGAAGGCTATCTGGCTCAGCAGCAGCGCGCGATTGATCGGCTGAAGAAGGCCGAGCAGCGCAGCATTCCAGAGTGGTTTGACTATCACTCGGTTAGCGGACTCTCGCGCGAGATGCAGGAAAAGCTGCTAAAGATCCGCCCCCGCACGCTGGCACACGCATCGCGCATTCCGGGCGTTACTCCTGCCGCAGTTTCGCTGGTAAATGTCTACATCGAAATCCAGGCGAGACGGCGAGAGCAGGCAAGCGCTGCACTTTGAGATGTTGTGCGCCACTTAGCTGCCCGCCTCGACGGCGCGTGTTGCTTTGGTCCACCGTAGTAGCCTATCCTTAGTTTCAGCAGGTGGGGTTCGGCAAAGCCTCTTAATGAAACGTCAGACGGCCAGATTGCTGCTGATTTTCTTGCTGGTGGGTATTCTCACACCGCTAGCATTCGCAATCTCTGGCCCGGCATCCCATGCCTGCTGCATGCGAAAGCCGCTGCACGCCCAGACTACACACGAATCCCAGGTCAATCCACCTGCCAGTTGCTGCGGACATGATTGCTGCCGTCCTTTGACGGTTCGGCAGTGGGCCCATGTAGGTTTCTGTTGCACTCCGCATTCAACATCTGCTGTTCCGTTATCTGCCGCCATCCAAAATACCAGAGCCGTGAAGCAATTTGTGGCTTGCCAGTCCAGCCGCGCGCCTCCCCGCTCTTCCTATAGCTGATTCTTCGCAGAACCTTACGTAGATTCTGAGCAACGGAATCGTTGCCTTCGTCGTGGGAGATTGTCCCGCTCATTCGCCCAGTTTCCGCGCGTGGTTCTGACCATTCATCCTCCTCAAACGGTAATGGGAGAAAACTATGCGCTCGATTCTGATGTCAGTCATGCTATTACTCGTGGTCCCAGTGAGCGCCACGATTTTCGGCTCGGTTCGCGGCGTCATTCACGATCCGCAGCACCGCCCGGTGCAGGGTGCCATGGTTATGATCAAGGCAAAATCTTCCGAATGGACTCAAACGACAACTACTAATTCCAATGGCGAATTTGAATTTCAGACCGTACCACTTGGTGAGTACATCGTTTCAGTAGCAAGCCCCGGCTTCATTCAAACCGCTCAGGACGTTGTCGTTATTTCGGGGACGCAGCCGGTGGTTCACTTCCAAATGAAGGTGCTAGCGAAGTCCGAGACCGTGAACGTATCGGCCACTCCGGAGGTTGTACCTACCGACACCGCCACGCCCACTACTCTAGTCAGTCGTGAGGAGATCGAGCGCACACCGGGTGCCGACCGCACCAACAGCATGGCGATGATTGCCGACTACGTGCCGGGAGCTTATGTTGTCCACGATATGTTGCACATCCGTGGAGGCCATCAAACCAGTTGGCTGGTGGACGGGGTGCCGGTGCCTAACACCAACATTGCGGCTAACATTGGTCCCCAGTTCGATCCCAAAGACATTGATTACCTCGAAGTCAATCGCGGAAGTTATGGCGCAGAGTTCGGCGATCGAACTTATGGAGTGTTCAACGTGGCTCCGCGCACCGGCTTTGAGCGAAACAACGAGGCGGAGTTGGTTATGAGTTTCGGCAATTTCTACCAGACCAATGACTCACTAAGCTTTGGCAGTCACACGGAACGGTTTGCCTATTATGCCAGCTTGAACGGGAACCGCAGCAATCTCGGCTTGCAGCCGCCCGTTCCCCAGGTGGTGCATGACGCGGCAAACGGCTATGGCGGTTTTGGGACGCTCATCTTCAACGTTGACCCTTCGAACCAGCTTCGAGTGGTGACGTCTTTACGCCGCGACTATTATCAGGTTCCTTACGATCCCTTCCCGAATGATATCGAGAACGGATCAATCGCGGCGAACGGATTCAGCCCGCAATACCCCAGCATTGGTCTGCGCGATGGTGAGCGCGAGTCCGACGCCGTCCTCAATGTTTCGTGGGTTCACACCTTCAATTCCAACGTTTCTGCGACCGTCTCCCCGCTTTTTCACCACAACAGCGGGGACTATAACAGCCCTCCTGCGGACCTCCCGGTGGCTACGACCGAAAACCGCGCATCGACCTACGTCGGTGGACAGGCTAGCGTCTCGGCCAATTTCGCGAGGAACAATCTGCAGACTGGCTTCTTCAGCTTTTACCAGCACGACAGCCAACTTTTCGGTGCGATCTTTAATGATGGTAGTGGCAACTCACCGGTCACCGACATCCAACATCCCATTGGAAACCAGGAAACATTCTTCATTGATGACAAATTCACTCCAATTCCCTGGCTGACACTGATCGCCGGCATGCGGCCGACACGCTTTTCGGGCGAAATATCTGAAAGTGCGATCAGTCCGCGCTTCGGAGCAACTGTGACCGTTCCGAAGATTCGCTGGACCTTTCGCGCTTTCTACGGACATTACTATCAAGCTCCGCCGTTGTTGACCGTGAGCGGGCCTGCGCTCATTAACTTCGCTCAGGGACAGGGCCTGGGATTTGTGCCGCTGCATGGAGAATTCGACGAAGAACATCAGTTCGGCGTGGCTATTCCATTCCGCGGTTGGGTACTCGACGCCGATAACTTTCGCACCAACGCCAGAAATTTCTTCGACCACAACAACATCGGGGATTCCAGCATCTTTTTCCCGATCACCGTCTCAAGAGCGGTGATTCGCGGCTGGGAGTTCACCCTGCGTTCTCCGCGTTTTGCCCATAGGGCGCAGATTCATCTCGCATACTCCAACCAGATCGCCGAGGCCAGCGGGACCATCACTGGTGGTCTGACCGACTTTTCCTTTTCTCCGGAGTTAAGTCCTCTCGATCACGATCAGCGCAACACTCTCAATGTTGGCGGCGATGTAAGTTTGCCTTGGCGTTCTTATGCCGCGACCAATGTCAATTACGGTTCGGGGTTCACGAACGGCTTTCCTGGGCAGCCATACCTCGGTGACTACCTGCCCGCGCACACTACTTTTGACTTGTCGCTGGGCAAGGATTTCGGCGAGAGAATCTCTGCGTCGTTGAACCTTTTGAACGTCACCAATCGCCGCGTGGAACTCGACAACAGTCTGACATTCGGCGGTTTCCACTGGAACAATCCGCGGGAAATTTATGCCGAGTTTCGCTACCGCTTCCGCTATTAAGCAAGCGGCTGCCAGGGAACGACGATGAAGTTAAATTCGTGGTTAATCGCGATTTTCCTACTAGTTGGAGCGACGACGGTTCTCGCTGTACGTCTCCGTCAGACCGGACTTAGCGCCCGCACGCCTCCCTACGCCTTCGAGATGCTCACGGCCAGGCAAGTTCGTCATTGGTCGGTGCCGATCGCTTCTCGGAAACTTACCAATCCACTTTCTGCAAATGCGAAGACGTTGGAGCGTGGCAGGGATCATTGGGCCGACCACTGCGCCACTTGTCACGCGAATAATGGCAGCGGAGATACGGAGATGGGGCGAAACCTCTATCCACGCGCGCCAGACATGCGCCGCAGCGAGACGCAGTCGCTTACGGATGGGGAACTTTACTACATCGTCCGGAATGGCATCCCCATGACTGGTATGCCGGCCTGGGGCAACCCTACCCTCGGCAATTCCGACTCGGAAACCTGGACACTTGTGGCGTTCATCCGCCACCTACCGAATCTTACTTTTGGCGAACAGGTCATTATGGAGAAACTGAATCCCAAGAGTTCAATGGAGCGCGAAGAAGAGCAGGAAGAAGAAGATTTCTTAAACGGAAAGACTATCAAGGAGGAGAAGCATGACCACTAAACAGCAATTTCTTCGACTTTCAGTGTTAGCTATGGGGTTGATTTTTTGGTCGACGATCGTTCTCGCACACGGGAACCAGCAGCACGTGATGGGTACGGTGACAAAGGTCGATGCCGCATCCATTAGCGTGAAGACGACGGCTGGCGAAGAGAAGGTTGTCATGATCCTTCCGACGACGAAGTTTGTCAAAGGAACTGCGGGGGCCAGTCCGCGCGATTTGAGAGTCGGTGATCGCGTGGTCATTCATGCCAAACCGGAAGGAAACATGCTCAATGCAACCGAAGTCAAAATCGGCGAGATAAAGGACTCGATGCATCGCGAGTAAGGCGAGACTAGTGTAGACCATCCCAAGTGAGGTTTGACCGATATCGAGCGCATCCTTAAGATGGATGAAATCACCCGTTGCTTCCCAAAAAACTGTTGCAAATGATCGGTCAAACCATCTCGCATTACCGAATAATTAGCCGGCTGGGTAGCGGCGGAATGGGGGTGGTGTACGAAGCCCAAGACCTGACTCTTGGTCGCCGAGTGGCGCTGAAGTTTCTTCCCCCCGATGTCGCTCGAGATCAAGTTGCATTGGATCGCTTTCTGTTGGAAGCGCGGGCCGCCTCAGCTCTCAACCATGCCAACATTTGCACGATTTATGCGGTGGAAACCGATGCAGGTCAATCGTTTATTTCCATGGAGCTGCTGGAGGGGCAAAGCCTGGCAGGCGAGCTGCAAGCTGGGCCGCTCGCACTTGATCGCCTGCTTGACGTCAGCATTCAGCTTGCCGAGGCGCTTGACGCAGCCCACGCCAAGGGCATTGTTCATCGCGACATCAAGCCCGCCAACATCTTTGTCACGCAGCGAGGACAGGTTAAAGTCTTGGACTTCGGCCTAGTCAAGCTCATGCACCGGGACCAATTCGCCATGGAGACTGTGGGCCTGACGCATGAAGTTGCACCCGCGCATCTGACCACTCCCGGTTCTACCGTTGGCACCGTTGCCTATATGTCTCCGGAGCAGGCGCGCGGCCAGGAACTGGATTCACGAACAGATTTGTTTTCGTTAGGAACAGTGCTATATCAGATGGCCACTCGGAAATTGCCCTTTGCCGGTAACACTTCGGCCCTGATTTATCAGGCCATCCTGAGTCAAGACCCGACGCCCATAACCCAGCTGAACCCTCAGTTGCCTCTGAAACTGCAGGAGGTCATCGAGAAGCTGCTGGAAAAGGACCGTGAGATTCGTTACCAATCCGCTGCGGATTTACGCGGCGATCTCAAACGTCTGAAACGCGACACCGAATCTGGCCGCAAGGTCTCGTCATCCGCCTCCGGAACTCCTACAGTCGTGGGCTCCAGGATTGCCTCTCAGCCTGCTCTCAGTAGCTCGCGAGTCGTTGCCGCGGCTCGTCAAAACAAGATCAGTGCTGCCGTCGCGGGAGTCGCCATTGTGGCAGTTCTGGCGGCGGCTGCTTATGGTATATACGCTCTGGTTAATCGCACACGTCCGGCCCCCTTTCAAAACATTTCTGTCACGAAGGTGACCGATACCGGCAAAGCGGCGCAGGTCGCGATATCTCCGGATGGCAAATACATCCTGAATGTGGTTGATGACGAAGGCCAGCAGAGCCTCTGGTTGCGCAACCTTCCGACTAATAGCGATACCCAGGTGGTCGCTCCCGCCGATGTGGATTACGCTGGCTTGCGTTTCTCTCCCGACGGCAACTACCTGTATTTTGTGCGAAGCGAACCTGGCAGCCATGAATTGAAGTATCTCTATCGTGCTCCCCTGCTAGGCGGGAACACGCAAAAGCTTGCTACGGATGTTGATTCGAATGTGACCTTTTCTCCCGATGGCCGGGAGTTTGCCTTCGTTCGCTACAACAATCCGGAGGCCGGGAAGTTCCGCCTGCTGTCGATGCCGGCAGATGGTGGAGATGAAAAGGTACTGCTCACCGGTCCGATTACCAGTGGCTTGTATGATCCCGCCTGGTCGCCTGTTGGCAAAACAATCGCTGGTACCGTGATCCAACCTGGCGATGCTCTCGGTGGGCTGGTTAGCTTTGATATGACTAGCGGTAAGCAACAGGTGTTCTATACGTCTGATGAAGTCCTGCAGCGGCCGGTTTGGCTTCCCAACCAAAGCGGATTGCTGAGCCTGTCGGTGCTTGCGGGCAGCCAAATTATCTTTGTCTCATACCCTGACGGAAAATCCTCTCCTGTCACGCGGGACACCAATGACTATTCCGACTTGAGCGTAGCGGCCGCTGGTCAAACGTTGGCTGCAGTCTCTCGTGAGTCACATTTCAATGTGTTTATCGCGCCGGCTGCGGGCGACGGGCAGGCGCACCAGATCACATCGGGTGCCTCGCCAAGAAATTTCAGCTGGACCCGCGACGGTCAGATCGTCAGAGATTCGCCTTCAGAGCTGAGCATCGTCAACCCCGAAACCGGAACTGTCACACCGTTGTCGGCTCCAGGTGCTCGTTTCGTTTTCGGGCCCTCCGCTTGCGGTGACGGGCATTATCTTACGTTCACCGAGCTCGCTCGTGGACAACCCTTCATGAGAATTTGGCGAATGGACACGAGCGGAGGCAATGCCCGCGAACTTTCTGATGGCAAAGCGCAGAACTTTTCGGTTTGCTCACGCGACGGACGTTGGGTTGTTTTTGAAGATGGAACTAATGGCGGCCAGCTGATGAGAATGTCAATCGACGGCGGGAAAGCGGAACAGATTTCTCCCAACGGCGCATTGGTCGCCACCGGATTCGATGTCTCGCCCGATTCCAAGCTGGTTGCCTTCGCCTCGTTTGGCCACCTCGGCGAGCATGTCGAGTCGCTGCAGATTGCGGATCTCACGTCCGGCCACCTCGTGAAGACGATGGAGTTTCAGCACTCCCGAAGCGGTCCGATCCGATTTTCAGCCAGTGGCAAGGCAGTCGTTTATCCGGTGCATGTCGGGTCCGCGGATAATCTGTGGGAACAACCGCTAGACGGATCAGCCGGTAAACAAATTACTCAATTCACTTCCGATAACATTATCGACTTCCACTGGTCCTTCGACGGCAAACAACTTGGCATGATCCGCGGACACTCGGATTCCGATGTGGTTCTGATTCGTGACATGGGAAAGTAGACGTGCGACTCAGGCGTATCTAGCTCTCAGGCAACTTCCTCCGCCGACCGATTGACTTTTTCTAGCGCCGCCAAAATAACTTCGTTATCTGGCGTCTGATCGAGGGGATACACTTCGGCAAATGCGATCTTTCCGTTCTTATCCACGATGAAAACTGCCCGGTTGCTGATGCCTCCTAAAGTCGGACCCTCGCGGAATATGCCGTAGGCCTGCGCTACTGCCCCGTGCGGATAAAAATCTGAGCACATTGGCAGGTGCATCGTACCAATGTCGTGTTTCTGCCATGCCATGTGGCTATATAGGGTATCAACGCTGATGTCCAGAACCTGGGCATGAAGGGCGGCGAACTTCTCGCGGTCGCGATCGAACGCCGGCACCTGTTCGGCTCAAGTCGGCGTCCAGTTCAGGGGATGGAAGCTGACGACCACGTGCTTCTTCCCGCGAAGATCGCTGAGGCGAACCCGAATGCGTGCCTCGCCTTCCACCGCTGGCAGATCAAAATCCGGTGCAACCTCCCCAAGCTTCAGAGCCATGCTTTCTCCAGTCGTGATATTTTACATGTCCCCTATAAACATTAAGGGCGGCCATTGGGCCGCCCTCGTTGCGGATTGTAAAAGTGGCTTACGCCGGCTTTACATTCTCGGCTTGCCAGCCCTTCGGGCCTTTGACGACATCGAACTGGACTTGCTGACCTTCCTGCAGGCTGCGGAATCCATTTGCCTGGATGGCCGAGAAATGCACAAATACATCCTCCCCATTCTGGCGACTGATGAAACCATACCCTTTGGCGTCGTTAAACCACTTTACTGTTCCTGTTTCCATGGTGTTGCTTTGTTCCTTTTTCTTTAGATATGCGCTGAGTTACTTGCTGGACTTCTGCAGGCAGGTCACGCTGGTTAGCGGGAAGTACTGGGAACTGCAAAAAACCGCGAAGTTCAAACGCAACAGGATTGTACATGAAAGCTGCCCGCAATTGCTATGATTATTGCTTAACCGGGCAACAAATACCTTGTTATCAAGCAGAACTATGCATTCCCGAATGAAGTGTTGGGCTTTTTTATTGGCGATCGCGTTGTCATTGTCGGTGTCGAGTTTTGCGGACCTGGTCCGCGATGTTCGGATCGCCATCGCACAAAACAACCTTTCGGCAGCCGAGTCAGAGCTGCAAAGCTATAAAGCGCAGCGAGGCGAGGATCCTGGCTATCTGGAGGCTGCTTCGTGGCTTGCCCGCGGATACCTATCGAATAACCAGCTTGAGCAGGCACAGAGCTGGGCTAAGCAGGTTGAGGGTACGAGCCGTCAGCTCTTGGCAAAACGAAGGCTGGACGCGGAGCCTCAACTGCCGCTCGCTTTAGGTGCTGCCATTGAGGTGGAGGCTCAGGCGCTTGCATTGCAAGGTAAGAGCGCAGAAGCGGCGGCATTGCTTCGGCACGATCTGGCTTCGTATCGCGGGACATCCATTCAGGCCAGGCTGCAAAAGAACCTGAACATGATCGGACTGGCGGGCCAGTCGGCGCCGCCACTTAGCGTCAGCAAATATATTGGCGTGCGGCCGACCCAGTTGAGCGATTTAAAGGGCTCACCGGTTCTCTTATTCTTCTGGGCTCACTGGTGTTCCGACTGCAAGCAGGAAGGCCCAATCATCAGCCAGCTGAATTCAGAATTCGCCTCGAAGGGACTGAAGGTCGAAGCTCCTACCCAGTACTACGGCTATGCCGCCTACGGTCAGGAGGCCACTTCGGCAGATGAATTCGCCTATATCGGACGAGTGTGGCAGCATTACTATCCGGGACTGCAAGAGATCCCTGTACCCGTGAGTAAGGTCAACTTCGACAAATACGGAGCAAGCACGACTCCGACGCTGGTCCTGATTGATCGCAAAGGGCGGGTTGCACTCTATCATCCCGGATTCATGGCTTACGAAGACTTGCGCGCGGCGATCGAACGGGCCATGTAGGCGATTTTGCCGCCAACCCATACGAAACATTCACTATAAGCTATTGCGCCGCAATAGCTTACAGCTTTGCACTCCTCCGGCTTACGGCTTCGGTTACTTGCTCCATTCCCTGTGCAAACGCAATCATGGGCGAGCACCTGAGCTTTCTGGTCGGAAGCCTTGGAGCAGAACGGGAAGCCACTTGCCGGCTGACCCCGATTGGACGCGAAAGTTGTGAGGGTGCAATCCAACTAAGGAGTCAGACAATGTTGAAGAAGTTTATCGGCGTTGCCCTGTTTGTCGGCTTGTTTTCGCTCGTCGGCATCGCCCAGGAAGTGCCTAAGCCAGAGGTTTTTGGCGGATATCAATTCACCACGCTCGATCCCTCTTGGCATGCTAACGGCTGGAATGGTGCGGCCTCTATGTACTTAACCCGCTGGTTGGGTGTTACCGGTGATTTCAGTGGCGCCTACGGCACCGGAACCAGTTTCCACACCTACACGGGTGGCCCGGTGGTTTCCGTGCACAAACACTCGGTTTCTCCTTTTGCTCATGCCCTGTTTGGCGGCGCTCACATTTCCGCTGCTGGCGCCGGCGATAGCGGTATGGCGATGATGTTTGGCGGCGGTATGGATTACGGACGCAAAGCGTTTGCTGTGCGTTTGTTCCAAGCCGACTGGGAGATCACACGCTTCAACGGCTTCACAGACAAGAATAACGCCCGGGTATCGACGGGACTTCTGTACCGGTTCTAGTTTGGGGTGCCTCAAACAGTAGCTAAGGGCGGCTCTTCAGCCGCCCTTTTTCACTGCTTCCCACTCAATGGCACGCTATAATCGAA
>Ga0335077_10009902_pt1 | contig 11855 bp, 8 predicted proteins | sample Lox_Sample_31_FD_207151 | JGI IMG/M metagenome (GOLD analysis project Ga0335077, IMG submission 207151) | Soil microbial communities from Loxahatchee National Wildlife Refuge, Florida, United States - Lox_Sample_3.1 | ecosystem: Environmental > Terrestrial > Soil > Wetlands | place: USA: Florida...
CGGCACGCCTTCCGGCGAGAACCATTCGTCACCCAGATAGCAGTCCGGGCGCAAGGCGACGCCGCGCGCGGCCAGCTCGCTATAGAGCTGCTCGATCCGCGGATTCAACTCGCTTCGCTCGATCCGGACACCGAGATCGCAGATGCGGACTGTGAGCAGTTCCTCGTCTTTGAATGCCTGCCAAAGTGGTTCAAGGGCTGGCTGCATTGCTTTCATCGTAACGTTTTCGAACAGAATTGTCGGTACGGCGGTCCAATCCTCAATGCGCATCCACGTTTTGCTATCCTCTCGGGGGAGGAGGGGCTGAACAGATGAGGGTGACAACCGTTCTCGCGCTTACGACCCTCGGGGTTGCGAACTTGAGCGGGCAGCAAATGCCGACCAGGGAACAACAGATCGCCGCCGCAACTTTGGTGCTCCCGGAAGCCTTTCGCGCGGAGGCCGCCGTCCAAAGTATCTCAGCCGACGCGAAGATCACGGAGTTGCGCAAAGGCACCAGCTCAATGGTTTGCTCGATCATCCAACCGGGTTCGGAGGATTTCCTTGTCTACTGTCTGGATAGAGGCTGGGACGCATTTTTTTCCCGCGAGAGTCAACTGGAACATGAACTCAGCAAAAATGGCAAGCCGGCTGACGGGGCGGAGTTCAAGGCCGCTCTTCAAAGAGAGATCGAATCGGGCCGCGTCAAGGCTCCTGCCTATCCAGCTGTCGGGTTTGCGATGCGTGGATCCGCCAAGGCGTTCGATTGGAATACCCACACGCCTTCGGGAGAAATCAAGCACTGGGAGATGATTCAGATCCCTAACGCCACGGGAGCGAGCCTCTCGCTTCCCAGTAGCAAACCGGCGAATGGCGGACTGTGGGTCATGGCCGAGGGCACTCCAGGCGCGCACATCATGGTCGAGCACTAAACCAGAGTTCTTGCAAAAGTCTATCGTGCCATCAGCTTCGCCAGCACGCGCGGCAGCGGGGAATCCGGCGTTGGCAGGGCAGTGCAGGACTTGAGCGCGGCTTTCCACAGATCTTCGGCGAGTGCCGTGTTCTTCTCCGTGGCGTCGCCGAAGGAAGGCGGGCGCTGCGGGTCGGCTAGCGACTTTCGTGCCTCGCCGGCCTCGGGCGATGGTGGGAGGCATGCGCCTGCCGCATCCAACACGCCGGCCAGCAACATTCTGCTGCGGCGGTAGCGCTCGGCCGCGCCGAGTCCGCGGCGCGAGGGATCCAGCGCCAGGATCTGCTCGCAGGCGTCCAGCCGCCTGCTAGCTGCCGTGTCGTTGGGATTCAACTTCAATGCAGCCCGGAATGCGTCGCGCGCCGCAGTGTAGTTGCCCAGCGTAAACTCACTTTCGGCCAACCCGGCTATGGCTTCTTCATCCTGCGCATCCCGCGCGGCAATCTCGCGGAACAGTTCGGCGGCTTCCTTTGCCAGACCGTACTTGAGGAGGATCGGCGCGGCGCGCTTCCGGAAGTCAAGCGTGCCGGGAACGGCTGCGAGCATCGAGAGCAACTCGGCCTGCGTTTGCTGCACGCGTCCGGCCTGGCCGAGCATTTGCACGAGTTCGAAGCGCGCCGCGATGCCGTTCGGAGCGGCGTTCCCGGGCCACTTGCCGTCGATGGCGTGATGATACAGCGCCACGGCGTCGTCGATGCGGCCCTCGTGAGCCGCAATCCGGCCCAGGCCAAGATAGGCCGGCGCGCTGTTCGGCTCGCTGCGCAGAAGTTCGTTCAGATAGATTGCGGCCTCGTTCCAATGCCCTGCTTTCGCCAGCGCGAGCGACAGCGCAAGGCGGTAGGAGCTCATGCGGGAGAGCGCTAACGCATCGCGGTATTTCTCGATGGCGGGTTCGTAGAGATCCTTGGCGAGAAACACATTGCCCTCGTCGTAGTAACGCTGCGCGCGGCTGGCTCGCTGGGCGCGTTGGTAATACGTGAAGAACCCGCCGATCACGGCAATGAGAATCAGCGCGCCGAGCACGCCCAGCAGCAGCAAAACGGGTCTCCGCGCCTGCGCGGCATCCGGTTCGGAAGCGGCCTCCGCGGGAGCCGCCTTGCCCACCGCGTATGCGGACAAGATGTCGGCCATCGAGACGATTCCCGTCAGTTCGCGAATGTTGGTGCGGCTCACCACCGGAAGGACAGGTAGGCCGCTCTCGCCGATGCGCCGCATGGCGAAATCGAGCGTGTGGTCGGCATGCACATGGGGAAACTCACGGGCGGTGACCTCGATGGGATCGGGCGCGGCGACCATGTGCTCCAGCGTCTGTTCAACGTGGCCGGCGCGCACGGCGGCGTCCAGTTGTTCCGCGGTCAGCATACCGCGCAGGCCGCCCGAATCGATAACCGGCCAGGCGGGGAGGTCGCGCTCGGCCGAGGCGGCAGCTTCCGCTACTGTGAGTGAGGCGGGCAGTGCCGGGACGCCGGCGCGCATGGCCTGGCGCACCGTCATCAGGGTCTGCCGGGCGCGCGCGCCGACCGGCAGGTGGATGCCGTCCTGATGCTGCAGCGCTTCGTAGACCGGCTCGTGCTGCAGTCGGCTGGAGATAAAGTAGCTGATCAGGTTGGCGATCATCAGCGGCACGATGATGGAGTAATCGCGCGTGATCTCGAAGATCATGATGACCGACGTCAGCGGCACCCGGATGATGCCAGCGAAAGTCGCGCCCATGCCAACCAAAGCGTAGGCGCCGGCGCTGGCCGTATAGTCCGGCAGCAGCATGTGCGCAAGGCCGCCGACCGCGCCGCCGGCCATGGCGCCCAGGAACAGGCTGGGGCCGAAGATACCGCCGGCGTTGCCCGAAGCGTAGCAGGTGGCGGTTGCAACCAGCTTCAGCAGGACCAGCAGGGCCATGGTGCGAATCAGCATTTCGCCGTTCAACGCCTGGCCCACATAGCTGTAGCCCACGCCGAGGACGCCCGGAACGAACCAGCCCAAAAGGCCGGTGGTGAGTCCGCCGATGGCCGGTTGCCAGGCCAGTGTAGACTTGGGCAGGGCCTTAAAGCGCTGGCGCTGCCACAACAGCAGCTTGACGAACATGACCGAGACCAGCCCGCCCGCCAGTCCGAGCGCCGCGTAGATGAGGAATTCGAGCGGGTTCACTAACTGGTAAGACGGGACGTGGAACAGCGGCTCGTCACCCAGCAGCAGGTGTAGGACAATCCAGGAGGTCGCGGAACCGAGCACGATCGAGCCCAGCACCGGCGCGTGCATATCGCCCATGACTTCTTCGAGCGAAAACAGTACGGCGGCGATGGGCGTGTTGAACGCTGCCGAAAGAGCTGCGGACGCGCCCACCGGCACCAGCGCTTTCACGCTGCTGGCGCTCAGGCCGAGCTTGCGGCCCAGCACGGAAGCAATGCCCGCGCCGACCTGCACCGACGGACCTTCGCGTCCGAGGGCGATGCCGCTGGCCATGGTCACGGACGAAAGGCCGAACTTGCCGAGCACAGTGCGAAGGGCGATGAAGCCATCGTTGATGAATAGCGCGACCTTCGCTTGTGGAATGCCGCTGCCCCGGGCATTGGGAAAGTAGCGCGCCAACAGGTAACCGGCCGCCAGTGAACCGGCGAGCGGAATCAGCAAGCGCCGCCAAGGGGAACCGTGCGCGGGATAGAGACGCGCGCCGAGGTTCTCAGTGAGCAGGATGAACGCGACAACCACCACGCCGACAATCGCGCCGATGACCAGGGTCAGCAGCAACAGGACGGTGTCTTCGTTATTGCGCGCACCCCTCATCTCTCGATCGAAAGGCGGTGACCTGCTTCCACGGCTCGCATGCGCGCCGCCCAGCGGAGGTAGCGCCAAAGGTCAGTGCGGCGCTGCCACACGAATCTGCAGAAGCCGGAAAAACCGATCCGCTCGGCGTGGAGTCCCCAGTACGTCTCGATTCGCCAGCGGAGGTAAGGGCTGCGCCAGGGGGTCAAGCGGTAGCCGCGGGTAAGCTGCCAGAGGAGTGGCAGCATCAATTGCTGGCAGCGTTACGGGCTGTGGCTGCGCCGTTGGCGCTATCGGGCGTGGCGTAATAGCCGGACCGGGTGCGCACGCTGGGGTGGCCAGGGCCGTTCGCCGTAACCTTGATTTGGCGGAACGAGCCATCCAGGGAGACGTTCAGGGGCGTGTAGGCCAGAATGTATTGATTCCGGATGTTGTGAGCCACCTGATGCGCGATGCGGTCCACCTCGCTCAGGTCCTTGGGGAAGTAGGCTTCGCCGCCCGTGGCTTCGGCCAGCGCCTCGAGCGCCCGCTTGCAACGCTTGGCTTCACGCCGCTCTTCCTCGTTGAGGAGCCCCACCGAATACAGCAGAACACCGGAATCCTGCGCAACTTTTACCAGGCCCTCGAGGCTGATCAGGCTGCTGTTGTCGTTGCCATCGGTGACGACCACCAGCACCTTCTTGTCTTTCTTGGCTTTTTCCTTGAGGTGGTCAATCGACATGCGGATGGCATCGCGCATGGCGGTGCCGCCCCGCGAATCGATGCGGGCCAGGCCTTCCTGCAATTCCTTGGGATCGTTGGTGAAGTCTTTGTCCAGGAAGGCTTCGTCGTTGAAATTGACGATGAAGACTTCATCCTGGCGGTTGGAATCCTTGACCAGGGCCAAAGCGGCGGCCTCCACTTTAGCGCGTTTCTCGCGCATGCTGCCGCTGTTGTCGATCACCAGGCCCATGGAAACGGGAACGTCTTCGCGCCTGAATACCTTGATCTGCTGCTGCACGCCGTTTTCAAAGACCTGGAACGCGGTTTCCGGGAGGTTGGTTACCAGGTGGCCGGTCTTGTCCACTACGGTCGCGTGCAACACCACCAAACGGGTGTCCGCGCGGAAAACTGTCTGGCTTGGCGTGTCGCCGGCCCGGCAGAAGCCCACCACGGCGGCTGCGCCGAGCGCAAGGATGACAATGTTCTTATTCGGTAGGCGCATAGTAGCCCATTCTCCAAAATGCCCGTAGGGGAGGCAGGCCGCGCGGTTGCACCAGCTTCACCTGGACCCGCCGGTATTTGCCATTGCGTTCCTGGTTCTTTGGAGAGTAGCCGAGAATATACTGATTGCGCAACTCGATTCCTATTTTAGCCGCGATATCCGGCAGTTCGTTCAGGCTTTCGACGGGGAAGTGCCGTCCTCCCGTTTGTTCGGCGATTTCACTCAGAAGGCTGGGACCAGCGAGTTCCTCGGCCGTCCTCCCCCGGTTGGCGGCCGGCTCAAAAATTCCGATCGCATAGATTTGGACGTCTGCCTCGCGCACCAGGTTCTTGATTTCCGTTTCCGTATAGCGGCTATTATTGTCGCCGCCGTCCGAAATGATGAGCAGGGCTTTGCGCGGATTGCGCCCCTTTTTCATCTGGTGCAGGGCCAGGTAGACGGCGTCGAGCAGCGCGGTTTTGCCCTTGGATTGCGTGAAGGTCAGCCGGTTCTGGATTTCCTCGAGGCTGGTGGTGAACTTCACCACCAGCTCGGCCCGGTCGCTGAACTCCACCAGGAAGAACTCGTCTTCGGGGTTGGCGGTCTTGAAGAACTGGGCCACCGCCTGGCGGGACTTCTCGAGCTTGCTGCCCATGCTGCCGCTGCAATCGAAAACCACACCCACCGAAAGCGGCGCATCCTCGCTCGAAAACTGTACCAACTGCTGTTCGGTCTTGTCCTCGAAGACACGGAAGTTTTCTTTTTCGAGGCCGGTGACAAAGCGGTTCAGCGGGTCGGTGACCGTCACCGGAATCAGGACCAGGGTGGTATCTATGCGGATGTTGCCGCGTGGCAGCACCTCGGCCGGCGCGCCCGGCTTCGTGGTCCGGGGCACGATCGTGACTTGAGGATCGTTGCCGGTCTTTTCACCAGCCCAGAGCAAGGGAATCAGTGAAAGTGAAAGGACGCCTGCCGGCAAGAGCGTGCGGCGATATTGCGGGCCTGTCACGGCTACCCAGCCTTTCTTTTTCTACCATGAGTGTAGCACAGGGGTTTTGTGTTAGAATCGCCTGTGCCACGTAAAATTCTGGGCATAATTCCAGCGCGGTTCCAGTCCTCCAGGTTTCCCGGCAAAGCTCTCGCTAAAATCGGCGCCAAATCCATGATCGAGCACGTTTACGAACGGGCTTCGCAGGCGCGCTACCTGCACAAGGTGCTGATCGCCACCGACGACCGGCGGATTGCGGAGGCGGCCAGAGCATTCGGGGCGCCCGTCCGGATGACACGCGAGGACCACGTGTCGGGTACAGACCGGGTCGCCGAGGCGGCTTCCCCGGAGAACGCCGAACTGGTCGTGAACATCCAGGGCGATGAACCGCTGATCGACCCGGCAGCCATCGATGCCGCCATTCTGCCGCTGCTGGCCGATGAAGCCGTTCCGATGGGGACGCTGAAGAAACGAATCGAGGACCCGCGCGAGATCGGCGACCCGAACGTGGTGAAAGTGGTGACGGACTGGTCCGACAGAGCCATCTATTTTTCGCGCTGTCCAATTCCGTACGCGCGCGCGGACGATTTGCAGACGCTCCGCACGGCGCGCTTCAAGCACATCGGTTTGTATGTTTATCGCCGGGAATTCCTGCTGAGTTATCCGGATCTGCCCGTAGGGCCTCTGGAGCGCGCCGAGCGGCTGGAACAGTTGCGCGCCCTGGAAAACGGCTACCCGATCCACGTGGTGGAAACCGAGTATGAATCGCTGGGCGTGGACACCCCGGCGGACCTGGAGAGAGTATCGAAGCTTTACGAAGCTTCGATCCAGCTTGCAAAGAGTTATGGCTAAGTACGTATTTGTAACGGGCGGCGTGGTCTCGTCGCTGGGGAAGGGGATTGCGGCGGCATCCATCGGGTGCCTGCTCGAGAGCCGGGGCTTGCGGGTGACGCTGCAGAAGTTCGACCCGTATCTGAATGTGGATCCGGGCACCATGAGCCCGTTCCAGCACGGCGAGGTGTTCGTGACCGACGACGGGGCGGAAACGGACCTGGACCTGGGGCACTACGAACGGTTCACGCACGCCAAGCTGACCCAGGCCAACAACGTGACCTCCGGGCGCATCTACGAGCAGATCATCACCCGCGAGCGGCGTGGCGATTATCTGGGGAAGACCGTGCAGGTGATCCCGCACGTGACCAACGAGATCAAAGCCGCGATGCGTAAAGTGGCGGCCGACGTGGACGTGGTCATTGTAGAGATCGGTGGGACGGTGGGCGACATCGAGTCGCTGCCGTTTCTGGAAGCCATCCGGCAGATGCGGCACGAGCAGGGGCGCGACAATTGCGTGTTCGTGCACGTGACACTGGTGCCGTGGATTGCGGCGGCGCAGGAGCTGAAGACCAAGCCCACCCAGCACAGCGTGAAGGAGCTGCGGGCGCTGGGTATCCAGCCGGACATTCTGCTGTGCCGGTGCGAACGTTCGATCGGGCCGGACATCAAAGATAAGATCGCGCTGTTCTGCGACGTGGATGCCCGCGCGGTGGTGACCGCGCGCGACGTGTCTTCCGTATACGAGGTGCCGCTGGTGTTCGCCGGCGAGGGTGTGGACGAGATTGTCCTGAGACTTTTGAAGATTCAAGCGGGCGAGCGGCAATTGAGCAAGTGGAGCGCCATGCTGGATCGCATGCAGAATCCGGTGGACGAGGTTTCCATCGGCCTCGTGGGCAAATACGTGGAGTATGAAGACTCCTACAAGAGCCTGAAGGAAGCGTTGCTGCACGGCGGACTGGCCCATCAGCTCAAGGTGCGCATCAACTGGATCGAAGCCGAGGGCGTGGCAGGGTCCGATTGGGAGCGGCAATTGGATGGCTATGACGGTATCCTGGTGCCCGGTGGTTTCGGCAAGCGCGGCATCGACGGCATGCTGAACGCCATTCGCTATGCCCGCGAGAACCAGGTGCCGTACTTCGGCATCTGCCTGGGCATGCAGACCATGGTCATCGAGCTGGCGCGTAACGTGGCCGGACTGGAGGACGCGGATTCGACCGAGTTCAACTCCGGCACGCCGCACCGGGTGATCTTCAAGCTGCGCGAGTTGAAGGGCATCGACGACCTCGGGGGCACTATGCGCCTGGGCGCGTGGCCGTGCACGCTGGCGGAGGGCAGCCTGGCGCGGAAGGCCTACGGCGCGCGCGAGATCAGCGAGCGCCACCGCCACCGTTACGAATTCAACCGGGAGTACGAAGAGCGGCTGACGGCCTGCGGCCTGCGCGTCACCGGCGAGACACCCGACCAGACCTACGTGGAGATCTGCGAGATCCCCGAGCATCCATGGATGCTGGGATGCCAATTCCATCCGGAGTTCAAATCGAAGCCAATGGAGCCGCATCCGCTGTTCAAGGCATTCATCGGCGCGGCGTACTGCTACCGGCGGCAGCGCCTGGCGCCGCTGGCGCGGCAGGTGGAAGCCGAGTTTGCGCGGGGGGATTGAGGCAGAGTCTTCAGGCTGGAACGACGTGAATGATGCTGCATACGTCCCGGGAGCGGAACAAGTTCATTTCAGAGGTATTCCCGAAAGATGCAACTGAGTTGGCTTACGAGGACGCGCGTTAGATCGTCAAGGTGACAAAGGCCTCCTTCGATGGTCCGACGGTCAGCCTGTGAACGAGTCCGGCCAATCACTTGATGTTGATGGTGACCAGGTTGGAGACGTGTCCATCGACCGTTACCGCAAGGGAGACCTCGCCGGATCCGGCAAGCGTGCGGGGAATGAGCACGTTGACCTGATCTAAACCAGCGTATTGAGACTGGGCCGCGGCGCCAAGCACCGTCGCAGCCTGTAGCCCGATCACCGCCGTTGGCAGTGCCCTGAACCCTCGCAAGCCTGTGCCGAACAGTTCCAGAACAACCTGGTCGGACTCCGAGCCGAGGTCGATCGGATCCGCTACGCAGCTGGCCGGACTGCAATGGAAGACCGGCACGGGTAGCTGCGAATGGTCGGCTTTCACCAGAACGGCGAGAGCAGCCGCCACACCAGTGCCGCTCGAGTTTGCGGAAAACAGACCCGGTGCGACGGGCTGAATCTGTAGTGTTCCGGAAGCTGCTACCTGGTCACCATGCAAGACGCTGAGGGTTGCGGGGCCGGTAGCGACGCCGGTGGGAATCAGATAATTGATTTGCTGCGCCGATACGAAGAATAGCGGTGCCTCGTAGTCTGCGCCGGAACTGTCATGCAGTTTGACCGTCGTTCCGGCAAGCGATGTCGGCAACGGGAGTACGGTCGCCTGTTCGGTTTGGGCCGCCAACCCCACACCGAATCCCGAGGCGATGGAAGCGGGTGCCAAAGCGGAGACGCGGGTCAGGCTGGCGGCCGAGATGCTGCTGACTTGAGGCAGCCCGGACGGCGCGGCGGCGATCTTGACCACGAAGACATCTCCCAACCCGGCGTAGTTGACCTGATAGTCGGTTGACGCGCCCGCATAGGTGTTCTGCAGAGTGCCGGGCGTGGTGGGGAAGTCCGGGGAGAGTGTCGATCCGGTCAGGTAGACATTGCCGACCTGATCGACGGTGAGAGCGCCGAACGTCTCGTCCAGGCTGCCGCCGAGATATGTGGAATATTGCAAAGCCGAAAAGTCGGCACTCAACTTCGCCAGGAACACGTCGTTGCCACCTCCAGCCTTGGGTTGGAGCGAATCGGGCGTGACCGGGAAGTCCGTGGACTGTGTCCAACCGCCGACGTACACGTTGCCGGAAGAGTCGAGCGTGATCTTTTGCGGATAATCGCCCTTGCTGCCTCCGAAAACCGCTGAAAAGATCAGGCCGCTACCCGCGGAGTTCACCTTGGTGACAAAAGGTACGTACTGTGGGACGCCGGAGTTTGGCAGGTTGTGATAAACGCCGGGGGTAGTCGGAAAACCGGCCGGCGAGGTGATGCCAGTCACTACGGCGTTACCCGACGTATCCAGGGCTACGGCGTAGCCAATGGTGTCGCCTGGGCTGCCAAGAAACGTGGAATAACTCAGATCGCTACCCTCGCTGTTCACCTTCAGTACATACGCGGAATGGGTACCCGCCTTCGTGGTTTGGAATGCATTCGAGGTGATTGGAAAGCTGCTCGCATCGTCTCCCGAGATAGTACCGGCCAGGTACACGCTTCCGGTGGAGTCGACGGCCATGCCGCCGACACCGAAGTCGCTATCGTAGGGGCACACAATGCCGGAGTAGAGCAACTGGGTGCCGGTAGGGTTGATCTTGGCCAGGAAGAATCCGCGATCCCGGCTTGCGCCCAAGGCACCCGGCGTTCTGGGGAAATCGTTGGAGACAGTCAAGCCGGACACATAGGTGTTACCCGCCGAATCCACGGCGACGTTGAAGCCAACGTCCTTATCCCGGCCGCCAAGGTAGGTCGCGTACAAGAGTGTGCTTCCGGTGGGGTCTAGTTTGACCACGAATGCATCGCGTTCATTGGAGCCGCCAATCGCAGGCTGCGCCGCGCCGCTCGTGACAGGGAAATCGGTGGAGAAAGTACTGCCCGTGACATAAGCGTTGCCCGCGGAATCGACCGCGAGGGCCCAGGCGAATTCAAGACTGCTGCCTCCGAAGTGAGTAGTGTACAGCACGGTGGTGCCGGCCGGGTTCAACTTCGCCACGAAGGCATCACCGGCTGAATCGCCCCAGCCACTCGTAGAAATCATGTCGAACCTGGAAGTGCTTCCGCCGGCGACATCGACATTGCCGCTGGTGTCCACGGCGACCGCGGTGCCGCCTTCACTTCCGCTGCCTCCCAAATAGGTGGCATAGCTCAAAACGGGATCTATCAACAGTGCCTGAGTACGGTCACGCCGGGCTATCTGGAATGTGACTCTGCCGCCGCGCTTCACGATAAAGCGGCCCTGAACCGGGGTGCGCATGCCGGCCGACTCCTGATAAACGCTCGGACAAGGCTGCCGAACCTCGATCTCCCCGAGCCGCAGGATCAGCCCCCCGGTCGGGTCGGTGCGCACGGAGTCAGCTCCGGCGAATGCCAGTTGGATGACACTCGGATCGATGCCTGGCGCCACGGCGAAATCGTATTCGAGTTGAGCGCCTGCGCCGCGAAACGTCAGGTCCACGCCCGGGTACACGCTCCGGCCGGGTATACAACGGAATGCCCGTTCGCCATTTACCCGTATCTCTGCCGACCAGGTAGTTGCTGACGCCCGGCTGAAGGCCGGAGGCTTCCAGGCGAGGCGCCTGGTTGCCGCCGAGCCAGTTCATCCGGACGAGTCTCGCCGCGCCATCGCGCGGGTTCGTCAAGCTGAGGACGGCCTCGCCGGAACTCAGAAAGAGGTCGAATCCGGAGCCATGCGAAAGGTAACGAATTGTGGAACTAGCTTGGCCACGGTTCTCTTCGAACGTGACCGGGAGTGGCGACGCCGAGCACGGCGCTGCAGCGAGGAGGCCTAGCAGGACAAGCCGCCGATATCCTTTTGATTTTGGCATGAGATCCTCCGCCAAAAAGTATAACGGGCCTCATACTCTAAGTATATTAAAAGCAATTCGTGTCGGCTGTTCTCCACCGGCACCGGGACCGGCATGAATTTCAGATACGCCATTTCGAAAAGATCTGTGAAGGCCGCCCCGCTGAATTCGGGATTCTCTGTTTGGCCTATTGTTCGCACGGAGCCACGGGATACTCGACAACCAGTCCGGCTAAGGAAATACGCCGATCTTGGAGATCCCGTCCCGCCACGATCTCGGCGGGATAGGCCCTCACATCGTCGGCTTCTCAAGCACGACGTGACCGCCCGCATCCTTAAACTGACCCACCCCCCTCCCGAAGTCTGTTGCCGCTTCGCAGCGCGCGCTGCCACCGTGCCTCGGGAGGCGTCCATTGATTGGCTGACGCATTCATAGATCACCTATTGCAGGGCAAGGCGTTAATCACGGGAGCATCAATCTGTGCACCGCGGCGCTTCTGCACGTCGGCCTAG
>Ga0335077_10009903_pt1 | contig 11852 bp, 10 predicted proteins | sample Lox_Sample_31_FD_207151 | JGI IMG/M metagenome (GOLD analysis project Ga0335077, IMG submission 207151) | Soil microbial communities from Loxahatchee National Wildlife Refuge, Florida, United States - Lox_Sample_3.1 | ecosystem: Environmental > Terrestrial > Soil > Wetlands | place: USA...
GTACGCTCGACAACCTTGCGGGCGAGCAGGGAAGTATTCTCACGAAAGAGCGCCGCCAGGCTGAGATCTTCGCTGCGGGCAATCATCACATCGTCAAGAAGGAACTTGACTGCCTTGATGTGTTGATCGGGTTCGGCGACAAAGAGAACAGCCGCAATGCATTCCATCCGGCCGAGCGCGCGCTCGATCGTTCCGATATCAAAAACAAGCGCCGTGCTGACTCCAGTATCTTCCATGCGCAGATGAATGTAATCGAGTTCGTCGCGCACACGCTGAACCTGGGCTTGCCAGGCCTCGAAAGCAAATGAGTTGCCGCTTCCATGTACAAGATTGGCGGTAGCCTGCTGCAGTTGATAGAAAGGTGATTGTTCGAGGTGACAGGCATGGCTTCGCGCGCGTAGATCCGGAGAAAGCCCAATTCCCGCGACGTGAACGGCAAGCAATTGGAAAGCCTGCTTCAAGTCGTCGATCTGGCGAGCCCATGCGGCATCGTCATCTACCGGCGAAAGTGCCCGCGCGAGACGCTCGAACGACTCATCGCTAAGCTGAAGTCGCGTTTCGACAGACCCGGATGTGGGATAAAGCCGGAGCGCAAGTGCCGAAAGATCGGAATCGTCGCGAGCGCTGGGGAGGATCCGCTGGGTCAGCCGGCGAATGGCCTCGGACCACAAACCTTCGCGCGGATGGAGGCCGGCCTCGGCAAACGATTCAACCGAATGAATCTGGGGCAGAATCTCCCGAACTGTCTGCTGGAAGTGGGCTTGAAGCTCATCCTGTGACTCAATGAGCGAAAGAAATACTTCCAGTCGCGATACGTGACCGCCGAGCGGCGAGGTCCCGGCCTTTGCGACCCATTCTTTCAGCTCAACGAGCGAGTCCAACCGCTCCGTAAGGCTGGTCGCCGTGAAGAATCTGTCAAGCAGCGTGGCGAGGGCTTGAACGTCGCGGCCGGCGCGACTCCCCGCCGGAAAGAAGTTCATCACAAGATCGCGGGTTGGGGTCACCTCTAAAACGCCCATGGCAACGTAGGCCTTCAACAGCAAAAGAAAAATCGAGTGTATTCTACAACGCATGAAATTATCGGGCCATGACCGAATTGGCGGCGCTGGCCGATGGGGCTTCAGCTTGGTTCAGAGAGAGGAATTGGAACGGCAGGTACAGGGTCGCCTCATGGGGTTGACGCGACACGGATGTGAAGTAATCACCCGTGTTGCGGCAGCGTGCGCGCCCGAGTCTAATTGTCTGGGGAGAGAATGCGATGAAACCAGCAAAACTACTGCTTCTTGCCGGCGATTTCGTTGAGGACTACGAAATCATGGTTCCATTTCAGGCCTTGCAAATGGTGGGTCACACCGTGCATGCGGTTTGTCCCGGGAAGAAGAAGGGCGAGCAGGTGAGGACGGCGATCCACGACTTCGAGGGTGATCAAACCTACACCGAGAAGCGTGGGCATAACTTCACACTGAACGCCACGTTTGATGAGGCAAATCCGGCGGATTATGACGGTCTCGTCATACCGGGCGGGCGTGCACCGGAGTATTTGCGGCTGAACGCAAAAGTGCTTGACGTTGTCCGGCACTTCGCCAAGACTGAAAAACCAATTGCAGCGCTTTGCCATGGCCCCCAATTGCTTGCGGCTGCCGGCGTGGTTAAGGGGCGCAAGCTGAATTGCTATCCGGCATGCGCGCCCGAGGTGGGGCTGGCAGGCGGAACCTTCGTCTCGCTGGACTTCGCGGATGCAACTGTGGACGGCAAGCTGGTGACCGGTCCGGCGTGGACTGCGCATCCCGCATGGCTGGCGAAATTCCTTGAAGTTCTAGAGGCGCATCTGGCGGCTCAAAAGGCCTGAAATTTCGCTTGGATTTGATCAGCGCTGGACGATTTGCGCCTTCGCTGCCCGAACCTCGCGAAGCGGAAGTGCGGTGCCGCCGGTCATGACCCTTTGAATCTCGGCCAGAATGGACAAAGCGATGGTTGCAGGTGTTTCAGCGCCGAGGTCGAGGCCCGTGGGCGCGTGCAACTCGGCAAGCCATTGGTCCGCCCGTTCTTCGGGACATTGGTGATGATTCATGCGGGCGGCTTCAGCAAGCATGTCGCGAGTCCTGCGCTGAGGTCCCAGGACACCGAGGTAGCCGAGTGAATGGCTGGTCGAGTCGCGGAAAAGCATGGCAAGGATACGGGAGTCCTGATCAAAGCTGTGAGTCATGACGATGGCTGCGTCAGTCGGCCGCAGATCGAGGGGGGCGGGAACTGTCCCGGGAAGTTCTGACATGTTCAGCGCATGAACGAGGTCGGCCTCCCGGAAACGCTCGGGCGTAGCCAGGTGGGCGCGTCCGTCAGATACGGCAACAAACCATCCGAGGCCTCGCGCAAAGCGAAGTACAGGCCTGGCATCGTCCCCTGCGCCGAAAATCCACAGTCCCGGCCGTGCCGGACGGTAGTCGACCCACACGCGGGCGCTAACGCCATCGAAAAGTGCGTTTCTTTCAAGCGACTGTCTGCTCTGGTAAGCCGTTTCGGCCAGGTCATGGATATCGGAGATCAATCGATCGCGCGGATTTTCTGTGGACTCTTCCGAGTGCTCTTTTGAAAGCCCGGAAAACGCCCGGCGGCCGATCCGCGGACCCTCCAGCACGGTGGCGATGGCCAGGGGAATACGTGCGCGGAATGCTGCCTCGAGCGCGGTCAACAAAGGAAGTGCCGTAGTACGGCGTTCCAGAAGGATGTAGACGACACCCCCGCAGCCGGAGCCATACGGCATATCTCCATCATCAGGAACTGTAGAGTATCGCTCGACCGTCGGACCAGCCTCGGTGAACCACCATGCCCGTCTTGCAACTTCGGCCTCGAGGCATCCGCCGCTCACAGTCCCGGCGCGGCGGCCGTCGCGAGCCAGCAGCATACGCGCGCCTGGTTTGCGATAGCTTGGACCCTCGACGGCGACGATGGTGGCGAGGACGTAATCTGCCCCGGCTGCTTCCAACTCACGCCAGAGAGGCAGGATGTTCTCCAGGTCTGTCATCAGGTCTATTGTCGCTCAGGCCTCAAGGATTCGCGACTGCAACAGATCTTCGATGCGAACCGGTAACTCGCGCACCCGAACTCCGGTGGCATGGTGGACGGCTGCGGTAATGGCCGGGGCGACACCCGCCAGGCCGATTTCGCCGACGCCGCGGGCGCCATACTCGTTGACGATGTAGTCCGGGTAGTCGAGAAAAGTGACATCAAGATCCGGCAGATCGGCGCAGGTGGGCACGAGGTAATCAGCAAAGTTCCCATTGATAGGTTGGCCGGTGCGAGGCTCGTAGTGCGTCTCTTCAAGCAGAGCCATGCCAACGCCCATGACTGCTGCTCCGAGAATCTGATTTGTGCCGGCCTTCTGGTTGATGATGCGCCCGCAGTCGAAGACGGATACGATTCGGCTGACGCGCAGGCGGGCGATGTCGGGCTCCCACTCGACCTCGGCAAAATGAGCTCCATAGGAGTGAAGAGAGTAGGCTTTCGCCTTCGGGTCGTCGAACGACGGCTGGGTTCGGCCGGTAGCGGTGATTCCACTGAGGTTCGCGAGCTTGAGGACCTGCTCAAAAGGAATTCCATTGGCGGTAAGTTGTGATCCGGAGCGGAAAGCCGCTCCAACAACCTGTCGTGATTCGCTCTTTTGATGAACCATGCCGTTCGAGAAGGCGAGAGTGTCGGGCTTCATTCCGTGGAAGGGAGAGCCCGGCGTGAGCGCGGCGATGTTAAGCAGCCGGTTGACGGCGGAGTTGACAGCACTGGTTGTCGCCGGTAGCACGGCGCTGGTGACCATTGAGCCGCCCGAAGTTGGACCCTCGGGCAGGGAACTGTCGCCAAGGAAAACATCGATGCGGTCGAGCGGAACACCCGTTCGGGCGTGGACCACTTGCGCAAATATGGTGTAGGTTCCAGTCCCAATGTCCTGTGTGGCTGACCGCACACAAACACGGCCATTCGGACAAAGCTCGACGGTTGCAGTGCATGGCACCCGCGCCGCACCCCAGGAAGCGCCGGCGAGACCCAGGCCGATAACTTTTCCATTGCGATGCATTGAACCGGGCTCGGGGGACCTCTGCTTCCAATTGATCTTCTCCGCGCCCGTAAGATAGCACTCCTTCAGGTGACGCGAAGAGAATGGCAGGTTCCTTCCTTCGTCACGCCCAGCGTCATTCTTTAGGCGAAGTTCGAGTGGATCCATTCTGAGCCTGATTGCCAGCTCATCCATTGCAGATTCGAGTGCGAAGAGTCCGGGAACAGCGCCGGGACCACGCATCGGTGCCGGTGCGCCTACGTTCCGGCGAACCATGCCGGTTGTGACTTCGAGGTTGGGACAACTATAGAGGAATGGGGTCTGCTCGCCGCAATGCTCGATGAAGTCCTCGTTGAGCGAGGTCTGAGTCAAAAAGTCGTGACGGATTGCGGTCAGCTTTCCGTCAGGAGTTGCTCCGAGCCGGATGCGCTGCTCAGTGCGGGGCCGGTGGCCGACGTTGGAGAACATCATGCGCCGGTCGCAACTGATCTTGACGGGCCGATTGAGCGTGCGTGCGGCAACCGCTGCCAGCGTTGATTGAGGCCATGGAAAGAGCTTGCCTCCAAACCCGGACCCGATGAATCGCGAGATGACGCGCACATTTTCGCGCGGAATGCCGAGGACTTCCGCGATGACGATCCGGTGATTGACGACGCCCTGCGAACTCTCGTACATGGTGACGCTGTCGCCGTCCCACACGGCAACGGTCCCATGCATCTCCATTGGGTTATGCGTCTCGACCGGCGTGACGTATGTCTGGTCGAGAACGACGGGTGCCGACGCGAGAGCCTTGTCAGGATCACCGCGCTTCCAACTGCTCTGACGCGGACCGTCAAAATCACTCAATTTAGGATTCACATTGGGCTTGTCTGTTTCATATTCAACGCGAACAGCTCTCGCGGCGGCCCGGGCCTGTTCGAGCGTTTCGGCAACGACGACAGCGATGTATTGGCCCCAGTAGTAAATATTCTCGTCTTCAAACGGCGGGCGGGCCTCGCTTGTTGTTGCGTCGTCCTGCCGCGGAAAAAGGCGGTAGACCCTCTCCATGTTGCCGTGATGGTAGATGAGGAGGACGCCGGGCATCTTCTCGGCGGTGGAAACGTCGAGACTGCGGATGCGTCCGCTTGCTATGGTGCTCTGAACAGCAACCGCATGCGCGAGGCCCGGAAAGTCGTAATCGACTGCGTAACGCGCGGTCCCGCTAGTCTTCAATGGCCCGTCAATGCGAGGGACCTGCGCGCCGATGATGCCAGCTGCGTTAGAAAGCGTGTCCACTGCCATATGAATCTCCTTCTATGCGCAACTATGCGGTTGCTGTTCTCATTGCGCGCACCAAGCAACGCTTTGCCAGTTCGACTTTGAATGCGTTATCGGTACGAGGCTTTGCCTTGGCCATGGCTGCCTCGGCGGCGGCACGGAAAGTGACTTGGTTAGCCGTCTTGCCCATCAGAGTGGTTTCGGCTTCATGCGAGCGCCACGGCTTGGTGCCGACGCCGCCCATGACCACACGGGCGTAACGGATGTGTCCACCCTCGACGCGGACCACAACCGCCGCGGATGCAAGCGCAAACTCATAGCTAGCTCGGTCCCTGAGCTTGAGGTACACCGAGCGCGCGCCTGCGACAGGCTTCGGGAGATCGACGAAGGTAACCAATTCGCCGGGCTCGAGCGCGTTCTCAATATGCGGAGTATCTCCGGGCAGCTTGTGAAAGTCAGCGATGGGAATGGTGCGTTTGCCTTTTGGTCCCTCGACGTGGATGACGGCTTCGAGTGCAACCATGGCCACGCACATGTCGGATGGGTGGGTGGCGATGCAATGATCGCTGGTACCGAGGATGGCGTGGATTCGATGATAGCCGTCCATCGCTGCACAGCCTGTTCCAGGAGTGCGCTTATTGCATCCATAGCCGCCCGGTGTTCCGGCCGAAGGTTCGCGGAAGTAGGCGCAGCGCGTGCGTTGCAGAAGGTTTCCGCCGGTCGTGGCCATATTGCGAAGCTGGGGCGAAGCGCCCGACAGAATCGCTTGCGACAGGACTGCATAGGACTCTTGTACATCCTGATTCCATGCGAGGTCGGAGTTCCTGACCAGGGCGCCGATTCGCAGGCCGCCATCGGGCAGCTTTTCGATCTTGTCAAACGGAAGCAGATTGATGTCGACTAGCGTCTTCGGTGTTTCGACGCTGAGCTTCATCAGGTCCACAAGCGTTGTGCCTCCCGCGATGAACTTCGCCTGCGTCGCGCTGGAAAGAGCTTTGTCGATGCTGGGCGCCTTGACGTAGTTGAAGGTCTCCATGGTCTCTCCTCTCGGTCAAGCCCGCGTGCGCACCTGGCGCACGGCAGCGACGATATTGGTGTAAGCGCCGCAGCGACAGATATTTCCCGCCATCGCGTGCTTGATTTCCTCGGCAGTCGGACCGATCGGCTCTTTGAGCAAAGCTACCGCGCTCATGATCTGCCCGCTGGTGCAGTAGCCGCACTGATAGCCGTCATGCTCAACAAAGGCCGCCTGCATGGGGTGCAGGTTGCCTGGTTGGCCGATGCCTTCGATAGTCGTAATCTCATCGCCTTCGTGCATGATGGCAAACGAAAGGCAGCTGTTAACCCGACGGCCGTTAACGTGAACCGTGCACGCTCCGCACTGGCCGTGATCGCAGCCCTTCTTAGTGCCGGTGAGATGCAGGCGTTCCCGAAGCGTGTCGAGCAGCGTGGCGCGCGGGTCGAAACCACGCAGGGAATAGTCTTTGCCATTAATGCGAAGGGTGAGCGTGCCGGTCCCGGTTTCGGCAGACTCCTGCGGTTCCGTGGTGATTGCTGGAGCTGCCGCGGCAAGCGGCGCAGTGCCTGCCAGCAGGCCCGTTGCGCCCAGACCCGAAAGAAAGGACCGGCGGCTGAATCTGTTCTTTCGATCCGGGGCCGTCAACGGTTCGAGATCGAGCAAATGCTGGTCGGGCCCCAGCTCGGACACCGGCGCTTTCGAAGTATTTGCAATAGGGTCTTTGAAGCGTGAATCAGATGTCTCCGCCACGGATGACCTCCTTGTACCTCACTGCGTGCCTGGTGTTCTTCGAACTCGCCGGCGAATTGGAGCAGTCGGGAGTCTGCGCCAATGGAGAAACGCCGGGCCGTCATCCCGCTGGATCAGGCGGCGGGTCGGAGCCTTGTTGCGCGCTTGCCTGAGGGATAGGCCCGCGTGAATTCGATCGCACCATCGATTGTGGCAAGCGACTTACGATCATCAAGCCGCCATAAAACTCGCTCGTTCTCATGCAGCCGAGCCCAATGGCAGAGAATGCGGGCCAGTTCATTCCCAACCTGCGGCCCTTCATGATTCCCCAATCCCTCGAGTGTTCGGCCCGTGGTTAACTCGCTGAAGCGAGCGCGCGATCCGAGTCCGGCTCGACAGCCTGCAGTGGGCCGCCGATGCGAATCCGTTCCTCGATCTTCTTGTAGTTAGCGATCTTGTGCGTCAGGAGCGCGTGGGCCTTCTCCAGTTCGACGATTCGAGCGGCGATTGCCGCCTGGTGATCTTCGAGAAGCTTGCGCCGGTCAAGCGAAGTCGCGTCGCCCTTCTCGCGGAGTTCGGCATAGCGCTGCATCTCACGGATAGGCATGCTCGTCGCGCGCATGCAGTGCAGGAATTTGATCCAGGCCTCGTCAGCCTCGGAGTAGCGACGGTGACCATTGCGCGCGCGCCCAACCGGCTGGATAAGCCCGACGCGCTCGTAGTAGCGCAGAGTGTGCGGTGTCAAGCCGCATCGCTCTGCCATGCTTCGGATGGAATAGCCTGCGTCTCTCACAATTCCAACGTACATCTTAGAGCACACTCGAAGTCAAGACGGGGAGGCGAGTAACAGGTACGACGTGGTGTGAATCAGAAAAAGCAAGATAGCCTATCGTGGCGTATCCTTCAGAGAAGAGCGATGTTATGAGCGATGAAGAGTCTTACCGCCGAATGTTGAAAGTAGCGCTCGAAGAGGCGAGGATTGGCCGTGCCGAGGGCGGAATCCCAATCGGCGCTGCCGTTTTCCGAAAGACCGGAGAACTCGTGAGCCGGGGGCGAAACCAGCGGGTTCAGATGGGCGATCCGAGCGTTCACGGCGAAACGGATGCATTTCGCCGGGCCGGCCGCCAAAGAAGCTACCGCGACATGGTGATGGTGACCACGTTGGCGCCTTGCTGGTATTGCAGCGGGCTCGTGCGCCAATTTGGGTTCCGCACCCTGGTGGTGGGCGAGAGCCGTACCTTCGCCGGCGGGCTCGACTGGCTACGCGAAAACGACGTCGAAGTAATCAACCTCGACAGCAGCGAATGCAGGGAACTGCTCGAGGGCTACATCAAGGAGCACCCGGAGATCTGGAACGAAGATATCGGCGAAGGGTGATAAACCGGCTGGACCCTCGCGTCGTTCGCGTACACTGTTGGGTCACACGGGAGGATCGATGGAACGGCGCCAATTCCTTGCGGCATCTCTTGCAACTTCGGTCGCTGCGATCGCGTCGCCCAAGACCGGCGCACAGACACCTGCGCGACGCGAGCGCCAGTACTATCTTCTGCGACGGTACTCATTGCAGACCGGTCCTCAGACGAAGCTGGCAGAGGACTATTTTCGTGGAGCACTCATTCCGGCGCTGACGCGGCTGGGATTGGGACCGGTTGGCGCATTTCGCGTCGACGTCGGGCCCGAGACTCCAACCTTCTACTTGCTGATCCCGGGACCAACAGTTGAATCGGTTGCAGAGGTTGATCAGCGCCTTGCAAAAGATACGGAATTCCTGAGGGCCGCCGAGCCCTTTTGGTCAGCGCCTGCGACGAGTCCTGCATTTGTTCGTATGGAGAGCGCATTACTGGCCGCTTTCGAAGGCTGGCCTAAAGTCGCGCTTCCCGAAGCTTCATCAACCAAGGGAAAGCGAATCTTTCAGCTTCGAACCTACGAGAGCCCGAGCGACCGAGACCACGTACGCAAGGTGGAGATGTTTCACTCCGGCGAATTCGACATCTTTCTCAAAGCCGGATTCCATCCGGTGTTCTTTGGCGACACGATTGTGGGTTCGCGCATGCCAAATCTCACCTACATGCTGGCGTTCGCCGATGCCGCGGAGATGAATGCGAAATGGGATGTGTTTCGTAGCGATCCTGCCTGGAAGAAGATGCAGGCCGATCCGCGATTCAGCTATGAGGCGATTGTCAGCAACATCACCAACCTTCTGCTTAGCCCGCTGGATGCGTCCCAGATCTAGACGATGTCACTGGGTAAACTTCAGCGAGAATGCCGTGGCCGGGTCGAACCCGCCGTTCAGAATGCCGAGAGAATTGAGCTGGCGGTAGCCGGTGAGCCATCGATCGGCGGTCATCTGGCCGAGCTGCCGGCCCGTCGTTTCTTCACCGAGAATGAAACCGCCATCCCGCAACGCCTGCGCTGTATATGCTTCCTGAGCGGGATTCAGCGCGGGATTCAGCTTGAGCAGATAGGCGTTGGTCGCATCAGGGTTGCGTAGGTATTCCTGCCAGCCGCGAACGCTGGCACGCACGAATCGGCGAACAACGTCTTCATGCTTTGCGGCGAAATCGCGCGTGGTGAATTGAACGCGATAGGGATCATAGCCGGATGAGCTGATCAGCAGCGTACGAACATCCGCGCCCGCTTGCTTCGCGAAAAAGGGCTCGCTCGTGATGAATATCTGCTGGACATACCCGGGATCTGCAAGAAAGTTTGCAACCGAGAGCGTTGACGGAATTTGCCGGACCTGGTGCAGGTTGTAGCGCGAGATCACATATTTGAGCCAGGTGGCTCCGGTTTGCGCGGCGATGGCGTGACCCTCCAGGTCCTTGAAGTCGTGGATCGGCGAGTCCTTGTGGACCATCACAGCCTGTGGGTCGTGCTGCATGGTCGCTGAGACTGCAACCAGGGGCAACCCGTTCGAATTCCATTCGAGAATCTGGTCGCTTGAGCCGAGACCGACGTCGGCTCTGCCGGTGGCAACGAGCTGGGCAACGCTGCCGTACTGCGGCAAAGGGATGATGGTGACGTCGAGACCCTCAGCCTTGTAGTAGCCGAGCATCTGGGCGGCATAAAATCCGCCATGCTCCGGCTGCGGGTACCAGTCCAGTTGCAGGCGAACTGGAGTGAGGCCGGTTGCATCAGATTCCTGTCGGCCTCGACAACCAGCGGCGAGCACGACAAGCAGAACCAGGATTAGGAAGGTGTGGAGAAGTCTGCTGAAGCGCAACGGCGACCTCGGGACAGGGGATTCCTTGATCGGAAGCTATCACGTGGCCTGTGAAGACGCCGTAAGTTTTCTGTTCGCGCCGAGTCTCGCCGAGAGCGCGATCAGTGAACCGTCGGATTCGCGCGCCGCAGCAATCTGCATGCCCCCGCTGGTGCACGGAACCGTGATCACAGGAACGCCCGCAAGACTGAAGGGCGCGGTGTAGCGAAGCAGCCGTCGGCGGGTGTCGCTGTGGTCGGCCCCGGTTTGCAGACTCGTGACCGGGGACGCGGGCAGGATGAGCACCTCGTTCTGTGCAATCAGTCCATCCATACGAGCACGAAACGCGACGTGGCGCTCTCGCAGGGTAGTGATTTCCGCATCGTTGATGCGGGCGCCCCACTCGAGTCTTTCGCGGATTGCTGCTTCGAAATGATGAAAATGCCCGGCGTGAATACGAGCCGCCTCCCAGGCCTGAATTGGGGCGAAGATTTCGAAGGACTCCGCCCACCAATCTACCTTTATTTTCGTGCCGCGAAGACCAAGGGTTTCCAATTCCACGGCCAGAGCGTGAAGGCTCGAAGCAATTGCTGGGTCACAGTCATGCAGGAAGCTCTCATCAACAGACGCGAATCGCTTGAATTCGGGGGCAGGAGGTTGCTCATCGGGCGCAAAGAACTCCGCTAGTAGTAGCCCGTCTTCGAGGTCGCGATAAAGCCAGCCCATCGTGTCGAAGGATTGTGCCAGGTGCCCGGCGCCGCGCCAGTCCCCGCGGCCAATCGAGGCGCGATATCCAACGAGGCCACATAGAGCAGCGGGAACGCGAATCGAGCCACCCGTGTCGGTTCCGATTGCGGCAACGGCAGAGCCCTCCAGAACGCTCGCTGCCGCGCCGCTGGACGATCCGCCGGTAAGTAGCCCGGGGTTTCCAGGTTGCTGGCAATCGCCAAATTCTGGATTCTCCCCGGTGATCCCGTACGCGAGAGGATGCAGGTGAGTCTTACCCGTAACGATAGCTTCCTGCGCGCGCAGCTTCTCGGCAATCCACGAATCGTTTGAGGCGGGTCCATGTAATTCGCGGTAGAAGCGCACACCGCAGCTGGTAGGCGCCCCGGCAAGGTCAAAACAATCTTTGAGCGAAATGGGCAGACCCCAGAGCGGACTGCGGCCGTCATCAAATTCGCCGCCTTTGCCGGAAGGAATGGCTCCCGTCTGCGCGGCCTGCCGCGTGGTCCAGTCCGGGTCACGCCAGAGGTAGGTGTTCCTGCCCGCATTGCGATTTGCGTGCGAGAGGGCCAGCTTTGCCAACGCCGCCGGCGTTGTAGAGCCGGAGGCAAGGGCCGTGCGCAGACCGCGAATCGTCCACTCAGGCGAAGTCATAGACAAGATTCTAAAGCGCGGTCGATCGCTTCGAATCGCCAAATAAAGACCGCATAAGGAAAGCTCATTTTCTGCGGCGAACATGCAACGCAAATGCTAAGGTCGGGTATGGGAGTCATCTCGAACAGCTCGCGCGCCCTGAATGGGAAGCGCGAGTCAGGCCATGAGCGAGATACCGGGCACATGAAGGCGCTGGTAGCCTTTACGTCGCGATCTCTCCG
>Ga0335077_10009904_pt1 | contig 11851 bp, 10 predicted proteins | sample Lox_Sample_31_FD_207151 | JGI IMG/M metagenome (GOLD analysis project Ga0335077, IMG submission 207151) | Soil microbial communities from Loxahatchee National Wildlife Refuge, Florida, United States - Lox_Sample_3.1 | ecosystem: Environmental > Terrestrial > Soil > Wetlands | place: USA...
TATCAACAGTGTCAGGCCTTCGATCATATTCACAGATCCTTCGCCATTTTCTGCGCTTAACCATGACCGTTCGTTAAAAGTAATCATGGTGGATCACAGCGGGGATCCGGCCTATCAGCCTGAATACTCCTTCGATTCCTGGTTATCTTCTTCCCACAGCGATGAAACGCAGAACGTGCATGGGCATTCTCCCCAACCGGATGATATCGCTGTTATATTATGGACGACAGGATCTACCGATAACCCCAAAGGAATTCCGCTGACTCATGCACAACTGATTCATTCAGGCCGTGTGATGGCAGAAACCTATCGTTGGGAAGAAAGCGATCGTTATTTTGCGCTGGGCGGATTGGAAAGCATGAGCGGCTTAAGACATGCTACTGTGGCAATCGCTGAAACAGGCGCCTGTTGCGTGATCCCGGAAAAAGGAAACGATATTCATGCGCATTACCAGGCCATCGCAAGAGAAAATATAACGATCCTTACTGCAAACCCGCTTTTTTTCAAACAACTTCTTTTCGTTGAAAAAGGAATTGGAAATGTTTCTTCAACGCTTAGTCAGATACGCCTTGCATTGTCTACAGGCAACCAGTTGTCACCGGGTCTGCGAATAAAATGGCAGCAGCAAACAGGCAATCAGTTGCTGAATTATTATGGACTTACGGAGACATCGGGCATTTGTATTGCTGAGCCACCCGCTTTTCAGTCGCGGGATGATCGAAGCATCGGTTTGCCTGTTGACTGTCTTGTAAAAATCATCGATGAAAATGGAAATGAAGTTTCTCCCGGCACAAAGGGAGAACTTTGCATATACGGCGCCGGTGTATTTGGAGGCTATTACCAGAATGAAAAAGCGACAGAATGCAGCCTCGTCAATGGGTGGTTCCATACAAAGGATATCGCTATGCAGAACAAAGACGGCAGCATCAGTCTTTGTGGAAGATTGTCCGATATTGTCAAATTGCCTTCGGGGCAAAGGATAGAACTATCCGCCATAGAAGAAATAATGGAACAAATTCCACGATTGTCTGACTGGGCTGTATGCTCCGTTTATGAAGAGGAAAAAGAATCAATTGTCATTTTCATTATTCCATCTCAAACAGGAAATCGTGAAGAACTGGTGTTTGCGATTAGAAAAAAAATGGCTGAACGTATCGGCTCCTATGTTATACCTGCATGCATCGAAACGGTAGACCAGATTCCCAGGGGAAACCATAACAAAGTGCTGAGAAAACAATTGCTTGAGAATTATTTTCAAGTGATAAAATAACCATATAAGCTATGCTCGAAAACCTCTATAGTCAGGTACCCTCAAAAATTTTCCTTCAAACCGGGAGAAAAAGTTATTCTTATCAATGGTTGCAGGAAAAGATCAAAAAGATTTCAGGTCTTTTCAAATCCCTGAATTTATCGCAGGGCGACAGGATACTGCTTGCCGTTTCGGATGAAAGCGAAATGAGCGCACTGTTTCTGACAGCGCTTGCTAATGGCATTACAGCAGTGATTGCAGATCCCGAATCAAAAGCTCCAAGGGCTGAAGGAATTATCAGGCGCACCAATCCGAAATGCCTGATTGCAGACAAACCGACCCTTGAGACATGGAAAATCTCTTCTCCCGGACCAATGGCAGTATTATCTTATCAGAAGAACGGAAATTCATCAGCAGGAATTCTTTCCAAATTCCTGCAAAAAACGAAACTTGAGCCTTTATCCAATGACTACCTGTCTTTGCTGGATAAAGCGATTCCAGCCACTGAATTTCCCGATCCACCGCTATCTAACGGATATGCATATATTATTTTTACTTCGGGTACTACGGCGGATTCCAAGGGAGTTGCCATTACTCATGGCAACCTTTCGGCGCATTTGGCTACTTTGAAAAAAGTATATAACCTGAACCCGGATAGTGCATTATTAAATCAGCTCATGTTATGTCATGCAGACGGATGCATCCAGGGACCGGTTTTATCTGCTTACACAGGATGTACCTGGCACCATCCTTTCCGGTTTACTATTGAACAAATTCCTTTTTTGCTCGATTATTGTTATGCCAACAGCATCACTCATTTCTTCGTTGTGCCTGCGATGCTGAATTTGATTACGCAGTTCTCAGAAAATTATGAAGGGAGTTTTCTTTATCCCGAGTTCAAAGCCATCCTTTCCGTATCAGCTCATCTTGAAGCATCATTATGGGATAGGTTTGAATCCATCTTCAAAGTACCAATCTGTAATATCTATGGATTGACGGAAACGGTTGCCGGAAGTCTCTTCTCCGGTCCATTACAGGATACATTCCGTAAATACACAGTAGGCAAGCCCGTCGATTGCAGCATTAAGATTATTAATGATGAAGGAAACGAGATAGAAAAAGGAGAAACCGGAGAACTATGCCTGCGTGGTGATCATATCATGAAAAATTATTGGGATGATCAGGCAGCAACAAAAGAAGCAATCAGGGAAGGATGGTTCCATACTGGCGATCTTGCATCACAGGATCGGGACGGGTTTATAACAATCAGGGGCCGCAAAAAAAACCTGGTTATTTCCGGCGGAATCAATATTCAACCCGAAGAAGTCACAGAATGTCTGTTAAAACATCCTGCCATATCAGAATCCTGCGTATTGGGTCTGCCGGATGAAGTATTTGGTGAAAAACTGGTTGCAGCTGTTGTGCTCAGGCCCGGCTATTCCTCTACCACTGCAGAAATTGCTGAATATTGTCGTCAATTTCTCGAAGAAAAAAAAGTGCCTTCCAAAGTGCATATTGTTTCTGCATTGCCGAAGGGAGTGTCGGGCAAAGTTCAGCTGAATGTATTGAAAGATCGTTTGTCCAGGGAATTATTCAAGCCTAATGGAGTAAATGGAAATGGGAATGGGAATGGAAAGTATACGGAAGATGTTTTACACATTGCAGCTGAATCATTCCAGGTTCCTGTTTCCAGGCTTTCTATCCAGGATACTTCCCAGACTGTGGAAGGATGGGATTCTTTGGCGCATCTCAGCTTCATCACTTCACTGGAACATCATTTTAAAATCCGGTTTGACACGGCTGAGGTTATCACGATGAACAGTATCCGAAAAGCAGCTGAACTTATAAAGGAAAAACATGGATAATCCGGGCCGGCAAATATACCCTCCATTAAGAATCTGGTTTTATTTATTTATTGTTGCGCTGTTGATCCCGATCTCGCTCTATTTTATTGATCGGCTTCGCACGCAGTATGAATATAATTCAAGATCAGCATATCTTACTCATGGATTTGATACTGCCGGTGGCAGACCCGTCGTCCTTTTCCTTGGCACTTCACTTCTTGAATGCGGCGTCGACAGCAGTCGAAAGATAGAAACATGTGTAAGGGATTTGTCAGGCAAACAGATTGTGCTGCTGAAAGTTTTCAGGCGTGCTTCGACCCTTGCTGATATTGTGTATCACACGAAATCGCTTGGGCAAGTACAGCCCAATCTTGTGGTGGTCGAAGCAAACATGTTATTTTACCGGTCTGCACAGGAACCCGTATTAACCAAATATCTTGATCTGTTTCGGTCAGTGATTACGCTGGATCCGATGTATAAACCTTATTTTCCTGATGCCCGCCCTGTTTTCAGGGTAATCAGGAAAACAGTGAACGAAGGAAGAAATGGTTTGGTGGACAGTTTTGATATTTCTTCTTTCCGGGAGCTTGCCGCCCGTTGGCAGTCGAAAGGAACACATTTTCTCCTGATCAATTTCCCAATAGAAGATATAGAAGAATTTAAAAAATGGAACAGTGCAGATACCAGCACATTCAGGTTCAACCTGCAATATCTAAGGGAAAAAATCAAACTGGACTATTTCAATGCGAAACTGAAACTGAATGCAGGTTTTTTTTACGATCATACCCATCTGAACCAAAAAGGAAATAATATTTTTTCCCAATCATTTTGCAGAGAACTCGCTCTTGAAATAAAATCATTATGAACTTACAACTGATTTTCATAGCTGTCGTAATGATTACTTCCCCGCTGGTATGGCGATTACCGAATTATTGGACAGGCAGGATCATGATGCTGATCACATTGATTGCACTTAGCTGGCTTGCACCGTATTCGGTACTTATTATGTTAAGCACAGCATTTTTTCAATGGGTGATATGGAACAACAATTATTTTGGATTCAAAAAACCGGGTGTGTTTTTGACGATTCTTCTTCCGCTATTCCCACTGATTATTTTTAAGGCAGGATACAAAAGTAATCACTGGATAATTCCGTTGGGCTTGTCTTTTTATGCGTTCCGGCAGGTGCACGTAGCGTTTGAATGTTATAAATCGGAAATGAAGAAACCCGGATTGTTTGAATATTTTGAATACCTGCTTTTTCTGCCCGTGATGCTGATCGGTCCCATTCACAGGATGCCAGAATTTCAGCGAAGCCTGAGAAGGCATAAGTGGGATGCTTCCATGTTTTCTGAAGGCCTGGAGCGTTTGTTATATGGAATGGTTAAGATCAACTTTCTCGGCAACTTTATTTTCAGTACACAATTGACGCAACTGGCATCGCATACGGATCCTTACTTTCTGAGGCTTTACCTTGAGATCATTGCGTTTACCGGCAATGCGTATTTTCAATTTGCCGGATTTTCTGATCTTGCTATAGGCATGGGACTGATCTGGGGTATCCGGGTGATGGAAAATTTCAATTTTCCTTTTCTCGCGACGAATATGCAGGATTTCTGGAGGCGATGGCATATCTCTTTATCCAGTTGGTGCCGCGATTATGTATTTTATCCATTGGCCGCTTTATCCAGGAAACGCTGGTTCGCATTGATGATATCCATGCTGGTACTTGCACTCTGGCATGAGATCTCTTTGAGGTATGTTGTGTGGGGAGCCGTACAGGCTTCGCTCATTCTGCTCACGGTTGGCGTAAGAAAAATGATGCCTGAGTATTCACAGTTCATCAATCATCATCCTCTCGGCCGCTGGTTTGGAAGAATATGGGTATTCCATGCGTTTGCGTTCAGCAATGTGTTTATCGGAACGGAAAATATACATTCATTGAGTTTGGGATTTAAACAATTGTTCAGCTGATGTATAAATGGTTACTTAAATATTTTCCCCAGACTTATGCAAACCTCCTGGTTTTCATCTGGTACCTTTTTCTTCTCCTGCTTGTATTGTATAGCCTGGATCTCGATCCGGGAAGATTCCGTTATCTGCAATGGTAGAACCGCTTCAGCAAAATAATAAACTGTCCATAGAACAGTTTGTTCAGCCAGAAGTGCAAAACCGGGGTTTGGATTTGCGCATATGCGATCTCATGCAATTTTGCTTACATTTAATATTGAAAGATCTACACTGGCCTGATGAAAGTCTCTACTCTATTCATAGGAATGCTTTGTACCTGGATTCAGGTATTGTCTCAGTCAAAATACTTCGAAGGGGACCTGGTTTATCATGTATCAGTAAAATCACGGGTTGTTGAACTCAGCGATAAAGATGCGTTTAAGGTGTTGGCTCTCGGGGAAACACTCAGGGTGACCTGTAAAAATGGAAATTACCGGCGAAGCTCGGAGCTCCATGATGAGTATCATATCATCAAAGATCAAAAAGTTTATATCAAATTCCGGAAGCTCGACACATTGTATTATTTGGATTATCCATACGATACTGCTAAAGTCATCGATATTACAAAATCCGATTCGGTATTTAATATCGCGGGCTATAATTGCAAAGTGATCACCATCAGAACTTCCGTCAGCAACAGCCGTTTGTATTATACTTCTGCCCTGCTTAACGACCCCGTTTATGTTCGCATGAACACGATGGGAAAATTCAGTGCCTTTTTCCGTGAGACCGGAGGAGCTGTTTATCTATGGCACCGGGAAGAATATCCCCTGGCTACAGAAACTGACAGTTGTATCCGGGTGGAGGCCAAAAGTATTGATGATCACATTTTCGATCTTCCCGCACTGCCCCAAAAAAAATTTTCCGTTGAATCACTTACATCAACGGCCGGGTATTCCGGTGGTGAGGAGCGCTGGGTTAAATATCTTCAGGCCAACCTGGATTCAAAGGTTGCAGCCAAATACCTGAAATTGCCCAAAGGGCAGGACCAGGCTATTCAAAAAGTTTATGTTGAATTCGTGGTGTCAGAAACAGGAATGATTTCAGACATACATGTGGCGAATAAGGATGAAGTACATCCGAAACTTGCAGAAGAGGCAATGCGGGTTATCCGTGAATCACCACGTTGGACACCGGCTGTATTTTATGGCGAGAAGATCACTACTACAGTCAAGCAACCCATTATATTTACTGTTGTGAAGGGGTGAAAATATTTTAATTCATATTGCAGTGTAAGAGACGATCTCTCCAATCAATAGGAATATCCATTCTTAGCGACTGCTATGACTTGTTTGACAGCCTTGTTATAATTTTCTAACTTTTTGCTATGAGAAAAATTATTTTGTTTTTTATCTTCCAGACATTTCTTTTCATTTCATCATTCGCCCAATTTTCTCCCGGCTACTATGCTTTGAAAGATGTCTCAATCATAGATGGAATTTCAAATAATGTTTCGGATCATTATACCATAATCATTCGGGGCAAAATGATCGAAGCGGTTGGGCCGGTTTCAAAAATATCTATCCCCGATTCTGCCACTGTATTTTACTATCCCGGAAAATTTGTAACGCCGGGTCTAATTGATGCACATATTCATCTTGCTACTGATCCTTCAAAAGATGATAATCGGACCCGGGCGGAAAATGACCTGAAAGCGATGCTGCTTTCCGGGATTACTTCAGTAAGGGACATGGCGGGTGATGCAAGAGCGCTGGCAAGCCTTTCGAGAGATGCGGGTCTCGACGAAATTATAGCTCCGGATATTTATTATGCTGCGCTGATGGCAGGGCCTTCTTTTTTCGAAGACCCCAGGACACAAACCAGCACGGCAGGCGGTATTTCAGGTGCAATGCCCTTTATGCGAGCCGTTACAGACTCTACTGACTTACGGTTAGCTATAGCCGAAGCAAAGGGTACGGGAGCTACCGGCATAAAATTATATGCCGAACTAAGCGGTGAACTGGCAAAAAAGATCACGGGGGAAGCCCATCGCCAGCATATGATCGTGTGGAGTCATGCGAACCTGGATAAGGCGTCGGCACTACAGGTAGTCGATGCCGGCGTAGATGTGATATCACATGCATCCATGATTTCAGGATGGTATTCAAGAACAGTTCCCGCAGCCTGCTTGCATGCAGGACTGGGTAAATTGTTTTGGGACAGCCTTTTTAACACGCTGCCCGTTGCTGAATTAATAAACAGTATGAAACAGCATGGAACTATATTGGATGCTACCGTATTAACTTTCAAAGAAGTCGCCAGCGATACTTCGTTACCTGAGAAACGAAGATTAGCATGGCTGGCGATGTATGAAGTAGGCAGAAGATTTACCATGATGGCAAAAGCACAGGGTATTCCTGTATGTGCAGGAACCGATGTTGACGGAAAAAAATTTGTTCAGCGAGAAATGAAGACACTTGTGCATGAATGTGGGTTTACCCCGATGGAGGCATTGATCAGTGCGACTAAAAACAGCGCAAAGGCTATTGGTATTGATAAAAGCAGGGGAACCATTCAGCCGGGAAAAATCGCCGACCTCGTGTTGTTTGACGCCAACCCGGCAGCTGACATTGAAAATATCGATAAGGTAAGTATGGTGATTAAAAATGGGAAATTATTTAATGCGCAGTGATTTCCACAAAACTCGATTTCTCGGGAACCTGCATTATCCGGATATTTGTATTGCGCAAATGAAAATGATAAAGCAAATAGTGATATGTGTGCTGATTGGTGCTGGATCATTGCATCATTCTTATGCGCAAAAGGCTGATACTGCTAAACAGGCAAAAGAGTATACTCCGCATGTCTATTTTATTATCACGGCTGAATCAGAAATAAAAGCTTTTTTTGCTGACAAACCTCTTGAAGTATCAACGATAGAGGAATTTAATACTTATGTTCAGACCAATATCAAAAGCCTGAGAGATTCCTGGGTTATTGTAACCGGAAAACCCAAGACCGGAACCTTTGATGATGTGATGAAAACACTGAAGAAAAATAAGTTCAAGCACATCTCGACAAACATAAAAGACTAAACCGTTTAGACGACAGACTCAATTCCCCATCACAGCATCAAACACCTGTTGCCTTATCGGGCCCACATTATAATACTCGCCGTTTTTCAACAACCCCATATTTTCCCTGTTGATCAGGAGAATTACAGAGGTGCCCGATTGCGGAATAACTACGATACTTGTTCCGGTAAATCCTGTATGACCATAACTTCCTTCCGGTGCATTTTTCATAAATGAGTTTGTATTGTCCATCATCCATCCCAGCCCGTTATTGAATTTGTCTTTTGTCAAAAATAATTCAATCGTTTTTTCTGAAATGAATTGAACGGAACCAACTCTTCCTTTATTCAACAGCATATCCACCAGTTTCTGCAGATCACTTACAGTCGAGAATAGTCCTGCTGCTCCTGAAATTCCTCCATTGGCATACCAGGCGTTGCCATCATCGACTTCTCCTCTCGACACATAAGTTCGCCAGCCATTCCATGAACTTGGGTCAATATCTTTTACACGAAATCCAAGCGTAGAATCGTACACCATCCGTTTTTCATAGGGATTGCCGGGTCCTGTAGACGCTATTTTTGTAAATTTTTTTGATTGAAGCGGGTTGTATGTTGTATAATCCATTTTCAGGGGGATAAAAATATTCTTCTCCATAAATTCCTGTAATGCCTGTCCGGAAACTTTTTCAATAATCTCGCCGAGAATGACGAAACCCAGATCACTGTAATGGCGTCCCGCGCCAACGGGATATTTCAGCGGTAATTTTCCAATCAGTTTATAAGTCTCTGATTTATTCCGGCATCGATAATAGAGGGGATACCATTCATAAAGCCCGGCTGTATGTGTGAGCAGATGGCGAATCGTGATGGCGTTTTTATCAGGGCTGTTGAAAGCCTGAACATATTTTCCGACAGGGTCATCAACTTGTAAAAGGCCCCGGTCAACAAGGAGCATGATGGATGTAGTCGTTCCCGTTACTTTGGTGAGTGAAGCAATGTCGAACAAATAATCAACCGTCATTTTTTCCGGTGGGTCGAGTAACTGGTGATTGAAATCATACTTTTGCGCATAGCCATAGGCGTTGGTATAAATAATTTTTCCTGCTTTTTTGATTTGAATAACAGCTCCGGGAATTTTGTCTGCGTCCACCTGGCTTTGTAAAATGCTGTCAATTTCAACAGCCAGTTTCTTGTCTGGGTTTGTAAACTGTTGGCCCTGGTTGTTTGACGACAATGCAAAAGACGAAAAGAGAACAAGCAGGAGGTTTTTGGGCATACAATCTCTTTGTTGACAGGAAATTTTTCCGGTTATCGCTTCGCACGATTCGGCGCCACAGGATAGACAGGATAACTACTTCTTTGCACGTTTATGCTGCCTGAAATAGAAAATGTTCTCGCATCGTTCACATACATCAGGCCGGCCTGAATTCCGGGATTGATTCCAAAACTGTATGGGTTGGATAAGTTGCCGGGATAAGTTTGGCCAATGGCGGGGTTCATAAAATTATTATGATTGAAGCTGACAAAAGTTGGCGCAGCATATACGCCGGCGAATCCATAGAAATTATTAGTTATCTGCCTGTTTATATTTAGTCCGACGGGAGCGGAAATAATGGTGGCACTGGCTCCGGGATAAAAAGCAAATCCGGCCGAGATCGCAGCATATTTGCTGAAAAACCATTTCTGGTTGGAAGGAATGTTTTTATCTGCCTGATAAAAGTCAGGAAGCGGAGCCCATTGTGAAAAACCAATACTGTTGACGACTCCGGGCAAATAAGTTTGGGCTTTTGGAGAAAGCCAGGACACAAGCATAATTACTCCTAAAATAATTTGCATCCTGTATTGCTTATTCCGATCAGATTTACCGCTGGCAATCATCAAACATGTTTTTACATACACAATGTACAAAACTGAATGGGTAATTGGAGTTAATCTCAGGAATTTTTGATTGCCGGGTTAATAGTGAGATTTTACTTGCCGTTTTTGGTATTTGGGTTAGATGTATCTCGCCGGCAGACAGCAGCAACATGCTAATATCTAAAAAGTAAATACATTTATTAATAATCTGTTTTCTGATGTTTACTTTGTCTTCCCGCAGGCTCATGCTCCTTTGCATCAGCGCTTATGTCTGTGCAATAGGACTGTGGACCCTGCTTTTTTTCAGGAGCCCGTTAATACGAGATGTTCTTCCCGATATTCATCTCATCTTCACGGGTACACTGGCTGCCTATCTGGTTATCAAAATATTCCTGGGTGAAAAACTGATGGATTTCCTGAAACTCTATTTCAGGATTTTTTTCCGGGTCTGGCTCATTATTTTCCTTACGTTGATGATCAGGCAATCGATGGGACATGCAGGTTCATTGCTGTCGGTCACTTATATCTTCGGTTATATAGAAGGCCTGTTTGAAATAGATAAATGGCTTCGTAGTGGCAATCTTCTCAACAAAACTATATTTTCTTCGAAGCTGAATAAAAAACAGTACGAAGCAATGACTTGCATTGTTGTGATGAGCCTCGTGCACATGAGCTTTGCCTTATTGCTGAAACTTGTTGAGGGTTGGTTGGGTAATTGATTTTAGTTCACAGTTGGCAGTTGACAGGGAGCCGTTGGCTGATGGCCGATGATCGATGGTCGAACACAGGTGAGAACTTGATCTAAAGTCGGCCATCCGCCATCTACTTACGATCACCGCTCATTCCGTTCTCAAACTCTTCACCGGATTCGCCAGTGCTGCTTTTATTGATTGAAAACTTACTGTCATCAACGCAATAAATACTGAAATCCCGCCCGCCGCTAAAAATATCCAGAAAGAAATCGGGATATGATAAGTATAATTTCCGAGCCACTTGTTCATTGCCCACCAGGCAATAGGTGAAGCAATGACAATGGCAATTACAACCAGCATGATAAAATCTTTTGACAATAATGCCGCGATATTGACAACGGATGCACCGAGCACTTTTCGTACACCAATTTCTTTTTTTCTGTTTTCTGCCATATATGCCGCAAGACCAAACAGACCAAGGCAGGAAATAAAAATGGTGAGCCCCGCAAAAAATGCAGTCAGTGTTCCTGTGGCTTGTTCATCTGCAAATTTTTTTCCGTATTCTTCATCGACAAAACGATATTCGAATGGATATTCAGGATTGTATTGTTTGAAAATTTTTTCAACAGTTGCGATATTTTTCGCGGTTGATCTTGTACCATTCAATTTTATATGAATGAGGTTAAGCCAGGATGCATGCGGTCCCTGAATTACCATCGGTTTTATTTTTTCATAAGGGGATTGAAGAATGAAATCTTTGACCACGCCAATCACGTGCCAGACAGTGTCCCATTGCCCACGATCGATGAGCTGACCGATCGGGTTTTTAAATCCCATTACCTTAACAGCTGTTTCATTAAGCAGCACTGCAGTAGAGTCGGTAGGATAATTTTTTGGATCGATATCACGCCCTTCAACAAGTTGGAGCCCGGCCGTTTTCACAAGGTTACCATCTGTGTTGAAAAAATTAAATTCCGTCCTGTCGTTTGGATCCTGTCCACTCCATTGACCACCGCCGGAACTCCAGCCTTCCGTGAGTGGCGCGCTGGTCTTGCAAACTGACAAAGCAGCACGACTATCAATCAGGTCATTCTTTATTAATTCATAATTTTTGTTGATATCACCTGAGGTGTATGTGTTGATGATATTATTCTTATTATAACCAGTTTGTCGGTCCTGTCCG
>Ga0335077_10009905_pt1 | contig 11851 bp, 10 predicted proteins | sample Lox_Sample_31_FD_207151 | JGI IMG/M metagenome (GOLD analysis project Ga0335077, IMG submission 207151) | Soil microbial communities from Loxahatchee National Wildlife Refuge, Florida, United States - Lox_Sample_3.1 | ecosystem: Environmental > Terrestrial > Soil > Wetlands | place: USA...
CCCGCTGGGGCGGTGGAACGCGTACCTCAAGCCCGGGGCCGCGGGCGGTCCGTTTGAGATGACGGTCAAGCCGGCCGACGGGAATGCGTCGCCTGCGACTGTGATTCATGACATTCTCGTTGGCGATGTGTGGGTGGCTTCGGGACAGTCGAACATGGAGTTCGAGCTACAGAAAGCATCGACGGCGGCCGCCGACTTGCCGAATGCCGGCAACCCGCGTATCCGCCTGCTGATCGTCAAGAAACGCGCCGCTGACTATCCCCAGGACAACGTCGATACTGAGGGATGGGCAGCATCCACGCCGGAGACGGCGAAGGACTTCTCGGCGGTGGCCTGGTACTTCGCGCGCGAGATCGAGGAGAAGGAGCACGTGCCGGTGGGAGTGATCGACTCGACGTGGGGAGGGACGGTGGCCGAGTCGTGGGTGCGCCTGACGGCCCTGGGCGAAGATCCGGCGCTGAATCCGCTCTTCACTTCGCGTGGCAAGATGCTCGACAAGGCGGCGGACGCCGAGGCGGAGGTGAAAGATCAGATGCGGCAACAGGAGGAAGCCAAGGCCGGAGGTAAGCCGGCCCCGCAGTTTCCTTGGCATCCGCCGCTGGCGAGCTGGGGACCGGGCCTGCTATGGAATGGCATGATCGCGCCGCTGACGCCGCTGCCGATTCGCGGGGCGATCTGGTACCAGGGCGAAAGCAACAGCGCTCTGGAACGATTCCCCATCTACAACCGCATCATGCGCGCGCTCATCGAGGACTGGCGGGGGAAATGGGGAGTGGGGGCATTTCCGTTTCTTTATGTGCAGATTTCGAATTTCAAGTCCACGCCGCGGGAGGACTGGGCCAACCTTCGCCAGCAGCAGGTGGAGACGCTCGCGCTGCGCAATACGGCCATGGCGGTCACGATCGATATCGGCAACCCTGACGATGTTCATCCCACCGACAAAGTGGACGTGGCGCACCGGCTGGCATTGGCGGCTCGTCACCTGGGCTACGGTGAAGACGTGGAGTACCGGGGTCCGATGTTCCGCCAGGCCACGCCCGAAGACGCGGCGATTCGCGCATGGTTCGACCACGGAAAAGGGCTGAACGCGAAGGGCGGTGAGGTGACGGGATTTGAAGTTGCCGGAGAGGATGGGAAATTTTCGGCCGCCGCGGCGAAGATCGACGGGGAAACCGTGGTGGCGTCGAGCCCGGATGTGCCGAACCCGGTGTACGTGCGTTACGGATGGGCCAACAGCCCGGAGTGCAATCTGTTCAATGGCGAAGAGCTGCCGGCTTCGCCGTTCACGTCGTTCCATCCCGATTGAGACGATCGCGGGGCGGAGGAAGCTCCGCCCCGGGCGGGGTCCCTACCCAATCACCTCGAACTTCTCCCACAACAGATTGCATGTTGGGCAGCGGTCCGATTCGGGTGTCTCGGAGGTGTAGCCGCATGCCGAGCACACGTAGAATGTCCGGCCCGCAATCAGCCAACCGGAGTCGAGTACTGCGACCGCCTCGCTGAACAACCGGGCATGCGTCTTTTCCGCTTCGAGCGCCCACTCCAAACTAAGGAGAGCGGCGGTATTGTTGTGGCCCTTTGCCTCGCGGATGAACTCCGGGTACATCGAGTCGATCTCGTAGCGCTCGCCGGAGCGCGCCTCATTGAGGTTTTCGAGCGTGGACTTTGCGTGTATGGGATGGATCGTGGCGGTGGGCTCGGCGCCCAATTGGCGGATCGCGCGGGCGTGAGTGTTGGCATGGATCTGTTCGGCGCGAGCGACGGCGCGAAAGAGGCTGGCGGCGCCGTGCAGGCCTTCGGCATCGGCCTTGACGGAGAAGGAAGCGTACTTCGCATGGGCATTCGATTCGCCCTCGTAGGCGGCTTGCAGATTCCGCAAAGTCACTTCATTTTCAATCGATATCTGAGTGGTGAGCATCGCGTTTCCTCAGTACTGCGCCCTCAAGAGTAGGAGCAGACCGGATGCCGCGCAGTGATGGCGGCTACACCGGGCGAGCGGAGGAAAACCCCGGTGCTGCAAATGCTTTTTAGAGTTCTTCGGGTCTCAGCTCCGCGGAGGCACGATGATGTTGGTTTCCTGGACCTCGATCAGGCCCGAGCTGCAGCGGCTTTGCAGCTCATCCATGATGGCATCCACCTTTTCTTTCGTATCGATAAAGTCGATCCGGATCGGAAGGTGATCGGAAAGCTCGACGATATGGGCGGCATGAATGCGGTGCCGGGCACCGAACCCCGCCACTCCCTTGACCGCCATAGCGCCCGCGATCCCCTGACGGAAGAGAAAATCGAGAACGCTGGTGTACACGGGAACCCCGTGACGTTTGGCAGTGTCACTCATATAGACAGTCACTTTCACAGCCTTGCCTGTGGAGAGCATGGCAGGTCCTTTCGTATGTGTCCGACCGGCCGGGCAGACGATCCTGACAGGCGGTCTGGGCAAGGATGGATTGAACACCAAACGAGCCCGGATTGCAAGCGGCCCGTCCCCGTTTGGATGCTCAAATCATTTCGGCCAGGGCCGCGCCGCACCAGGTGGCGGCCAGTCCCAGCGCCATGCTGCCCAGCGCGTAAAGAGATGCCAGCGCAAATGCACCCGAGCGGAGAACGGAGAGCGTTTCCCATTCGTATGTGGAGAACGTGCTGTATGCGCCAATGAATCCCACCGCGACGAGGTAGCGCCAGGCGGGGCTGACTTCGGCACGCTCGCCGAACCATGTCAGCGCAAACCCGATGACCAGGCAGGCGGTGATGTTCACCACCAGCGTCCCGTAGGGAAAGCGTACGCCCATGCGGCCGCCTACGGTGGACCCCACCCAGTAGCGCGCGATGGAGCCCAGACCCCCGCCCACCGCAATCAGCAAATATTTCTGCAAAGCCGCCCCCTTTCGATTAGCCAATTTGACCCTGTCATCCTGAGCGAAGCGCGCGCAGCGAGCGCAGTCGAAGGATCTGCGGTATCCGCAGGCCTCGGTTGCTTAAGGGTCAACTTGTGCAGGGAACTCGCGCCGGGACATGACTCCGAACAGGCTGCTTTCCCCGCGCAAGCGGGATTTCCTGTCAGGAGTCATCATCTGTCCGGCTACAGATAAGGACAGCGGTTAAGGGTGAACTCCATCACCACTGAAACTCATATTAAGGCAAGACAGCGCAGCAGTGAAGCTGGTTTGCAGCGCCGGCGCCTGGGTGCCAAGGTCAGGGCACGGGTGAGTTGTGCCCTGGGTAACCCGCGAAACAGCTAGTTGTGTTTGCCCTTCCACTCCTCGTACGGCCCCTGGAAATCCTCGATCTGGCCATCCTTGAAGATCCAGAGTCGCGTGGCGACTTCGTCGATGAGGTCGTGGTCGTGCGTAACAAGGAGGACGGTGCCCTCGTACTTTTGTAGCGCGATGTTGAGCGCGTTTATGGCTTCGAGATCGAGGTGGTTCGTAGGCTCATCGAAGATGAGAATGTTGGGCTTGGTGAGGATGAGCTTGCAGAAGACGAGGCGCGCCTGCTCGCCGCCGGAGAGCGCCTTGAGGGGCTTCTCGCCCTCTTCGCCGGAGAAGAGCATCTGGCCGAGGATGCCGCGAATGTCTTCCATGTGGGCGTCAGGCTTCCAGCGATGCAACCACTCAGCGATGCCGAGGTTCGGCTCCTTATCGGACTCGATGACAGTGCCCACGTCCTGCGGGAAATAGCCCACCTGCGCTTCGTGTCCCCAGAAAACGGTGCCGTTATCGAGGGTGAAATCCGGATCGGAGAGGCCGGGATAGTTGTTCAGAAGGGATTTCAGCAGCGTGGTCTTGCCGGCGCCGTTGCGGCCCAGCAGGCAAACCTTTGCGCCGCGCAGAACGTTGGCGGAAAAATTGTCGATCACCTTCAGGTTGCCGTAGCACTTGGTGAGGTGCTTGAACTAGAGCACGTGCTTGCCGCTGGGGCGCAACTGTTCAAACTTGATGAAGGGGCGCTGGATGTTGGAGCGCGCCAGTTCGTTGGTCTGCAGGCGCTCCACTTCCTTGCGCCGGCTGGTGACCTGGCTGGAGCGCGTACCGGCCGCGAATCGCGCAATGAATTCATTGAGCTGCGCGATCTTCTTTTCGCGCTGCGCGTTTTCGGCTTCGAGGCGCGAACGGATCTGCGTCTTGGCCATCACCATGTCGTCGTAGCCGCCGGTGTAGGTGATGATCGTCTGGTAGTCGATGTCGGCGGTGTGCGTGGTGACACTGTTCAGAAAATGCCGATCGTGCGAGATGGTGAGCAGCGTGCCGTCGTAGTCGTTGAGGAAGTCTTGCAGCCAGTGGATCGATTCGAGGTCGAGATAGTTCGTCGGCTCGTCGAGCATCAGAGCTTCGGGCTTGCCGAACAGGGCCTGTGCGAGAAGTACGCGCACCTTCTGGCCGCCCTGCAGCTCGCCCATCTTGCGCTCGTGCAGGGGCTCGGGAATATCGAGACCATCCAGCAGGACGGCCGCATCGCTCTCGGCGGTGTAACCGTCCTCGTCGCCGATGATGCCTTCGAGCTCGCCGAGGCGCATGCCGTCCTCGTCGGTCATCTCGGGCTTCTCGTAGATGCGGTCGCGCTCTGACAACGCCGCCCACAGCGGCGCGTTGCCCATGATGACCGTGTCAATGACGCGGTAGTTATCGAAGGCGAACTGGTCCTGGCGCAATACGCCCATTTTGCGCGGGCGCACCACGTTGCCCTTTTGGGCGTCCAACTCGCCGGTGAGAACCTTCATAAACGTGGACTTGCCGGCGCCGTTGGGCCCAGTGAGTCCGTAGCGCCGTCCCGAGACAAAGGTCACGGTGACTTCGTCGAAGAGGATCTTCGAGCCATAGCGCATGGATACATTGCTGACACTGATCATTGTGGTTCGGATTCCTATCTGCGGACCGCAGCCGGGCGTCACCTCGGCGAGGCGGGTGCGACCGGAGTTGGATCAAGGTAAATGGGCGCTCGCTCGCCGGCGGCCGAAGGATTGCTACCCTTCCAGTTTCTCACATAAGCCGAGCGTGTCGCCGGGACTGAAGACGCAATCAGCCGAAGAACGCAGTCACCACGTGGTTCACAACGAACGCCGCGCCGTATGCCAGCACCAGCATGTATGCGAACTGGAATGCCGGCCATTTCCAGCTGTTGGTCTCGCGGCGGACAACCGCCATGGTCGAGGTGCACTGCATGGCGAACGCGAAGAAGATCATCAGCGCCAGCGCGCCGCCCAGGGTGATGTCGTGCTGCAGCGCGTTCTGCAGGCTGAGGGCCTGGGTGCCGGGGTCCGTTCCGTACAGCGTGCCCATCGTGCTGACCATCACTTCGCGGGCCAGTACGCTGGAGATGAGGCCGATGCCCACCTTCCAGTTGAACCCGAGCGGCGCAATCGCCGGCTCGATGAAGTGGCCCATACGGCCGATCAGGCTGTCGGCAAGCTCTGGACCGCTCATGACCCCGGTGGAGGTGTGAACCAGCGGCAGGTGGGCTCCCACCCAGAGCACAAGAGTAACGGCGAGGATGATGGTTCCGGCCTGCCGGACGAAGACCCTACCCCGGTCCACCAGGCGCAAAGCCAGGGACCTGACAGTCGGCATGCGGTACTGCGGAAGCTCCAGGATAAAGGGCGCGTCACTTGACTTCAGGATCGAGCTCTTCAGCAGGAAGGCCGTCGTCATCGCGGCTATGAAGCCGGCGAGATACAGCCCCATCATCACCAGCGCCCGCAGGCCAATCACGCCGTGCATATAGGTGATGTTGGGGATGAAGGCCGCAATGAGCAGCATGTAAACAGGCAACCGTGCGGAACAGGTCATGAAGGGCGTGACGAGAATGGTCGCAAAGCGGTCGCGTTTGTTTTCGATGGTGCGCGTGGCCATGATGGCCGGTACCGCGCAGGCATAACCGGAGAGCAACGGGATGAAGGCCTTGCCGTTCAAGCCGGTGGTGCGCATGACGCGGTCGGCGATCAGCGCGGCGCGGGCCAGGTAGCCCGAATCCTCCAGGATTCCGATAAACAGGAACAGCAGCAGGATCTGGGGCAGGAAGACGAGTACCGACGAGATGCCCTTCCACGCACCGTCCAGCACCAGTGACTGCAGCCACCCGGAAGGCAGCAGCGGCCGGACAAGGTCGCCGGCCCGGGCGAGCAGGTCACCGAAGCCGTCGGAGAGAGGCTGGCCGATGGAGAAGACGACTTCAAAGACGGCGATTACCACGACCAGGAAAAGCAACGGCCCCCATACACGGTGCAGGAGGATGTTGTCGAGCTTGCGGCTGTTCTCGGCCGAGAGCGGCGCGCGATAGCCGGTCCTGCGGCTTACCTGCGCGGCCCAGGTGTGCGTGCTGGCGGCATTCCCCAGCACGGGAAGAGTGAGCGGCTTGGCGACGGCGCCGTTGCCATTGCCGTTGGCGCTGTGTTTTTTCCCGGTGGAGTGCTGATTCAGGAACAGGGTGACGGCGTCCAGGCCGGTTCCGCGGACGGCGCTTACCTGCGCTACCGGAGCCCCAAGTTCGCGCGCCAGCTTCAGGGAATCGATTGTGCCGCCGCGCGATTCCATCAGGTCCGACATGTTGAGCAGGACCAGGGTCGGAAGGCCCAAAGCCAGCACCGGGGCAGCCAGCATCAGCTGCCGTGTCAGATGCAGCGAGTCCAAAACCAGCAAAACGGCATCCGGCTTGGGCGTGCCGGGCATCTTGCCCTTCAACACATCCACCGCTACACGCGCGTCTTCAGAGTAGGGAGTCAGGCTGTAAACGCCGGGGAGATCGATAAGCGTAAGGTCGTCGCGGCCCACTCCCGCCATCAGGCCCATACGCTGCTCCACCGTGACGCCGGGATAGTTCGCCACCTTCTGGCGCAGGCCGGTCAGGCGGTTGAAGAGCGTGGATTTGCCGGCATTCGGGGGACCGATGATGACAACGGTCTGGAGCGCGCCATTGGCGGGTGCGTCGGGCGGTTGAAATGTCGGGGTAGCGCAGCAACCGCTGCTCATTGCACGACCTCGGCGAGATCCTGGGATTCTTCGGTATCCGCGGCGGCTTCACGGACGCGAATCGCACCTGCGGTCTCGCGACGAAGCGCAATCTGCATCCCATCGACGCTGTAGACCGTGGGGTCGCCCGCAGGGGCGCGGCGCAGCGCAGTCACCAGGGCGTTGGGGACAAAGCCCATGTGCATCAGGTGGTTCTGTACGGATTCGGGGAGGTCCAGGGCGACCAGGATACCGCTCTCGCCGACGTTCAACTCGCTAAGCACACGCACCTGCCGGACTCCGTGGCGCCGCCGAAAGAAGGCGCCCTGGAACTACGACCAGATTGGTCTGATTTGAGTATAGGACCAATTCGGTCTGGGTTGCAAACTCCATGCAATGCCATGATATTCGACCTCCGGGAAGGGGAGGACAGGGTTGCCGCCACCCTGCCCTCCAATCCTCCTCGCGGACCCCACTCATGAATGCTTCTAAACTCTGACTTAGTTCTAACAGCAGGATTTTCAATCGTATGTGACTTAAATCACGCGTCGAGCGGACATTCACTCGCCATCACTGCAGAACTCTGCGCCGGGGGCCGGAGTTGGCCCCGGAAGCCTTTCTTCTTTGTTACACTTTCCACATACACCTACGAAATCTGCTGCGAGTACGCTCTTGGACTGCACGACTTTTTCGTTCCGCGTGCCCACGATCATTCCCCGTCGTTCCGGCCTCATTTGCATGGCGATGCTGTTTTTATCCGTCATGCTGTTTCCGCTGGTATCCCCGGCGGTCGAACTGGTGCCTCTGCGCGTCCCTCGCGTCAACCGGCCGCCCAAACTCGAAGACTTCCTGAACGGAACGCCCCGGGAGGCCGAAGCAGCCGTGACGGTTTTCAGGCAGTTCGACCCGCATGACGGCAAGCCGGTGACGCAACCGACGGTGGCCTATCTCTCATACGACAGCAAGAATCTGTATGTGGGATGGATCTGCAAGGACGATCCGTCCAAGATATATGCCCGGGTGGCCCCGCGCAAGCAGATCGATCTCGACGACCGCGTCACCATCAACATCGACACTTTTCAGGATCACAAGCACGCGTACTGGTTCGACGTGAACCCCTACGGCATTCAGTACGACGGGCGCACGACCGACGGCATCGGCGACGATCCAAGCTGGGAGGGCCTCTGGTACTCGGAGGGCAGAATCACGGAGGACGGATACGTGGTCCTCGAGACCATTCCTTTTCGCACCCTGCGTTTTCCGCGCGCCTCGAAACAAATCTGGAACATTTGCCTCGCACGCTTCATCCAGCGCAATAACGAGCTATCGGCCTGGCCGTTCATCTCCCACGCGGGTCTTCCGCAATTCGTGGGGCAATTCGCCCCCATCGAGATTGACGAGGACATTTCCCCGGGGCGCAACCTGCAGTTCATTCCCTACGGGCTGGCTTCTTTGGACAACTATCTTGACCCGGCCGCCGGTTTCCAACAGCAGGCCGAGCATCATGCCGGGCTGGACGCCAAGGCCGTCATCCGCGACGCATTGACGCTCGATATGGCGCTCAACCCCGATTTCAGCGAGATCGGCACCGATGATCCCAAGGTGCAAGTGAATCAGCGCTACGAGGTCGTCTTTCCGGAACGGCGCCCCTTCTTCCTTGAGAACGCCTCGATTTTTTCCACCCCGGAGCAGCTCTTCTTTTCACGCCGAATCGTCGATCCGCAGTTCGGCGTTAAGCTGACCGGTTCGATGGGACGCCTGGGTGTCGGCGCGCTTGCGGCCGACGACCGCGCGCCGGGCGAGGTGCTGCTGCAGGGCGAGACGGGCCATGGAGATCGCGCGGTCGATGGCGTGTTTCGCATGGAACGAGAGTTCGGGCACCAGTCCCACGTGGGCGCGTTCCTGAGCGGAACGAAGTTCAACTCGACTTCCAACCGAGTCGGCTCGGTGGACCTTCGCTATGTGCTGCCGGGCAACTGGACGCTCGCGGGGCAGGCCACCACCACGCACACGCAGCAGAGCGCCACGCAATCCGCCGCCGGACCGGGATACAAACTTACGCTGGGGAAAATGGACAATCACGTGAATTTTCAGAACTACTTCACGGACCGCAGCCCCGGCATGAACGCCACCCTCGGCTACATCGCGCGCACGGATATTCGCCGCTTCGAAAACTTCACCAACTACCAGTGGAAGCCCTCCGGCAAGTACGGGGTGATGGCCTACGGTCCTTTCTTCGACAACTTTGTGATTTACGACCACGAGGGGCGGCTCCAGAATTGGACCGCACAGCAGGGCTTCCAGATCACCCTGCCGCGTCTTACCAGCCTCGCCCTCGCCGAAGAACAGGATTACGAGTATTACCAGGGCATCGGATTTCGCGAGCATTCGATCGTCGCGAATCTTATGACCTCGTGGTTCAAATGGCTTGACATGGGCGCCAGCTATTCGCAAGGGGCCGCGCCGAACTACTATCCCGCGGCTGGGCTGAATCCCTTTCTGGCCAACAGCAACAACCTTTCATCCACGATCACGTTGCATCCGCAAACCCATCTTCGCCTGGACGAGATCTACTACTACACGCGCCTGGCCACGCGCGAAGATGCGCCTGTCTCCGGGTTTGCGCCGGGACAGGTGATCTTCACCAACCACCTGATCCGGTCGAAGATCAACTACCAGTTCACCCCGGCCTGCTCATTCAATGCCATCCTGGATTATGATTCGCTGTTGCCGAACAACGCGCTGGTGTCCAACGTCTATTCCAAACAGGCCGACATGACGTTGCTGTTCACCTATCTGCCCCACCCGGGCACCGCGGTTTACATCGGCTACGCGGATACGTTCCAGAACGTGGATTACAGCGCCAATCAGGTGCCTCCGCTCACTATCACTGCGCTGCCGGGAACTTCCACCGACCGCCAGCTCTTTATGAAGGTCAGTTATCTTCTGCGGTTCTAAAAACAAACAACCGTGGGTGCCCCACCTTCGAGGACGTCTTATGTCCGCTAAGGTGGGAAATCACAGACATCGACTCGCGATCGTCTCGTCGGAGTCGTAACCAGGACGACAAAAGAATCGACCGGGAAGCCCCGTCCCGAAATCCCGCTGACGTTCGCACCGGGATGGTGTTAGAAGTGGTGCATGGACGTTCAGGCTTTCAGGTCAACGCTGAAGGAAGACGCTCCGCCCGCGGGCTGCCTTCCAACGGTCGCCGCTTTATGGTGGGACGCGAAAGACGATTGGGCCCGCGCTCACGAGCTGGTGGACGAACTCGAGACGAAAGACGGCATGGCAGTGCACGCCTACCTTCACCGCAAGGAAGGCGCGCTCGGCAATGCCGATTACTGGTATGCGCGCGCAGGGAGGCAGTTCCACCGCCTATCGCTCGAGGCCGAGTGGGAAGCGCTGGTCGAAGCTCTTGGGTGAAGATCTATTTTGGTGGCTTTTCCGGCTTGGGCACAAAGTAGCTTTGGCGCGCGCTTACAGCCGCTCCATCCCGGCTTACCTTGACGGAGAGGCGGTGAAGACTGCCGTTGCGCTTCACGTCGCCGATGGGAAGCTCCAGCAGGTAGAGGCATTGCGGCCGTTCCGACAATTCCTTCAGGCCGGTCTCCAGATCGTTGTTGTTGTGGAAGAACGTGCCGCCGGTCCCATCGGCCAGTTCCGCCATCACGTTCTCGGAGAGCTTCATCGCGCTGCGTTGCATTTCGGAGTTCATCTGCAGGCTGCGGCCGCCCAGCATGGGACTGCGCTGGCTGGCCGTCATTTCGCCGGTATACAGCCCGCGCGCATCCATGGCGTTGATGGTGATGTTGGAGCGCGCCGCGAGGTCGATGATGCGCGACTCGACATCCAGCGATTCGTGCTCCACGTTGAGAAATCCGGGCGAGACGAGGACGAGGGAACGCCGCCCGGGTACCTGGCCCATACGGTTGATGAGCGCTGCTATGGCCGCGAGGGTCGACATCACATCCTGCCGGCCCACGCTGAGGGCGCGCAGGACAGAGGCGGCGACCAGCGCTTCGGGGTTCGGGGAGTTGCCACTGGCGCCGGGCACCTCGGAGGGATTGGCAATCGCTGGATGGCAGTTGATGTATTTCTGAACCGCATCCTGCACGGCGACCGGGTCGTGCTTGTTCTCGATGAGATCGGCTTCGTAGTAGTCGATATAGGGGCAATCGGACGCGTCGGGGTGATAAAGCGAGCGCGGACTGAGCTGCGCGAGGCCCTGCTGGAGCTTGTCGCGATCGCCGGTGAGACCGGTGTTTACCGCTCCCGAGATGGAGACCACGGCGACCAGGTCCGTTCCTGTCAGGGCGCCATTGATGGCCTTCATTCCAGCTGTCCGGGCGTGGGCGAGGTCTTCGGCATTCAGGTGCATGTCGTCGAAGAGAAACACGGTGATGCGGCCCGGCAGACCGGGCTGCTGTGCCGGTTCGGATGCAGCGGGCGGTGTCTGTGTGGGAGCCGCCGCGCCGCGCTGTTCCACCGTGAATCCCGATATGGGCCGGGGCTTGCCATTGTCGAAGACCTGGAAGTCCTCCTGTTTCAGATCATTGATGGTGTTTCCCTGCATGTCGCGCACGACCACCGGGACGAGCAGCCGGTCAACACTCATCTGCAACCGGAACGAAGAGGATTCACCTGGCTGCTGTGCGGCGCCTAAGGCGCCTGTGATGAGCAGGCACGATGCGGTCACTGCCGCCCAGTGTTTCGTTTGTTTCAGCATGAAGACCGGTCCGGGATCCGTCCTGTTTCGATCCAATATTCACGTGATTGTAATGTCATGCCGACGTTCGCCATTGTGCGGCGCGGGGGACTGGCCCTGGTCCGATGAGGGATGAACGTTTGCTCGTGACCCAAGACACAGACGACGGGAGATCGCGCAGAAATTCTGGTAAGTTCACTCA
>Ga0335077_10009906_pt1 | contig 11850 bp, 14 predicted proteins | sample Lox_Sample_31_FD_207151 | JGI IMG/M metagenome (GOLD analysis project Ga0335077, IMG submission 207151) | Soil microbial communities from Loxahatchee National Wildlife Refuge, Florida, United States - Lox_Sample_3.1 | ecosystem: Environmental > Terrestrial > Soil > Wetlands | place: USA...
CAATCTCAGCGAGGTCTTCGGCTCGCCTCCCCCGACCTTGACGGAGAGCGATGAATGCGGCACCTCCCTTGCGAGCCTCACAAGCGACTCCACCGATTCTTCCACCGAACTCGAGTTCATGGCGCCCAACTCCCTTCCGTCATAGAACACGGCGATGCCTGTCCTCGACCCTGGGTCGATGCCGATCAGAAGTCGCCTCCTCGATTCGTCGAGGAGCCTGGAAAGGAGCTGGCCCTCCATTATCATCGGGTCCTCGGCGAGGTCCTCTATCGGCACGCCGCTTCCCCCGAACACAGGGTTCTCCATCCTGCTCGTGATGACCAATTCCTTCGCGGAGTCCACCGCTTGCCCGGGTGAGATGCTGGAGAACTGGAGATGCGTCCTCTTGAGCCGGGACACGATGTCGTAGTACGCGTTGCCATCGTCGGTGGCGACCTTAATAATCCTCATGACCAGTTCGTAGTTTGAACAGGCCGCGCGAGTTAATGAGCATTCCCACGAAGGAACAGGCGAGCAGGTTTCTCGCCCCGTTGAAGGGGAGCCTCGCGATCCTGCTCCTGCACGAAACGGAGGCCAAGGCGAGGCTGAGCCGTTTCATCTTGAGCTGCGCGAGCCTGCAGGCCCTCGATTTGACCGTCCTCGACTCTGACGCATTCTACTGCACCAACATGGAGCTGTTCGCCGGAGACGCCCAGCCCGTCTCCGGGGGCGAGGTCCTGCTCCTGCCGGAGCGGGGATTCGACGTGGGCTCGCTTGTGCCTCTGCTCTCTTCGAAGAGACAGATTCTCATCGTCGACGACCTGAACTCTCTGTACTCCTTGGCTTCAGACGGCCGCAGGTCGCAGCAGCTGACCATCCTCATGAAGCTCCTTTCCCACAATGCCAGGATGAACGGCTCCTGGGCCATCGCTACGGCCTACCGGACGGAGCTGGACCACAAGCAGAGCGCGATGAATCAGCGGTCGCTTACATCGCTCGGCGACCTGCTCATCGACACGGACACACGCGAGGGCTCGATCAGGCTAAAGTCGAGCCTCAAGGGCCACTGGACGAACGGCGAATTCATCCTGTGAAGAGCTCTCGAGGACGCATTGTCTACTTGGAGAAGAACACGTACATCTCGATGTAGATGGCGACCCCGATCATTATCAGCCCGAGGATCAGGAAGAAGGGGACCAACCTTGGCTTCACGGTCTGCCTTCCGCTGAGATACGAGAGGTACAGGCCTCCGAACCCCAACATCATGGCCATCGAATAGATGACCATCTCGCTGATAGTCTCACCGTTGGTTGACGGGTAAATCGTGTACGATTGGTTGACGGGGCTTGCGAGGGCGCTGACTATGCCCGCGGACATCACTACGATTCCCAAGATGTACACGACTTCAATCAGGTTGTTCTTGACCGTAGTCGAGACGCCGGTGCGCTCTGCGACCTTGCCTAGCCGCCGCTCCACTCCTGACGCCCGAGACTCTAGCCACTGTCTGATCAAGCTTAAACCGCCTCCCGCTGCTCCATCTTCACGGCCTCTTTAACCCGCCGGCCAGCATATTCATCGCCCTTAACTCTTTTCAAACCGCACCAGCGCGTCCGAGCACGCGCGGTTCTCTTACCTCTTGGCGCCCCTTTTTTGTAAATTTTGCATCGCGTACACGTTCACCTTCCGCGGGCAACGATTGTTCACGCAAAGCCTCCACGGGCGCCGGCCCAGCCTGACGTAGACCACCGGCCAGCCGCAGCTGCCGCAAGGCTTCAAGGCCGCCTTGATTGTCCCCCGTTGCGGAAGCGGCGCGGACGCCCTGCACCCCTTCGCATAGTTCGTGCAGCCGACGAACCTCTTCCCGGACTTGCGTGAGCGTACAACCCACAACTTCCCCTCTCTGCACACCGGGCACACCCCCAGGACCATCCTCCCGAAGCTCGCCTCTGAGACAGAGCCTCGCATCCTGCCCGCGATTTCGCTTTCGTGCAGCCTGACCTCGGTAAGCTGGGTCAGCAAAGAAGAGAGGGTTCTCTCGAAGAAATCCCAGCCTGACTCTCCCGACGCCTCCACTTTTTCAAGCTGGGCCTCTATCTCGCGGGTAAGGCGGGTCGAGATTATCTGGGGGCAGTGCTTGCGCATCGCCTCAGTCAAGGCGAATCCCAACTCGGTCGGGATCAGGGTCTCCCCTGCGATGTAGCCTCTGTCCAAGAGCGTGGAGATGGTGTCCGCACGAGTCGCCTTGGTGCCAATCCCCTCCCTCTCCATCTTCTCCAGAAGCGTGGCCTGGTTGTACCGCGCAGGACGGGCTCTGAGGTGCTCCTCCACGGTAATCGCTTTCACGTCGACACGGTCGCCCTGTCGGAGCGCGGGCGCCATGGTTGGGACAGCGCCGGCAGGCCGCCCCTCCACTGCGAGCTTCAACCACCCAGGGACCAACACCCGTGTCTCCTCCCTCCTAAACTCGTGTGCGCCGACCGAGATCTCGACGGAGCGAGTCTCGCGGACCGCGTCCTCGCCGAAGCACGAGAGGAACCGGCGCACGACCAGGTCGAAGAGCTTCCTCTCTTCGAGCGAGGGGGGCCTCCTCCCTGACTCGCCAGTCGGATAGATCGCGGGGTGAGCCGGATCCGTGCCCTGCCCCTCGGTAGGACGAAGGCTGCCCCGCGAGACCACCTCGTCCACCAGGTTGGAATATCCTGGAATCGCCGCAATCCTAGAAAGGAGCCTCCGGTAATCGAGCTTGGGCAGCCTTTGGCTCCCCGTCCTGGGGTACGAGATCATCGCACCCAGGTACAGCCTCTCCGCCATCTGCAAGGTCTTGCTCGGAGCGTAGCCGAAGAGCCTGTATGCCTCCTTCTGAAGGTCCGCGAGGTTGAGAGGAGGGGGAGGCCGCTGGTTGAACGTCCTCTGCGTGACTAGAGAGACGACCCCCTCCTTCCCCTCGCAGGCGCCCTTGACCTCCTCGGCCGCGCGCCTTGTCGGCACCGTCGGCAACGAGGAGTACCTCCCCTCGAAATCTGTGCCGCCTGCCCTGAAACTTCCTCGCACCGTCCAGTAGGGGGTGGGGACGAACGTCCTGGCGTCGACCTCCCTCTCGACGACGAAATTCAGCGTCGGCCCCTGCACGCGGCCCATGCTCACGGTCCTGAAACTGTAACCCGTTCTCAGAGATTCGGAGAGGGCGCGCGAAAGGTTGACCCCCCAGATGAAGTCGATTACGTGCCTCAACCTGCCCGCCTTCGCGAGCCCGTCGGTCGAGCGCAGCCTTTCGTCCGTGAACGCCTCCACGACCTCTTCCTTGGTCAGCGCGGAGAACCTCGCGCGCAGCGCAGAGGCCTCCCTCCCCCCGCACGCATATCTCAGGATGTTGTAGCCGATGGTCTCTCCCTCGATGTCGAAATCGCAGGCGTTCACGAAACCATCCGCCTCCTCAGCCAGGCTCCGGATTGCTCGAATCCTGCTCGTGACGTGGCGGGCGGCCTTGTCTCGAGTCGCTCCGAGCGGAAACCATTCCAGGTCAAGCACCGGGTAGACTCTCCGGTCCTTCACCGTGTCGGACACCCCGTAGAGGTGCCCCATCGCCGCACAGACGACGTACCGCCTCCCCCGCGCATCTTCGAGCCGAAAAGCAGGGACGCCGCCCACCTTGAACACCTCCGGAGCCCCGCTGGAGAGCGCCTCCGCGACCCTCCTCGCGGCGTCCGGTTTCTCGCAGATCACGAGGGTGTTTCCGGAGAGGCCAGACCTCTTCGGAGGCCGAGGTTTCGCTCTCGAGGCGCGAGGGGGGCTCATTGCAATCCTTTTAAGAGCAACGACCAGCCTGCTCGTGCGTGACCTACGAGCTCGTCTGTTCCAAGTGCGGCTACGCGATCTACTCTGGGTTCGATTTGAGATCCCCCAACGACATCCTGAAGCCTTCGGGATACAAGTGCAAGAAGTGCGGCGCGAAGCTGGCTCCTGAGAACTTCAAGGTCGAGGTCATGAAGCTCGAAGGAAGATTCACCTAGCGCGGTATCCCAGGCTGCGCATGTAGACGCATTGCTCCGGGTCCACCGAGAAGCTCGACATGCCATAACCTCGTCCGGTCATCGCTTTCAATCCGCGCACCAAGACGATGGGGACGGACTCGTTGGCCTCGCCCATGACAATCTGGGCGCCAGAACAAAGGTCGTCAGCAATGGCCTGGCTCGTGACCTTCAGGACGTTGCCGAAGAGGTCGGGCTTGCCTCGTAGGTCCACGATGGCCTCCATCCCCGCGGCCGCAAGGGCCACCCCGACTGTCCCCTTCCTCGTGGGCATCAGCCTGCTGTCCGACACGACGACGCCTATCTCGACCCCGCGGCGGAACCTGATCTCGTCGACGAGGGCGACCGCCGACTCGAGCGGGTTGCGCGGGTAGAGCACCACCTTGCCGTGGGCGACGTTCGACTTGTCAATCCCGGCGTTCGGAGTAAGGAGGCCCTCCTTCAGGGTGAGCATGAACCCGCTCACCCCTCCTATCACGTCGTCCGATTCTCGGATTATGAGCTCGCACAACTCAGGAGGGATGTTGAGCCTCCTCGACTCCGACACTGCGTAGCTGCTTGGGACCACCTTCCCAAGGTCGACCACCCGGCCCTCCGAAACGGCTATGAATTTGCTCGAGACGACCAGGATGTCGCCGTCTTGGAGATTCGAGCCGACGAACCTGTCCACGAGCTCTCCGAGATTGAAGGGAGACGCCTTCCTGGGCGTCTTTATCGGCACATAGGTGATCCCCGACCCCAATCAAACTCCTCTTAAACAAGGACTAGGGAGCCTCCTATTATACGAAGCGCGCATGGCGACGACCAAGACGAGCAAGCACACCTCCCTCTACGAGTTCCACCGCACCCACGGCAAGATGGTAGAGTTCGCGGGCTATGACATGCCAATCTGGTACACGAGCACGATGGAGGAGCACATGGCCGTGAGGAACCGCGCGGGGATATTCGACGTCTCCCACATGGGCAGGGTCGACGTGACCGGCCCCGACGCCGCGGGATTCATAGAGAACCTCTTCCCTACGGGCATCGGGAAGCAGCCAAACGGCAAGTCCGTCTACACCCTGCTGCTGAACGAAGACGCCGGGATTGTCGACGACCTCATAGTCCTCAAGGTGGAGGAGGGGAAGTACCTGCTCGTCGTCAATGCGGCGAGCAAGGAGAAGGACCTGAGACACATGGAGAGGGTCGGTGCAGGCCTCAACTTCAAGGTCGACGACATCACCGAGGCCACGACCATGATTGCTGTCCAAGGCCCATCAGCCGTGGAGGCGCTCCAGCCTCTGACACCGCTTCCGCTCGCCGAGATGAAGAGGTTCACGCACGCCTTCTCTACCGTGAAGGGGATAAGATCCGTGATCACCCGCACCGGATACACGGGCGAAGACGGGTTCGAGATAATAGTCCACGACGCAGCGTCGGGGGCGATGGCTGTCTGGGAGGCCCTGATGAAGGGGGCGACCCCGTGCGCCCTCGGCGCGAGGGACTCGCTAAGGCTCGAAGCCGGGCTGCCGCTCTACGGCTCCGACATGGACGAGGCCACGAATCCGCTCGAGGCAGATCTCGCCTGGGTGCTCTCCAAGGACAAGCGCTCCTACGTAGGGTGGCAGAGGCTGTCGTCGCTGATGGAGCAAGGGCCCGCGAGGGTCAGGCGGGGCATAGTCATGGACGAGAGGATTCCGCGGCACGGCTTCAAGGTCACCGACAAGGCCGGGGAGGACATAGGCGTGGTGACCAGTGGGACTTTCTCCCCCGTGCTGAAGCGCGGGATTGCGATGGGGTACGTCAAGACGCCCTCCCCTCAGCTGGGCGACGCCGTCAAGGTCGTCGTCAGGGACGCCCCGAGCGACGGGAAGATCGCGAAGATGCCGTTCTACGACGACTCCGTCTACGGGTGGAAGCGAAAGCCGCACCAGCAATAGTAAATAGATTGCGCACAAGACCCCGAGCGTTTGAGCAATCCCTCACCCTACAAGGTCCCTGACGGGCTGTTCTACACCAAGGAGCACGAATGGGCGAGAGTGACAGGCGGCACGGCGAGGGTCGGGATAACAGACTACGCGGCGAAGACCTTGAACGACATAGTGTACCTCACGCTCCCTGCGGTGGGAAAGGAGGTCAAGCAGCTCGCTTCGTTCGGGACTGTCGAGTCGATCAAAGCCGTCTCCGAGCTCTACGCGCCGCTCTCGGGCACGGTGGTCGGGACGAACCAGGAGCTCACGAACCACCCAGAGCTGATCAACCAGTCGCCATACGACGCGGGGTGGATAATCGAGCTGAAGCACTCGATGCTCGACGCCGAGAGGAAGACCCTCCTGTCACCGAGTCAGTACGAAGAGTTCCTAAAGTCCTTGGACGCCGAGCACCAGAACTAGGCCTGAAATCAAAAGGGGCGAGGCGCCCCGAAATCGGCGGGGCTGCAACGAAAAACTCTTAAATGGTGTAAAGTCGCTCACGACCCAAGTTTGAGCGGCATTTTCAGCAACTTGCTACGCAGCGCCATACACCGCCCCACGGTCACGAGGCGCAGTATGATGGCTGGAATGCTGCTTGTCTCAGTCTTTGTGATTGCGATGCTGATGAGGCTGTTCCCTGCCCGCTATGGTTTCTATCTTAACGAGTTCGACCCGTATTACGACTACAAGGCCGCCAACTTCATAGTAACCTCCTTCGACCAGAGCTGGAACGCCGGTCAGGGCGGGTTCCCAGGGCTGCTCCATTACTTCTCGTGGACAGACTACACTACCTGGTTCCCCGAAGGCAGGGCGGTGGCCGCCACCTCTCAGGACGGCCTCCAGTTCGCCGGAGCCCTCTCCTATCTCTTCTTCAGGAACGTGTTCGGGCTGCAGTACAGCCTATACGAGTACCTCGTCCTCTTCCCGGTCTTCGTCGGCTCTTTGACCGCCGTGGTGTTCTACTACCTTGTGAAGCGGATTGCCGGCGAGGCTGGCGGCCTCTTCGCCGCGCTCATGATAGCCGTCTCGCCGCCTCTCATCGAGAGGGGAAATCTCGGGTGGTTCAAGTCCGAACCCCTGTGCATATTCCTTTTCGCCATCGCCGCCTACCTGTTCTTGACGCTCCTCGACAGCCCCATGAGCAACAGGCAGAGGATTTTCCGCGCCCTCTTCGCGGGCCTCCTGTCAGGCTACGCCAACACGGCTTGGGGCGGAGGGGAGTACTTCACCATCGCGTTCGCGTTCTTCTTCGTCGTGATGCCGTTCCTCAACTTCGACGTCCCCAACCTCTCAGTGGTGGCCCTGCTTTTCGCCGCAGGGGACATCATCGGCAGCGCCATCTTCCCTAGGCCAGGAATAGAGATTGTCACCAACCCCGTGGGGTTCGCGCTGATTGGAGGGACGATTTTCCTAGTGGTTGGGCAGTGGATGCGGACTTGGGTGAAGCCTGCAGAATACAGGTGGACCATGGTGAAGGTCATGCTAGGCTTCGGGCTCATCGCACTGACAGTGCTGAGCTTCGGGCTCCTCTCGACGGTCAGCCGCAGGTACCTCTCGACGATTCTGCCTTGGACGAAGAGCTCGGATCCGCTGGTCGAGTCCGTGGCCGAGCAGGTCTTCCCCTTGGGATCGGACTACTTCTCGTCGTACCTCGTCCTCCTATTCCTGGGCGTCTTTGGAGCCTACATTGCGTTCAAGCGGAAGAGCCCCACGATAGGTTTCGCCCTCGTCATAGGCCTCTCGAGCCTCTACATCTCCGCTGCGTTCTCGCGCCTCTTGGTCTACTCCTCCATCGCCCTTGCGATCCTGGGAGGGATCGGGTTCGCCGAGGTGTTGTTCGCAATCCTGAAACCCAGCGGGCCGACCCTCGTCAAGCGGAAGCCGACCTACTCCACGCAGAGCGAGATGCGAGCCGTCTACTCGATTGCGCTGATTGCGCTGCTCGCCTTCCCTGCGAGCATATTCTGGATACCCAACCCCATACCGTGCACGGGCGCGAGCGTGCTGTGTGACCAGAGCCCGGCCGACTACGGGGTCACCATCTCGAACGGAGGGACTGTCTTCTCGCACACGCAGGTCTCCGACTGGTTCGAGGCCCTGAATTGGATAAACAGCAACACGCCCACGAACGCGGTAATTATCTCATGGTGGGACTATGGGTACTGGGTCAACGTGATGGGGAACAGGACGGTGGTCGCGGACAACGCCACCCTGAACGAGACCAGGATAGCTGAGATCGGGCAGATGTTCATGTCCAACGTGACAGCGGGCGCGGCCACAGCCCTGGGCATGGGCCACGGCCGACCCACCTACGTACTGATGTTCCTTACCGGCAGCGAAATCAGCCTCGGCGGGACGAGCTACTACGTCCTACAGCTGCCCTCGGGCGGCGGGTTCACCCCGGGAGGCGGAGACGAGAGCAAGAAGCAGTGGTTCATACGCATCTCGGGACTGAATGAGAGCGAGTACCTCTGGCCCAACCCAGACGACTTCAACCTGACGCCAACGGGACTGCAGACGACATTCGGGAAGATGCTGCCGTTCGAGTTCGCGGGATACTATGACATCTACAACTCGTCGGCGTCAGTCACCCAAAGCTACTCCCTAGACTCGAGCACGGGCGCCCCACCACTCCAGCTCTACTACGCCCCGTACTACTTCCAAATGAATGGAGGGGCTTCTCCGTTCCAGATAGTATTCCACTCCTCCAGCCTCGACAGCCCGCTGTCGTGCGGCTCCCAGGTGAGCTGCTTCTCTACAGTGCTGATCTACAAGGTAGATTGACGCCGCAGTCCGGCCAGAGCTAGGCGTCTTGCGTAGCGGCTGTCTGATACGCCAGCGGGCTCCTGTATCTGGCATATTTGTCGTCGGGAGAGTATTTCGCCGGCGCGGCCATCTTTGTCGCATCCCCGCACTGGGGACACTTCGCTTCCATAGTGTACTTCGAGCACCTTCCACACTTGAAAAGCAGGTTCTTCATCCTCTTCAGGCTCCACCGCCGTACTTTCTCGACATCTCTCTCTTGCTGCCGAAGCTTCCGTGCTTGCCTATGGCCTCCTCCATCTTCTGCAGGACCGTCCCCATCACCTTGTCCGCCTGCTTGTAGTCGTCTGCGGTCACCCTGACCCTGTAGCGCGGCGCCCCGACGTAGGTCATCTTAATCTCGGCCACCGAGGACGCGCCCAATCCCGCGGCCAAGGCCTTCTTTATCTGGACGATTCCGTCCGCCGCGTTGGAGCTCATCTCCACTATGCTCCCGACCTCGTATTTCGGCGAGGCAATCTTCTCCCTGGCGGCGGTGACCATCTCGTTGACGACGTCGGGAGACAACTCCATATCAGCGAAGGTCTTCTCGCCCCTCTTGGCCGCGTCTTCGAGCGCCTCGTAGAGCGTGCCGTACTGACCCTGCAGCCTCGCCAGAACCTCCGAGAACTTCCTGTCGTCCATCCCGAGCTTCTTCTTGACCATGGACAGAATCGTCATGGCCTTCTCCTTCTGCTTCCACTCAATCAGCTTGTTCCTTCTCTCCTCGTTGGTGACCTGCCTGAGCGACAGGTCGACCTCGCGCCTCGACTTCTCAGCACGGACGACTTTGAGGACGAGCTTCTGCCCCACCTTCGCGACCCGCTCTATGTTCCTCACCCAACCGGTCGAGATTTCGGAGATGTGGAGGAAGCCGTTCATGCCGTTGTATTCGTCTAGGTCGACATAGATTCCGTGGGAGGTGATCTCCCTTACCGTGCAGAGTACGATGTCTCCCCGCTCGGGTAGCTCGCTGTTCTCCAAGTGCTATCTCCTCGCTGGCGTTCGCCGAGACTGCAGGTTATTAATCTAGTCCAGTCTCTTGATTATGGGGGCGTCGACCTCGACCTTCCCACCGGTCTTGCCCGCGAGCTTCCTTCCGCATCCCCTGCAAGTCACGTCCCGCGTGGATGTGGAGAACATAGGCCTCTCCTCGCCGCAATCAGGACACTTCACAAGAAGGAAACTGCTCCGCGGCTTTGGTATGAACTCGCGCTCTCTCTTCATCGACTATTGCACTATCTCTGCCTTTCTCAGGCGTATGCCCTTGCGCATGGCTTCCTTGTTGCACTCCTTGCACTTTAGCTTTAGAGTGGCCTTCTTCGTGGTCTTCGCCGTCCTGATCAGTTCAGGGAACTTCTGGCCTCCATAGCCGCGCTTCCTTCCGGCCTGCCGCCTTGCTCCCCACGAAGACGCCCTCTCCTTCCCTTTCTTGTAGAGCGAGACAGAGTGCAGGGTGTGTTTCTTGCAATGCGGGCAGTTGGTGTTGATTTCCTTTGGAATCTTCATGGGTTTTCAGCCGAGCCGGCTCGGCTTATCATTTATGCCTTATGGTCAACCTAGCGGCGCTTCGGATTATGGAAAGCGAGGAAAGGCCGGGGCGCCGTGTCGAGAAGGTCGAAGGCAAATGACGGAGGAGCTTCCACCTCACGGTGACCAATCTTTATTATCGGTCTCTGTGCAGCCCGGGTGAAGGCGAGCTCTACCAAGCATGTTTTTCGCAAAGACGGCCGGGAGCCAAGAGTGGAAGGCTGTTGCCGCGGCAATCAAGACGCTCGTAGAGGAAGCGACCTTCGAGGTCTCCAGCGAGGGCCTCGTCTTCAGGGCCATGGACCCCTCGCACATAGCGCTGGTAGACCTGAACTGGCCCAACTCGAGCTTCGAGAAATTCGAGTGCGACAAGCCGACCAAGTTCACGATAAGAGTCGAGGACTTCGTGAAGCTCATAGCGAGGTGCGACAACAAGGACAGCGTCGAGATAGCCTCCAGCGAGGACGACGCGCTCACCCTCAGGCTGATGAACGGGTACAAGCGGGAGTTCAAGGTCCACCTGATTGAGACGACCCCAGGCACGGCTCCTCTCCCGAAGCTGGACCTAGACGTCAAGCTCTCCATGAGCAAGAGCGTGTTCGAGAAGGTACTAGGTGACATCTCTGTGGTAGCTGACCAGGTGATGATATCCTCGCTGAAGGAGGGCGTCTCGTTCTCCGGAAAGAGCGACGTGGGGGCTGCCACCATCCAGCTCGACAAGGGAGGCGCCGACGTGCTCGACCTGCAGGTGAAGCAGGAGGCGAAGGCGAGCTACAACATCGACTACTTGTTGGGGATCTCGAAGGCGGTCGGGAGCGCCTCAGACGTGGTCGTGTGCGAGTACTCTAGCAAGAAGCCCGCCCGCTTGGAGTTCAAGCTGAACGAACAAGGAGCAAGGATCCACTACTTCCTCGCACCGCGCATAGCTGAGAATTAAGCTCCGTTCCGCTCAATTCGCTCAAATACCTTTCTGTTTCCCCTTCCTGTTGAGTTTCTTGAGTACCGCATAAAAAGAGTCGAGCTTATCGTAATAGCCTGGGTCCACCTCTCGCAGCCCCCATAGTGGACGCATATCAATGAACTCGAAATACTCCAGCATTTTCTTCGCCTGCTCTCTCTTGACAATCATGTAGGGGAGTATCTGGGGCAAGATTGCGCGCAGTACGCCAGCACTGCCGATGTACGCCCATCTTGTTCTTGTCGTCTCATCGCCCTTCTTGTTTCGATGGACTGTCCCTTCTCCGATGACCTCAGCGATTCGAACGAGAAACGGCTTGTTACTATTGGTTATTTCCAACTGAGGTCGGTAAAGGAAGGCTCGCCGATAGAGCCGATTGAAGACCTTCGACAGACTGATAGAACCTTCGCAGTCCATCACTCCCGCCAACCACGCCCTTTCAACAGGGCTCAGACTCTGGACCCTGACAAGTTGAGAAAAGCTGACTTTCCGCATAGACTAGAATGCAGATTATTTAATCGCCACCAAGAATCCAAGAGACCTAGCCCGGCGCGACGCGCGTCGGCCAATTCCGCTCACTAATCTTATAATGAGCGGCACC
>Ga0335077_10009907_pt1 | contig 11850 bp, 10 predicted proteins | sample Lox_Sample_31_FD_207151 | JGI IMG/M metagenome (GOLD analysis project Ga0335077, IMG submission 207151) | Soil microbial communities from Loxahatchee National Wildlife Refuge, Florida, United States - Lox_Sample_3.1 | ecosystem: Environmental > Terrestrial > Soil > Wetlands | place: USA...
TAACGATAAAGATTATTACCTAACCTTGGTAACGATTCCAAATCACCAAGGTAGACTACCAAAGTTAAGTAGATCTTGGTAGGGACACTAAAGACTTCTTTAATCGGAGTATTGTCTGAGTAGGGAGGTAAAGCTAAACTTGGGGCGTAGGCTTCCCGAACGGGGGGTACGCATCGTGAACAACCTGGATGCCCCCGGCCGATCGTTTGACCTCCAGCGGCGCCTGCTGGAAGTCCGGCACGATCCCCAGGTCATCGGGCTCGCCCGGAGGTGGGCAGGCGCTCCCGACCTGGCTGAGGACGCCCTCCAGATCGCCTACTACAACGTGGCGACGGCCAGGCACCCGCAGCGTATCGATAACCTGCGCGCGTACTTCGTCAGGGTGCTGAGGAACGAGATTGCTGCTCTGCACGCACAGGGCCGGAAGGCGACTCCGCTCCCGAAGCTGGGCGCTGCGCTGGAAGCCGGCCAGCACGCCACCGTGGTCTGCGGTTCGGCCCGGTCAAGATCCCTGGACGACCTGGTCCGCACCTCGCTCCTGGCTAGGTCCGTGCGCACTCGCCTGGCCGCCCGGCGCATCAGCCTTCTGCTCGCGATTCCGGCTCGCTCGGGGGATCTCCGTCGCTACCGTGCCGTGATCTACGCCTCCGCCGAGCAGGTTCTGGTCGACAGCCTCAACGGCGAGGCCAGCGACGCCGACTCGAACGACGCCTTCCGCGCTGCCTACCCCGGATACTTCGCTCAGCCGGACGCCTCGGCGAACCTGCTCTATCAGAGATTCCGCCGGGCCCGCGAGGATGTCAGGGCACTCCTGCAGGCCGTCGTCGACCACGACGAGCTCATCTGAGCGCCGCGTCGCCGGCTATCGGCCACTGGAACAAGACGTCACCAGGGTTCTTGAGGATCGGGCTTACGGTTTGGCCGCCCATTACCCGCACCCGGATAAGTACGACAAACCGGTCGGAATCGAAAAAGGTTTCCGCCAGGTAGCTCTCATTATCATCACGGACGGCTTTATCCGTCAGGCAGCGCACGGCTCCCAGTACACCTCGGCTGTGAATCCCGTTACAGTAGGTCAACGTGCGGAGCACATTATAGGGATTCGGCAGCCGCGCTAGCATGGCGACATCCTCCAATAGCACGCCCGGCCTTTCCTGAGTTCCGGGATCGTCGTCTTGCCAGCGCGGCAGGAACTGTGGCCCGTGGTCCGGCTGGCCGCCGATCTCGAACACTTCGCCCGAGTGGATCCGTTCGCTCTGTACCTGCCGGACCGGGAGGTTCGCGCTCGCGTTCAGCCGACGGGTTACGTCGTTCCAGGCAATACCGCCCAGCAGGACGATATGGTTAACCAGCTCATCACTGGTTGCTTTGGACGCCGGGAGAAACTTGATCAGAGAATCCGGATTGCTCGAGTGCAGGTAGCCAAGCAACTCCACAAGGGCATCCAGATCGCCATAAGAGTAGAGTTCTGTGTAATTCGGGTTGTCTATGTCGCTGAGCGGGCCCAATTTGACCCGGTTGCTCTTGCCGAGCTCAGAACAGATTACAGTAATAGGAGCACCGTCTTCGAAGTGCCATGATTGACGTGCGGTCGGCACCTCGTCGGCGTCGTTTTCGCGGAGCCGGAAAAGCTCTCTTTCCAGCTTACTGCGTGCTTCATTCTCCGTCGCGCTCAGTTCTTCCAGCGGGATCAAATGCGGAGTCGGACCTTCAAGGGAGCGTTCGGTAGCAAAGAACCGCGCGTAAGAGGCGAGGTGGCGAGGTGAAGGGAGTGTGGGTTTCTGGACGTTCTCCCAGGTCGACAGCGTTGACACCGCTACCGACAGCGCGCGTGCGATATCACTCTGCGTGAGCTTGGCGTTCGGGAATCCTGAGTGACGGAGTTCGCGCAGCCGCTTGGCCAATGTGGCCAGAGGGGGGGATGTTGTTGTCGCTTCGACCAACATGCCCTCCCAAAGCTGAATCTTACTGATTCAGGATCGGCTCTCGCCGGACCCCGGGACGTCGCCCGGCTCGCAGCCTACCGCTTGACTAGCCACAATTCCAGAAGGTACAGTAATTTTGGTAGTTCGGCCGAAATTACCGAAACTTCCAGCAGCGATCGATCTCGTCAGAGGTCGGTGCACGCCGCGGGGGTTGGTGCCTAGGGCAAGGTCGTGCAGCGACAAGGCAGGAAATGTCCTTTGCTCCTTCCCTTGTCGGACCGTCACTGCCCGAAAGCGACACCATGCCACCCGGCTTCAGGTGACGCTTATTCCAAGTGAGCTCTTGTGGACAGCCCCATCACCCCCTGCGGACCCTCGGACTTCCAGCAAGAGTTGCTTGCGCTTCGGCAAGATCCCCGAGTCAGACGGCTTGCCGTGAAGTGGGCGGGCCACCCGGACCTGGCCGAGGACGACCTCCAGACGGCCTATTGCCAAGTCGCCGCGCAAAGCAAGCCTGAGCGTATCGTCAACCGGCGCACCTACTTCCTCCGAGTCCTGAAGAACGAGGCGCTCAAGCGCTACGCGCCGCGGACCGAGGTTCCGCTCGATGACCTGGACACCGCCCTGACCCCGGCTCCGCCGGTCGACGAGAAGGTCTGTAACTCACTGCGCGACCAGTCCTGGCTCGAGCGCCTCGCCGGCCAGCGCGACCGCCTTCTAGCCGCAATCCCGGCCCGCTCCGGCGATCCCGATCGCTACCAGGGCCTGGTCTACGAGACCGCCGGACAGGTCCTGCGCGACGGCGTGAACGGGGAACCCAGCGACGCCGACTCGAACGACGCCTTCGGCGCCGCCTTTCCCGAGTACTTCGCTCAGCCGCGCGCCTCGGCGAACCTCCTCCACCAGCGCTTGCGCCGGGCCCGCGAGGACGTGCGGGCGCTGCTGCAGGCCGTCGTCAGCCACGACGAGCTGATCTGAGCCTATGACAGGAACACCTGACATACACAGCGTGTGTCAGGTTCGCGGCCCGTTCGGCTCATCTCTTTCAGGCCGAACTGAAGGAGGCAGAAATGGCCATCGAGACCATCATCGAGCAGGGGGAGCCAGACCGGGAAGGCAATGACACCACCCCGCAGGCTCACGCGACCGCCGCGGTCAAGCGGCTGCTCGAGGAATACCCCAACGCGGTGAGAGAGATCAAGGACACCCTGCGCGCCCGCGTCCACCTGCGGGAACTGACCGAGCGCACCAGCCGGGCCGAGAAGACAGAGGCCGACGCCGAACAGCACGAGTCCACCCTGGCCGTCAAGCTTGATCCCGGCGACCACCGGACCCTCGGCTTCGGGCTGGGCCTCGCCATCGTCCTCGCCCTCGTCGTCCTGGACGCCGTGCCGTTGAACTGGGCGGCCCAGGCGTTCGGCCTCAACTCCGCCGGGACCTGGCTCGTGACGTTCATCCTCGTCATGGCGTCCGTCGGGGCCATGCTGGGCTTCGAGCTCACCCGCGGCCACCCGAGACGGCGCGGCGTACTCACGGCCGTAGTCGCTGCGGGGTACCTCGCCCTCCTGGGACTTCGCACCGAGTTCCTGATCACCGTGTCCAGCGACTCGCTCACGGTCGCCGTCCTGCAGTCCGCCCTGCTGACCGCGATCTCGGCCGGCCTGGTCTTGTGCGGCTCCGCCGTCCTGGCCCGCACCCGGTTCCTCGAGCACTCCCGGGCGCGTGCCGCCGTCCGCCGCGCGGTCCGGGCCGCCGGTGACGCCCGCACCGCGCAGCAACTGGCGGCCGAGAAGCTTCAGCGCCACATCGGCAGCCTGCACCACATGCTCCTCCCGCAGGCGCTTCGTTCGGCCGTCCCGGAGGGTGTCGGCCACGCCGAATGGGACGCCGCGCTCGACCAGGCCATCCGTGCCCTGTTTTCGACCACGACGTGACCGGGCGCGGTTCGCCGCTGCCTGCCCACAATGACCCGCCAGACGTAGGTTCAGCCCGAGCGTGCCGCCGCCTGTCCGCAAAAGGACACGAACGCGAGATCCAGTCTGAAGCTGGAAAAGGCGGCGATTACGGTGTGGGGTTGTAATCATGAACGACCTCACGCCGAGTTTCGAACGCGAGACCGGCCAGGTGATCCTCGAGACCGCCCTCCCCGCCGGCCCGGCGGGAGAGGCCCCTCTGGTTCCTGTGCCCGGTCTGGACCTGGCCTTCGACCGTGCCGACGGCTGTCTGTGCCGGGTGGTCGTGGCTGCCGCCGGGCCAGACGGGTCCGTCGTGGTCGGTGATCAGGCAGCAGCGATGCTTGTCCGGTTGTTCGGCGCGGACGCGCCGGGCGTGATAACTGACCCATCGGGAGCGCACGCCCTCTCACCCGAACCCGGGCTGACCCAGACGCTGTCGAGCCTGGCCCGTCTGGACGCGGCCCGGGGCACCAGCCCCGTTCCGCCCGGATCGCCCTGGTGGGCGGCCGAGGCCGCCGAACTCGCCGAACGCGCCGGCCTGCCCACGCGGGCCCGCGCCGAGGCACACCGCGCCCTGGCGGGACTGCTCGGGCAACTGGACGGTATCGGCACCGGGCCAGCCGCCCGGGCGGCTCTGGCCGTCGCCGCGCTCACCGCGGACCAGCCCGCCGCCGCCCGGCTCCGGGAAGCACTGGAAGCAATCGGCGGACCATCCGGGCTGCCGCCCGCCGCCGCGCCGCCACTACCCGGATTCGACGTGGCCGCCGAGGTCGAAAGCCTCGACAAGGACCGGGTACGTCCGGCCGGCCTGCGGTGGATGCTCGATCCCGGCCTGGTGCCCGAGGGGCTCTTCCGCCCGGGGCTCTCGCCTCATTCGGACCTGGCGGTCGGGCACGAGGACGCTTACGGACGGGTGGCGGTCGAGGCCGTGCTGGCGCCGGGCGCGGACCGCGGCGCACTCGGCCGCTGCCTGGCCCGGCTGGTGGACCCGGCCGTCCGCCGGGTCCTGGCCCAGGCCGCCTTCACCAGGACCGCACCGGACCGCGTCCGGGCCGACCTCCAGCTCCCGTTCCAGCTCGACGAGCTGCCGGAGACCTGGATCGAGGTGGTGCAGGACAAGCTGACGCCGGTCCGCAGCGCCAGAGGACACCGGATCCGGCGCGCGCTGCGCTGGGCCGACGCGGCCCTCCGCGCCGAACGCGCCCCGGCCGGACTGGCCCCGCACTCGGCTCCCGGGGACTGGGCCACCCTGGCCGCCACGGCCTGGGACCGGTGCCGCCGCGACTGGGAAGCCGCCGGCGACACCGGGCGCGCCACCCAGGCCGCCCGGCATCAGGCCGTTCCGCAACCCGCCTGCCTGGCCGAGACTCTCGGCCGCTGAGACAGCGGGCCCCGGGGGAGCGCCCCCGGGGCCCGCGTCAACCGGACGCTCACGCCTGCTCGATCACCACCAGCACCCGCCGGTTCGCCCCCGACGCCCCGGGCCCGGTCACGTCGCTGGCCCCGTGTCCCACGATGACCAGCGCCGGTTCCGGAACCCCGTGAGCCTCCAGCCAGCGCGCCACCGCCGTGGCCCGCTCGAATGACAGGACGTAGTTGCCCTGAGCGGTGCCAGGGGTGGACGCGTACCCGTTGATCACCGCCGTCACCCCCCGCTCCCGCAGCCGCGGCAGCTGACCGGTGAGCTGCCGGACGGCCGCCGGCGAAAGCGCACAGCTCCCGTTCCCGAACAGCACCGGCTCCGACACCCGGTCGCGAGACCCGTGCGGCCCCAGGTCGGCCGAGACGAGCCCGGCCAGCTGGCCGGCCGTCACCTCCGGCCCCACCACGGCGGCCTGGGCCGCCCCGGCGCCCAGCAGGTCGATCTGGGCCGCGCTCGTCGCCGCCGACGTCGGGAGATAGCCGGCCACGACGATGACGTCGTCCCCGGTCAGCTCGCCGGCCGGCAGCACGCCGCGCAGGTTGTCGCAGAACAGCACGATGACCCGGTAGTGCCCGAAGATGTTGCCCGCCGCCTCCTCCAGGCCCGCCAGCGCGCTGGCCGCGACCGCGCTCTCGGCGGCCAGGCTGCCCTGGCCGGCGGGCGGGTCGGCCAGCCCGCTGAGCTTCCGCGGGATGTCCAGGCCGGCCAGCCAGGCCGAGGTGTCCGCCCGCGTCCGCGCGGCGCCCGCGGCCAGGTCCGCGGCCCGCCTGGCCTGCCAGGCCTTCTCCCGCTTGGCGAACTGAGCCGCCTGGTAGCCCGTCTGGCCGCCGCCGGGGGGCAGCGGCTGGCCCGGGAGGACGACCGCGGACGGCGCCGGGGAATCCGACGCGACGATCGTCCTGGCCGGCGTGCCCGCCTGCAGGATCCTGATCTCCTCGTCCGGCCGGGCGGTGCTGGCCACCAGGCCGGACAGCGCCGGTCCCGCGGTTGGCCCGTTCACCACCGTCAGCAGCGCCGTCGGCGCCACGTCCTGCCTGACCGTGACCGAAGCCCCGGTCGCCGGGCCGCTCGCCGAGGCAGCAAGGCTGCAGCCGGCCAGCAGGGTGACCGCGGCCGCGGTGCCGACCCAGCCGGCCCGGTGGCTGAGGTTGCTCATCGGGTGCTCCTTTCCTCGTCCCGCCGGCTACCGCCGCAGGACCTCCGATGTCTGGAAAGAATGAGCACCGCCGGGGCCGAGCCTGACAGCACCCGAGTGTCAGTCGACGAGCGTCCCACCCTCTTCTCTGGCAGGAGCGGCTTGCCCGAGAGGGGATCAGGACCATGCAGCCAGAGAACCGGCAGACCCCGGCCCGGATCCTCGGTGAGCTGCTGCTCAACCACCCCGAAGCCGCCAGCCTGCTGGGAACGGCTGCCCACTGGCGGTCGCTGGCCGAGTGGTCGGCGGCCACCGCCCGCCGCAAACTCGCCGCGGCCCAGGCCGCCAGGCTCGCCTACGAAGAGCTGGGTCACCTCCTGGAGCCGCGGCGTCGTCATCCGGTCAATTTCGCCGCCGGGTTGCTGCTCCTCCTGGTGCTGGGCCTCGGGTTGGTCATGCTCGACCTCATCGAGCTCGGCGGGCTGAGGTCGGCGCTGGCCGCGCTGGCGGCCACCGCGGTCTGGCTGACCGGCGCCTGGCTCGCTGCGGTCGCGGCCCGCCAGCGGCGCTGGACTCTGGTGGCGGCCATCACCGGCGCCGCCCTCCTGCTCGGGCTCCTGCTGGCTGCCCTGCACGGTCTCGGCCCGCATCCGGGCTGGCCGGCGGCTGGCGCACGCCTTCGCGAGCGCATCGTCTTCGGCACGCTCATCGGCGGCTTCATCCTCGTGCTCACCGCCGGGGCCGCCGTGCTCATGGCCCACCTGGAGCCGGCCAGCTTGCTGACCGCCCGGCAGCGCTGGTACCGGGCCCGGGCCGCCCACCTCGAGGCGGCCGGGACCGCCCAGTCCGATGCCCAGGCCGCTGTGATTGCCGCGGAGTCCTGGCTGGGGCTGGTCCGGGCCCGGGCGGCCGCCATTGCGGCGGACGAAGAGCACCTCGTCCAGGCCACCGTGGCCCTGGCCGCCGCCCTCATGGGCACCGGCCGCCCGCAGCTCCCGCCATCTGGATGAACGCTGAAGATCAAGATCTATTTATTCTGACCGAACGGACATCGGTACGTGCCCGCCGGCCGCGTTCCCCGCTCGCGACGTCCAGGACGTTCTCCGGTCGGTCGTCGGCCGGGACGAACTCCTGCCCTGAGCCAGTGTCAGGTTCGCGGCCAGCACCGCAGCTGCCACGGGGCCATGGTGTGGCAGGTCTACCCGGGCAGCTCATACAGTGCGAGCTGCCCGTAGCCGCGCCCGGTCCAGGAGAACATCTGCCGGGCATGACCGGTCAGCGCCCGCACCTGAGCCGGATCGAGATAGGACAGGCCCTCGTCGATCGGCCCCCACTCGACCAGGATGTAACGGACGTTGTCCTTGCGCAGCGAAGACAGGGTCGTCCACAGCCCGGTCCGGTACTGGCCCTCGAGTTCGTAGCGCCCGCCGTCGGACTGGCTCAACGGCAGGCTCGCGGCGGGGATGTCCACCGCCGTCCCGGGCGGGACGTTCGCCGCCAGGTAGGGCAGCAGGTGCGCGAATCCGTCGTCGGGCTGCCGCAGCCACTGCACGCCGGTCCTCGCGTCGAGGCCGAACACCACCGCCAGCGTGGCCATGATGGCCGCGGTCTTGATCACGATGAAGGCCCGGGCCGCCGACCGCGGCCGGGCGTGGCTGGCCGTGTGCCGCAGGGTGAAGCCCACCGAGATCATCACCAAGCTCGGCACCACGAGCAGGTACAGTTCCTGCTCCTCGAGTGTCCCCAGCGCGACCGCGTATGCCAGCGTCACGCCCGCGGCACAGTACAGCAGCCCCATCATGCGCGCCACCGGCCCGCCGCGGCGCAGCACCAGCCAGGCCGCCGGGACGGCCAGCGCGAGCAGGGCGTAGGTGGTCCAGAAGTTGCCGCCCTCGGAGATGAGCCGGCTGGACAGAGACCCGGACCGGTGAAAGCCGGTGGTCTGGATCACCCCGAGCAGGCGCTCGACCCCGGAGGTCTTGGCCGACCACCATCCGGCCAGGTACCCGTTGGCCGCGACCACCGCTACGTAGACCGCATACGGCAGCACGGTCGCGGCGGCGGTGAGCGCGATCAGGGACCGGCGGGGGCCCCACTGCAGGACCGCCGCCGCGGCCAGCGGGAGGATGGTGATCAGCGCCGCCTCGTCCTTGGTGAGAACCGCGATCCCGAACAGCAGGCCCGCGCCGATCGCCCGCGCCGCGGCCCAGGCCGGCGGCGGGCGCCTGATGATCGAGATCAGCAGCAGGTAGCCGAGCAGCACCCAGAGCATCATCGGGGTCTCGAGCAGCACCCGGTCGTTCTGCCGGATACAGAACGGGTCCAGGGCGAACAGCGCCCCGGCCAGCAGGCCGGCCCGCAGCGAGCTGACCCTCGCGGTCAGCTGCACCAGCACGACCGCGGTGGCCCCGGCCAGCATGGCGTTGAGCATGCGCATCTCGTAGATCCGCGCCACCAGGCCGGCTGGCCTCCCGGCCAGCCACGACCAGGCGCTTTCGAGGAAGAAGAAGGCGGGGCCGTGCAGGAAGAACACCACGCCGAAGAACCGCGGGAACCCGCCGGTGACGACGCTGCGGCCGAGATCGGTGTAGATGACCTCGTCGCCGAACAGGTCGAACGCCGCGCCGTGCAGCGCGATCCGGATGGCCAGCGTCCCCACGCCGGCGGCCGCCGCGAGCAGCGCGAGGACCGGACCCGACGTGATCGGCCGGTACCGCGGGACGGCCCTCGGCTGGTCCACGCCGCCGATCCGCCGCGCGGCCGGCAGCTGGAGCTGGTTCACCTCCCGGATCACCTCCCCGGGCCGGAACGGCCGAGCAGCTTGCGCACCAGGGTCAGATAGCGCTCTGCCGTCTCATCCTGCCCGTACTTCTGCGCGGCCGCGTGGGCCTTGCGACCGAGACGCCGGCGCAGCGGCACGTCCCCGGCCAGCACGCGCATCTGCCCGGCCAGCGCGGCGGTGTCGTAGGCCGCCACCGCCACGTCGCCGTCCATCCAGCCCAAGGTGGGCAGGTCGAAGTGCAGCACCGGCTTGGCGTAGGCCATGCCCTCGAGCGCGGACAGGCCGAACGTCTCGTACCGGGACGGCAGCACCACGAACGCGCTGTTTTCGAGCAGTCCGCGCTTCCGCTCACCCGTGACCTGGCCGACCCACCGCACGTCGGCGCCGGTCCGCGCCACCAGCCCGGCCAGCCTGCGCTCCTCGCGCGGCAGGCCGGCGCCCGCGATGAGCAGCGGCATCTCCAGTCCGCTCCGCTCATACGCCTCGATCAGGTAGTCGATGCCCTTCTTCCAGACGTCGATCCGGCCCAGGTACAAGATGTGCTCCCCGCCGCCGAGCAGCTTCTCGTCCAGGTCCGCCGCCTGGATGCCGTTCGGGATGAGATGCACGGCAGCCGCCGGGTTCGCCGCGGTCACCAGGGCCTGGTCCGCGGCGTTCAGCACCAGCACGTCCCGGTAGCACCGCAGGCCGAGCCGTTCGATCAGGAAGAACGGGAACCGGTACCGGCGGGACAGTTCCTTACCCTGCAGCGCCTGGGCGAAGCCGAGCACCGGCGTGCGCACGAACAGCGGGAGAAAGCTGGTGGAGAACGGGGGCGTGAAGTTCTCGATCCACAGGTCGTGCCGGATCCGCCGGGCCGCGAACGGCAGCACCGCGTGGTAGACCAGCTGCCCGGCGCGCGGTCCCGCCCATTCCAGCGGCAGCCGCCGGTAGCGGATGCCGTTGTGCAGCACCGACTCGCTGCGCCGGCCCACGGTCAGGACCGTGACCTCGAAGTCCTCGCCCAGCCGGCGGGCCATCGTCTCGATGACCGCCACACCGCCGCCCTGATAGTGCGGATGGGTGGGGTTGTCGAAGCTCGAGATCACCACACGCGGCACCGCAGGCCCGCCCGCCGCCGCGCTCATTTGGAGCCGATCGGGTGCACGGTGAATCTCACCCACCGCGGCCCTCGCGCGTGCCGGGCCCCGGGCCGCAGGAACCGGATCCCGGCCCGCAGCCCGATCAGCAGCGCTGCGGCCAGCCAGATGAGCAGGTGCGGCCGCACGATGGTCAGGACCGCCGCCGCCGCCGCGGGTTCGGCCAGCCCCACCCGCGACAGCACCGCGTACCCCTGGCTCTGCACCAGGTCGTAGCCGATGAGCAGCAGCGCGGATACGGTGCCGACCGCACCGCCCACGGCCAGACCCGTGACGCCGCCGATCAGCCACCCGACCATCAGGTCCACCGCGTAACCGGCCAGCCCGGCCGCCAGCCAGGTCAGGCAGGAGTAGTCGTCGGCGGCCTGGAAGAACGCTATGACCAGGCTGATGCCTCCGGCCCCGAAACCGGTGACCGCGGTGAACCTCAGCAGCATGGCCACCGCGCCGTACTGGGCCGGGAAGACCAGCGCCAGCAGATGAGCCGGGATCGTGATCAGGATCACGGCGACCGGCAGCGTGACCGCCGCGTACATGCGCAGCGCGCGGGCGGCCAGCACGCCGCCGGGTTCTCCCCGCGACAGCGACGGAAAGAACGCGGTGGCCACCGCGCCCGCCACGAACAGCGGGATCCGGGCCAGCGTGGCGCTGGCCTGGTAGCTCGCGGCCAGGGCCCGGTTACCGGGCAGCATCGCGACCAGGACCACGTCCAGAGTGACGAACAGCGAGACCATGCTCTGCGCCCCGGCGATGCGCGCCGTGCGGCGCCACAGCTCCCGATGGCCCCACCCGGTGACCCGCGACGGGCCCGGGTGCCGGGGAGTGCGCGGCCACCGGGCCAGCATGACCAGCCCTCCGATGCCGAACGCCGCCAGCGCGCCCGCATCGCCCCGTCCGGCCACCACGACCAGCAGCACCCCGGCCCCGTTCTTCAGCACGTTTTCCGTCACGTACAGGATCGCCAGGCCGCGCATGCGCTCGGTGCCCTGCAGCCAGCCCGTGGTGGCGGTGCCAAGGAAGATGACGAACGTGCTGATGGCCAGGGCCAGCACCGCTGTGGGCGCGGCGAACCGCAGCGCGATGACCCCGACGATGGCCGCGGCGCTCACCCCGCTGGTCACGCTGACCAGCTTGGCGAACCGGGTGACCGACTGCCGTTCCGGCCCGGACCGGGCCCGGGCCAGCCCCTGGGCCAGTACCCAGGGCACGCAGACGGTGGCCACCGTCGAGGCCCACAGGATCAGTCCCTGGCCCGCGGCGAACCTGGAGTAGGCGGCCACGTCCAGCAGCCGGGTCAGCAGCAGCGCATACCCGTAGTTCAGCAGCCCGACGATGACGAACGCCAGGGTGATCCACCGCGCGCCGTGCGCTACCGCGGTTTCGTCGGGCCGGGCCGCGTCTCCGCTACCGGTCACCGCGCTCGACCTCACCGGTGCCGCACAGAATCTCGGCCGTGGTGGCCAGCCGCAACCGCGCGGGCGGGAACGGCAC
>Ga0335077_10009908_pt1 | contig 11847 bp, 9 predicted proteins | sample Lox_Sample_31_FD_207151 | JGI IMG/M metagenome (GOLD analysis project Ga0335077, IMG submission 207151) | Soil microbial communities from Loxahatchee National Wildlife Refuge, Florida, United States - Lox_Sample_3.1 | ecosystem: Environmental > Terrestrial > Soil > Wetlands | place: USA: Florida...
GCCTGGGCTCCGAAGACGTTCGCCGCCAGGCCGCCCGCTCCGGTGGCACTGGACAAGACCAGATTTTCATTGAGCGGAGTTTCGTAGGTATGCGAGTAGGCTATCCGCAACACCGTCTTGGTCGGCGCCATCAGGTAGGACAAAGCCGCCCGGGGTTGCGGTTGGGTGCCTTTGCTGATGCCGTCGTAGCGGTCCCACCGGAACCCGAGGCTGAGTGTCAACTTGCCGAAGTTGATGCTGTCCTGTCCATAAAACGCCTGCTGCCGGATGTTGGCATGGCCGTAGTACTTGAACAGAGAACCGCCACGGGTGAGGTCGTAGGGGACGAGCCCGGGCGAGAGGTCCGGATTGGCTTGAAACCCCGCGGCCTGGCAGTTGTCCGGATTGACTAGTCCTGGATTCAGCACGGGATCGCCATTACCGTCGAGACAGACGGGGTTGAAGGTCGGATCGGTCAGCCCGAGGGTGAATTTCTCCGTCAGGATGGTGTCCGTGATCTGCACCCCGAACTTGGCATTGTGGCGGCCGTGCAGATAGTTCAGGTCGGTTTTCACGCCGAGGTTCGTCAAGCTTCTGGTCTGGCTGAGCGTGGCCGGCTGGTCGGCAAAGGGATCACTGCTCGGGTAGTAGTTGATCAGATCCCGCCGAACGAACACATTCGAGGCCAGCGTGATAGCGGGATCGAATACATGTACCCAACCGGGGCCAATGCTGAAAGAGCGCACCATCTGCTTCTGATCCTGCCCGGAGGCCTCCTGGTCGTATTGATTGGGAACCTGAAACCAGTTCCGGGCGGCCAGTACGTCCAAATGGAGCATATTCGACGTGGACGGTTGGTAGTCCGACCGCGAGAACACGTTCAAGTTGTTGCCGATATCGTGGAAGGGACGGTATTCGGGGGTATCCAGGAAACGGCCCGACCGGGACGAATTGATGGCAAAGAACTGGCCCCATTTCGCGCTGCCGAAGGCTACGTCGGCTTTCTGATTGACGGTCCCGAAGGACCCGTACTCGAGCGAGAAATCGCCGTGCGGTTTCTGGCCGAGGCCCGAGCGCGTTACGGCAGTCACCACCAGCGACGTCTTGTCGCCGTACTCGGCCGGCGTGCCCCCATAGACCGCTTCGATGGATTCAATCGCATTGGCGGGAATCTGGGTCGAAAAGAGGCTTCCCTGCTGATCCGTAATGGGCTGATTATCGACCGAAAGAGCCATCTGGGCGTGATCGCCGAGCGAATGAAAGAAGCCATCCGAGTCCGCCACCACGGCGGGAGTGGAAAGCGTGATGATGTCGCTGAGCCCGGCGGCGATCGAGGCTGTCGGCAGCTTTGCAAAGAGGGCCGAGTCGGCATCGGCGTGGGCCGATGGTGAAGTCTCAATCAGCGGCGCCTCTGCGGTGACGGCCACGGACGCGTGTTGCGTTTGGATTGCCAGAGCGATTTCCAGGTTCACGGGCACGACACTGCGCACCGTCAGATCACGGTGGTGATGCTGGAATCCTTTGGCGTCGACTTCGAGGTGGTAGACGTTCGGAGGGATGTTGGTGAGTTCGAACTCTCCGGAAGCCGATGTCGTGGTCTCCCGGCGATACAGGGTGAGATCGTTGGACAAGTTCACCCTTGCGTCGGCGAGGACGGCGCCGCTTGGATCGGTGATCTTCCCACGGATGGTTCCCGCAGTGCCCAGTGACTGGCCGTATATCGAGCTTGACAGGCAGAACAGCGACAATAGAACAGTTCGCATATATTAAGGTCCTGTTGCCTGATTTTAGACTCCGGTGTAGTAGGTTTCCTCGTCTTTTCTTGCAAGCGGTTTGCATACCACCATGAGCGGAGAGGCGGTGGGGAGCGGAGGGGATCGAAGTCGCCGAGACGCCCGAACCCACTGCTGAAGGTGCCGGCTGAGATCCCCCGTCGACTAATGCGGCCCTGGCCGGTTAGTTCCACCTGTCGTCAATTGATGCCCGTTCAATACGAATTACAGTCCGTTTGTTAATAAGTTATGATACTGAGTCAGTCGGATGATTTTTCACTTGTACAACTGTGTAAGTGATGTTATTATCCGGTCGTATGCCCGATTCGCCCGAGCTCGATGGTGGACAGCCATCTTGCACGGCGGATGAACACAGTCTTAGGCGGACGCCGAGGCTATTCGCGGATAACGCGGCATTGGAAAAGGCATCCCGGCTGTTCCGCGCCATCGGGGAGCCTGCCAGACTCCGAATCTTGTCCCGTCTGGCGCAAGGCGACATGTGCGTCACTGAACTCGCTGCTTCCGAAGGCGAGTCGTTGTCCACGATCTCGCAGCGTTTGCGGGTGCTCCGGTCGGAGAACCTCATTGTCCGGCGGCGTCGGGGCAAGCATATCGATTATGGGCTGGCGGACCAGCATGTTATGGACTTGGTGTTCAACGCGCTCGCCCATGCAACCGAGCGCCCGGCAGCGGTCCCGGACCAGTGCGGCGACGATGAATCTGAAAAATAAGGAGAACTAACTTGACTCACGAACACAGCGCACCGCCTTCGACTGATGGCGGGACGCCTGAAGCTTCGACGGAAAGCGGTACAACACCGGCAAAAACAAGGGGTCGTGGAATCATGCCCGGCCGGAAGAGCGCCTATTTTTGGGGAGCGGCGTCGGGAGTAGCGTTTGCACTCTTTGCGCCACTGCTTCGCCCTGCGGCGCGCAGCACGGTGAAAGGCGGCATTCGCTTAGGACGCTACGCGAAAAAAGTAGCTTCCAACGTGAAGGAAGAGTTTGAGGATATCGCCGCCGAAGCGCAAGCCGATCTCGACCGCGAGAAGAACCCTGGCGACCCGAGCGGCAGGGAGGCTTAAGAGGTAACGGCCATGCATCACGTGATTGGGACACTTCTGATTGGGGCGGTCGCGGGCGGAGTTGCGGGCAATCGCGACCGGCGGCGCACGGTCGTTCGACGTCTCGTCAAGGGCGGGATTGTGACAAAACGCAAGATCCAGGCCGTGAGCGCCGCGGCTATCGCGGAGACGCGAAAACTGGTGGAGGAAGCAAGAGCCGATCTGGATCGGCCGTCGACGGAGCCGCAACAGTGATCCGGGCGGCAGTTGCCCGGATTCCGGAAATGACTCTCCTCTCGGAGGTGCCTGGGCGCCAACGATGGAGGCTTCCGGCCCTAGAGTCCAAGCCACGTCTTGCCGCGGCGGTGGAACTCGCGCTCCGGAGAGAATCGGGCGCTCTGTCGGTCAAAGTAAATCCCCTCACCGGCCGGATCCTGCTGAAGTGGCACCCGTCGCAAAGGCCGCCGGAGATCCGCGCGATTATCCGCAGGGCCATGGAGAAGGGACCCGTCAGTCTGGCGGTGTACCGGAAGCACGCCGGCACACCGGATGGCAAGGTGCGGAGACTGGTCAGCAAGCTCATTTTGGGAGGCATCAAGCTCTCCCTGATTCTTTTGAGCCGCGCCATATGGGCCGCCGGGACGGGTCCCCTCGCCACTCCCATACTGCTGATGTCGATTTCGGGCACCATCATCACCGGATTCGATTTCCTGCAGGCCCTGAGTCGAACGGTAACCGGGCGCAAGGGGATCACAACCGGCACTCTGATCGGCGCGGCAACGCTGTCAAGCATCGCGCTCAGTGAAAACGTTACGGCCTTGATCGTGATCTGGCTGCTGAATCTCGGCGAGTACCTGGAAGAGGTGACGCTGCGGCGCACCAGGGCGGCGATTCGCGAACTGCTGGCGACCGATGACGAAGAGATCTGGGTCTGGGTGAACGGCGTCGAAGTATCCATGCCGGCCAAGGACGTCCGCCGCGGGGCGATTGTGGTGGCGCGCGCCGCCCGCAAGATTCCCGTGGATGGAGTGATTGAAGCCGGCGAGGCCACCATCAACGAATCGCCCATCACCGGGGAAAGCATGCCGGCGGTTCGTTTCGCCGGTGACTCCGTGTACGCTGGAACAATCCTGATGGCGGGCACAATCCGCATCCGGGTTACCGGGGTCGGCAGTGAGACCGTGGTGGGCAAGCTCATCGAACGGGTGGAACTGGCGCAGGCATTGCGGCCTCAGATTCAGACGATCGGGGACCGATTCGCCAAGAAGGTGGTTCCTTCCTCGTTCCTGGCGGCGGGACTGGTTTTGCTGATCACCCGAGACCCGCGGCGGGCTCTCACGATGCTGCTGGTCGCCTGTCCCTGCGCGGCCGGGCTGGCCACTCCCACCGCGATGAGCGCCTCCATCGGGAACTGCGCGCAGCGAGGCATCCTGGTCAAGGGCGGAACGCACCTGGAGTCCATGTCGAGACTCGACACGGTGGCATTCGACAAGACCGGCACGCTGACGGAGAGCCAGCCCAGCGTCAGCCGGGTGATTGCGTGTGCCAACGGCTACACCGAGGAGCGCGTTCTGTCGCTGGCGGCGCGCGCGGAGGTTCACTCGCAGCACCCGCTGGCGCTTGCGATAGTCTGTCGGGCCGGCCTGACGCGGAGCGACCTGGACGCAGACAGCGAATTCGAGGTCCTGCCCGGACGCGGTATCCGCGCGCATTGGGACGGGCATGAGGTCCTCGCCGGAAGCCGGCGTCTGTTGCAGGATTGCGACGTGGAAATCACGCACGAAAATGACAGGCTGTTCGCATCCGAAGTCGGGCATGCCGAAACCGTGGTCTATGTGGCGCACCAGCGGCGCCTGGTGGGCCTGATTGGCATCTCGGTCGAGGTGCGGCCTGAAGCTGGCGCAGCGCTCTCCAGACTCCGCAAAGCGGGCGTGTCCCGCCTAGTCATGCTCACGGGCGATCTCGACACCGTAGCCAGACATGTGGCCACCTTGGTAGGCGTCACCGAATGGCGCGCCCGCCTCTTGCCGGACGACAAGTTCGAGGCGATCCGAAACATGCGCGCCTCCGGCCGCCGCGTTGCCATGGTCGGCGATGGAGTCAACGATGCGTCCGCACTGGCGGTTGCGGATGTTGGTTTCGCGATGGCCGCGGCCGGTTCGGATGTGGCGGTCGAGACGGCGGATGTGGCGCTGGCTTCCGATGATCTGCGTCACGTAGCCGACGTAATGCACATCAGCCGGCGCACGATGAAGGTAGTTCGTCAGAATTACTCGATGGCATTGGGTGTGAACTCAATCGGTCTGTACCTGGCGGCCACCGGGGCCATCAATCCCATTGTCGCGGCTGTGCTGCACAACCTGAGCACGCTGCTGGTCGTGTTCAATTCGTCCCGCTTGATCCGCTTCGACCCCAACGCGATCCGGTCGAACCCCGGCGTAGGGATCCATGCGCTAAGCGTGCCGGTGCAGGAGGAGGTGGAGACCCACTGCGCCTAGCACAAAGGGGCAGAACTCTCCCAGAAGAACCAGATTGATGGCGGAACAGGCGAGTTCCGCCACAAGGAGATGACGGAACGACATGCTGGCGGGCGCCTTCTGCGAGCAAAAGCTGGAGAATTCCGCCTCGCTCATGGGACCGAATTCGACGGCGCGGCGGATGAGAGATTCGATGGGCTCGGAAGACAAACCCGGCTGATAGCGTACTACCACTCTCCCAGTCAATGGGTTGGCGTGAGCGTCGAGGATCCCCTCTTCGCTCTTCAGCACCACCTCGACGGCAGCGGCAAGCCGCGGATTGTCCTCCACAGCATCCACATACCAGCGTTCCCTGCCGGGGACCTGGGAACAAAGAATCATGGCCGGGCGCTTTCCCACGACGTGGCGTGGCCGGATCTCGCATTCGACTGCTTGACGCATCCCTATTGCAACTGTATCCTGCATTCTGATCTCAGTGTAAGGTTTTGCACGGGCCACACCTAGTAAGATTTGGCAGACGGGAAGAACTGGCCACGAGCGGGCACCTGTCATCAGTGGGCGGGATCTGATGCTCAATCGGAAACCGTGAATTGGGGGTTCGTCAGACGTCCGACTCGCACAAGCCGCCGGTCTCCTAAACCAGTCCGCTGATGGAACATTAGTCGCCGTTGGAAATAAATACGTCGGATTTAACGGCACAATCCGCTACAATCCTTTTTGGCCGGTCCGCTTGGTTCTCGGGTGTGCGCGTTATTCCTCCAGGGATCTGCAGGCTGTCTCAGCCTGACTGCGCACCTCAACAATGCATCCTCTCGACGTACACTGGGTCTACACATTCGGAAGCGTCGCCCTGGTTGCGGGGGCATCCTTCACCGGGATGGTGGGGTTGTCGTTTAGCCCCAAGCGTCTTTCCCGCGCGATTCCGCTCCTGGTGAGCCTGGCGGCCGGCGCGCTGTTGGGTACGGCCTTCGGCCACCTTCTGCCGGAGTCCGTGGAACAGGTTGGGTCGGGGCGCAAGCTCTCGGAGCTGCTGCTGGCAGGCTTCATCACTTTCTTCGTGATCGAGAAAACCCTAAGCGTTTGTTTTTCCCGCCATGTCGGCCTGCACACGCATCATCACGGCGACTTCCATCCGCCGGCAACCCTCGTTTCGCAAGGGCACGAATCTGCGGCCGCCAATCGGCCGATGATTACCAACTTACTGCTCGGAGCCGCCATTCACAGCTTAATCGATGGCATGGCGTTGGCCACGGCTTACACCACGGCAACACGTCTCGGCGTGATCACCACGGTCGCGATATTATTTCACGAAGTGCCGCACCACATTGGCGATGTGAGTATTCTCATCCACAAGGGCATTCCAGTCATGCGGGCCGTCGGTCTGAGTCTCCTGGCGGGGGCTGCTGGCGCGGTGGGAGCGCTTCTCGTATTATTGGTGGGCACGCAATCGATGGGGGTCACAACCATTCTGCTTCCGTTCACCACGGCAAATTTCCTGTATATCGCCGCCGCCACCCTGATGCCGGAACTGCAAAGGGAACGGGGACTTCGCCAATCGGTGATGCAGACCCTCCTTTTCGTCTCCGGCTGTTCCTTGATGTTCGTCTCGGCTGGCTGATCGGCGCTCACAGGCGAACCGGCCAAACGCAGGCCTCGTCACGGATTGCGGCGGGCTCCCCGATCCCATTCGCGAAGCGGCTCTTCAAAACCAGGCCGGGGCCGCGGCTGGTGAGATTGAATCCGGCGCCGAGGTTGACCTTAAAGATCTCGGTGACCTGCCAATCTCCGCCGCGGCCACCGCTCGAATTCCCGGTCGAGGATCGGACGCACCTCGACCCGCCGCGAGTTCCCGTCATACCGCGTGTTCTGAAACGAAAACTCCGCGACTGAAGACCGCTGCTGCAATAATCCAGGAGACCATTGCGTACGATACAACCATCGCCTTGCAGACCATTTTTGGATACTCGGATATGCTCCTGGTCAAAGTCTACAGGTGTTCGCCAATGGAAGCTGTTGCGCCGTTCAAAAGGCTGGCCCTCTCGAGCGCGGCATGGGCCTCGCTGGTTTTCAACGCCAGAGATTCGCAGGCGTCGAATTGGAAATCCGTGGACAGCAGATCCTGGACCGTGTATTTGGATTTTCCGGCGCCGCCGGCGCCGTGCCTGGTGGTTTTGGCGAAGATATGGTAAAGCTCGTGCGCGAGGACGCGCCCAAGGGCGCGGCCGTAGGCTTCTTCACGGCTTTCGACCGGCACGGCAAGGAGTTGTTTCTGGATAAAGCCGCGGATGCCCTGGCAATCGATATCGGCGAAAGGGAGGATCGCGCCGTCACTTATGTGGGTCCAGCCGAGCGGACCGGCATTGGAGCCGTGAGGACTGAGGCCGGCGACGTCGCATCGGCCTTTGAAGGAAATGACCGCCAACTCCACCGAGACCGAATCGCCGCGGGCGGCGCGCAAGTCCCGCCAGGTGAAACGCAGGCCGCTGGCCGCCATGAGAGAATCGACCTCGTGCTGGAGGGCATCGAAGACCGCGGGCGGTGGCTCCCGCTCGAACTGTGTGTACAGAGCTATGGGCGCCAGAGGATTCTCCCGGTGTTCGCCGAATGCCGGCAGGGCTGCCAGCATCAGGCAGAGAAACAGCGCTTTCATGATCCCAGGACTAACCGATTCAACTTTCTCCGCGATGGCGAGCCACTCCCTACTCATGTGTTGTGAAGCACGGACTCACCGGCGCGCGGACGTCACGCCCGTCTTCAGGGTGATAACTCAAACTAGAACGCGATGCCCAGCGTCGCCCGGTATGACCGGGGCTCAACGAAGTGCGTCCCAGAGCAGGTGGAAAGGAAGTTGTACACCGCCTCTTTATTGGTGATGTTGAACGCCTCCAGCCGCACCGTCCAGCGTACCCGTTCGGTGTGAAACAGGTTGTCGGTTCCGACGGCCATGTTAAAGAGATTTCGGGGACGGACGCGCGCCGGATTCAAGTCGTCGTTTTCGGTGCCGGGCGCCGGAATCTTGACCAATTTGGCTCCCCAATTCGGATACGGAGCGTTGCACGTAGTGATCGGGTTCCACGGCGTGGCCACCTGGCTGCCGCAATAGAAGCCGATTTGAGCCTGCTGGTCACCGGTCAGTGCGAGAGCGCTGGCCAGGTCCGGAATGGCGCTGGACACGATGCCGCTGTCGAAGCGCCAGGTGAGCGCCACCCATGGGCCGTTCTTCCGCGGCTGATACTGTACGTGCGTGGTGCTCTGGAGCGCCTGGTCGTGATCGATTCGCACGACATAGTCGTTCGGAAGACTGGTGTTATAGAAGATCAGTCCGCCGTTCTCCGGGCCGAAGACACGTGCCCGCGTGTGCCCCAGTTGCGTGTAGGCGGTCAGTCCTTTGTATTGCCGAAGGGACAGCCGGCCCGAGAAGCCATCCATCTTGGAATGGCCCCATTCGATCGGGAAGAAGATCGCGGTTGTAAAGAGATTGTCCAGGTCAAAGGCGTTTCGGGTGAACTTCCAGAAATAGTCGCCTTCAAACACGAAATGCGAACCGAAATTCTGCTCCAGGCCGGCGTTGTACATGTTGCGGATTCCCGGCTGGAGAGGAACGCTGGCCTGGGCTCCGAAGACGTTGGCCGCCAGACCGCCCGCTCCGGTGGCGCTGGACAGCACCAGGTTTTCATTGAGCGGAGTTTCGTAGGTGTGCGAATAGGCAATCCGCAACACCGTCTTGGTCGGCGCGATCAGGTAGGACAAACCAGCCCGGGGCTGCGGTTGGGTGCCTTTGCTGATGCCGTCGTAGCGGTCCCACCGGAACCCCAGGTTGAGCGTCAGCTTGCCGAAGTTGATGCTGTCCTGTGCATAGAACGCCTGTTGCCGGATGTTGGCATGGCCGTAGTACTTGAACAGGGAACCGCCCCGGGTGAGGTCGTAGGGGACGAGCCCGGGCGAGAGGTTCGGATTGGCTTGATACCCTGCGCTCTGGCAGTTGTCCGGATTGGTCAATCCCGGATCCAACACCGGGTCGCCATCGGCGTCGAGACAGACCGGGTTGAAGGTCGGATCGGTCAGCCCGAGGTTGAATTTCTCCGTCAGGATCGTGTCCGTGATTTGCGCGCCGAACTTGGCATTATGACGCCCGTGCAGGTAGTTGAGGTCGGTCTTTATGCCGACGTTAGTCAAACTCCTGGTCTGGCTGAGCGTGGCCGGCTGATCGGCAAAGGGATCGGCGCTCGGGTAGTAATTGATCAGGTCCCGCCGAACGAACACATTCGAGGCCAGCGTGATAGCGGGATCGAATACATGTACCCAACCGGGGCTAATGCTGAATGAACGCACCATTTGCCGCTGATCCTGACCGGAGGCCACCTGATCATATTGATTGGGGACCTGAAACCAGTTACGGGCGGCCAGTACGTCCAAATGGAATATATTCGAGGTAGACGGTTGATAATCCGACCGTGAGAACACGTTCATGTTGTTGCCGATGTCGTGGAAGGGGAGGTATTCGGGGGTGTCCAGGAAGCGGCCCGAGCGGGACCCATTCACAGCAAAAAACTGACCCCATTTGGCGCTGCCAAATCCGACGTCGGCCCGCTCTTCAAAGGTTCCGAACGAGCCGTACCCAGAGGAAAAACTGCCGTGCGTCTTCTGGCCGAGGCCGGACCGCGTTACGGCAGTCACCACCAGGGACGTCTTGTCGCCATACTCGGCCGGAGTTCCCCCGTAAACCGCTTCAATGGACTGAATCGCATTCGGGGGGATCTGCGTGGAAAAGAGGCTTCCCTGCTGGTCGGTGATGGGTTGGTTATCGATGGAAAGAGCCATCTGGGCGTGATCGCCAAGCGAATGAAAGAAGCCGTCCGAATCCGCCACCACGGCGGGAGTGGAAAGCGTGATGATGTCGCTGAGTCCGGACGCGATCGAGGATGTCGGCATCTTCGAAAAGAGTGTGTTGTCGACATCGGCGTGCGCCGACGGTGAAGTCTCAATTAGTGGTGCCTCCTCGTTCACCGCCACGGATGCGTGCTGCGTCTCCATTGCCATAGCGATTTCCAGGTTCACCGGCACAACGCTTCGGACGGTCAGATCGTGGTGGTAATGCTGGAATCCAACAGCATTGACTTCGAGGTGGTAGACGTTCGGAGGGACGTTGGTGAACTGAAACTCGCCGGAAGCCGACGATTTGGCTTCCCGGCGATACAGGGTCAGATCGTTGGACAAGTTAACCGTTGCGTCGGCGAGGACAGCGCCGCTTGGATCGGTGACCTTCCCACGAATGGTTCCCGCAGTGCCCAGTGACTGACCGTACATCGAGCCTGACAGGCAAACCAGCGACAACAGAAACCTCAGCATATTTTGAGATCCTATTACCTGATATTAGGCCCTGTGTGGTAGATCTCCTCGGCTTTTCTTGCAAGTGGCCTCAATGCCGCGATGAGCGGGAGAGCGTAGCAGGAAAGAGGGTCCGGAGGTCCCACGGGGGCGTCGCAAGAGTCTCAACTCTCGTAGCCCAACGCCGGAACACCTCCACCAACAACTTAGGCACATGCACCGCTAAGTCCGTCTGTCGTCTCTATCGTGCCTCGCGATGTTCTGCTCCGGACTCGTAGTTCTGCTCGCGAGGCGCCACATTCCCTGGCGAGCCGTTCCCATCGAGCCGGTCGCTACGGCAGCCGGTGCGTTGCTGATCATCGGGGCGCATGTCTTGAACGTGAGGTTCTCCAAGCGGTGCCCGTGCTGCGAACCGGCGTCCGAATCGAGCAGCGAAGAGCTTTCCTCCAAACGCTCCAGTTGATTCCGCCGGGGTCGCCGTCCCTTAAAACGAAGGTCCAGGGACCACGTGCCTCTCTCGACCCGGGAGGTGTGAAGGGAATCACGATCAAGGCTGAGGCCATAGACGTGACATTACGATGCAGCCAGCTCCAGCTCCGCATCATCACTTGAAATACTTCTGAATCTCCGCGGCTTTTTCAGGTTCAGTCCGGGCATTTTCCAGGACATAGAGCGGTTCATGACCCGAGGGATCGCCTGGCAACATTCGTGGCGTTCCCCAAGCCCAGACGAGGCTTCGTTCAGAAAATCGAACCTCGTTGCCCGCCCCGAGCCGCACGTCAATCATCTGATCGCCGAACCGGTGATCGGGATGTACCGGGTTGCCCGCGTCCGGGAGCAAGACAAAACCTTGTACGCGCCCGCCGTCGTGGATCGGGCGATCGCGTTCCATCATGTAGCCAAGAGCGCGGATCATCGTGCCGGAAGAGATCCCGCCAGTGTTCAACGCGCGTTTGGCGCGTTCGAGTTCCGGCCAAGCCAAGATTCGATATTGATCCGAGCGCGAGACGACCGGGGTGAGATCAAGCGATGCGGCGGGAACCCAACTTCCCGGAACCGTCAAACTTCTACTGCCTCCCCGGCAGAGCCGGGGGGTCTCTCATCGGACTAGCCAGGACAGCATTTGTGTCCGAATCGAAATACCGCCCATGACCAGACCGCTTCCATTGCGCCAGATGAAAGCGGTCCACTCGATGGTCTTGTGCCGGTCGCGGAATCCACCGTCGAT
>Ga0335077_10009909_pt1 | contig 11845 bp, 9 predicted proteins | sample Lox_Sample_31_FD_207151 | JGI IMG/M metagenome (GOLD analysis project Ga0335077, IMG submission 207151) | Soil microbial communities from Loxahatchee National Wildlife Refuge, Florida, United States - Lox_Sample_3.1 | ecosystem: Environmental > Terrestrial > Soil > Wetlands | place: USA: Florida...
GCTGCAGGTGGTGGGCGTGGTGCGGGATGCGCGTCAGGGAATCGGCTGGGAGAAGCCCGGGCCTGGAATCTACTTTTCGATGCGCCCGGGCGATTACGCCCAACCTTCTCTGAACGGCACGACCCTGCTGGTGCGTGGCGCCCCCGGCGCGGGCGACATCCTGGACGCGGTGCGGCTTGAAATCGCAGCCATGGATAGCAGGATCACTCCCTTTCACGCCCGCACCATGACCCGGCAGATCGACGAAGCTATCGCCGTGTTGCGCCTGGCACCCTGGATCTACGGCTCGATCGGCTTCTTCGGGCTGATCCTCTCAGCGGTCGGGCTGGCTGGCGTGACGGCTTACTCGGTGGCAAGGCGGACCCGCGAGATTGGCATCCGGGTGGCGTTGGGCGCACGCCGCGGCGATGTGCTGGCGTTGGTGATGAAGGAAGGCGCGGGCCTGGTGGCGCTCGGGACGGCGCTCGGGCTGGTGCTGTCGCAAGTCGTCACGAGGATTCTGGCCGCCTTCCTCTCGGCGGTCTCCAGCACGGCCACGCGGACCACATCCGATCCGCTTCTGCTGGTGGGTGCTCCGCTGTTGCTGGCGATTCTGGCGCTTGGGGCGTGCTACGCGCCCGCGCGGCGAACGACGCGGGTCAACCCTATCGCCGCGCTGCGGCACGAGTAGAGAGCGCCAAAGGCACACGGGACCGCCGTTGACGATTGGCCCGCCCGTAGGCACAATGGCCGCTGCACGCGCCGGCGCGTTGGCCAAACGCATTGGCCCGATCAGTGACGACACCTTCGGCTATGCCATGGAACGCCAGGCGCCCGAACCCATCTTCGCGCTCAACTGTGAAATCGCACGCCGTCTCAAACGCAACGGCGTGCTGCGCTCGGATTGGTCCAGAGGGCCGGTAGCGGCTTGCCGTGGATGGCATCGAGATTTGCAGTTCCTGCGCCCGCTGCTCGACACTTGTCTGATACGGGATGTCCAGCACCAGGCCCCACGGCAAGGAACAAATCGGCCGGAACTGTTGAAGGAAGCCAGTCGCTGGACGACCGGCACTCCAACTGGGAAGCGGAGAAGGATCGAGAGCGTTGCTGGTGGCACTTACCGGAAGTCGACTGGCCCGTGGCGGACCGCCGCACCAACTTCTACGCCACCAATTTCCAACTCGGCTCGATTCCCCGCTTTTCATCCATCAGATCGGTCGCAGTCGATGGCTTATCGATCGCTCATCGCCGCCCCAAAGGGCTATTGTTCCGGCGATGCACGGGCCTACAATAGAGTCCGGTGGTATGAAGCGCACCTGCCTCGCGCGGCGTTGGGCGGCTTTTGCGCCATTGCTGTGCTCCGGGCTGCTGTCCGCAGCCGGTCCTTCCAATCTGAATTTCGAAGCCCACGGGACATTGGGGCAGACTCCGCCCGGGTGGGGCATGTACGATTCGGTTTCCGGCGCCGGGTATCGCGCCGCGCTGGTCAATCAGAACTGCGTCCAGGGCGGCCAATGCGTCATGCTGACCGGGCCGGCATCTCCGCCCGCAAATTCTTACGGCGACCTCGCGCAGTTCATTTCGCCGGCGGGCTTCGTGTCCACGCATCTCCGCTACACCGCCGCCCTGCGCGTAGCAGGTGGAGCTCACGCGGAGATGTGGATCAACATCGTCAACACGTCCGGCACTATGACGTTCTTCCAAAATCCGGGCTATCTTGACTCGGCGAATTGGACCTACCACACGATTGAAGTCGATGTTGCCGCGGACAGCGCCCAGATCAATTTCGGGATCCTCATTTTAGGCTCTGGCACGGTCTGGGCGGATGATCTCAGCATGAATATCGTGGGGGCGTTGCGCCAGGAGGCGCCGGAGCCTCCGCGCGCGCTCACCGACTCCGGACTGGCGAACCTGGTGGCATTCTCGAAACTCGCCGGCTATGTCCGGTACTTTCACCCCAGCGACCAGTCCGCCGTGCAGTTGGATTGGGAGACGTTCCTGATCAACGGCATCCGTTCGATTGAAGACGCTGCTTCTCCCGACGACCTGGCGCAACGCCTGCAGTCGATGTTCGACCCGATTGCCCCGACAGTGCGCGTTTTCGTGGCTGGGAATGACCCGGGTCCCGTGGCCGATCTGTCGCCGGGTTCGCTCGACGGCCTCAGTGTCACGCGCTGGTTTCACCAGGGAGTCAGTATCGGCATTCCCGCTTCGGCCTATCAAAGCAAGCGTGTCACAACCCCCGTACTGGGTGGCCAGATCCCCGGGAATTACACCGATCCGGCGCAGATTTATGAAGCCGGCCTCGGCGCGGGCTTGACCGCGCGCGTTCCGACGAATCTCTACGTGGACTCCACCGGCACCCTTCCGCATCGGGATTCCGTGGCGACCACCGACCACTATCTGCGGACCGCGAGCGACCGCGCCACGCGCCTCGCCGATGTGATGATCACCTGGAACATCTTCCAGCATTTCTACCCCTACTTCGACTACATCCAGGCGGACATGTCCACCGCCCTGCGCGCGGCGTTGACGTCGGCGGCCCAAAATCAAGGCCCGGACGATTTCGCCGTCACCATGCGCTTATTGGTTGCGGTAATTCAAGACGGCCACGGATACGTCAGCTACAACGGTCCGACGATCTACACCGCGCCCGTGGTTTGGGCGTGGGTCGAGAACCGGTTGATCATCACGCGCGAGAAGGATCCTCTGCAGCCCAAGGTGCAGTCCGGCGACCGCGTTTTGAGCATTGACGGCGTCCCGGCCGAAGCGGCGCTGGCGCAGATGGAAACACTGGAGTCCGCGGCCACACCTCAACTGCTGCGTCTCAAGGCGATGGAAGAGCTGGTGTATTGCAATCCTGCCACGCGCAGCATGCAGTTGGAGGTCGAGCCTTACTCCGCTCCGGGAACGGTCGACCGGGTGGTCTTCACCTGCCGCGCGTCGGATTTCGACTGGAGCGAGCCGCGACCCGACGTCGTGACGGAACTGCAGCCCGGCATCCTGTACGTAGACATCGGACGCCTCACCGCCGGCATCTTTGCTGCGGCGATCCCGCAATTGCAGGAGGCCACCGGGATCGTGTTCGATTTCCGCGGCTATCCCCAGATCTGGCCGCCCGCATTCATCCAGCATCTGACCGAGACGCCGATTCAGAGTGAACAGTTCTATGTTCCGACACCGGCGCTTCCCGATCAGACGAACATGACCTACTCGTACGGCGACTGGACGCTGCCGCCGCTCGATCCGTTCTTCCCCGGAAAGAAGGTGTTTTTGATCGACGCGAGCGCCATCAGCCAGGCCGAGACCGACATGGATCTTGTGGAGTACTACAAGCTGGCCGATTTCGTGGGAGAGCCCACGGCCGGTACGACGGGTGATATCAATCCGTTCACCCTGCCGGGAGGATTCCGGATCACCTGGACCGACCTGCGAGTGCTGAAGGAGAGCGGTGCGCGATTCTACGGGGTCGGAATCCAGCCGACAATCCCGCAGAGCCGCACCCGCCAGGGAGTCGCGCAAGGCATCGACGAAATCCTGCAAAGAGGAATTGCGGCTGTCACGGGAAACTGACAAGGCAGCGCGGGCAATCGCGCCCGCAGCCTGCGTGCTACGCCGAAAATCGATATCCCACTCCCCGTACGGTATGAATGTGTCTGGGAGTCTGGGCGTTATCCTCGAGCTTCTGCCGCAGCCACGCCACGTGTACGTCGATCGTCCTCGACGACACGCCCGGCTGGTATTCCCACACGCCTTCCAGCAACTCGTCGCGCGAGACCACGGTGCCGCGATGGTCGATCAGGTACCGCAGCAGCTCCAGCTCCTTTCCCGCCAGGCTGATCGGTACCCCGCCCTTGCGCACGTGGCCGTTCTCGAAATTCACCTCCACATCTCCGAAGGCGAACCGGCCCACGGGCGCTATCTTCTCGCGCTTCGATCGGCGCAACAGCGCTTCGATTCTCGCCAGCAGCTCGGACGCCTCGAACGGCTTGGTAACGTAATCGTCCGCTCCGATCTTGAGGCCCACCACCCGGTCCACCAACTGGGTTTTTGCCGTCAGCATGACCACCGGTGTGTCCTTGCCCTGATGGCGCAGTTCGCGGCACACCTCCAGCCCGTTCTTTCCGGGCAGCATCACGTCCAGAACGATCAGGTCGAACGACCCGCCGGCCGCCCGCGCCAGGCCCGTCGGCCCATCCGTGGCGGCTTCCACCTCGTACCCTTCGGCGCAGAGCAGGTCCGAGAGGGTCAGCACAAGGCCCGGCTCATCCTCCACCAAGAGGATGCGCGCGCTCACCCGGCCACCCCGTTCGCGGCCTCGGGAATCCTCACGATGAACTCCGCGCCTTTCATCGGTTCGCTCTTGACCCTTATGGTACCGCCGTGTGCTTCCACAATCTTTTTCACCAGGTTCAGGCCTAGTCCCGTGCCGTGGACTTGGTCCTCCACAGCGCGCTGCCCACGGAAAAACGGATCGAAAATGTGCTTCTGCTCGTCCTTCGGAATTCCCGGCCCGCGATCCGCCACCCGAATCTCCACCACCCCGCGGCCCCGTTCGGTGGCCTTCGCGGCGAAGATGCCGATCCAGTTATTTCCCTTCGTTCCGTATTTGACTGCGTTCAGGAGCAGATTCTGCAACGCGTGCCGGAGCGCTGTGGGATCGCCAAGAATCGGGGGCAGCCCGTCTTCAATCTCCTGCTCCACGACGCAGTGGGCCTGCTCCATTACCGCCCTGCTCGATTCCATACTGTCGTGAATCACGGACTCGATGGAAAGCGGCTCCGGCTCCTGGATGACGCGCCCCGCTTCGGCGCCCGCGAATCTCATGATCTGTTCCACCAGTGCGGTGAGCCGCCCGGACTCCTGTTGAATCAACGCACCGTAACGTTCCACCTGGGCGGGATTCTGCGCCATCTTTCCACGGAGGTTGTAACCCGCGGTGTGAATCACGGTAAGTGGCGTGCGCAGTTCGTGAGAGATGCCCGCCACGAAGTCCATCTGCAGTTGCGCCAGCTTCTGCGCGCGCCGCGTGAAGCGGACGAGGGCAGCCACGGTGGCCAATATGAGGAGCAGCACTCCGGCGGTCACCGCCAGGTCCCTGCGGCGAATTCGCGAGACCACCGTCTCGAGCGAACCCTCGCGGTGGCGAACGAACATCTGCCATCGTCCGGGGCCCGCGGGCGGCGCGAACAGGCTCACGGAACCATCGGCGGTGCCCGATATCGGCTTGGGATCGCCCGGATCGGACTGGAAGAGGATCGCAGCCTTGAGGGAATTGTTGACGACCTCCACCTGGTAGTCCGGAAGATCTCGCTGCAGAAGCTCGGGCAGGACGCCTGCGCGGATCTCGGGCAGATTCAACTCCAGCACCACCCACGCGACCTCTCGCCGGGGAAAGGGGCCGCGGTCCGGCGGACCGGGCCGCTCGCGGCCGCCGCCGCCGTCGGGCAGTCCCCCATATTCCGGTGGACGGCCGCCAAGTCTTCGGGGGCCCAGCCGACCGCCGGGCGGGCCGACGTCCGGCGGATGGGCTGGCGGCCCGAACCGCTCCTCCGGCCCACGCGGGCTTCTGGGTCCGGGACGGCCGCCCGGGGTTCGGAACTCCGGATCCGCGTTCCCGAACAGCGGGATGGTCCACGCATAAGCATCGGGGCTCGAAATGGGCTCCGCAGGACCTCGTCTCTGCCCCGGCGCACCGCTTCTCGACTCCATGCGAGCTTTCCATGCGATCCACGCTTCCGGCCAGTCGGCTTTGCGCAATTTGCCGTTTTCCAGATCGAGTACTCGCAACACCGCCCCGCCCTCCTCCGGCTCCGCCACCGCGATTCGGCTGAACAGATGGGGGTGACGGGCGGTTCTCTGCCACTCTGCAAAATGCGCCTCGAGAGCCGATTCCGCGGACCGGGCGTCGGGAGCATCATTGGCTGGCACCAGGGCCGAGGCGGCGCTGGCAATTTCGGAGTTGAATTCGCGGCTGAACCGGTTCAGGCTTGCCTGCAATCCTCCCCGCAGGCGCTCCCGCGCCGCCACCGTGACCTCGCCGATCCAGCGGTACTGCAGGAAACCCAGTATGCCGCACAACGCCAGCAGCGCGCTCACGAAGAGCCAGGAGAGCATGGCACGGCGCCGGTCTATCTTCAGAATCATCGAGAGCTGACCGCGATCCCCCTCTTTACTAAAGGTACGCTTCCCGGGGCTTAACGTAACACGGCATGAGCGTAAAGAACGTGTTAAGGACGTTAAGCCTCGAGATTCATCGTCTTTTCAGAATCGCTTTGGCATAATCGGACTGGAGGAGACTACCACATGAGATTGGTCCTGCCAGCGGTCATTCTGAGTTCTATCGTTCTGAGTTCTGCCGCGCTCGGAGCCGAGACCAGGTTAAAGCTGGAAAGCCTGCCCGCGGCCGTGCAGGCGGCCATCAAGGAGCACATGAAGGATACTACGATCAGCGGCATCACCTCGGAAAAAGAAAAAGGCAAGATCACCTACGAAGTCGAGGGAAAGCTCAACGGCAAAGCCCACAATCTGGCTTTTGACCAGTCGGGCGCAATCGTTGAGATGGAGGACGAGATCGATCTGGACTCGGTTCCGGCGGCGGCCAGGAGCGCTATCCAAAAGCGCGTCGACGGCGGGACCATCACGATGGTCGAAAAAGTGACGATGGGCTCCGTCGTGAGCTACGAAGCCACCATCAAGGGCAAGAACGGTAAGAGTGTCGAATACGCGTTCAATGCCGATGGATCGCGCCGCAAAGGGGATTGACTTTGGCGTAGGGTTCTTTGCGCTGGCGATGTGGCGCAGGCACTCCTGCCTGGCACTCCTGTCTGCCGCGCCCCGACTCATCGGGGCGCTTGTCGGGCGCGCACGATTGTTCCTACCTTGAAGCAACCACGCCCGAGTGCTGTAGCAATAATCTGCAACCAGCTCGAGAATTCGCTTGCGGGGATTCCTCTCAGTGAGTTAGATTACAATTATTACAGGGTGTCCTATGCCTTTGGGTTCTTATTTGCTAGCGCCTGGGATCCGGTTTAACGACTGTGTCTTCAGTGAGCCCACACGCCTGGACGGTTGGACGCCACCCAACTGTGCCGGACTGTTCGGGATCTTCATCGCGGATCCGAATTGGGCCCCCAAGCCGTTCCAGCCACTTTATTTTGGCGAGTTTGGCAACAATGCCTCGGCGGCGGCTCTGCTTTCCGAATGTCCGGGACTGCTTTCGGCTGCACGGGGTAAGACCTTGATGGTGTCCGTCCTTCTCATGCCCTTCACCACCACCTCACAGCGGTGCGCCTTGAAGAGCGAATTGATCGCGGCGTACAACCCGCCGATCCAGCCGGAGGTCGGCCAGTTGCCGCGCATGGATCTGTTCCGGAAGCTCGACGAATTCGAGAAACGGCATCAGGAGCAGACCGCGCAGGTGATGCAACTGTTAGCCAGTGTGAATCGGATCTTCGAGCCGCAGCCTCAGCAGCCGCGGCGCCGCGGCATCGGTTTTCTACCCCAGGAAGAACCAGCCAGCTGACTTACTTTCTCCCCAACGCAGGCCCGCACGGGCTCTAGGTTTACCGAGTAAACTGGCAGACGGCTGTGTTCAAGCGCATTCCGTTGCTGTTTCGCCAGATCGCATACAATCTGCGCGGCGGTTTTCTGGTCCGCCCGCTGATCATCACCCTTGCTCTCGGCGGGTTGGGCGCCTTTCTGTCGTCCATGGAAGAGTTGTTTCCACACTCCTCCGATTTCGTTCCGAAGCTTCTTTTCCCTTCCCACAACGATCCGCAGGTTGCACAGGTGATTTTGGCAGGCATTGCGGCCTCGATCATGACGGTGGTCTCGATCGTCTTCGCGATCCTGCTGATGACCCTGACGCTGGCTTCGATGCAGTTCTCGCCGCGAATCATTGTCAGCTTTTCGCGGGACCGCGTGACTCAATGGACGCTCGGGATCTTCCTGGGCACGTTTTCCTTCTGCATGGCGGCGCTTCCGGCGGCGCGCTCGTCGCCGCACCCGTTCTCGCCCGTGGCTACCGTCATGGTGGCGATGCTGTTGGCCCTGGCGTGCGTCGGGTGGCTGCTGTTCTTTATCCATCACATCTCGCGCGCCATCAGCGTCAACCACATCGTGGACCGGATTGCTTCGGAGACCGAAGCGATCATCGAGGAGACCATGCCGTGGCCGCATCGGCCCGATCGCGATCCGTGGCAGGACGATCCGCGCCGCGGTTACACTTGGGAAACCACGCTTGCCAGCCCGGTCTCCGGCTACATCCGCTTCCTCGACACCCGGCGGCTGGTGACGCTGGCCAAATCATACGGCATCAAGATCGATGTCCTGCGCCGGGTGGGGCACTTCGTCCCTGCCGGTGTGCCGCTGTTGAAACTGGCGAAGGGCGACCGTCTGCCACCCGAGGGGGCCGAGGAATTATTGGGCGCTTTCGACCTGGGGCCCACCCGGACGCTCCAGCAGGATGTGGAATTCGGAGTCTTGCAGATTGTCGATATCGCATTGAAGGCGATTTCGCCTGCAGTCAATGACCCGACCACGGCGATCGGCTCGGTGGACCAGCTATGCCGCATCCTGATCCGGTTTGCCTCGCGCGAAACGCCGGAGAGCTTTCTCTACGACCCGCCGGGGCTCTTTCGCGTGCATATTCCATGGATCGACTTCGAGCGGCTTCTGGATTCGGCTTTCGAGCAGATCCGCCTCTATTCCAGAGGCGACGTTGCCGTGAGCCTCCGGCTCCTGCGGGCGCTGGCGGACATCGCCGTCACCACGCTCGACGCACACTTCCGGCAGATTCTGATGGAGCGGGTTCATCGGATTGTCGAAGGTTGTTCGACCACGTTGCGGGATAAGGAGCTGAAGCCTCTCCGCGCACGCGCGGCTGCGATCGAAGAACTCTCGGTGCCTCTGCCGAAACGGGGAGCGAACTAGAGTGGTGGGCGCCAGCCACGTCACAACTCTTCGATCTTCAGTCTCACGTCAGCCTTCGCCCAGCACGCTTCGAACTCCTTGCGCACCCACTCCGCCGCTTCCGTCTTGCCCTGCGCCTTGAGGCTCTCCATCAGTCCGAACAGCATCCTCCCGTTGCGCGGGGAGCGCTTCAAGCCTTCGCGAAACACCGTTTCCGCGTCGGCGGCCTTACCCGCGCGCAGCAGGGCGGCGCCCCACGATTCACGGACCGGATAATACCAGGCGGGAGGCTCGTCGTAGACCAGTCCATCCTGTAGAGACACAGCGCGTTCCCAGTGAGGCACCGCTTCGGCGGGTGATGCCGCGAAACGAGCCGCCAGGACTTCGGAGGCTACGCCGAGCACCGGGGCCGCCTTGTTGTTGCCCCACATCGCATCGGCGGGGAGCTTGGAGCGAATCGCCTCGAAGGTTGCCTGTTCGCGTTGTGCCGCGGCACGGTCCCCGACGGCCAACAGCGCCAGAGCGCGGGCATAGCGGTACGTAGCGTTGCTGAGCGGCATTTTCCCGTTGGGCGGCACCAGGTGGAGAATCGCCTCCCAGGATCCGAAACGGACCCGTCCGAACACCGTCACAGCCGCGAAGGAATCCACCATCTCCGGCATCTCTTCCGCCATGGGCTTCAGGACTTCGGCCAGCACATTAGCCGCGCGAATCGCGTCCGCTCCCCTTCCCTGCATGGCGCGCGCGTAAGTGATGAAGTGCAGGTTGTGCGCATAATACATGCCGTAGGATCCGGCAGTCACATTGGTGGCCGCGAAATAGTCGCGATCCACCTCGGACGCCCGTTCGTTCACCGCCGCCGCCATTTCGTAATCGCCCACCGCCAGCCAGATGTGGCCGGGCATGTGGACGATGTGCCCCGCCTGCGGGACCACACCCATCAAACGCTGCGCGCTGGGGATTGCGCGTTCCGGGGTGGGCGAAGACTCCACTGCGTGGATGTAATAATGATTGGCGCCGGGATGCTCGGGCCAGCGCCGCAGGACCGCCTCCAGAGCGCGTTCGGCTTCCGCGACCCCCGCCGCCGGGGCGCCATCCGCTCCGTACCAGTGCCATCGCACCGGGATCATGAGGCTCTCGGCGTACATCGTGGCCGCGTCGGGATCGTCCGGGTAACGGGCGGCCAGGGTGCGCATCGCGTCAATGTAGGCTTGCGGCTTCTCTTCCGGACAGCGGGTGGCGGCAGCTTCCAGCCAGGCGCGTTCCCGGGCGGGGGCGTCCTTCAGTTTCATGCCCGAATCCAAGGCGGCGCACGAGGCCTTCAGGTCGAAGGTGGGATCGCCATCCATATTGATGTATGGGGCGAGCGACATGGCCATGCCCCAGAAAGTCATGGCCGCGCCGGGGTCCAACTCGGAGGCCTTGCGGAAGGAGCGCAGCGCTTCGTAGCGGTTGAAACCGTAGAGCAGCACCAGCCCCTGATCGAAGTAATTCTGGGCCTCTGCGACTTTGGTGGCGATGGGGTGTCGCCACGTACCGAGTCCGGGGTAAAGGGCGACTGGTTTTTCGGGCGGCGGCGCCCCGTGATGCTGGGCCAAAACCAACCCGAAAGGAAAGAGAACAACAGCCAACTTTCTCATGCTTGCCTCGCGAGTATAGCACTACGAGGGCGGATGAGATTTGGATTGCGGCGCTGGAAAGATCCTCAAAAAGCTAGACTTCCACGAGTTCCGGTTCGGGCTCCAGGATACCGGTGTTGGTCGCGAGTTCCAAGGGCACTTCGCGCAAATACAGCGGGTCCAGGCCGCGAGCCGGATGACGATCCGCCCACCCGTTCTCACGAGCGGGAAACGCCACCCAACCGCTTCCCGGGATGCTGGCCACCCAGTGCTTGGGATGTAGCGTGCTCCGATACAGTCTGATCATTTCGAGCCCTCCTTCCGAGCCGCAAATCGGATCCGATCCAATTCCAGTTAAAAGTATCTGAAATTGCCGCAGATCTCAACAGATATTATGTGGGTAAATCAGAGATACCCTCACACGTGGGGGCATCTGGCCACTGCAGTATATCGGCGTTTGCCTTGCAAGGCGTGACTCCGAAACTCGTCGGATTCGCAGCCCGGTGCCGGCCTACTCAAACTCGCAAAATGAGCTATTGACTCTCTTAACCTACCGCTTTACAATTGTCCCAATTTTGTTAAGACCTGCTCTACGGAGGAGCGGGGTAGTTTGCCTACGTAATCTTGGAGGGGTACGATGAGCCGGGTTTTCAAGCCCACTCGCCTGAGTGGATTCTTGTTCCTTCCCGGGCTGCTGGTATGTCTGGCTGCTGTGCTGAGCCTCGGTGCCATTCCAGCCTGGTCCCAATCAACTGCAACCGGAACCGTGTCAGGCCTGGTAACCGACGTGCAAAACGCAGTAATCGCCGGCACCCAGGTCAAGCTCGAGGACGTCACTACCAGGCGGGTGCTGACTACCGTTACCAATGATGCCGGCCGCTACAGCTTCATCAACGTCCCGCCGGGCACCTACAACGTGACGTTCACCAAGACCGGATTCGCCGTCTATCAGAACGGTGGAAGTCACTGCGGTTGCCGGCGCTGAGTTGCAGACTACCAACTCGACGGTTGGAACCACCATCACCGGAAATTCCATGCTCTACCTGCCGAACCTGGGCCGCGACGCGTCCACCCTGGCGATCTTCCAGCCAGGCGTCTCGCCCGAGGGTAGCGTAGCGGGCGCCATGTATGACCAGAACACTTTCCAGCTCGATGGTGGCAACAACTCCAACGACATGGACGGCAGCATGCGCGATTACACCGGCAGCTTCGCCTCCAACGGCGCGCCCTCCGGCGTGCTGCCCACCGGCGTAGAGAGTATCGAGGAACTCAAGGTCAACACCAGCGGGCAAACCGCCGACTTCAACGGCTCGACGGGCAGTCAGGTGACTATG
>Ga0335077_10009910_pt1 | contig 11842 bp, 9 predicted proteins | sample Lox_Sample_31_FD_207151 | JGI IMG/M metagenome (GOLD analysis project Ga0335077, IMG submission 207151) | Soil microbial communities from Loxahatchee National Wildlife Refuge, Florida, United States - Lox_Sample_3.1 | ecosystem: Environmental > Terrestrial > Soil > Wetlands | place: USA: Florida...
GCGCATCGACACGGATCGCGTGCGCGAGCTGGATGAGTCCAACAGCAAGCGGCTGGGGATTTCGATCGAGGAGGTGCAGAAACGAGCCGCAGCCGCGATTCCGCTGGCGCGTTACGGCGCTCCCGAGAATTTCGCGCATGCGGCCGTGTTCCTGCTTTCCGATGCCGCGGCCTATATCACCGGCGCGACCTTGCAAGTCGACGGCGGCATGCTGCGCGGGGTTTTGTAGCCGCGGAGGCGGAACGCGCGTACCGTGAACGCGAATGATCATGGATTTCCGGCGAAAATCACCGCGGTCGACGCGCACGCCTGCGGCGAGCCGGGCCGCGTGATCACCGGCGGAGTTCCCGACGTTCCCGGCGCAAACATGTTCGAGAAGAAATGCTGGCTCGAACAGCACGCCGATCACATCCGCAAGCTCATGTTGCGCGAGCCGCGCGGGTATCCGGCGGCCAACTGTAATCTGATCCTTCCGCCGACCCACCCCGACGCCGACGCCGGCTTCGTGATCATGGAGCAGACTGAATATCCGCCCATGTCCGGCACCAACACCATCTGCGTCACGACCGTGCTGATCGAAACGGGGATGGTGCGCGCCGAAGAGCCGGTCACGCGTCTGAAGCTCGAAACGCCGGCCGGATTGATCGCGGTCGAGGCGGAAGTACGCGACGGAAAAGTGAAGCTCGTGACCTTTCGCAATGTCGCCGCGTTCGCGACCCACCTGGGCGCGAAGATCGACGTTCCCGGCATCGGCTCTGTTCGGGTGGATGTCGGTTTCGGCGGCATGTTCTACGTGATCGCGGACGCCGACGAGCTTGGATTGCGGCTGGTCCCGGAAGAAGCGAGGGAAATCGCGCGAGTCGCCGAGCAGATTCGTTCCGCCGCGCGCGAACAGCTTCCGGTGGTGCATCCGGAAAATCCGGGAATCGCGGGAATCACCATCGCACAGATCTCCGGAAAAGCCTCGCGCCCGGACGCACACCGCAAGAACGCGGTGGTGGTCTCGACCGGCGAACTCGACCGCCGCAATGCCTTCGGAGCGCTCGACCGTTCGCCCTGCGGGACCGGGACGTGCGCCAAAATGGCGGTTTTGCACGCCAAAGGCAAGCTGAAGATCGGCGAGGACTTCGTGCACGAAGGCATCCTGGGGACGGTCTTCACCGGAAGGCTGGTCGAGGAGGCCCGAGTGGGTACTTATCCTGCTGTAATTCCAACTCTTTCCGGCCAAGCCTGGATCACCGGATTCGCTCAGTACGTGCTCGACCCGAACGACCCGTTTCCGGAAGGCTTCCGCGTCGGCGATTTGTGGGGTTAAATAGCGCAACTCCGATTTACATCGTAGGGGCCGCGTGGTATAATCCGACACATCCGGGTTTGTCTTTAGGAACGTATTTTACCAGGGGAAAGGGAATATGAAAGCTTACAGATCTACGTGTTTTTTCGCGTGCGTAGTGGCGCTGCTGCTCGCGGTTTCCGTTTTCGGGCAGACGTTCACGACGGGCGATGTGGTTGGTGTTGTTTTGGACACGACCGGCGCGGTGGTGCCGGGCGCGACGGTCACTCTCAAGTCGGTCGACAGCGGTGAAACGCGCACGGTGACCACCAACGGTCAGGGCCAGTATCGCTTCCCGCTGCTGAAGCCGGGTGACTATATCGTTTCGGCGAGTTCTCCCGGGCTGGTTTCGAACACGGCTCGCTTCGCTCTCCTGCTGGGCCAGGAAACCACCATGAACGTCACCATGACAGCGCAGGGGACCAAGGAAATCGTCGAGGTGAGTACAGAGGTTCCCCTGGTACAGACGGAGAACGCGAACCTGGAGACGAGCTATAGCCCGAAACAGGTGCAGGACCTTCCCATGGCGGGCGGCGACCTGACGACGTTGGCGATGACAGTTCCCGGCATTCGCGTCAATGTGACGGGCGGCTCGGCCAACATGAACGCGAACGGAATTCCGGGAACCTCCGTTCAGTTCACGCTGAACGGCATGGATGAAAACGATCCGGCCAACAACTACAACAACTCGGGCGCGAGCAATAACCTGATCGGCGGCAACGAGGTGGTGGAAGCCGCGGTGGTGCTCAACGCCTACAGCCCTCAATACGGGCACATGGCGGGCGCGCAGGTGAACCTGGTGGGCGGTTCCGGAACCAACCAGTTCCATGGAAACGTTTTCTACAATTTCAACTGGCAGGACTTGAACGCAAATTCGTTCTTCAACAACGTGACGGCGACGCCTAAGGGCCGTTCGGACGCGCATAACTTCGGCGGACGCTTCGGCGGACCCATTATCAAGAACAAGCTGTTCGGATTCTTCGACGACGAAAACTTGCGCTATGTGCTGCCCGCGGCCGGCGTGGTTTCGCTGCCTTCGCCGCAACTCGAATCCTACACATTGGCGCACATCCCTTCGGCATCGGTTCCTCTGTATCAGGACCTGTTCAACCTGCTCGGCAGCGCTCCGGGGTACAGCCGCGCGGTGCCGGTGACAAACGGTGACGGTCCGCTCCAGGACTCGCTCGGAGTTCTCGGCTGCGGCAGTGGAACTTTCGCCGGGACCGCCGATGGGTCGGCGGGCGTTTTCGGCAAGAATGTGCCGTGCGCGGTGGCTCTCGGCGTCAACAATAACGAGCTCAATACCGAGAACTACTACACCATTCGCGTGGACTACAACGTTAGCGACAAGGACAAGTTCTTTTTCCGGATTAACCATGACTGGGGCGTGCAGGCCACCGGCACCAGCCCGATCAGCCCGCTCTTCAATGCCCTGAGCTACCAGCCGCAATACCAGGGCGCCATCAACAACACCTACGTGATCACTCCGACTCTGGTAAACAACTTCGTCGGATCCGTGCTATGGTATCAGGCGCAGTTCGGCGTGCAGGACTTTTCGAAAGTGGTCGCCGCGATGCCGGAAGGCATTCAGCTCAACGACGGCGGCGCCAATGGCGGCGGCTTCCCGACGTTCGGTCCCGGATCGTATCCGTATGGATATCCGGTCGGCCGGAACGTAGGTCACGCCCAGGCCAACGACGATCTCGCCTGGACCAAGGGCCGGCACACCGTCAAGGGTGGATTCGCATTCCGCTATGACAAGTACACCTATACGAGCATCGCGCAGAACGCATTCGCGGGGCTTTACACCCTGAACGACATGGCCGATTTCGCCAACGGCACGCTCAACTCCGCGGGCGCTGGTCTGGGCAGCAGCTTCAGCCAGTCTTATCCGCTGTACGGCGCGCTGCACTTCCGCGTCCCCTCCATCGACTGGTATGTTTCCGACGAGTGGGCGGTCAGCTCCAACCTGAAGATCACCTACGGGATGCGATTCGAGCTGGATATGAACCCGACCTGCGTAGAGAACTGCTTCGTGCTCACCAACGTTCCGTTCGATTCCTCCAGCTACCAGGCCACCGCCGCGACTCCTTACAATTCCACGCTCGCCACCAAATCGAACGTGTTCTACAACGGTGAGGGCGTGATTCCGGAGCCGCGCCTCGGCATCGCGTGGACGCCGTTCGGGAACAAGACCGTCATCCGGGGCGGCATCGGCATGTTCTCGACCAACTATACGGACGGCACTTTGGGAACATTTGCCAACCAGGTTCCGAACAAGTTCCAACCTTCGGGCTTGACGTTCGGCACGGTCGGCCAGGCGGGCGATCCGAGCAGCTCGGCCGCCTCGGCCCAAACCTCGGCCAGCGCGTTCCTCAACGGTTTTGCCAACGGCTTTACGCTGGCGCAGCTCCAGAACGCCGTGAAGCCGGCAAGCTTCAGCACGCCCAGCATCTCGTCCGGCCCGTCCACGTACTACCAGCCCAAGAGCATTCAGTGGAGCTTCGAGATCGAGCATCAGCTCAATCCGCACAACCTGTTGGTGGCCACCTACGCCGGAAACCACGGGTACGACATTCTCGAGAGCATCAACGACAACATTTACCTCGGCGCCAACGGTGTTGCGAACTACCCCGGAGGATACGGCGGGTTGCCCACGGCTCCGAAGGATCCCCGCTTCCTGCTCGCAACGCAGTACTACAACAACGGCGTCAGCAACTACAATTCGTTCACCATCCAGTACCGGCACAATTTCAGTTATGGTCTTCAGGGCCAGCTGCATTACACCTACAGCCACGCCCTCGGAACCATCGCGTACGAGAATCCGTTTAGCATCGACACGGGATACGGCAGCCTGGGATTTGACAACCGGCACCAGGTGGCTGGCGATCTGGTCTGGACGCAGCCGTACAGACTGAACAATAAGTTCCTGAACACATTGGCCGAGGGCTGGACGGTCGGCGCCAAGGCGTACATCTACAGTGGCGCGCCGTTCAGCGTTTTTGATAATAAGCTTCCTTCGGCAATCAACTCGGCCGGCACCGGTTTTTCGACGAGTTCCTCCGGCGGCATCCTGGCCGACCTTCTGACGGGAAGCGAAGTCAACTCGAACTGCGGAAACGAAGCGGCGATCAACACGCCTTGTCTCTCCAAGTCCGATTTCGCAACCTATCCAAAGTCCCCCGTGAAGGGTGTTCCGCTTCAGAACGACTTTGGCAACATCGCCCCGAACAGCTTCCGCGGGCCCGGTTACTTCGACATCGACACGCAGATCACCCGCGATTTCAAGATCAAGGAGCGGGCTGTGTTTACGTTGGGCACTCAGATGTACAACATTCTGAATCATCCGAACTTCGCCAACCCGTCCGGTTGCCTGTCCTGCGGGGGATTCGGATTGATCAGTTCCACGCTCGGACCGCCCACCAGTATTTATGGCTCGTTCCAGGGCGCTTCGGTGTCCGGACGCGTCGTCGTGCTGACCGGCCGGTTTACCTTCTGACTCACGCTCAAACAAAGGGCCGCGACTCGATTCCGGGTCGCGGCCTTTTTTGTATCCGGAACGCTTGCTGACGCGCGCGGCTCGGCACGCCGAAATTGTTCTAACCTAACACCGCCGCGACCGACTCCCGCGCGACGCCCACCAGTCGATCCACTTCCTCCGGCGTGATCACCAGCGGGGGCGCGAAGCACACGCAGTCCCCGATAGCGGGATGAGGGCCACCCGAAGCCCGCGTGCGCGTGACTACGCCGCGCTTCATCATCTCGGATTGCAGGCGTGCCGTAATCTTGCGATCCCCCGGGAAATTTTTCTTCGTCGCGCGATCCTCGACAATTTCGAGACCCGCAAGCAATCCTTTCCCGCCGCGAACCTCTCCGACGTTGGGGTGGTCCCCGAACGCATCCTGGAGCGCCTGAAGCAATCGCTTTCCCATCCGCTCCGAGGCGGCGCATAGATTCTCGCGCTCGATGATCTCCACGTTCTTCAGCCCTACCGCGCAGCAGGTCGGATGGCCCGAATACGTGGCGGCATGCATCCAGCGATCGGCGGGCGAAACCGAGTCGAGCACGTCCTTGATGGTGCGGTTGACCATCATTCCGCCGAGCGGCAGGTACCCGGACGTAACGCCCTTGGCGAAGGAAAGAATATCCGGCTTCACGTTCCAATGCTCCATCGCGAACCAACGGCCGGTGCGGCCGAAGCCGGTGATGATCTCGTCGGCGATCAACAGCACGTCGTGTCGCGTGCAGATTTCGCGCACGCGCGGCCAATAATCGTCGGTGGGATAAATGACGCCGCCGGCTCCATGGATCGGCTCTCCGATGAACGCGGCGACCGAATCGGGCCCTTCGCGCACAATGGTTTCTTCGAGCTCGCGAGCAGCGGCCGCGCCGACCGTCTCGCCCGGCCGGGCGCCCTGGAACCGATACGGATAGCAGCTCTGGATGTGAATGAAGCCCGGGACGCGCGGCTCGAACATTTTCCAGTAGCTTCCGATGCGGGTCGCGCTCATCGCCTGGAGGGTCACACCGTGGTAACCTTCGTGGCGCGCGATCACCTTGATTTTGTCGGGTTTTCCGGACGCTTTCCAGAAAAACCGCGCGGTCTTGAAGGCGGATTCGTTGGCTTCCGCACCGCCGCAGGTGAAATATGCAGCCTCCATCCCCGCCAGCGCGGTGACGCTCGCGGCGAGCTCAATCGCCGGCACGTTCGACGCTCCTGTGTAAGCCGAGAAAAACGCCAGTTCCTTCATCTGCGCCGCCGCGGCCTCGGCCAGCTCCGCGCGGCCGTGGCCTACGTTCACGTTCCACAATCCCGACAAGCCGTCGATATATTCGCGGCCGGCGATGTCGTAGACTTTGGCGCCGCATCCGCGCACATAAATGGGCGCGTCCGCGTGATCGAGCGGATGATGCAGGGGATGAATCAGGTGATCGTGGTCGGTCTTAACAAGCTCGGCTATCGCCGCCATTGCGTGCCTCCAGGGAAAATCGGTGTAGAACCACAGCGTATCGCACTATTTCCGCGCCGCTGTCGCTGCCGGAGCGGGCGCCGGCGCCTGTGGCGCGGCCTCCGCGCGGACCAGGCCGAGCAGTTTTCTCAACTCTGTGTCCACCTTCTTGCGAATGTCCGGATTCTCCTTCAGGAACTGCTTCGCGTTCTCGCGGCCCTGGCCGATGCGCTCGCCTTTGAAGCTGTACCAGGCGCCGCTTTTCTCGATGAGATTTTGCGCGACCGCCAGATCGATCAAATCGCCTTCCTTCGAAATCCCCTCGCCGTAAATGATGTCGAACTCGGCTTCCCGGAACGGCGGAGCCATCTTGTTCTTCACGATTTTGATCTTGGTGCGGTTGCCGGTGACCGTTTCGCCGTCCTTGATCGCGGCGATGCGGCGGATATCCGCGCGGACGCTCGCGTAGAACTTCAAGGCGCGGCCGCCCGTGGTCGTCTCCGGATTTCCGAACATCACGCCGATCTTTTCGCGGATCTGGTTGATGAAAATGAGGCACGTATTCGACTTCGACACGATACCCGTGAGCTTGCGCATGGCCTGCGACATGAGCCGCGCGTGAACGCCCATGAAGCTGTCGCCCATTTCGCCGTCGAGCTCGGCCTTGGGAACCAGCGCCGCGACCGAATCGACCACCAGCACGTCAATCGACCCTGACGTGATCAGCGCGTTGGTGATCTCGAGCGCCTGCTCGCCGTAATCGGGCTGCGAGACCAGCAGATTGTCGACATCCACGCCGAGTTTCTTGGCGTACGCCGGATCGAGCGCGTGCTCCACGTCGATGTATGCCGCCATGCCGCCCGCGCGCTGCGCTTCGGCGACCACCTGAAGCGCGACGGTTGTTTTGCCTGACGATTCCGGGCCGAAAATCTCGGAAATGCGCCCGCGGGGAAATCCGCCGGCGCCGAGCGCGTGATCCACCGAAATCGAGCCGGTGGAGATGCACGGGACAGCCTGGACCGCCTGGGCTCCGAGGCGGATAATCGAGCCTTTGCCGAACTGTTTTTCGATCTGTCCGAGGGTTGCGCCGAGGGCCCGGGCGCGTTCTTTTTCATCCATAGGAACCTTCAATTATAGGGGTTTTCGCTTGGGCCGGCGCGGCTAAATCAAATCCCCGCGTCCCGATTTTTCCAGCCGCTTGACGATCTCGCCCACCTGCTGCGCCCGGCTGCGGTCGGCGATCAGCAGCGCGTCCGGCGTGTCCACCACGATCAGGTCCTTCACTCCCAGCAGCGCGATCAGCTTTTTTTCCGCTTCCACGTAATTTCCCGAGCTCGACTCGATGATCGCTTCGGCGCGGATGGCGTTGCCGTGAGCATCGCGGTGATGCAGTTCGTGCACGGCGTTCCAGCTTCCCACATCGTTCCACCCGATATCGCCCGCCGGAATTCCCGCTACATTCGACGCGCGCTCGAGCACCGCGTAATCGACCGAAATGTTTTCGCACTTGGGAAACGCCGCTTCAAGCGACGCCGTGAACTTTCGGCTTCCGAACTCGGGCAGGCTGGCGAGCAGCGTTGCGGTTTTCGGCAGAAACCGCCGCAGGGAGTCGAGAAAAACGCTGGCGCGCCAGAAGAACATTCCGGCGTTCCAATAAAAATTGCCGCGCTCGACGAAGCGGCGCGCCGTCGCGGCATCGGGCTTTTCCCGGAAGCTGCGAACCTCTACCGGCTGCGCGCACGGCTTCACCCCCTTGGCGAACTCGATATAGCCGTAGCCGGTCTCCGGCCACCGCGGCTGAATTCCCAGCACGACGATTTTTCCCGCCGACGCCGCCTGGAACGCGGGACGCACCAGTCGCAGATACTCGCGCGGCTTCCCGATGACCTGATCCGACGGAAACACGCCCATCACCGCCTCGGGATCGATCGATTGCAGGATGTGCGCGGCGAGGCCGATCGCCGGCGCGGTGTTGCGTTGCGCGGGCTCAGCCAGGATCTGGCGGCGCGGAACCTCGGGCAACTGGCGCACGATTTCGTCGCGCAGATGATGGTTGGTCAGCACCCAGATTCGCTCGGGCGGCAGGACGGGGCGCAGGCGATCGACCGTTTCCTGAATCAACGTACGGTCGCCGAAAAATTTGAGCACCTGCTTGGCGCGCGCGCGGCGGCTGCGCGGCCAGAAGCGCGTTCCGCGTCCTCCGGCGAGGATCAGGCCATAGTGATGCTTCACTGAATCCTGATGCCGCGGATGAGTTTCAATTCGCGGTCCCAGCGCGTGCGGGTGAAGAAGTGCTCCGCCAGGTCGATGAAATGGTTGGCGTTGTAATCGACCCAGTCCTCGGTGGGTGCGTCGTAGGACCAGAAGATCACCAGCGGCTTGCCGATGATGTTTTCCCGCGGCACGAATCCCCAGTAGCGGCTGTCGAGCGAATTGTCGCGATTGTCCCCCATCGCGAAAAAATAGCCGGGCGGAACGACGAGTTCGCCGTTAACGATTTGATTGGCGAACATCTGCGTCGCGCGCGGATAAACCGGACCATCGACCGGAGCGTCGGGAAAATCGTCGCGATAAGGGTCGATGTGCGGATCGATGTGGACGGCGTAAGGCTCATTCAGCGCGTGGCCGTTCAGGTACACGACCTTGTTCACCAGCCGGAGATGATCGCCGGGGACGCCCATGACGCGCTTGACGTAATTCTGCTGGATGTCCATGGGATAGCGGAACACGATGACGTCGCCGCGCCGCGGCTCGGTGTAGGGCAGAAAATACTTGCTGATCGCGCCCGGCGGCGAATAGGAAAGTTTATCCACCAGAAGATGATCGCCCACCAGCACAGTCGGATCCATCGACGGAGTCGGGACGATGAACGCCTGCACCAGCGTCGTGGTGCCGAACAGCAGAATCAGGATGTTGATAGTCCACTCGTTCACGAAGTCTCGCGTGGAGTCGATGAATTTTTTCATGTTTACTTGACAGGATAGCCGTGAATCAGCATGAAGGTGCGGCGCCAGCGGGTTTTCGTGAAGAAATGCTCAAACAGGTCCAGCACGTGGCCCATGGTGACGTCGGGCTGATTCAGATCGGCGCTGGGCGCGTCGTAGGACCAGTAGATCACCAGCGGCTTGCCGATGATATTGTCGCGCGGAACGAATCCCCAGTAACGGCTGTCGAGCGAGGAATCGCGATTATCGCCCATTGCGAAATAATATCCCGGCGGCACCACCACTTCGCCGTTGACCACGTGGTGCTCCAGCATGTCGATGGCGCCTGGATAGATGGTGGAATTCGGAGCGCTGGGAAAATTATCGCGATACGGGTCGATGTAGTCGGTCTTGTTGACCTTGTAGGGCTCGTCAAGCTTGACGCCGTTCAGATAAACCTGTTTGTTGATAATGCGGATACGGTCGCCGGGAACGCCCATGCAGCGCTTCACAAACGTCTGGGAAATATCGACGGGATAACGGAAGACGATGATGTCGCCGCGCTTGACCTGCTCATACGGCAGCAGATATTTGCTGGCCGGGCCGGACGGCGCGTAGGCCAGCTTGTCCACCAACAAGTGATCGCCTACCAGAAGCGTATCTTCCATCGAGCCGGTCGGGATGACGAACGCCTGCACCAGCGTGGTGGTGAGGAACAGAAGCAGCAGGATGGTGATGGTCCACTCGGCGATGGTGCCGCGTTGAGGTTCGGTCTGGACCGGGGGAACAACCGGCGCTTCAGGCGTGGACGCTTCAGGGACGGGTACGGGAGAAGTCGTGAGGTCCGTCGTATCTTCGGGAATCACTGCTTTCATTCTAGCCGATCGCGATTAACCTTTAATGCCATCGAGAGCCGCTTCTACGCTTTTCTTTTGCTCCGCCGTGAGGCCGGTGAGCGGAAGGCGCGGCGGACCGCCATAATATCCGTTCAGGTCCATGGCGTGCTTCAGGACCGCGACGCCCCGCTCGCCGATCATTTTCACGATCGGCGCGATGCGCGTCTGCCAATCGCGGGCGGCGTCGCTTTCGCGTGTGCGGTGCGCCTCCCAGATGCTGATGGTAGCGTGCGGAGCCGCGTTGGCGAAGCTCAGGACGGCTCCGGTCGCTCCCGCGGCGAAGGATTCGCTTAGGGTCAGCTCGGAGGAAGCCAGCACCTGAAAATTCTCCACCGGCCGGGGCGAGGGGCGGCACATCGCGGCGATGTGAGGGTGCTGCGCCAATGCCGCGACCGATTCGTCCGGCAGCTCGCCGTCAATGATGATGGGCACCTCTGATTTGTCCGCCACGGCGCGGAAATAAACCAGCTGCGCGACCGGCGATTCGCGCGGAACGCGCACCATCGCGGCTTTGTAGCCGAGGCTGTCAGCCAGATGGATCGTATCGATGGTCTCCCGCACGCCGGGCGCGCCCGCCGTCATGATCAGCAGCTTTTCGGGAGCGGAATATTCCGCCACCCACTCCCACATGCGATTTTTTTCGTGGACCGAAAGATAGTCGTTCTCCGGCCCGCTGACGACGTATCCCGCGAGCGTGGTCCGGTTCCACTTTTCGACGTTGTGCTGGACTTTCACGGCGTAGAGATCGCCATTATGGTCGAACGGGATTGCGACCGGGAGGAAGATGCCCTGCAGCTTCATGTGATGGGACCGGCGGCGGCGCGCCGGCCCCGATTTCAGACTACACCGTGTAGATGATAACCAGCGTGTACAGCGCCAGCGATTCGATCAGCACCAATCCCAGAATCAGCGCAAAGCGGATTCCCGCCATGGCTCCAGGATTCCGCGCCATCGCTTCGGAGGCTCCGGCGACGGCTCTGCCCTGCCCCAGCCCGCACAACCCGGAAGCGATCGCCATGCCGATTCCGGCGAGCGCCGGCTTCCAGTTGGTCGTGGCTCCCGCGGCCGGCGCGGTGCCCTGCGCAAACATCGGGGTCGCGATCAGCAGCAGCGCCACCATCGCGAAGAAAATCATTTTCGAACGCATTGTTCTACCTTCCTTTTGTATTAAATTCCGCCGAGGAGGTGGTTCCACTCCGGACCGGGGGGTCCGGCGGCTCACACTCGGCGGGGATCATGCCGTTTCTTCGGCGTGCTCGGTGGCGATGCTCACGTAGATCATCGACAGGAGCATAAAAATATAAGCTTGCAGCAGAGAAACAAAGACGTGCAGCGCCATGAAAACCGCCGGAATCGCCAGCTTGGTCAGCCCCAGGAACGACTCCGTGACCTGGTCGCCGGCGAACATATTCGCGTAGAGACGGACGGTGAGTGAAAGCACGCGCGCAAGGTGACCCATAATTTCGATCGGCACCATCAGCAGGAACAGCGCGGGAATCGGGCCGGCGAAATGTAGAAGATATCTCCCGATACCGTGCTGTTTAATGCCCTTTGCGTGGTAATAAAAAAAAGTGCACAACGCCAGCCCTAACGGGACCGCCGCGTTCATGGTGGGCGATTCGAAGGTCGGCACGATGCCGAGCAGGTTCATGAACAGAATGAAAATAAACAGCGTTCCGAAGTAGGGAACGTAAGCCTCGGCGCCGTGCTCGATTCCGGCCTCATGCTCTTGCTCGAGCA
>Ga0335077_10009913_pt1 | contig 11842 bp, 6 predicted proteins | sample Lox_Sample_31_FD_207151 | JGI IMG/M metagenome (GOLD analysis project Ga0335077, IMG submission 207151) | Soil microbial communities from Loxahatchee National Wildlife Refuge, Florida, United States - Lox_Sample_3.1 | ecosystem: Environmental > Terrestrial > Soil > Wetlands | place: USA: Florida...
GATCTGCGGATTAAGACCCCACCACTCCTGAATGCACACAAATCCCGGCGCGCTCGCTCCGGCCTTCGGCGTCGCCAGGTAACCCGGGCACGTCTTCCCGTCCGGCCGCTTGAATTCCATCATTTCTCCCATGTGAGCCTCCAATTAGTGCCTTCGCGCCCTATGTTATGACAAATCGAGACCAACCGGGTTCCGATGGGGGACTGGAAGAGCCTTGGGCGTTTCGCCTCGGTTGCAACTCAGGTGGTGGTAAAAGGAGGTAAAAGGAGCTTGTTCGTTACTCAAACGCTGTTTTTCGTTCTAGTACCTGTCTGTCATATTGACAAACTGGGTTATTTGTGCTACCCTCCAACGTGAATCGGATCTTCCATCCCCACCCCTCCAGTAACTGCTTCGCTTTCCGCAACTTATCTCTTTCGGACTCACTTCCTCCATCCGGACTCCAGCTCTTGGTCTCCAACCAGTGGTTTAATGTCATACCTCTAGACAGGTCTAGTTCCTCGACTTATCTCCTTTGTTTGCCACTCTTACGAAAAATGCCGGGGTGTACTAGGTTTCTTCCCGTTTTGGAACTGCTCCTGAGAATGCATATCCTGAGCTGGCGGCGAACTGAGGGATCGCTCTTGGCGGCCTCCCACTCCGTCGTCACTCACCACTACTTTTTGCCCCCACAGGCGGTGCTCTGCCATAATTCAGGGAAACGTTTCCAACGAAGAACCTTGAGGATCGCGTGACGAACGGCAGCAACAACTCGAACAAATTCACCGGCAACGAGATCCGCGAGAGGTTCCTGCGCTTCTTCGAGAGCAAGGGGCACCGGCGGGTGCGCAGCTCGTCGCTGGTGCCGCATGGCGATCCCACGCTGCTCTTCACCAACGCCGGGATGAACCAGTTCAAGGACGTGTTCCTCGGCCTCGAGAAGCGCGACTATAACCGCGCGACCACCGCGCAAAAATGCGTGCGTGCAGGCGGCAAGCACAATGACCTCGAAAACGTCGGCTTCACCAAGCGCCACCACACCTTCTTCGAGATGATGGGCAATTTTTCCTTCGGCGACTATTTCAAGAAGGAAGCCATCGCGTACGCCTGGGAGCTGGTCACCTCGCCCGAGTGGTATGGCATCGCTAAGGACAAGCTGTACGCGACAGTATTCGGCGGCGCGGAAATTGGTGGCACCGGCACCAGTGGCACCGGCATTCCTGCCGATGCGGGTTCTTCCGATGTAGGGGCGCAGCATGCTGCGCCCCATTCACGTGGCACGACACTCGGCGTGGATGAAGAAGCAAAACAGTTTTGGCTGGAACAAAATGTTCCCGCAGAGCGCGTCTTCGAAATTCCCGGGCTCAAAGATAACTTTTGGGCCATGGGCGATACCGGACCCTGCGGCCCATGCAGCGAACTTCACTATGACATGGGGCCCGCCGCATCCGAGTTGAGCCACGCCGATTGCAAATTCCCTTGCGACTGCGGCCGCTACGTCGAAATCTGGAATCTCGTTTTCATGCAGTTCAACCGCGACGAAACCGGCAAGCTCACCCCTCTGCCCAAGCCCTGCGTCGACACCGGCATGGGCCTGGAACGCGTCGCCGCCGTCCTCCAAGGCGTCATCTCCAATTACGACACCGATTTCTTTGTTCCGCTCATGAAGCGCGCCGCAGAACTCTGCGGCGTCGATTTCGCTCGCGAAGAAAAACTCGAAGAAGGCAAAGGCGGCGCCGCTTCCCTCCGCGTCATCGCCGATCACGCCCGCGCTACGACATTTCTCATCACCGACGGAGTTGTCCCTTCAAATGAAGGGCGTGGATATGTCTTGCGCAAAATTATGCGCCGCGCCATCCATCACGGGCGTTTACTCGGTCAGTCTCGGCCATTTCTTTATCAGTTAGTTTTCACTGTCAGAGACGAAATGAAAGCTGCCTATCCTGAATTAGTAGAGAGCGCCGAGCGCGTCGCGCAAATTGTGAAAGGCGAGGAGGCAAGATTTTCGCACACCCTTAACACCGGCCTGGCTCATTTGGAAGATGACATCGACATTACTGTGCAACTCGCGGAGCGCCCTGGGACCGGCGAGATATTGACCAGGGACGAGAAGGCCAGGGAGAGTGATCGGACTAGCTTGCCAGCTCGAATTTCGGAGCTCAAACAGCGAGGTATACGCCTAGTATTTTCGGGCGAAAGAGCCTTCAAGCTCTATGACACGTACGGACTTCCGTTGGATTTTATTCAAGACGCTGTTCGCGATTCCGGATTGGAATTTGACGCGGTCGAATTTGATCACGCAATGCAGGAGCAGAAGACGCGTGCACGCGCGTCGTGGAAAGGCGGGGCGAAAGAGGCGGCGAATCCGGCGTATGCCAAGCTGGCGGAAACGTTCAAGACCGAGCCGGACTTTTATTTTGAGTCGAGCACGAAGGACTGCCGCATCGAGGCTATTCTCACGAAAAGTGGCGCGGTGAGCGAATTGAAGGCGGGCGAAAGCGGTGAAGTCGTGCTCGACCGCACGGTGATTTACGCCGAATCGGGCGGGCAGGTGGCTGACACCGGAAAATTCTACGGCAGCTCCGAGTCGCTGGAACTTGCGGATGTAACTGGCGCGTTTTATCCCGTTGCGGGACTCATCGCGCACAAAGTCGTGGCCAAGGAAACGCTGCGCGTGGGCGACCGCGTCGCCGTCGTCGCCGACGCCGAGCGCCGCGCGCGCATCATGCGCAATCACACTGGCACGCACCTGGTCCATGCGGCTTTGCGAAACATTTTGGGCACGCACGTCAAGCAGTCCGGCTCGCTCAACGCCCCCGATCGCCTGCGCTTCGACTTTTCACACTTCGCGCAGGTCGATCCCGAAGAACTGCGCGACATCGAGCAGCAGGTCAACGAAGAAATCCGCCTCAACACACAAATCGAAACAAACGTCACCTCGCTCGAAGACGCTCTGGCTTCCGGCGCGCTGGCCTTCTTCGGCGACAAATATCCCGAATCCAACGTTCGCGTCGTCACCATTCCCGATCCCCGCGCCGCCCGCGGCTTCTATTCAAAAGAACTCTGTGGCGGCACACACGTTCAGCGCATCGGCGACATTGGCCTACTGAAAATCGTCAGCGAAGAGTCCGTCGCCGCCGGCGTCCGCCGCATCGAGGCTGTCACCGGCATTGGCGCCCTGGACCACTACCAACGGGCCGCGCAGTTGGCAGTCGACGTGGCAGGCAACTTGAACGTCGCCCAGGATGAGGTGCTCGCCAAACTGGAGAAGCTGACCGAAACGGTGAGACAGCTCGAAAAGGAGCTGGAAGCTCAGAAGCGCAAGGGCGCTTTGAGCCAGATTGACGAGCTAGCCTCTCACGTCCGAACAGTCAAAGGGGTAAAGGTCATCGCCGCGGAAGTGCAAAATGTTGACCGCGAAGGACTTAGGCAGCTTGTGGACAGCCTTCGCCAGAAGCTCGTTTCGGGGGTGGTAGCGCTCGGCACGCCCGAAAACGGCAAAGTCGCCCTCATCGCTGGAGTCACCAAAGACCTCACCGCTAAAGTCCATGCTGGCAAGCTGATACAGGCGCTGTCCTCCAACTTGGGTGGAAAAGGCGGAGGCAGGCCCGACTTGGCTGAGGGTGGCGGAACGAACACAGCTGGCCTAAAAACGGCCTTGGAGGCAGTGCCCTCCCTTATCGAGCCGTTGCTATAATTCCGGGCGAGGTTAGGAGCCCAAACAGGGCAGGGGCCTTCGTTCTTCTGTAGGGGTTAATCAAGGTGCCATGGCCCTATCGGGTCGGGTCACTAGTACTAAAGGGACATTGACGCAGCACGCTCCTTGGGCAATACTGTCCGCCACGTGGTTGAATCTAAACCAGTTGTTTAGGTTCCCGGGGTACGATGCAGCGAAGCGCGGCGAAAATAACGGGGATGATTCTGGGCGCGCTGGCCCTTTGCGCGGGTCTCTTCACGCAGAACGCGACCGCCCAAATCTCCAAAGTGGTTGATGACAGCGGCCGCCGATTTTTCATCAACGCCGAGCCACCCCTTACCGCCAAGCTGACTGCCTCGAAGCCGCGCACGAACATTTACATGCCGGGGCAAACCTCCCTTACGGGCCGCCAGACCGGCTGGATGAGCACCGACCGCGACGGCGTAGAAAAGCTTGTGAAAGAAGCAGCCGAGCGTCACAAAGTGGATCCCGCGCTGGTCCGCGCGGTGATTGAAACGGAATCGGGCTGGAACCCCAGGGCTTACTCCCACAAAGGCGCCGGTGGACTGATGCAATTGATTCCCACGACGGCGCAACGCTTCGGCGCGAATGACGTGTTCAACCCGCAACAGAACGTCGACGCCGGGGTTAAATATTTGAGGACCCTGCTGGAACGCTACAATGGCAACCTCGATCTGGCGCTGGCGGCGTACAACGCGGGAGAAGGCGCGGTCGACCGCGCTCACGGCGTTCCCTCCTACCGAGAAACCCGGAATTACATCCAAAAAGTGCAGGCAGCGTATTTCAGCCCAGGGTCGGGGCGCATGCCTGACTTGTACGTCAACGCCCACGCCATCCACCGCGACGTCACACCGGAAGGCCGCATCATATTTACGAACGACTGAAGACAGTTCCGAGTTTTTAGTCGTAACTTGTAAGTTTCCCGAGGGCCAGAAAATGCGCCCGCGTGGAGCATCATCGCTTTGCTCTCGTGTTTAGCATTTGGGCTTAAGTCTTGCAAAATGAGTGCATGACGGGTGGGGTTTGCATTAGTATTTCGAGGGAAAGTGTAGCGGTAGCGCGGATGCTGGGAACACGGAAGCGCGACAGTCACGGGAAGTAGCGGGATGGATCTGGGGAAAAAAAATTTGCTCAAGGGCTTCGCCGCGGTTTCGCTGGGTTTTGTGGTGTCCGCTGCCGCTGTTGCGCCTGCGCTTGCAAAAGGCGCTGCGGCCGAGCCAACGGCTTCGGTGAAGCGCCAATCCGCGTCGGCGCAATTTGCGAAAGCCGAAGAGCAGCGCGCTGCGTTGAACAGCAAGCCGAGCGAGAAGCGCACCCTTGCGGATTACAAACAAGTAGTGATGAGCTATCGGCGCGTGGCCATGATTACGCCGCGCGCGGCGGAAGTGCCCGATTCCCTGCTGGCAGTCGCGGAACTGTACACCGAGATGGGCGACCGTTTTGGCCGCAGCTATTACCAGTCGGCAGTGGATTCCTATCAGTTTCTGCTGCGGGAATATCCTGCGAGCAAATTCTGCCAGGATGCCATGCTGCGGGCCGCGAAATTGCAGCGTGATCAGCTCGCGGACACCACGCAGGCACGCAAAACGTACGAAGATTTTCTGAAACGCTATCCGCGTTCGTCGAGAAAGCGCGAAGCACAAGAAGCGCTGGCGGAATTTGCGCTGCTGCAATCGAGCGAAGATCCCGTTGCAAAGAACAATCCAAGCGAAAATGCCACGACGGCACGGCAAGTAGCGGTGGAAGAGCCGCGTCCGAGCGCGCCTGTGCATTCGGGCGGAAAGTCGGTTGCAAATGCAAATGCCGGGGATATTCCGCGGGTGCGGCGGATTCGCGCGGCGGCCAGTGGCGATGCGACGCGCGTGACCATCGACCTCGAAGACAGCGTGCAATATGCCTCGGGAAGAATCACGAATCCCGACCGCATTTTCTTCGATTTGCACGCGGCAAAGCTCGCGCCGGAAGTTGCAAACGGGAATATCCACGTCGAAGGGAACCTGCTGACGGCGGTGCGTGTGGCGCAGAATCACGCGGGCGTGGTGCGCGTGGTTTTGGATGTGAACGGAGTGAAGGATTACACCGCTTCGCTGACGAAGAACCCAACGCAACTGCTGATCGATTTGTATGGAAATTCGTCAGCACAACCGATTCAAACGACGCAGGCCAAGCAAAAACAGAAAACCGTTGATGGAAATTCCGGCGACGTTGCAACTGCGGCGAAGAACGCATCGGAAGATCCGAATCAGAACGCGGAGCAAGCCACACCGAAATCGAAAAGCGCCATTAGCGGAGCAATTTCGGCGTCCAACGGTAACGGTTCCACCGGCATACGCAATTCCCTGCCCAGCGCGAAGAATTCCAACTCGAAGAGCTTGAAGGCGGCGAACGGCAGCACGAAGCCGGATTTGATTCAGCCGGCAAGCGCGCCGCAACCGACGCGCGACGGCCAATCCACGCTCACGCGCACGCTGGGGCTGAAAATCGGCAGGATTGTGATTGACGCGGGCCACGGCGGACACGATACGGGGACGATCGGCCCGACAGGATTGATGGAAAAGGACCTTTGCCTGGACGTGGCGCTACGGCTCGGGAAGATCATCGAGCAGCGGTTACCGGGGGCGGACGTTATCTATACCCGTTCGGATGACACTTTTATTCCGTTGGAAGAACGCACCAATATCGCGAACCAGGCAAAAGCCGACCTGTTCATTTCAATTCATGCGAATTCCAGCCGAGATCCGGACGCGCGCGGAATCGAAACGTATTACTTGAATTTGAAAGGCTCAGCCGAGGCGATGGAAGTGGCGGCACGGGAAAACTCTACGGCGCAAGAAGGCGTGCACGATTTGCAGGACCTGGTCAAGAAAATCGCGCAAACCGAGAAGATCGATGAATCGAAGGAATTCGCCACAGACATTCAGGATTCGCTGGCGAAGCGAGTTCAGAAATCCGGCAAAAGCGTGAGGAACCGCGGCGTGCGGAAAGCGCCGTTTGTGGTGCTGATTGGGGCAGACATGCCTTCGATCCTGACCGAGATTTCGTTTTTGAGCAATCCCGCGGACGAAAAACTGCTGAAGCAGCCGGAACAACGGCAAAAAGTAGCGGAAGGGCTCTACCAAGGGATTGCGAGTTACCTGCAGAACATGAACAGCGTCACGCAAAACCTGCCAGTGAAAAGCAAGACGGGCCACGCCACTCCCACAACCACGGCCTCGGTTGAACAATCCAGAAACCAGCGGTAGTCTGGTGGTGTCTGATAAGAAGTGACTCGTGATCGGTGACTCGTGACTCGTGAACTTAAGAGATTTGTTTGTGCTTTGGGCCTGCTGATGGCGGCGGCTGCCGCTAGTTATGCGCAAACGTCCGTTTTGCCGGACCGATTTGGGGGATGGCAGGCCTCTGGGCCCGCGGCGGCGGTGAAGCCAAGCGAGCTTGGCCCCCAGTGGGAGCGCTGGGCCGAGGGCGAGCAGATCCTCAAAGAGAGTGGAGTCGTTCGAATTGAGGATCGTCCCTACCAGAAAGGTGGGGACCAGTTGGGGCTGCGGCTCTACCAGTTCAAGGATCCCAGCCGTGCCTACGAATTTTACACGTTTGCGGTGCTTCCAGGGATGCGCTCTCTGGGCTTAGGGCAATACTCGGCGATCCAGCAAAACGATGCGCGGCTGCTAATTGGAAATTTCGTGGTGCAGGCAGGGCTGTCAGAGCATCTGGCGCCCGATGCGCTTCAGGATGTCGTTGATGCGCTGAAAGCGCGAGCGGACCAAACTCCGCTGCCTTCGATTGCCAGCTATTTGCCGGCAACGACGGAGCGAGTGTTTGGCTCGGAAAAATATGCGTTCGGCCCACGCGGGTTCCAAAGCGCGGCGCGGTTGCTGGAACGTCCGGACAGCGCGGATTTGGCGAAGGAAGTGGGGTTCGAAAATGATGCCGAAGCGATCTTCGCGCGTTACCGCAACCCGAAAGAGGATGCGGTGCTCTTGCTGATCGAATATCCCACGCCGCAACTGGCCGAGCAGCACTTGCGGCACCTAGTACAAGCTTTCACGCCCGCAATGAAAAGCGCGAGAACAACGATCGGGAGAAAAGGCTCGCTGCTTTCTCTCGTACTGCGGCCGTCGTCGAGTGCGTACGGAGAAGCGCTGCGCAACGGCGTGATTTACGAGACGCAGGTGACCTGGAATGAACCGCGGCAAACAATGACGGATCCGCCGTGGGCTACAATTTTAGGGAAAATCTTCATTTTTACGTTATTGTTCATGATTGTGGCGGTGGCGTTTGGCGTGGCATTCGGAGGAGTGCGCGTCATCATCAAGATCTTCTTCCCAGGAAGAGTCTTCGATCGACCGGACCAGATGGACGTCCTGCAACTCGGAATTTCCAAGCGGATTGATTCGAAGGACTTCTACTAAACGCTGGTTCTGAGCCTCCCAGAGTCCGGCCAGACCGGCGGGAATAACGCGTCTGCCCTTCTGCGCGAGGCGCTACAACAGCCAGTGGCGTAAAACGAAAAGACAATAGAAGGCGTAGGCACTGACGAGACCTTCGATCCCTGCCGCCACAAGCAAAAGCAAGCGGGCACGCCGAACCGGCGCAATGACGGCACAGACCAAGAAGCCCAGACCCAGGAGAAACGCTCCCAGGACTCTCAGAAGCAGGAAAAAGCCGAGGTAGGCGAACGCCGGGTTAGACGCCAGGCTGCGGATGGTAGCTGCGGCGACGGGGCCGGTTGCGGCGAGCACCAGTGCCGCGATGGAAAGGACGACCCAGAATTTCTCGACGGGCCGCAGAAAGTAGAGCGCTAGCGCCGTGGGGAGGAGGGACAAGAATGCAAACAATCCAGCAATGAAGAGGAGGTCGCCAAAGGCCTGCATTCCTGAAGAAGCTTGTGGCGCGACATAGTGCGCCAGTAGCTGACGGGCATAAAAAGCGGCGCAAGCCACAAGCAGCGCCGCAGCGTAGCCGCCGAGCACGATACCTACCTTGGAGATTCTGCTCATTCGAACGGCGATACTGTACGCGTGCCGCAGAAGCGGTGTCAAACGGTAACGCGATGGAATTCGATGGAGTCTTACTGAGGGCTTGACGAGCCCATGCTAACAAAGAATCTTCTTGTGCATCCAAACGAGAAAGCGGCCGGGCGGAATTAGGCGGCAGCGCCAGAGTGTCGTAAAATTTCAAGCAAGGCGGAGTGGAATGGCTCTCACGTCTCAAATTCGAATGGGAACTGTGGCGCTGCGCTTGAGGACACAAACGGCTCCCCTGCTTTTCGTTCTCGCGGCAACTGCGGCGGTCTACGGATGCCAGAAGAGTTCGGCGGGAGGCGCGGGGGCGGATGCGCCTGCGATTGCCGTTCAGGTGCGGGTCGCACCGTCGGTAAAGATCCCAGACACGACAGAATACCTGTCCATTCTGAAGTCCCGCCATTCGGCGGCGATCAACCCGCAGGTGGAAGGGCAGATCACCAAGATCCTGGCGAAATCCGGGGATCACGTGACCGTGGGAACCTCGCTGCTGCAAATCGATCCGCTAAAACAGGAAGCCTCGGTGAGCAGCCAGGAAGCGTCACGGGCGGCGCAAGAAGCCAACCTGCGCTACGCAAAGATTTCGCTGGAACGCGCGCAAAAGCTGTTTGCCGCCGGGGTTATCAGCAAGCAGGACCTCGACAATGCGCAGACGGCTTATGACGCAGCGGAGGCGCAGCTCAGAGCGCTCGAAGAGCAGGTGCGGCAGCAGAAAGTGGAATTGCACTATTACAGCGTGAGCTCGCCGATGGATGGAATTGTCGGAGACATTCCCGTGCACGTGGGGGATCGCGTGACGGTCGCGACGCTCCTGACCACCATTGATGAGCCGGGAGCGCTCGAAGCGTACATCTACGTTCCTGCGGAGCGCGCGCGGAATTTGAAGCTGGGATTGCCGGTGCGGCTGCTCGACAGCGCGGGCAGCACCGTGAGCGAGACGCACATCACGTTTGTCTCGCCTCAGGTGGACACAGAGACGCAAACAGTGCTGGCGAAAGCAACCGTAGAAAATCCAACATCGAAAGTGCGAATCGCGCAGCAGGTGCGCGCGCAGGTTACCTGGGGGATTCATGAAGGGCCGGTGATTCCGGTGCTTGCGGTGCAGCGCATCAATGGGCAGTTTTTTGCGTTTGTGGCGACGAACGAGGGCAAAGGAACCGTTGTGCGACAGCGACTGGTGAAGCTAGGCGACACAGTTGGGAATGATTTTGTAGTGCTGGGCGGCTTGAAGGCAGGCGAGCACCTCATCGTCTCCGGCACGCAATTTCTGCAGGACGGCATGCCCGTCACCGAACAGATTCAGAACGACAGCAAGAACACTCCAGCCAAGTAGATCCATCGGACGAAATGAACGGCGACACTCCAACCCAAGCCAAGTCAGGCTTCGTTGATTTTTTCATCGAGCGGCCGGTGTTCGCAACGGTGTGCGCGCTATTCATTATTCTGGCGGGCGCGATTTCGATTCCCACGCTGCCAATAGCGGAGTTTCCTGACCTGGCGCCGCCGCAAGTGGTTGTGCGCAGCGTGTACATCGGCGCGAACGCGCAAACAGTGGAATCGGCGGTAACGATTCCGCTCGAGCAAGCCATCAACGGTGTCGAAGGCATGAAATACATGACTTCGACGAGCGGGAATGACGGCACGAGCCAGATCACGGTCGTTTTTGACGTTACGCGAAACGTGGACCTGGCTTCGGTGGATGTGCAGAACCGCGTGAACCAGGCGCTGGGGCGGTTGCCCAACGAAGTGAAGAACACCGGCATCATCATCTCCAAACAAATTGGCGGATTCGTGTTCGGAGCCGGCGTCTATTCCGAAAACGGACAGTACGACAGCCTGTTCCTGAGCAACTATCTCGACGTCTACGTGAAGGATTCGCTGAAGCGCGTGAAAGGCGTGGGCGACGCGCAGGTATTTGGCGAACGCAAATATGCGATGCGGCTGTGGCTCGATCCCGCGAAAATGGCCGAGCGTGGATTGACGGCAACCACGGTTTTGAACGCGCTGCAAGAGCAAAACGTGCAAGTGGCCGCGGGGCAGATCGGCCAGCCGCCCACGCAGCAAGAGCATGCGTTTCAGGTGAGCGTGCGCGCCATCGGGCGGCTGAGCGAGGCGTCGGAATTCGACAACATTATTTTGAAAACGGGGAGCGACGGCACGCTGGTGCGGGTCAAGGACGTGGGCCACGCGGAGTTGGGCGCCGAAGACTACGGAACCCTGTTGCGGTTCAACGGGCACGACGCGGTCGGCCTGGGAGTCACGCAATTGCCGGGCGCGAACGCGCTGGATGTGGACAAAGCCGCAAAAGCAGAACTGTTGCGGCTGTCGAAAAATTTTCCGCCGGGCGTCAAAGCAGCGGTGGCCTGGGACTCGACGACGGTCATCGGCGAATCGATAAACGACGTGCTGATTACGCTGCTGCAGGCCATCGTGCTGGTCATCCTGGTGATTTACATTTTCCTGCAAGAGTGGCGCAGCACGCTTATCCCTGCGGTGACGATTCCGGTCTCGCTCGTCGGCACGTTCGTCTTTGTCAAGCTGCTGGGTTTTTCGATCAACACGCTGACGCTATTCGGCATTACGCTGGCCACGGGCCTAGTGGTAGACGACGCCATCGTGGTGATTGAAAACGTGGAACGGCACATTGTCGAAGGCATCACCGAGCCGCACAACGCCGCGTCGGTGGCGATGAAAGAAGTGGCGGGAGCGGTGGTGGCGACCTCACTGGTGCTGGTATCGGTGTTTGTACCGGTAGCGCTGTTTCCGGGAACCACGGGGATTTTGTTCCGGCAATTTGCGCTGACCATTGCGTTTTCCGTGTCGATTTCCGCGTTTAATGCGTTGACGCTGACGCCAGCGCTTTCGGCGATCTTCCTTGGCCATCATCGCGAGCGCGCGCAGTGGCGGTTTTTCAAATGGTTCAACAAAGTGGTCACGGAAGGGACAGGCTTTTATCGAAACAGCGTGCGACGCGTGCTGGATTTCCGGTTTGCGGCGTTGGTGGTGTTTCTGGCGCTGCTGGGATGCACTTATTTGATCTATCAGCGAGTGCCGCGCGCGTTCATCCCCGAGGATGACCAAGGCTACCTGATGTTCATCGTGCAAGCGCCGCAGGGCGCTTCGA
>Ga0335077_10009914_pt1 | contig 11839 bp, 7 predicted proteins | sample Lox_Sample_31_FD_207151 | JGI IMG/M metagenome (GOLD analysis project Ga0335077, IMG submission 207151) | Soil microbial communities from Loxahatchee National Wildlife Refuge, Florida, United States - Lox_Sample_3.1 | ecosystem: Environmental > Terrestrial > Soil > Wetlands | place: USA: Florida...
ACGACGGGCTCGTTCGGGTTGACGGATTTTTTCTCGACGAATCTCAATATTCAGGGGCCGCATGGAAGCGTGCACACGGGAACGGGCGGGTGGATGGCGTCGGTGCCAACGGCAGCACAGGATCCCGTGTTTTACGTACACCACTCGAATGTGGACCGGCTGTGGGATTTGTGGCTGGCACAGGGCGGAGGACGCAGCGACCCGGTGCTGAACAGCGCGTGGACGAGCAAGACGTATACGTTTTTTGACGAAGCGGGCGCGGCGGTGAACATGAACGCGTGCGAGATTTTGCGCGCGGCGCAGCAGCTCAACTATGTGTACGAGGGCGAGCCCCCGCAGGTGCTGTCGTTTTGCCGAAGGAGGCCGCCGTTTCCGTGGTGGGAATTTGTGAACGAGACCCTGTTTGTGTTGCCGGGACCGCCGGTGGAGCTGGGAGGCGAGGCGGTGACGGTGCCGATCGAATTGAAAGAGCTGGTGGGGAAGATCCGGCCGGTGCTGGAAAGCAAGAAGGATACGCTGCTGCTGGATCTGGACGGCGTGGAAGCGGACGAGCCGCCGGGAGTGGGCTGGGCAGTGTACGCGGGACTGCCAGCGGGGACGGAGGCGGGAGTGGACAGTCCTTATTACCTGGGTTCGCTGTCGCTGTTCGGCGTGGGCATACGAAGCGAGAAGCACCACGAGTTCAAGCCGGCGCATTTTGTGTATGCGTTGAACCGCGCAGTGGAGGCGGCGATGAAGGCGAATCAGGAGCGCTTGCCGCTGACGTTTGTGCCGTTGGGGATTGTGGTGGATGGAAGGGCGACGAGGCCGGAGGTGAAGGCGAAGGTGAGGATTGGGAAGATTAGCTTGGTGGTGCAGAGGGCGACGGAGGAAAGAGGGGAAGCGTAGAGGGTTGCAGCGCGGGCCCGAGAAGATATTAGAGGCGGGGGTCGACGGGTTCGGTTTCGAGGGCGAGGACGCCGAAGACGCATTCGTGGACGCGGCGGAGGGGCTCGTGGCGAACGAAGCGTTCGAGAGACTCGACGCCTAGGGCAAATTCGCGCATAGCGAGAGAACGTTTGCGCCCCAGACCACGGGAGCGCAAACGATCGAGATTTTCGGGGAGCGTGTATTCCGGTCCATAGATGATGCGGAGATATTCGCGGCCGCGGCATTTGACGGCGGGCTGGACGATGCCGCGGCGGCCTTTTTCAACGAAGCGGAGGGGTTTGATGACCATGCCTTCGCCACCTCGTTCGGTGTGCTCGGTCCACCAATCCATTGCTTGTTTTTGACTATCGTTATCTACGAGGTCGACTTTGCGATTCGTTGTGGCGAGCAGCAGATCCGGAGCGGCAGCGCAGAGGTGTGCGAGCGTTTCCATGTGCCATTGATGGTCACGGTCCATGTGGACGTGGCCCTCAGAAGCTAACAGATGAAAAGGCGCGAGTTTCAGATCACTGAGCGCCTGGACGGGCCAACAGTAACGGCGGTAGGAATCGACGAACCGCGCCGAGAGCGAAGCGCGCTCACGCACGCGATCGCGCAAAGCCGTGATTTCGGAGTCTTGCGACGCGGCCTGATCCAGACCGCTGAGGGCTTGGCGATAAGCGGCACCGGCGGATGAGCCAACAGCGGCGTATTGGCGGCGAAGAAGTTCCTGCGCTTTGGCGGACCAAGGCATCAATTCCGCATCGAGACAAATCCAGTCGGTTTGGAGCGCACTCCAGAGATTTGCCTGGTCTGCGGCCTCGCGAATGCGTTGGAGAAACTGGGTTTCAAGGTAGGTGGAATCGAAGAAACGGCGGCCCGTGCGCGTATAGCAAACACCAATACCCTCACTGACGACACCGAAGCGTTTACGCGCTACATTTTCATCGCGGCACAGAATCACAACAGCGCGAGAGCCCATGTGCTTTTCTTCACAGATGACCGTGGGCACGCCTTCGTGGCGATAGTAAGCGAAAGCTTCGGCAGGATGTTCGAGCAAGCCCGGCTCATGGCTGGTCTCGGTGGGAGACATGGTGGGCGGAAGATAGATGAGCCATTTGGGATGGGCGGCGAAGCGGCTCATGACTTCGAGAGCGGCCATGGCGTTTTCTTCGGGAATCGTTACATTGGAATGCAGGCGCGTGGTGATGAAACGTTTGCCGATGACGTCTTCGAGGTCGAGAAGGTCGTCGTGGGCTTGCTGTGCGCTTAGCGCAGGGGCGGCGGATTGCGGGAGAAGAGGCTTAACAGGCTCGTAGTAAGTGCGAGCCGCAGGGACCGACACGAGTTCTTTTTCGGGATAGCGTAGAGCAGTGAGTTTGCCGCCGAAGACACAGCCGGTGTCAATGTTGATGGTGCGGTTGAGCCATTCGGGTTCGGGAACGGGCGTGTGGCCGTAGACCACGGTGGCCGGGCCACGATAGTCAGCGGCCCAGTTGTAGCGAACGGGCAGGCCGAATTCGTCGACCTCGCCGGTGGTTTCGCCAAAGAGAGCAAAATCCCGAACCGCTCCGGAACCGCGCCCCTGCATTTCTTCCTTCATGCCCGCGTGGGCAACGACGAGGCGTCCGGCGTCAAATACGTAATGACTGATGAGCGAATCCAGAAATTTGACGACTTGCTGGCGAAACTCGGGCGGCTCTTTTTCGAGCTGGTGGAGAGTTTCGACGATGCCGTGGGTAAGCTGGACGTCTTTGCCGCGCAATTTGCGAAGAAGCTTGATGTCGTGGTTGCCAGGAACACAAAAGGCGTGACCAGCAGTGACCATTTGCATGACCAAGCGAAGCACGGCGGAAGTGTTGGGGCCGCGGTCCACGAAATCACCGAGAAAAACGGTTTTGCGGCCGGCCGGCGGAACAAAGAGCGCTCCCAGGGCGGACTCGCTGTTGGGAGCGGAGGAATAGCCGAGCTTGGAAAGGAGGGCGACAAGTTCATCGTAGCAGCCGTGAATGTCTCCGATGATGTCGAAGGGGCCGGGCTCGGTTTTCTTGTTGTTGTAAAGCGGGACGCGCTCGAGAACGACGGAATCGGCTTCCTCGGCGGAGGAAAGAGTCAGGACGTGGCGAAAGCCTTCCCGTTCGAGGCCGCGAAGGGAGCGACGCAAGTTTTGAAGCTGCTTGTGGGCGACGTGGTCGCCGAGACGGCGATCCGTGCGGACGCGATTGCGATCCTGGCAGATTCTTTCCGGCATGTTCAAGACGATGGCGACGGGAAGACAGTGATATTGACGAGCGAGTTCGACGAGCGGCTTGCGGTCTTCGGGCTTGACGTTGGTAGCGTCGGCAACGGTGAGACGGCCGGCGGCGAGGCGCTTTGCGGCGATGTAGTGGAGAAGCTCGAAGGCATCGTTGGTGGCGGCGAGGTTGTTTTCGTCATCGGAGACGAGCGCCCGACAATAATCGGAAGAGATGACTTCGGTGGTCAGAAAGTGTTTGCGGGCAAAGGTGCTCTTGCCGGAACCGGAGGCTCCGATGAGAACGACGAGGGACAAATCGGGGAAGGAGAATTTTTCTTTCATGCGGTTGCTTTGCCGATGCGGAAGATAGCCATTTGTGTGGGAGGACCGAGAACGAGGTCTTGGTCGCCGATGGGCAGGAAAGAAACATCGTAAGCGTAGCGAGAGGCCACAGCGCTCGCCCATCCCTGGAATTCGGCGCGGGTCCATTCGAAGCGATGGTCCTTGTGACGGAACGTGCCTGCGGGCATGGTCTCGAATTTGACGTTGTATTCGCGATTCGGCGTGGTCACGACAATCGTAGTAGGGCGGGCTTGTTCGAACAGGACGCGCTCGAACGCGGCGAGGCGTGGGGGATCGAGATGCTCGATCACTTCGACGACGGCAGCGGCGTCATAGCCGGCGAGGCGGGCGTCTTTATACATCAACGAGCCTTGAAGAAGCTTGACGCGTTGGCGCTTGCGGGCAGGAAGAGAATCAAGGCGGAGGCGTTCGCTGGCGCGCTCGAGGACGCGGGGCGAGACATCGATTCCCAGGATTTCGGTGAAAGAAGGATCGGCCAAGAGCAGAGAAAGCAGGCGGCCTTCTCCGCAGCCAAGGTCGAGGACGCGTTTTGCGCCGGATTGACGAAGAGCGGCAAGGACCGCGCCCATGCGCTGTTGATTGAGGCTAATGCGCTCTTCCAGGGCGATTTCTTCGGTGGCGCGTTGTTCCGCGACTTCGTCGGGATCCTCATCCTCTTCCGTGAGGCGCGCCAGGGCTTCGCGCGTGAGGCGATGCTGGTGCTTCAAATAACGACGGGTGATTTCCTCACGCTCGGGATGCGAGGAAAGCCAGCCAGCGCCGCGACGGAGAAGCTTTTCGATTTCGTCCTTGCCAACCCAATAGTGTTTGTCGTCGTCGAGGACGGGAAGCAAGACGTAGAGATGTTGCAAGACGTCTTGCAGGCGCTTCTGTGTGGAGAGAGTAACGCTCCAATAGCGGCTTTCGCCCCATTCGGGAAATTTTTCGTCGAGAGAATGCCGGTTCGCGGTGACCGTGTAGCCGAGGGTTTCGAAGAGGCGGTGAAGAAAGGCTTCGCCGCCGCGGCACGGAAGAACGGCGATGCGGATCTCGAGAGGGAGCTCGGAATCGGCGAGATGCTGTTTTGTTTTACTGCGGCCGCCCAGCGCCGTACCAAATGCTCGGGCTAGAGCGACACTGGTGAATGAAGAGGAAACGTAGGGGCGATCGTTGACGTATTGGTCGAGAAGACCGCCTTCGCCAGAGGGCCCGCCGGGTTTGCGAACGAGTTCGATGGGGTCGACTTCGAGGAGAAGGGCCGCAGTGCAGCGGTTTTCGGAAGCTTCGGGATAGAAAACGTGGGCTTTGCCGAAGGAGAGATCGACGGTGTGGAGTTTGCCGGGGCGTTTGTGGAGAAGATAGCCGAGGTCGGTGGCGGAAGCGTGGGTGGTGGAGATGGTGAGATACATGAGAGGCAATTGTACCGGGAGTTTAGGGCGTAGGCGAAGGGGAGGGCGCCAAGGTTTCACTGGAGGCGGGGATGACAGGCATTTTGGGTGCGTGGCGAGTCACGGCGCGCGAGACGGCCGGTTTGTGGGTGAGGAACGAGTTGGGAGAATCGACATAGGTAAGCGGTCACCCGCTGTCCCTGTCACATCACCGTACGTACGGGTCCGTATACGGCGATTCGGTAGGTTGAGCTACGGGCGCGCAGTCAACGGCGGAATGCCAAGCGAGATAAAGTAAGCGTTGGGCAGGGCGATAGCGAGGGCCGGACTATTTGCCAACTGCCACGGGCCGTGAGCGCTGCCCGCCGCTTTCGCGGCGAGATCCTGCCCCACTCCCCGTTTCCGCAGTTCCGCAAACCGTTTCCGCCCGCGTTTCCACTGCTTCCAGATCGCCGATCGCAGCCGACGTCTGGTCCACTCCTCAAGACTCCGCAACACGCTCGGCGTTTCGCAGTTGCCGAAGTATCCAACCCAGCCCTGTAGGTAGCGGGCCAGTTCCTCGGTCATCTGCTCGATGCTCACACCTCGCGTCCGACTCGTCAGCTCCCGGACTCGCTCCTTGAAGCGCACCACCGCTTTCGGCGCGATCCGCCGCTTGGGTGTTTCCGCACTCGTGAAGCTAAACCCCAGGAACTTCCGCTCCCATGGCCGTGCCACCGCACTCTTCTGCTCGTTCACCTTGAGCTTGAGCTTGGTGGTGATGAATCGCGTAAGGCTCTGCATCACCCGTTCCCCGGCTCGGCGGCTGCGAACGTAAATGTTGCTATCGTCCGCATACCGCGCAAACCGAAGTTTGCGTCGCTCCAACTCTCGATCGAACTCGTCGAGTACGATGTTACTGAGCAAGGGCGACAATACTCCTCGAACGCAAAAGATAACTTCAGTTTTGACCGGGTGTTGAGGTATCGGTAGATGCGCGCTATTCTTCACTTGTGTTGTGTCATATATGGTTGTACAGTTGTGACATATGGATCGCGCCAGCGCAGCCGTGAAAGCCGAACGCCTCAACCATGCCCGCGAACTGCTGCAGCGGTTCGATCATCTGCCAGATGCGGTAGCGCAGATGGTGCGGGACCGCAGTGTCTCTCCGCGTCAAGCCTATCGTTATCTGCAGCAGGCCCGCCATTTGAAGCAACCAGTTCCCATCGGCGACACCAAGGTCGCTTTCACCGTGAAGCTCTCCCAAGAGTTGGTACGACGAGTGCGCTCGTTCGCGAACACCACTGGTCTATCGCTGAGCGAAATCGTCAGCCGGGCGTTGCTGGCGGTCCTGAAGCAGAGAAAAGGGCGTGGCTAAGCGCGCCTCATCGGAGCGCCGCACTGTTCAGCTGGAATATCGATTCGATCGTTTGCTCATCAGGAAACTGGAGCAAGCCTACCAACTGCTGGTACCCGAGATACGGCGGCCGGTTGGATCAACGACGCTGAATTGCGCTCAGGAGGTGGCAAATGAACAAGCCGGCAGCCATTTATGCACGAGTCTCCTCGGACCGACAGAAGGAGAGCCACACGATTGGCAGCCAGACGTCGGCACTGGTGGAATACGCCCAGACTCACGGATACGCCGTTCCGTCGGAATGGGTGTTTCAAGACGAAGGGTATAGTGGCGCCAGTTTGGTGCGACCGGGGTTAGAAGCACTTCGTGATTTAGCAGCACAAGGGCAGATTGTAGCGGCGTTGATCTACTCGCCCGACCGGCTTAGCCGCAAATACGCCTATCAGGTCTTGTTGGGCGAAGAGCTTTCGCGATGTGGCGTTGACGTTATCTATTTGAAGTCGCCTTCTGGAGACAGCCCTGAGGACCAACTCGTGGTTCAGTTTCAGGGAATGATCGCTGAATACGAACGTGCCCAGATCGCGGAACGACACCGGCGCGGGAAACGACATAGAGCCCAACAAGGAATGGTGAATGTGTTATCGGGAGCCCCTTACGGTTATCGCTATGTGAGGAAGACGGATACTTCGGCCGCGTACTACGAAGTGATAGAAAGCGAAGCAGACGTGGTCCGAATGGTGTTTGCGATTTACACGCAGCAACGGTTTAGCATCAATGCGATTGCCCGTTTCCTGAATGAGCGAGGGATTTTGACAAGAACGGGAAAAACTCGCTGGGAACGATCGACGGTGTGGGGACTGCTGCGCAACCCAGCCTATGAGGGCAAAGCCTGCTATGGCAAAACCGAACAGTCGGAACGACAGCGCATCACGCGACCACTGCGTCAGCGGAACAGTTCCTCTCACCGAAGCAACTGTCATCGTGATCGGCCTCGCACGGACTGGATCGAAGTGCCCGTTCCTGCGCTGGTGAGTGAAGAGACATTTGCTCTGGCACAAGAGCAGTTGACCAAGAACAAGCATCATTCTCCTCGCCGAACGATCGAACCGACACTGCTGCAAGGGATGCTGGTATGCCAGCAGTGTGGCTATGCCTGGTATCGATGTTCTACACGAACGTCCAAGCGAAAGCTGTACTACTATCGATGCCTCGGTTCTGATGCGTATCGTCATTTCAAAGGTGCGTTGTGCACCAACTGTCCCGTACGATCAGACTACTTGGACCAGTTCGTGTGGGACCAGATCATCGGCTTGTTGGACAATGGGATGCTGATTCAAGCTGAAATTGACCGTCGAAAAGAGGCCGTGCGGAACAGCAATCCTCGAAGACAACGCAGCGAAACCTTGCGCCGCGAACAGGCGCGATTGGGAAACAACATCGCACGACTCATCACTGCCTATCAGGAGGGTTTGGTTAGCCTGGCGCAACTGCGTCAAAGAATGCCGGAGTTAAACAAGAAATCCCAGTCCGTGGAATCAGAACTACAATCGCTTGAGACGGCAGCCGTGGACCAGGCTCGTTATCTGCAACTCGCCGAAAGCATGGACGGATTTCGAATTAAACTTCGTGAGCGGGCTAAGACGTTAGACGTATGCGAGCGACAGCAGATTTTGCGGCTGCTCGTGAAGGAGATTCTCGTCGCCGCCGACAGCCTAACCATCCGTCACTCGATCCCTATTCCGCAAACCGGCCCTATTTCCAATGGGCCGCAGGCGACGAGCTCCTACCTTCCTAGAGCCACCCAGAAGCCAAGTTATCTTTTGCGTTCGAGGAGTAAAAGGTCCGCCTTGGGGCGTCCCCTCATCCACCGGACTCACCAGCCCGCCTTCCATCACGCCAGCTCGCAGAAACGCCCGAATCAGCTTCAGCAAGCGCTTGTCGCTGACTCGCTCAGCGATCTTGGCCATCAGTTGGTCGTGATTAACCCGGTCAAAGAACTTTTCCAAGTCCAGGTCCACCACGAATCGATGACCTTCGGCGATGTATTGTTGTACTTGTTCCACCGCCTGATGAGCTGAGCGTCCGGGGCGAAACCCGTAGCTGTGGTTGGAAAACGTTCGGTCCCACCTGCATTGCAGAACCTGCATCACCGCCTGCTGGATGAAGCGATCCAACACCGTCGGGATGCCAAGCTTTCGCATCCCTCCGTCCGGCTTCGGGATCTCCACCCTTCTCACCGGTTGCGGCACATAGGTTCCGTTCAGCAGTTGTTCACGAATGGTTGGCCAGTGCTGCTTCAGGTGTCCCGGAAGATCGTGAACGGTCATTCCGTCCACACCAGGACTCCCTTTGTTTGTCTTGACTCGTGCCAATGCCTGCTTGCAGTTCTCCTGCTCGCAGACTTCCTCCATCAACCGTTCGCCAATGGCCGGGCTTTCAGGTCGACGCTTCGCCGCAAGCGATTCGGTCCCTTCCTCAGAGGCCTTCGGAGCTTCACTCCTACTCTCCTCCGGGAAGGCCAGCACTAGCTGGTTCTTCTGCCGCTTGTCGCTCATGAGTCGCGCCACTTACTCACCACTCCCATTAACCCCTTGCGGGGACCGTTCGGGCCTTCGTTGCTTCCACAACTACTTCGCCCTCTGCTGACTTCTGCCGTCCGGTCAGGGCCGATCACTCGTCCCTCAGTCCCGATTCCGGGACCACCGGCAGATCTCCCGAGGTAAGTTCGTCCGCCTTCGACACGCAACCGCCGGATTTACAACCAGTGCCTTTGATGGATACGGACTTCGCGATCATTCGCCCGCTCGTCCGGCACCGTATGCCTCAGATCCGGTTTTTGTACATCAGCTCGTGCCTTTGCTCCACGCTTCCTTCAGACCCCACCTCACGGTGACGCCCTTGCGCTTCGCTATCACTTCACGTCCATCACGTTGTGAAGAGGACTTGCACCTCCTAGCTGACAAACATGCTCGGCATACGAAAAGAGGGGCACGAGGAGTCGTGCCCCTGCACAAAGAAACGAAGAGAGATTTCTCACTCCGCGGGCCTCATCGCAGGAGCGATGGGGCCCGCTTCGTTCGAATGACGACAACGCGGGGTTGAATGTCGGAGCTGAAGAGTCGGTGTGGCAACTACAAAATTCCCACCTCAGCGGCTAAAGCCGCGTTGATTGTGCAGCACTTGCGGCACGGCTGAAGCCGTGCCCTGACGAAAATGCCGGGTTGCCACACCGACTCTGAAGCTGCGACCCCCCAACGGCGCTAGCCGTTGCCGAGGTAGAGGACGTGGACGTAGACGCCTAGACGCGTGTTATAGGCCAGGTAGTAGCCGACGTGGTCGGGATCTTCGTAGATGACGATGTCGTCGCCCGCCCAGTTCCAGTCGTTGCAGAAGCCGAGGTCGTAGTCGGCCACGCTGAAGTAGAAGCCGCCGAACCAGAAGCGGTGCGGACCGCCGCCGCCGAGATGCCAAACGTGGCCGCGACCGAAGCCGCCGGTAAAGCGGCCATGCTCCCAGGGATGATCAAGGCGATAGTGAGGATCGTCGCGGCCGGTGTCATGGCCGACCCATTTGCCGTTGGTGTGAACGTGGGGAGCTTCGGGATGGCCTTCCTTATCGGAATAGTGGCGCGCCTGCTCAGGAGCCCCCTGGTGCTGCTCGGGAGGAGCCTGGTGCTGCTGGGGCGCGGGATGGGGATTCGCCTTGGCGGGCGGCGGGCCGTGCTTAGGAACGTAGCCGCCGCCAACGTCGTGGGGCTGGCCGCCGCCGTGCGACGGAGGAGCCCCATGTTTTTCCTGAGCGAGAGCGGGAGCGGAGCAGAGCAAGCAGAATGCGAGAAGTCCCAGAAGTGATTTCATGCAAGCCTCCGAAAGTGAAAGTGCGTTGCTGTTGCGTGGGTGGGCTGGTGGTGTCCTGGTGCCAAATGCAACCTCAGTTCTTACAACAGGTAAAACCCTGGAGCAATCGCAAAGTTGTCGTACAGGTTTTTGTGCTGGAACCGGGCCTGGTTGATGCTACTGGAATTTAGACGTTGCGCGGGGGCGTCGAGGTTTCGGGGGACTTTTCAAAGAGCAGGAAAAAGGGCGCAGCGGAAGATTGGCCACAACAGAGCTTAGGAGGAAAACCATCGGTCTAAAGACCGGCCACTCCAGGGATGAGCTAGAGATTTTTGGAAGCGCGGAAGGCGCGGACCACGGCGGCAACGTCGCGCTGGTCGGCGTCAACCTGGGCGTTGAGGCGGCGCATTTCGTCGGCGGAGATTTGGTTGTGGAGATCGGCGAGGGCGGCACGGAGTTGCGGGAATTTGGCGAGGGTGGATTGGCGAACGACGGGGACGGCGTCGTAGGGCGGGAAATAGTGGCGGTTGTCCTCGAGGGGGAAGAGCTGGAGAGCAGCGATGAAGCCGTCGGTGGAGTTGCCGGCGACGATATCCACTTGATGATCGACGAGGGCGCGATAGAGGAGGCCGAGGTCCATGACGTTGGGATCGGCAGCGAAGTGGAGATGGTAGCGGTCGGACCAGCCGCGGAAGCCGTCGGGACGCTCGAGGAATTCGTAGCCAGCGCCGACGCGGAATTGGGAGGCAATGGGCACGAGGTCGGACATGGTGTGGAGATGGTATTGGCGGGCATCGGCGAAGCGGACGACCATGGCAAAGGAGTTGGCGAAGCCGAGAGGTTCGGTGAGGTCGAGGTGGAATTGCTCGGAGTACTTTTGTTTGACGCGATTGTAAATGGCCGCGGAGTCGTCGGTGCCGGGAGATTCGTGGAGGACGGCGGTGAGGGCAGTGCCGGTGTATTCGACGTAGAGGTCGAGGTCGCCGGCGAGGAGAGCTTTGTGGACGAGGAGGGTACCGCCGAGATTGGTTTTGCGCTCGACGGGGATGCCGGTGCGGGCTTCGATGTGTTGGGCGAGGAGTTCGGCGAGAATGACTTGCTCGGTGAAGAATTTGGAGCCAATGGTCAGGTGAGGAGGAGAGGGTTGGTGGCAGGCAGCCGTGAAGCCAAGGAGGTAAAGGAAATAGAGGAAGTAAAGGATGGGGAGTCGGGGTCGGCGCATGTTTGGGTGAGCGCTGAAGTTGAATGGGAAATTTAACACAGAGGTCACAGAGCGCACAGAGAAGAAGATGTGGGTCACGTGACGCGGAGGCGGCGTTCGAGTTGGGCGAGGAGGAAGTCGGCGAGGAGGGCGAGGAAGGCGGCGGGGATGGCGCCGGCGAGGATGACCGAGTCGCTGACCATGGCGACGCCGCGGAAGATGAAGGTGCCGAGGCCGCCGGCACCGATGGCAGCGGCGATGGTGGCGACGCCGATAGTGATAACAGTAGCGGTGCGAATGCCGGCAAGAATGATGCTGAGGGCGAGCGGAAGGCGGACGCGGAAGAGAATTTGGGAGTTGGTCATGCCCATGGCCTCGGCGGCTTCGAGAACGGCGGGATCCACGGAGGTAAGGCCGACATAGGTGTTGCGGAGAATGGGCAGCAGCGCGTAGAGGACGAGCGCGACGATGGCGGTGCGCGGGCCGATGCCGCCGATAAAAGGGAGAGGAATCAGGAAGCCGAAGAGCGCGAGGCTGGGAATGGTCTGGAAGACGCTGGCGGCGCCGAGAGCGAGCGCGCGGAGGGTGCGA
>Ga0335077_10009915_pt1 | contig 11838 bp, 4 predicted proteins | sample Lox_Sample_31_FD_207151 | JGI IMG/M metagenome (GOLD analysis project Ga0335077, IMG submission 207151) | Soil microbial communities from Loxahatchee National Wildlife Refuge, Florida, United States - Lox_Sample_3.1 | ecosystem: Environmental > Terrestrial > Soil > Wetlands | place: USA: Florida...
TGGCGGGGATCAACGAGCGCACGGCGCAGAAGATTGTCGAGTACCGCAACGAGCACGGGAAGTTCCGCTCGCGGATGTCGCTGATGGCGGTGTCGGGCTTCGGACCGAAGACGTTCGAGCAGGCGGCGGGATTCCTGCGCATCCGCGGCGGAGAGAATCCGCTGGACATGACGGCGGTGCATCCGGAGTCGTACGCGGTGGTGGAGAAGATCGCGGCGTCGCTGGGCGTGACGGTGGCGGAGCTGATCGGCCAGCCGGAGCTGATCGAGCGCGTGAAGCTGGAAGGGTTCGCGACGGAGACGGTCGGGATGTACACGCTGGGCGATATCCGCGAGGAGCTGCGCAAGCCCGGGCGCGATCCGCGGGCGCAGTTCGTGGCGCCGAAGTGGCGGGAGGACGTGAAGGAGATCGCCGATCTGAAGCCGGGGATGACGATCGAGGGCGTGGTGACCAACGTGACGCGGTTCGGCGCGTTCGTGGACGTGGGCGTGCATCAGGACGGGCTGATACACGTGAGCGAGCTCTCGCACCGGTTCGTGAAGGACGCGAGCGAGGTGGTGAAGGTGGGGCAGATCGTGAAGGTTCAGGTGTTGAACGCGGACGCGAAGGCGAAGCGGATCGCGCTGTCGATGAAGGCGCTGGAGGCCGCGCCGGCACAGCAGAAGCCGAAGGGGGCGCCGGCGGCGAAGAAGGTGTCGCTGGATGAGCAGATGGCGGCGCTGAATGCGCGGTTCCGGGTGAAGTAACGCCGGGTTGACGGTGTTGGGAACAGCGCGCGCCAGGACCGGCTTTTCCGGCGCGTCTGCCCCTTGCCGCAAGCGGTGGCTATCGCTTCGCGCTTCTCCACACCGGGTTTACGAACGCGCCGTTGCCGGCGACGTCCCAGACTGCGATCCGCGCCCAGGTCCAATCGCCGCCTTCGGCATTGTCGCGAAACGTGAAGTCGCCGAATGCGTGTGTCTCCGAAAGAGGCATCTGTTTGCGGTAGGTCTGACGGCCGTCTCCCCAGACGATCTCGGCCATTTCCAGGGGGAAGGTGTGACGGATCCGTGCCTGCACGGCAAGGCGTCCGCCTTCATTCCCGCTGATCTGAACGTCGGTCAACAGGACCTCGCCGGTCGTGGTGAAGAAGTCGCCGCGCTGGAGAGCCTCCAGGAGCTTCCCGTAGTCATCGAATGCAGGAAGCGGCGCCACCCGGACATAGTTCACGTTCATATGGGCGTAGAGCTCGTGGGTGGCGTCGATCTGGAAGACATCGACCTCTCCCATCAGTTTCTTGGGCAGCCCCCAATTGCTCATGTCGTCGAGCAGCTTGAATGCGCGGTCGCCTAGACGGGGCGAGGAGAGATCGGAGGGCAGCGCCTTCCATCCGGCGCCGAACCAGGTCGGGTCCTGAAAGAAAGCGGTGTCCCGGACCTGGTCGGGAAATCCCATAGATCCCTTGGTGCGCGGGTGGGTGGTGTAGACGAAAGCGTGTTCCGCGCGCACCAGGTCGAGGAGCTCGCGGGCATCGGCCACGTTGTACACGGTTCCGTAGGGCGCGACGGTCTGGCGAAACGGCACGCCGGGGTTGCGGCTCATCCGCCAGAATACTGGCTTGGGAAACGCCAACGCCCAATGGCCGCCGAAGTGGACGTTGGCTTCCTCGGCCGGGATCAGGAGGAAGCGCGGTCCCGAAGCCGCGCGGCAGGCGTCGTAGTAGGCCTTCAGCTCGCGCAGGCGGGTCTCGCCGGTATCGGCGGGATGACCGTCGCCGTGGAAATCATCGATCATGGCGGCGTCCACTCCCATGGCCTCGAGTACCGGCTTGAAGGGCGGCACCCAACCGGCGGGGTTCGCCATCGCCTGCACCGTGTAGGCGAAATGCCAGTGGGGCGCGAAGCGGACATAGCCGTCCAAGGCGGGGAACCGGTCGCTATTGGTGTATCGCAGGGCGCCGGCGAGCGCCGCCGGCGGTGCGCCGCGATCCAGCAGGAGGAACATGCCCAGGTGCTGCTCCGTGCCGGGCGGCGCGTTCGACCAGGGATAGAACGGCGTGGCATCATCCGGCAGTTGCCGGATACCCAGCGCGACTTGCCCTTTCCAGGAGGAGTGCCACACGTATGCCATGTTGGTGGTGAAGTCGCGCGGGAAGAAATACTGGTGCGGTGCCGGAAAGACGGCCACGCTGCCGGCGCCGGTGTGCGCCGCGACGACGCGATAGCGGACGGCCTGCGGCCGGCGCTCCGGCCCGCTGGAAGGCGTGGTTCGCAATTCGCCGGCAGTGTCGTAGTAAGAGACGCTGGTTTCCATGTTGCCGCCGGGCCGGCGATCGGCATCCACGGTCATGCCGAGGCCGGCGTCGTAGAAGTACGCGGTGTCGGGCTCGCTGGTGGCGACGGCGGCGAACTGCTGGACGAGGCGGCTGCCGGGAAAGAAGCGGAAGTGAATGCCGCCATGGAAGATGCCCATGCGCAGGCCGTCGAACGCGACATCCACGCGGTCTCCGATGGTGGCAACACGCGCCGTGGCGGGCGTGAAAACGCCCTGGTAGGAGCGGATGCCATCGGGGTGGCTGGGCGGCAGATCGAAGAACTGGTCCCAGCCGCCGCGGCGTTTGCCGGTGGTGCATTGGAACCATGGCCGCGCCCGCGCGATCACCGGCGCGCCGTTCACGGCGATCGAGGTGATCAGGGGCGCTTTGGGATCGAGCGAGAACTCCGCGGTCCACGGGGAGCCGGCTTCGTCCTTCCAATGGACGGTAAGGGAAGCCAGGCCGGAATCGACGGTGATCGCGCCCGTCCGGTAAGCCGACAGGTCCACCGGTACGGCGGCTGCGGCACACATTGCCAAAAGCAGGAGCCCACTGGCCAGCTTGCGCATAGGGGCATTGTCGCAGCTTCCAGGCAAGAGCGCGGCCGGGGCAGCGGCTTACCGGCCGGGTGGCGGTTCCATCAGCCAGACCTCCGAGGAGACCCGGACGATGTCGAAGAACGCGAGAGAATGGCCGTCAGGCGCAATATCGAACTTGTTGTTGGCGCCGCTGAAGTGGACGGCGCCCAGCGGAGCAGGCTTGCCTCCGTCCGTGGGAACGGTGAAGATCTGCTCGCTGCCGTCGGTGGCCATATCGAGGTAGGCCAGCCGCTTTCCATCGGGCCACCAGACCGGCCAGCTACCGGTCTCGGAGAGGCGGAGCAGGCCGGCGCCGTCGGCGCGGATGACGTAGATGCCGCCGACATTGAAGCGGCGGCTGCGGCTGAACGCAACCCAGCGGCTGTCGGGAGACCAGGCTGGAACCGTGGCCTCGGGCGGCACGAGCGGCCGCGCCTCGGTGCCGTCGGCGTGCGCGATGTAGATGCCGGTCTTGCCGTTTTCGGTGCGCGCAAACGCCATCCACCTGCCGTCGCGCGAAAAATCGGCATACTGGTCGTCTTCGGCGCGCGCGGGGGTGAGGGGCTGCGGAGGTCCGCCGGCGCGGCCGACGCGCCAGATCCGATCCGGTCCGTTGCTCCACGTGTTGTAGACGATCCACTCGCCATCCGGGCTGAAGCGCGAGTAGATTTCGGGCAGCGGCCCGAAAGTCAAGCGCCGCGCGTTTCCTCCGGAGGCCGGAACGGTCCAGATGTGCCAGGAGCCATCGAGCTCGCCACGGCTGAACGTGATGTCCCGCCCGTCGGAAGAGAAGGAAGGCGCCCAAAGCAGAGCGGTGGTGGTGGCAAGCTGGCGAGTGGCTGCGGAGAGCAGATCGTGGACGAAGATCGCCGTGCGCGAGCGCGCGCTGGAGAATGCCAGCGTGCCATCGCGCGCGACGCTGGGGAGCTCGTCCGGGCCGGCCCCCGTGGTGATGCGGGTGAGGGCGCCGCCGGAAACCCGAACGGCCCAGAGATTGGTTGCGCCCGCGCGGTTGGACTGGTGAATGACCGCGTTTCCATCCGGCGAGAACACGGGAGCGGCGCTGAAGACGCCCGGCGGATCGTTGGAGATGCGCCGCGCGGCGCCGGTTCCAACGGCAACGAGCCAGAGCTCGCCGGCAACGCCTCCGCTGCTGCGCCCGAGAACGATCTGATCGCCGCGCGGAGACCAGGACGGGTTCCGCACGAAAGGCAGCACGGCGTCTCCCTGCAAGAGCACGCGCAGGCCGGAGCCGTCGGCCCGGGACACCGCAAGGGACTCGCGCTCGCCCGCGCGCAGGAGGACAAATGCCAGGCTCTGCCCGTCGGGCGACCATGCGGCGTCGATGCCTTCCTTGAGCGGGCACGTCGGGTCTCCGCCGAGCGCGGGGAGGATGCAGACTTCCGATGCGCCCTGCGGGCCGTAGCGGGTGAAGGAGACTCGTTCGCCGTCGGGCGCGAAGTGCGGGTGTTCGTCGCGGGAGGGGCCATCGGTCAGGCGAATTCGGGCGCCTCCGGAGACACGCTGGACGAAGAGGTTGGTGCGGCCTTCTTCGGTGGCCGCGTAGACGATCATCTTGCCATCGGCGGAGAGGGTGGGATTGAGCAGTTCGCCGTCCGCGGCGATCACCAGCCGGAGGCGGGAGTTCGCGGTGTCCGGCAGCCCCCCGGAGCCCCGCACCAGGAGTTTTCCCCGCTCCAGATAGGCAGCCAGCAGCGCTGCGGCAAGGGCGAGCGCGGTGGCCCCCCCTAAAAAGAGCCGGCGCACCGGGCGGCGCGGCGGCACGGCTGGCATGGCGTAAGTGCCGGAGGTGATTTCCTCGCGGAGCTCCTCCAGGGCGACTCGCAGATCGTCCATGTGTTGGAACCGGCGCCCGGGGTCTTTCCGGAGGCAGCGCGAGATGATCCGTTCGAGCTCGGAGGGCAAACCGGCGACGACCGTGCCCGGCGGTTCGGGCTCGCGCGCGATAATGGCGGCCATCGTGGACATCTTGTTTTCGCGGGCGAACGCGCGGCGGCCGGTGACCATTTCGTACAGCACCGAACCGAGGGCGAAGATGTCCGACCGGGCGTCCACCTTCTGGGCCTGCGCCTGTTCCGGCGACATGTACGCGATGGTGCCCAGGATGACCCGCTCCTCGGTGTGGACGGAATCGAGGTTGGTGAGCGTACGGGTCAACTGGCTGTCGGCATCCTCATCGGGGTGAGTGAGCTTGGCCACGCCGAAATCGACGACCTTGACCCGGCCCGAATCGGCGACGATGATATTGCCGGGTTTGATATCGCGGTGGATGATGCCCGCGGCGTGGGCGGCGGCGAGAGCGCCGGCGATCTGGGCGCCGTAGTTCAGCGCGTCGGACAAGGCGAGGCCCTTGTGGCCGATGAGGTGTTCGAGGGTCTTGCCCTCGACATATTCCATCACGATGAAGAGGCTGTCGTCCGTAGAGCCGATCTCGTGGATGGTGACGATTCCCGGATGGTTGAGTGCCGACGCGGCTTTGGCTTCCTGGATGAAGCGGCGCTGCCGCGTTTCATCCGTCGCCTTCCGGGCGCGCAAGACTTTCAGGGCGACGAAGCGGTCGAGAGTCAGGTCGCGCGCTTTGTAGACGACCCCCATGCCCCCTTCGCCGAGCTTGTCGACGAGCTGGTAGTGCTCGATTGTCTCTCCGACCGTCATGGCCCGAATCCTACCCGGGTAATCGGATCTGATTTAGTGTAATGGGATTTGGCGGCGCGTGGGAAGGCGATTTCGGGAACGGGCGGACGACGAAAGACGATCGTCCGCCCCACGGACGAGGCAAACCGGGGTCAGACCGTTCTGTCCACGCGGCGATTCGGGATCACTTGCTGAAAGGGAGTACATGCGCCTTGGGACAGAGTGGTCCGACCCCGGTTTGCGCAGCCCTATTCCCCTATCGCATGGCGTAGCTGCTGAGGACCTTCATGTAGTTGGCGCGCTCGAAGGCGGCCGGCTGGGGAACGGCGTTGCGGCTCATGCTGCCCTGCATCTGGCGGATGCTGTCGTATTCGTGCTCGCCCATCCAGACGAGGAGCTCGGTGGAGAGCGTGTCCAGGTAGCTGATGCCGCGCTTGAGCAGGGCGCTGGTCATCATGGCGACCCTCGACCCGGCCATCATGGCCTTTATCACGTCCGTGGCGCTGTGGACGCCGCCGGTGAGAGCGAGGTCGGCCTTGATGCTCCCGTAGATGACCGCGATCCAGTGGAGGCGAAGCAGCAGCTCGTGGGAGTTGCTGAGGATCAGGTTGGGTACAACCTCCAGAGTCTCCAGGTCGTAATCGGGCTGGTAGAAGCGGTTGAACAGGACCAGCCCGTCGGCGCCGGCGGCATCGAGCTTCTTGGCCATGTTGGCCATGGAGCTGAAGTACGGGCCGAGCTTGACGGCCACCGGGATGGCGACCACCTTCTTGATGGCCTGGACCAGGTCGATGTACTTCTGCTCGACCTGGTCGCCGGTGACATCGGGATCGACGGCGATGTGGTAGATGTTGAGCTCGAGCGCATCGGCGCCGGCCTGCTGCATCTGTTTGGCGTAGCTCAGCCAGCCGCCGTTGGTGGTGCCGTTGAGGCTGGCGATGATCGGAATTTTCACCGCTTGCTTGCACTTGGCGATATGCGCCAGGTAAGTCTCGGGACCCATCACCGGGTGGAGCAGCTGGGGCAGTTGAGTGGACGCTTCCGGGGAGAGGTCGGAGCTCTCGGTCATGAAGCGGTCGAGCTCGTCGCTGTCGATATCGATCTGCTCTTCGAACAGCGACTGGAGGACGACCGCGGACGCGCCGGCGTCCTCCATGCGGCGGACGTTGCCCACGTCCTGGCACATGGGCGAAGAAGACGCTACCAGCGGGTTCTTCAGCTTCAGTCCAAGATAGTTCGTGGAGAGGTCGATGGTCTTGCTCAGGTCGATCATTTCTTCACCTCCTCAGCCACCGTGGGCTGATGCGACATGTGCTCGTAGAGTTTCCAGCGGGACGCGACGTCTTCCTCGGCCAGCTTGAGCAGGCGATGCGCTTCATCGGGGTTGCTCTTGGCGAGCATAGTGTAGCGGGTCTCGTTGTAGACGTAGTTCTTGAGCGCGATGCTGGGCGGGCGGGAATCGAGCTGGAACGGATTCTTGCCCTGCGCCACGAGGTCGGGGTTGTAGCGGAACAGAGGCCAGTAGCCGGAGTTGACCGCGGCCTTCTGCTGCTCGATGCCGAAGGAGAGATCGTAGCCGTGCGCGATGCAGTGGCTGTAGGCGATGATCAGCGACGGGCCGTCGTAGGCTTCGGCTTCGAGGAACGCCTTGACGCTGTGCATGTCGCCGGAGCCCATGGCGACCTTGGCCACATAAACCGTGCCGTAGCTGATGGCCATGAGCGCGAGGTCCTTTTTGCCCACCGGTTTTCCGCCGGCGGCGAACTTGGCCACCGCGGCGCGCGGCGTGGCCTTGGAGGCCTGGCCGCCGGTGTTGGAGTAGACCTCGGTGTCGAGCACCAGCACGTTGACGTTGCGGCCGCTGGCCAGCACGTGATCCAGGCCGCCGTAACCGATATCGTAGGCCCAGCCGTCGCCGCCCACGATCCAGATGCTCTTCTTGACCAGGGCGCCGATCACCGCCAGCAGCTCGCGGGCGATGGGGGAATCGATGGCGGAGACCTTCTGCCGGAGGGTTTCGACGCGCTCGCGCTGGGCGGCGATGCCCGCCTCGGTCTTCTGATCGGCGTGGATGATGGCCTGCGCCAGGTCTTCGCCGACCTGGAAGCCGAGCTTCCAGACCAGTTCGCGGGCATACTCGGCCTGCTTGTCCGCGGCCAGGCGCATGCCGAGACCGAACTCGGCGTTATCTTCGAAGAGCGAGTTGCTCCACGCGGGACCGCGGCCATCGGCGTTGGTGCAGTAGGGCGTGGTCGGCAGGTTGCCGCCGTAGATGGAGGAGCAGCCGGTGGCGTTGGCAATCAGCATGCGGTCGCCGAAGAGCTGCGTCATGAGCTTGACGTAAGGCGTTTCGCCGCAGCCGGTGCAGGCGCCGGAGAACTCGAACAGCGGCTGGAAGAGCTGCACGTCCTTCACCTGCGAAGGTGAAAGGGCGGTACGGTCGGCGTCGGGAATGTTCAGGAAGAAGTCCCAGTTGGCGGCCTCGCGCTCGCGGACGGGAAGCTGCGGAACCATGTTGATGGCGCGGTGCTTCACCTCGCTCTTGCTCTTGGCCGGACAGATCTGCACGCAGAGGGTGCAGCCGGTGCAATCCTCGGGCGCGACTTGCAGGGTGTACTTCTTGTCCTTGAGGTCTTTCCAGCGCGCCGGGACGGCCTTGAAGGATTCCGGCTTGCCGGCGAGGTAACTGTCGTCGTAGACTTTGGCGCGGATCACGGAATGCGGGCAGATGAGCACGCACTTGCCGCACTGGATGCACAGCTCCTCGTCCCATTCGGGGATTTCGAGGGCGATGTTGCGCTTCTCCCACTGCGCGGTGGCGGTGGGGAAGGTGCCGTCCACCGGCATGGCGCTGACGGGGAGGTCGTCGCCTTCGCCGGCGATGATGCGGGCCGTCACCTTCTGCACGAACTCGGGCGCGGCAGCGGGAACCGGCGGGCGGATATCGAACAGCGCGGTGACCTTGCCGGAGACGGTGACTTCGTGCAGGTGGCTGAGGGCTTCGTCCACCGCCGCGAAGTTCTTCTGGACCACGGTTTCGCCGCGTTTGCCGTACGTCTTCTTGATGGAGTACTTGATGGCCTCGATGGCCTCCTCGCGCGGCAGCACTCCGCTGATGGCGAAGAAGCAGGTCTGCATGATGGTGTTGATGCGGGCGCCCATGCCCGTCTTTTTGGCGACCTCGTAGCCGTCGATCACGTAGAACTTGAGCTTCTTGCCGAGGATCTGCTCCTGCACCTTGCGCGGGAGCTTGTCCCAGACCTCGTCGGGGCCGAAGGGGCTGTTGAGCAGGAAAGTCGCGCCGTTTTCGGCGTACTTCAGCATGTCGAGCCGTTCCAGGAAGGTGAACTGGTGGCAGGCGACGAAGCTGGCTTTGTCGATCAGATAGCTGGAGTGCAGGGGCCGGGGGCCGAAGCGCAGGTGGGAAGTCGTGATGGTGCCGGACTTCTTGGAATCGTAGACGAAATAGCCCTGGGCGAAGTTATTGGTTTCCTCACCGATGATCTTGACCGAGTTCTTGTTGGCGCCGACGGTGCCGTCCGCGCCCAGGCCGTAGAACAGGGCGCGCACCGTGCCCGGAACTTCGGTGGAGAACTTGGGATCGAACGCCAGCGAGGTGTGCGTGACATCGTCGTTGATGCCGATGGTGAAGTGGTTCTTCGGCCGCGGTTTCGTGAGCTCGTCGAATACCCCTTTGACCATGGCGGGAGTGAATTCCTTGCTCGCCAGCCCGTAGCGCCCGCCAATAACTTTCTTGGCGACGCCCATCTCGGCAAGCGCGGTGACCACGTCGCAATAGAGCGGCTCGCCAGTGGCGCCCGGCTCTTTTGTGCGGTCCAGTACCGCGATCGACGTGACCGTGGCGGGCAGCGCGGCGACGAAGGTTTCGACCGCGAAGGGCCGGAACAGGCGGACCTTGAGCAGGCCGACCTTCTCACCCGCGGCATTCATGGCATCCACGGCCTCTTCGGCCACCTCGGCGCCGGAGCCCATCATAACGATGACGCGCTCGGCATCGGGCGCGCCGAAGTAATCGAACAGGTGATACTGGCGGCCCACGAGCTGGGCAAACTTGTCCATCGCGTTCTGCACGATGGTCGGAACCGCGAGGTAGAAGGAGTTGATGGCTTCACGGGCCTGGAAGTAAACGTCGGGGTTCTGGGCGGTGCCGCGGATGACCGGCCTGTCGGGGTTCAGGGCGCGCTCGCGGTGGGCGCGCACCAGGTCCTCGTCGATCATGGCGCGCATGTCTTGGGGGGTAAGCTGTTCCACCTTGGCGACCTCGTGCGAGGTGCGGAAGCCGTCGAAAAAGTGGAGAAACGGGACGCGGGCTTCGAGCGTCGCAGCCTGCGCAATCAGGGCGAGGTCCATCACCTCCTGAACGGAGTTGGAGGAAAGCATGGCGAACCCGGTGGAGCGGGCGGCCATGACGTCGGAATGATCGCCGAAGATCGAAAGCGCCTGGGCGGCCAGCGCGCGGGCGGCGATGTGGAAGACGGTGGAGGTGAGCTCGCCCGAGATCTTGTACATGTTGGGGATCATGAGCAGCAGGCCCTGCGAGGCGGTAAATGTGGTCGAGAGCGATCCCGCCTGCAGCGCGCCATGCAGCGCACCGGCGGCGCCGCCTTCACTCTGCATTTCAATGACGGTTGGGACCGTGCCCCAGATATTGGTCTTCTGCTCGGCGGACCACTGGTCCGCCCATTCCCCCATGTTGGAGGACGGTGTAATGGGATAAATAGCGATGACTTCGTTGGTTTGATGGGCTACGTATGCGGCGGCTTCATTGCCGTCGATAGTGACCTTGGGACGGGTGGTGGATGAGTTGCTCAACTCTCCCCTCCTTTTTATGAGTATGGGATTCACTGCCTTAAACCATATTATAGGACCCACTTGTCGTAAAAATCCACAGCAGAATCAGAGCTCAAATGGGGGTAGCGCGGGCCACACCTGTTGGGGGCGGCGGTGAGTCCCCATGCTGGGGTGTAAATTGTAGGGTGTGTAGCTCGAAAGGAGCAAGCCATGCATCCAACACGACGCGGTTTCCTGGCGGCGGCTCCTCTGGCCGGCGCGGCGCTGGCCGCCGACGCTTCGGACGCCCGGCCGGCAATTCTGGGCGGCGCTAAGGCTCACCCCGAGCCGTTCCCCTCCTGGCCGGTGTTCGACCAGGCAGAGGAACGCGCGATCCTCGACACCCTGCGCAGCGGCAAGTGGTACCGCGGCAGCGGCAAGAGCGTGGCGCGCTTCGAAGAGGCTTACGCGCAACTGACCGGTGCGAAGAAGTGCCTGGCCGTGGCCAACGGCACGAGCGCGCTGTACACCAGCCTCAACGCCATGGGGATCGAGCCCGGCGATGAAGTGATCGTGCCGCCGTACACGTTCGTCGCGACCGTCAATGCGGTGCTGCGGCAGTACGCGGTGCCGGTCTTCGTGGATACCGATCCCGAGACTTTCCAGATGGACGCACGCAAGCTCGAAGCTGCGATCACGCCGCGCACCCGGGCGATCATCCCGGTACACCTCGGGGGCAACGTGTGCGATTTGGATGCAATTCTGACGATCGCCAAGCGCCACAACGTGCCGGTGCTGGAGGACGCCTGCCAGGCGCACCTCTCCGAATGGCGGGGACGCAAGGCGGGTACGTACGGGCAGGCAGGCTGCTTCAGCTTCCAGGCGTCGAAGAACTTGAACTCCGGCGAGGGCGGGGCGATCCTCACGGACGACGAAGACCTGTACGAACGCTGCTTCGTCTTTCACAACAACGGGAGCGGAACGCATCCGGCCGGCGGCTTCAGCTACAGCGCGACGGGCTGCAACCTGCGCCTGACCGAATCCCAGGCGGCGCTGCTGGTGGCGCAGATGAGCCGTATCGAGGCGCAGGCCAGGACCCGCACCGAAAACGCGTTGTACCTGAGCTCGATGTTGAAGGAAATTCCGGGCATCTCGCCGGCGCGCATGTACGACGGCTGCACGCGCAACGCGTATCACCTCTACATGTTTCGCTACGACAAAGCTGGGTTCGCGGATCTGCCGCGATCTACGTTCCTGAAGGCGCTGACGGCGGAAGGCATACCGGCGTCCGGCGGATACAGCCCTTTGAACACGCAGCCGTTCCTGAGGAATGCGTTCGATTCGCGCGGTTTTCGTCGGATTCTGACCGCGGCGGACCGCATCGCATGGGAGGAGCGGAACCGGTGCCCGGCCAACGACCGCTTGTGCGGAGAGGCCGTGTGGTTCGTGCAGACGATGCTGCTGGCACCGCGGACCTCGATGGAACGGATTGCGGGGGCGGTCCGGAAGATTCAGAAGCAC
>Ga0335077_10009916_pt1 | contig 11838 bp, 8 predicted proteins | sample Lox_Sample_31_FD_207151 | JGI IMG/M metagenome (GOLD analysis project Ga0335077, IMG submission 207151) | Soil microbial communities from Loxahatchee National Wildlife Refuge, Florida, United States - Lox_Sample_3.1 | ecosystem: Environmental > Terrestrial > Soil > Wetlands | place: USA: Florida...
TGGCGGCGTCGAGATTTCCTGTAGGTTCATCCGCCAGTACGATTTTGGGGTCGTTAATGAGTGCCCGCGCGATGCATACGCGCTGCTGCTCGCCTCCGGAAAGCTGCGACGGAATATGATGCGCACGTCCCTTCAATCCCACGCGCTCCAGAGCGTCCAACGCTTCCTGTTCGTCAGTCATGCTGTGGAAGTACTGCGCCAGCATGACGTTTTCGAGTGCGCTGAGAAAGGGAATAAGGTGGAATTGCTGGAACACGAAGCCAATTTTCTCCGCCCGAATCCGGTTCAACTCCGACGCCGACATGCTCGCGACGTTCTGTCCATCCAGCCAGATTTCGCCGGCGGTCGGGCGGTCCAGACAGCCAATCAGATTGACGAATGTCGACTTGCCCGAGCCGGACGGGCCCATGATTGCGATCCATTCGCCGGGATCGACGTTCAGGGAGAAGTTGTCCAGCGCGCGAATGACAGCGCCGTTGGCCTCAGCTTTGGCCGGGTATAGTCGGCTGACCTCCTTTAGCTTGATCATGTCATTCTCCCCTTCATTCTCCCCTCAAAATTACCGCTGGCTGCACCCGCCGCAGCAGCGATATTGGCAACACTGCCGAAATCAGAGCTACCACTATGCTTCCCAGCAGCACCCATGCAAGCACGTTGAATCGCGGAACCACCGGCGCGTGAAAGTTTACTCTGCCGATCCACGCGGCGACGCCAATGCCAATGAGGAATCCTACTATAGCGCCAATCGCTCCGAGCACACCCGCCTCGGCGGCAAAGAAGCTGCTGATGAGCTGCTCTGAAGCCCCTAGCGCTTTCATAATCGCAAAATCCCTGCGTCGATCCAGAACCCAACCCATCAGCGTAGAAAGCACGCACAGTGCAGCCGTCAAGATGATCAGGCTAGCCGACGCGAGCAATGTCGCACGAGTTTTTCCTAACACTCGCGCCTCGCCTTCCATTATCTGCCGCACAGGACGGATCTCCGCTGCAGGCAGAGCATTGGTCAGCCTGGTGATCACGGAATTTACTTCCTCCGGCGATCCCGAGGCGGCGATTTCGATGGTCGAAGGCTGTACACTGGTCCAGTTTTCAAAATCCGCGAGCGAAACGTAAATCCGGCTGTCTTCGGCGGCTCCGGTGCTGAGCCTACCCGCCGCATTCACATGAATGATTCGTCCTTGAAAGCCGAGATCAAACGGCTTGCCTTGAGAGCTTACGACCGCAGCGGCACGCGTCCCGACTAGCGCATCTCGAGAAGCTTGCGGCCAGCCGCTCACCGACCACCAGCTATTGAGTTTGCGCACCTGCTGGAAATCGGTTCCCGCAACAACCACAGATTGTCCGTCGGAGGTTCGTGCCACAACATACGCGAAGGGAACTGCGAGACCGCGGCCATTCAGGATTGCATGGACCGCATTGAGAAGTCCGTCTGGGAGTGCTGCTCCATCTTTGCCAACGACCACGATGTTTGCACCATAATTCCGAAATTCCTTACGCAGCTTGGCTTGAACATCGACATACAGGTTGAGCATGGCCGTCGCCGTGGCGGCAGCTACAACCATGGCCAGCAGGGCAGAAGCTGCGCGCCCGCGCCGCAACACCGCGGCCCGCAGCAGCATGCGTAGGAACATCGAAGTATGGGGCGCGCCAGCGCGTCTGGTGGCAATTGGGCTCATCCTTCACCTCGCAGCGCGTACACCGGATCAAACTTTACTGCGCGCCGGATGGCGAACGCGCTCCCGGCAAATGTGACCAGCACCGCGAGCGCAAGAATGACCGGAAGCAGCACGGGATCAATCGTGATCTGTGCCGCAAAGATGGAGCGCCCGATCTGTCGTGCCAAAACCGCTCCCCCTACGAATCCAACCAGACCACCGATGAGAGCCAGCAGCATGGCTTCCACAAAGAAAAGTGCTGCAATGGTCGTATTGCCGCCGCCGAGGGCCTTCATCAGTCCCACTTCGCCCCGGCGCTCAAAAATCGCCGTGGCCATGGCCGCCGAGACTGCCAGGGCGGAAGCTAATAACGCCGCGAAAGTCACCAGCAGCATCAGGCCCTTGATGCGTGACAAAACCGTGCCCTCGTTCTGTGCGACCTGGCGAATCTGCTCAGCATGGGAATGAGGAATCGCTTCCTGCAACTGGTAGGCAATCGACTCGACATACGGCGAGCAATACCATCGGTCAAACAGCTCGGCATTCATCGTTTTCGGATCGCGCCGCGCGAGGGCATCTTCCGGCTTCGTCAATGCGCTGACGTAAAGCCGGCGCACGGCTCCGAGTCTTCCCAAAATCTGTTGAGCAACGCCGAGCGGCGTCACAATCTGATTGTCTTCTGCTCCTCCACTGGAGAGCATTCCCGATATGCGATGGGGCTGACCGCCAATCCGAATCTGATTGCCTGGTTTCAAGCCCAGCTTCGTTGCCAGGTTCTCGCCAACGAGGACATCCTGCGATTCGTCATCCGGCCACGCTCCCTGCACCTTCCACCACGGATGTGTAATGCGCACGCCGGTCGTGAAGTCTTCTTTGCCAAAAGTCAGTTTCTTAGAAAAATAGGTTCCAAGGAGAGTGAGCTTCTGCCCGCTCACCTCCACACCGACCGGCAGCATGGGCGCAAAGCCGACGATGTTGTGGTGCCAGAATGTGCCGCGGATTTTGGGAAGGTCCGCCTCCTTGAGGTACGTGCCGTCGCTGGGCGGTTTAAGATCCACTCCGCCGATCTGGAGGTCGAGGGTATCTTCTTGGGGAGTGACCAGCAGATTGGCGCCATAACTGCGCAGTTCGCGGCTGATTTTGTCGCCGACGTCGGTGGCCACGGCGATCATCGCGGTCGCTACCGCCACCCCGAGCGTAATGGCCACTCCCGCCAGAGCCTTGCGCCGCTTCTGCCGCCGGAACGACTCGTAGAGGAGCCGAAGAAACATGGGCTATTTCTGGAACACGCGGCTGCGGGCCGCGATGTCCGCCTCCCGGATGATCACCGAATCTGCCTTGACCTCGGCCCTCAGCGGAATCGGATTGCATCCGCCCGGCATGCCTACCGATTGCGGATTGATCGGGGCGGCGCAGTTCTTGCAGATTACGCCATTTTGCCGCTTGTAGAACCCCACTGCTCCGCAAATCTCGCAGGCATCGAGCACGCTGGCGATTTTGCCGTCCGGTTTTTGGTACAGCCAGAAGCGGACTTCAGTGCCATTTTCCTTGGCTTGGTAGCGATGCAGGTCGCCATCATAGACGTCTTTCAAAGGAATGCTGACCTGACCGTTGACGAAAGTGACCTGGGTCGCCGGCGACAGCGCGCTTACACTTTTGGCGTAAATGAATTCGGCTGTGGCCAGCACAATGAACACAAACGAGCTCACATAAACCGCCCCCATCCATAGACGCTCGCGCCGGGCGCTCCAAATTGCTTTACGTCTTTCAGCGGGCGAAGCAGGCACAGCGAGTGGCTGACGGCGCCGGACTTCAAACAGCACCATCAACGCCGCCAACGCCAGAATCGTGATGAAGAAGAAAAGGTCGTTGCGCACGATCGGGCCGATGATGGCCATCTCTGTTTTTGAGGAGGGCAGTACGCCGTTCTCCGAAAGCTCGTGCAATCCGCTCGTTACTAGTTGAGCGGCCACAAAGAACAGAATCACCGTGGTCACGCGGAAGAACTTCTGCAGGTTGATGCGGATGCTGCCCTTCACGAAAGTCACGCCAAACAGGACTGCCACCAGGATGCCCAGCACCGTGCCAATAAAGCTGAGCAATGCGGTGGAGTTCAAGGAGACGGCGGCCAACGCCAGAACCGTCTCCGCGCCTTCTCGCAGTACCATCAGAAAAACAAACAGAAACAGGCCAAACCACGCGTCTTTGCCTGCCAAGAGGCCGATCTTGCCCTCGATTTCACCCTTCAGCTTACGGCCGGTCTTCATCATAAAAATGATCATGGTGACGACGAAAAATGCCGCCACCAGCATGACCCAGCCCTCGAATACATCTTCATTTAACTTGAGCCGCGAAAGCAGCACGGCCCCCGCAACGCTTCCCACAAACGCTGTACCCAGGGCTGCATAGACAGCTTTGCGCAGCTCCGGGCGGCCAATTTTCTGCAGATAAGCGAGAGTGATGCCCACAATCAGGGCGGCCTCCACCCCTTCCCGCAGCGTGATCATGAATGCCTGTAACATGTCAGGAACCGGTCCGGATGATTTTGAAAATGAATTTCAATTTCAACTACTTAAGAATAGCTGGCGGGGGCAGGCTGGTCAACGCGCACAATCACGAGCCGTTGTGATCCGCATCACACGGGGAAAAGCTGCGTTGAACACCCGCCAACGCCGGCCAATGAATTGGATAGGAGATCTCTCACCAGTGCGGGTTCACGCCCGTGTTTGATCACACGGAGCCGGCACATGTGTCACTGCGACCCGAACCATATTCGGGGAAGATAAGAAGGACATTTAAGGGTTCGGAATCGTCTCCGATGCGTTAAATGTGCCTCAACTGAGGTACATAGTATGCGACCTTACCGCATCATTGCCGGGTTCGCCGGCGGACTCGTGGTCATTGCACTTTCCTTATTGATGGGGTGCCAAGGCACACATGAGCAAAAGCCTTCGCCACCTTCGCCGATGCCATTTTCAGGAGGACAGATCCTGTACCTGGTCGATAACACACAGGTGACCACCTACACCATCGATCCGAATACTCTTGATGTTTCTGTTGCCGGCCCTAGGGTCGGTCTGATAGCCGCTTCCTCCTTTGTGCTTCAACTTGTTCCATCTCCCGATGATCACTTTCTCTATGTCGTCTGGTCCGACAGCCAACAACATGAATATCTGTCGGTATACGCCACGGATAAATCAGGAACCCCGCAGATTCCCGCTGTTCAGGTTCTGAGTGTCTCTTCGCTGTCGCAGCTAAATATTCATCCCAGCGGGGCTTTTGCATACGCGATGACGACAACTCAGGATTCCGCAGGGCTGTATACCTCCACGATTCTTCTGTTTCATGCCACTGCATCTGGAATGCTGCAGGTAGACCCACATCCCCAGGGCGTATACGGCCCAGCGTTAATGCCAACGCTTCTGTACGGGGTTAGAGCGGATGGTACTGAACTTTACCTCAGGTCGGAAGATGAGAATCGTTCGGCGTATTGGCAGCGTGCGGTGAATCCACAGGAGGGCACGTTAGGCACAGATATTCTCCTGTTTGCTCCCCCAGTCAGGGACTCAGTAGCTCTCGGCGCTGCGGTGATTGTCGACTACCAGAATGCGCTTACCTGTTCGGAGCCAAGGTATGTGAATGTCTTCTCGAACCAGCCTGAGGCCACTCAACTGATCCACTGCGGCGGTGACATGCTCGACGCGTGCGGAACAGCCACCAATGTGCAAGTAGACCCATCCGGAGAATACCTGTTCCTAACTGATCCAGCATCGCAGAAAGTCAGAGTGGCAGGCCTCAAGTTTTCGAACAGCGCAATCATGGATACAGGTAACTTCCTTCCGTTCACCATGCAGACTCCCGGATTCGCGTTTAGTCCGGATGGAACATTGGTGTATGCATTGCTCGCACGCGATTGCAGTCTCCACATCTATCGTTTTGACCCGGGCAGCGGGTATCTCATGGAAAGTGATACTTCGATCCCGATGAGCGATTCAGCGGTTTCTTGCCCGCAATGCGCCGCTAAGTGCGACATCGGTCAACATTCGCGTTTTTCCCCGAGAACCTGCCCAGCAATCTCAGTGAGTTTTTCATACCTACAGGCCCTCAGGCCGTGCCACTCGTTGACGACGTGATGCAAATGCTCAGAGTTCCTTTAAGAACACTTTCGCCGCTTCCAAGTGCGGAAACAGCTTCTCCTCGGCCTGAAACTGGGCTGAATGGACGCACCGCCGGCTGCCGCGCAGCTTCACCGGATGTTTCAGGTGCAGCATCTCGTGATAAACGATGTACTCAACGGCATAACGGGGCACATACGGGTGATCAAATATCCGGCTCACCACGATGGCATTGTGCGCGGGATCGTAATGGCCGAGGCTGTTGCGCGCGTGATCACAGCTCCAGGTCATCAGCGGACGCGCCAGCAAACCGTAAAAGAATCGAGAATTTAAGTCATCGAAGATCGCTTCCAGGTTATACGTACGTCCTTGGGCCGTCTCGATTCGCTTGCGCCCGCGCATCTGCCGTACCAGGTGTGCTTGGCGCCTGATGGCGTGACTCGCAACATAGCGCCGATAGCGCGTGGAATGTTCTTTTTCGATCGGCTGGCGATACATTTTCGCCAACAGAATATGGGCAACGGCCCGCAGAATCCCTGCCGGAGCCCCTTCCAGCAAATCAGAAAGCCGCACCAGCAACTTTCCTTGGCGGAGACGAATGGTATTGTTGATGTTTGCGAAAGCAAAGAAACTCACGCTCAACTCCGGGCAGGGCGCCCGCGGACGCAGTTCGCGATAGGTTTCCTGGAAAATCTGGAGAAGCCGATCACTCACGTTGTGGTCAGATTAGCATCTTCTCTCAACAAGTGAATAGTAGATCGCGCTCTCCACTTCATTCCGAGCGGAGAGAGAGGAATTCCTCCGCGGATCCCCTTGCGCTCTCCGCGTTAAAACCTTTTCTTACAAAACTGGACGCAGAGAGCGCCGAGAAGCGCAGAGAATACGGAGCGGCTACTTCTTCTTGCGTTTGGCGGCTTCTTCCTGCTGACCCAGCAGTTGGCGATGATCCCGCGCGGCGCCATCGATCGCCTCGATCGCGTTGTTCAGGAGAAATTCGTCTGCCTGCGCTTCGCTTGGGGAGGCTTGTAACGAACTCTTTAGCGCTCGAAGCTTCACGCCAAATTCTGCATCGGCTTCAATGACTGACTTCAGCGGCTTACGCAAGTCAGACTTCCGTTCCACGAAGGTGTCGATGTTGTCATTCAGTTCATCGTAAACGTCGAGGAAGTTTTGCAGTTTATCGTGCGTTTGCTGGGCGCGATCGGTGGCCTTCGGGTCGTTGCGGATTTGCTCCAGGGCGGCGAGGCGCGCACGCGCGAATTCAATAAAAAGCTTAATGCGGGCAGCGGGCTCTTGCGCCGCGTCGCGCAATTGATCGATTTCAACCGGGTTCAGCGGCTCGCGACGCAATTGTGCCCAGGCAGACAGAAGCAGGGAGTAACCGAACATCAAACATCCGAAATAACGGCAAACAGCTCTCATTTTTCTTTCCCGAACATGTGGTTTAACAAATCCTGCGCGAGACCCTCAAGACGATCGGCAGCAGTTTGGACCGGCGCCTGATCTTCAAAATTCAGCGTGCGCTTGATGTCCCGCAGCCGGTGCGACATCTTACGCGAGGCCATCTCGGTTGCCTTGAGCCTTTTCCCGGTCTGAATCGCGGCGTCATGCGCCTTCTCTGAATAAGCAACCACAGCGGCAACGGTGGCGCGCGCCTCATCGACTTTCCCAGCGGTGTAGAGTTCATCAGCCGCCTTCAATTTCCGTTCGGCAATTTCGATGTAAAGAGAGGGTTGTTCTTTTAGCGGCGCCGTTTTTGCGCGCGCAATCAGCTCTTCCAGGCTTTGCTCCTTCGATGCAAGGGCAGTCCCGACCACTAGTACACAGCCGGCGATGATGAGCCAACAGAAGCGCGTAGTCATTTTTTGGGTTCGATCGCGATCAGGCGGTGCCGAGCCTGCCATTCCTGGTCGGGATATTCGCCATTCGCGACTTCCAGAAATTTGTGATAATTCTGAGCCGCCTGCTTGTAGTCCCGCAAGTGATCGTAGGCGGTTGCGCGAAGGAAATAGCTGACTGGAATCTCAGGAAGATATTTTGCGCGCGCATCGGCAGCCTTGATCGCTAGTTCGTAATTCTTGTTTTCGTTGGCGGCCACGGCCAGATCTCCGTAGGCTGCGCCAAAATCCGGCTTGAGCTTCACGGCCATCAGCAACTCCCGTTCAGCCTGAGGGAATTTCTTTTCCTTCAGCAGCACGACGCCAAGCCCATAATGCGACTGAGCATCGTCGGGATTCGCAGAGAGGAGGGTACGATATTGCGCTTCCGCCAGATCGTATTTCTTCGCGCCGCTATAGAGATCGGCTAAGTCTCTTTGCACGTTCAAGTCCCCCGGAGCAAGCTTGGTGGCAGTTTGTAACGCAGCGATAGCGTCATCATCTTTTCCTGTGGCAGCCAAAACGCGTCCAAGCTGCATGTGAGCTGCTGCATCCTCCGGATGGACGGCCACCAACTTGCGGAGAACCTCGCTCGCTTCAGCAAGACGGTTGCCGCGCATGTAAATAATAGCCAGACCGGCCAGGGCATCGGCTGATGCAGAGTCAATCTCGAGGGCCTGCTTGTACTCCTGCTCCGCATCGGCGAACCGGTTTTCTTTTTCCAGCAGCAGTCCTGCGGAGAGATGCGCTTCCGGATTCGCAGGTTCGAGTGCGGCGGCTTGTTTGTAGGCCGCGATAGCCGCGTCAGGTTTGACGTTCTCCAAAATGTGACCAAGAGAGAGCCAGGCGCGGGCATGACCCTCGTCAACCTGCGCCGTCGGAGTCAGGGTGGTCGCGGCTTCCAGAAATTTTTCCGCCTCGGGAGCACCCGTCTTCGCCAGCATAAGACCTAAATTCAAATTCGACTCGAAGACATCCGGCTTAGCCGCAACCGACTTGCGATACTCCTCAATCGATTCGGATGTATTGCCCAACGCATTCGAAACAAATCCGAGATCAAACCACGCCTGATAATTGTTGGGGTCTGCCGCAACCACTTTCTTCAGCAGCGGCTCCGCCGCTGCGTAATCCTTTTTCTCAATGGCGGCTTCGGCTTGGGCAAGCTCGGGCGGAAAAGAAGAGTCTTGTTCAACAACTTTGTGATGACGGATTGTCTGGCCAGTGGCTTGGCCGTGTGAAACCCCGCCCAGGCAGAAGGCAATCAGGAAGCACGCGATTTCTAACCTATTCGCTTCCATTCCGCGAAAATCCGTTTCCATTCAAGACTCGCGCCAGAGACTGTCCGGTGTAGGATTGCGGCAGCTTGGCAATTGCTTCTGGCGTTCCGGCGCCTACGACGTATCCTCCGCGCTGGCCACCCTCGGGACCGAGATCGATGACCCAGTCCGCGGTCTTAATGACCTCCAGGTTATGTTCGATGACGAGGATGGATCCCCCTGCATCGATTAGACGGCGGAAAGCAGCCAGTAGTTTACTGATGTCGTCGAAGTGCAGGCCAGTTGTGGGCTCATCGAAGATATACAGAATGTGCGGACGCCTCGCGCCCTCTCGTGACCGGTGAATGTCACGAGCTGCGGGCTGAAGATGTGCCGCAAGCTTCATGCGCTGGGCTTCACCCCCGGAAAGCGTCGTGGCGGATTGTCCGAGCCGCAGATATCCCAGGCCCACTTCCTCCAGCACCCGCAACTTCTCGGTAATTTTCGGAGCGCTGGCGAAGAAGTGCAGCGCCTCCTGCACGGTGAGATTCAGCACTTCATGAATGTTTTTCCCGTGATAGCGCACATCAAGAATTTGCGGCTTGTACCGTGTGCCTTTGCATTCTTCACAAATCAACTCCACATCGGCGAGAAACTGCATCTCCACCGTCACAGTGCCGTCGCCTTGGCAAACCTCACATCGTCCCCCGGGCACATTGAAAGAAAAATGTCCGGCAGCGAACCCGCGCTTCTTCGCTTCGGGCAGGGAAGCAAACAGCTCGCGAATGGCATCGAAAGCCTTGATGTAGGTGACCGGATTGGATCGGGGAGTGCGGCCAATCGGCGACTGGTCCACGAGCACAACTTCGTCGATAAACTCGGCGCCTTCCACTCGATCCCATCTGGCGGCTACCGGCGCACCGTTGCTCGGTTTCTTGGCTGCCGACAACGCCTGAAACAGCACGTCGTGCAGCAGTGTGGACTTTCCCGATCCGGAAACGCCGGTTATCGCCACCAGCATCCGTAGCGGGACGGCCAGATCGAGATGTTTGAGATTGTGAGCCCGCGCGCCGAAAATCCTGATCTGCTGCGCCCCGGTCTTTCGGCGAGAGCTCGGCACCTGGATTCGTAACTCTTCGGCAAGATAACGTCCCGTCAGCGACCCAGGCAGCTTCTTGATCTGATCGTATGTGGCCGACGCAATGAGCTTGCCACCGTTTTCCCCCGCGCCCGGACCTAAATCGAGGATAATGTCGGAAGCGCGCATCACGTCGGGATCGTGTTCGACCACCAGAATCGTGTTTCCCAGGTCGCGCAGGTCATGGAGGATCTTGATCAGGCGGTGCGTGTCGCGGCTGTGCAGGCCAATGGAAGGTTCATCCAATACGTAAAGTGTTCCAACAAGGCGCGAACCTAAAGATGTGGCCAGCTGGATGCGCTGGGCTTCGCCACCGGAGAGTGTCGATGAAAGCCGATCCAGCGTGAGATACTCCAGCCCCACTTCATTCAAAAACCGCAGCCGTTCCTGAATTTCCTGCAGCAGTTTGCCGGCGATTCCGGCCTCCTGCTCCGTAAGCTGAACACTGCCGAAAAACTTCGAGGCTTCTTCGACAGTCATGCAACAAACGTCACAAATATTCTTGCCATTGATCTTTACCTGCCGCGCTTCGAGCCGCAGGCGAGCGCCGTTGCAGTCCGAGCAGAGCGAGTAGCCGCGATACCGGCTCAGGAAAACCCGCACATGCAACTTATATTTCTTGCGCTCCAGGTAACTGAAGAACCCGCGCACTCCGAAGAACCGGCCTTCGCCCTCCATCACCAGGCGCTGATGTTCGGGATCGACTTCCGCCCAAGGCACATCTAGCGGAATTCCTGCCTGCCGGGCAAAGCGCTTCAACTCAGTCTGCAGGCTGCGATATTTCGGTTTGGTCCACGGTTCGATCGCACCCTCGTTCAATGTTTTGGATTTGTCCGGGATCACCAAGTCAATGTCAAAATCAATCGTATTGCCGAAGCCCTGGCAACGGGGGCAGGCGCCATAGGGATTGTTGAAAGAAAACAGGCGCGGTTCGGGTTCTTCGTAGCGGATGCGGCAACGCTTGCATTCGAAACGTTGCGAGAAGCGCATCCGTTCCGGGCTTTGTCCTTCTCGCGGTGCAGTTTCGAAAATCACCTCGCCCGACTCGCGGTAGCCGATTTCGATGGCGTCAACAATTCGGGCGCGCGCGTCAGGTGAAACTACGAGACGATCCACCAGGACATACACCGGCTCGGCAAAGTTCACATCCAGCAAAGATTCCGGTGTGGAGAACTCGAAAATCTGGCCATTCTGGTATAGGCGGTTGAACCCCCGAGTGCGCAGGTCCAGAAGCCGCGTTTTCAGTTGATCGGAAATTGTAGCGCTGGCGTTCTTTGTACTCCCGCTTCGCCTGCGCGCGGCTTTGGACGGCTTGCCAGTGCCTTTCTCTTCCGGCTTGTGGAGTGGAAACAAAACGTGAAGGCGGGTTGTTTCGCCCAACGCGAGCACGGCTTCTGCAACTTCGTCTACCGTGTCCTTCTTAACTTCCTGGCCGCAGTTTACGCAGTAGGTCCGTCCGACGCGAGCGAACAGCAGCCTAAGATAGTCGTAGATTTCGGTGGCGGTGGCCACCGTGGAACGCGGGTTTCGAGTGCTGTTCTTCTGGCGGATGGCAACGGCCGGCGCGATGCCGTCAATAACATCCGCATCTGGTTTCTCAATTCTCTCGAGGAACTGCCGAGCATAGGCGGACAGCGACTCGACATAACGGCGCTGGCCCTCAGCATATATCGTATCGAAGGCGAGCGATGACTTTCCCGATCCCGAAACGCCAGTGACAACGGTCAGGGAATTGTGCGGGATTTCAAAGTCAATGTTCTTGAGGTTGTGGACCCGCGCACCGCGAACAACAATCGT
>Ga0335077_10009917_pt1 | contig 11837 bp, 10 predicted proteins | sample Lox_Sample_31_FD_207151 | JGI IMG/M metagenome (GOLD analysis project Ga0335077, IMG submission 207151) | Soil microbial communities from Loxahatchee National Wildlife Refuge, Florida, United States - Lox_Sample_3.1 | ecosystem: Environmental > Terrestrial > Soil > Wetlands | place: USA...
GGCTGCTTTTCTGAGCTTCTTCCCGCGGCGAAGGAGAAGCGGCGCCGCGCATGTTGCCGCAGCCCGAAAAAACGCTCTGCTCATGGACCCCCGTCTAAATCGGGATATTCCTGCGCTAGTAATTCTGAAATGTTACCATCGTTTGCAAGTCTTTCTTGCGTGCGAATCGCCGGTGTAGCCTGCTGCTAACGTCCGCTGACACGTGAAGCAATGCCACACGGGCGGGCCAGGCCCAGGCCCGCGGCTCAGCACGGCAACTTGCTGGGCCAGTTTCCCATTGCCGCGTTCATCAGGCAGATTACTTCCGAATTGCCCTCACTCGCCCATAGCAAGCAAAGAGAGTGGAAATAGGTTCGCCGGCTCGTAATCTCCGGTTCTACTTGTGTCCCGGTTCTTGCCTGCCTCGAAAGTATGTCTGTGGTGTGATTCCCAGCATCGTCCGGAACATTTCAATAAAGGCACTTACGCTGTCGTAACCGACTGCGATTGCGACCTCCGTGACAGATTTCCTTTGTGCGAGCATCTCAAGGGCAGCAAACAACCGTGCCTGCTGTCGCCAACGGCCAAATGACATACCTACCTCAGCGGAAAACGCACGCATGAAAGTACGGCGGGCCATTCCGGCAACATGCGCCCAAGCGTCCAGCGAGCGGTCATCCCCAACATCTTCCAGCAGAGCATTAGCAACTCTGGCCAGTCTTTCTTCTCTTGGTATGGTCAAACGCAAGGGCTGCTGGTCAGGCTGTCGAATCTCATCACGAAGTATAGCGATTAAGTGCTTTTGCGCCGGGTTGAGCCGTTGGCGCAGGTCCCAACCGAGAATACGATGAACTATGGCGAACAATAGCTCCGATGAGTTGAACATGCAGGGCGTCTTGGGTAGCCCACGGCACATCTCCAGAGACAAGTGAACCATCGAGCCGGCTGCGCCTCCGACAGAACGCGCCGCGTGAATACAATTTGGTGGAATCCATGCGCAACGCTGGGAGGAAAACATCCATCGTTCGCTTCCTGCTTCCACGATGAGCAACCCCTGGGTCAGTGCGACGAGTTGCCCGCGCGGATGACGGTGCTCTGGCGCCCAGTCCTCGATCGCACGCCTCTTGAAGGCAAATGCCAGTACTGGCATATCGCTCTCGTAGAGACGACGCAGTTCTTCCGCATCCTTCGGCGCTAACAACATGAATCTACGAGATTGACCCTTTTCCGATATATATCGCCCCTTTCCCGTTAGCAGACCAACCAGAACCTGGCTAAAGTACGCGGCAGAACAACGAAAGACAACAAACGGAAATAATCGCGCAATAGGAAAGTATGAATCGAAAAAAATGCATCGTGAAAGCAGGTCAGTTATGAATGCCGCTGTACTACACGCCTTTAATGAGTCACCCCGCTTCGAGGAGTTCTCCGAGCCGATCGCAGAAGCAAACGAGGTGATCGTGCACGTCCGTGCTGCCGCGCTCAAGCCCGTCGACAAACAGATGGCCAGCGGCTCGCACTACGCCGCGTTCCGTGAACTCCCCGTCGTATGCGGCACGGATGGAGTCGGGTGCCTTGACGACGGCACACGTGTGTTCTTCGCAAGACCCCGGCCACCATACGGGAGCATGGCCCAACGCACGATTGTCTCTCCATCGCATGGTTTTCCGATTCCCGACAACGTTGACGACGATATCGCCGCAGCCATTGTAAACCCTGGTCTGTCCGCCTGGGGAGCACTTGCTTGGCGTGCCCAACTCACTGCCGGCGAGACCGTGCTGATCCTTGGGGCGACCGGAGTCACCGGAAAACTAGCCGTACAAATGGCCAAGCTCCTTGGCGCTGGACGGGTGATCGCCGCCGGAAGGAACGAACAGGTACTGAGCACTCTTCACGACTTGGGAGCCGACTCGACCATCCGCCTTGATAAACCCGGCCAGGATTTGACCGAAGTCTTTGCTCGCGAAGCTGGTGACGCGGGCTTCGACGTCATCATCGATTACCTCTGGGGCCCTCCCACTGAAGCGCTTCTGTCTGCCGTCGCGCGAAGAGACTTGAATCCGGCATCATCCAGAGTCCGCCTCATCGAAGTGGGCGAGAGCGCAGCACCCACCATTTCGCTGGCCGCCGCCGCGCTACGAAGTTCGAAACTGGAAATCCTGGGAGCAGGATCTGGCAACGCCCCAGTCTCGCCCGAGATATGGCTGGAAGCCATCCGCCAACTTCTGTCTAATGTCGCTAGCGGTAAGCTGCGTATCGACACCGAGCGACTCCCGCTACGCGAAGTCGAGGACGCTTGGCAAAGGGACCATCACGGTTGGCGAACGGTCATCATCCCGTAGTCGCATCCTCACAAGGAGCATATTTAGCAATTCGGACTGCCCCGGTGTGCAACGGTTCCGGCGATTGTGGGCGGTTTGTCGGAAAGTTAACTTCTGGTTTGCCCGGTCAAACCGGGGGTCTTGGATGAAACACCGTTACTGCGTCGGTTTCGACGCCGCAGGCTTTGATCGCGACGCGAGGGTCTTTCCCGCTCATAGAGGGCTCAAGAGAGTTCTAGCTGTCGCCGCACGACTTGGTGTATTCATAGGAGAAAGGTAAGGTATGCGGCGCCATGCCGACAATTTCTCTGACGCCTCTTTCGGCCGGCCCCTTCGCCGATTTGACCTCAGACCTCTTGCCTTGCTTGCCCTTGGGCTGATGCTTGCTTCCTTTCTCGTGCTCTCCCTGCCGGTCTGCGCAGCGGAGGTCCTTTCATCAGTTGCCGTCGCTGAGGCGGAGGCCCTATATGCCGACCTCGCCGACTCTTACGGCATCATTTCCACCATTGACTCGCGCCTGTTCGCCACTTACCAGGGTAAGGACCGCATAGCCTGGGAGCGTGTCTATGGCGAAAAGCGCAAACAACTAGTAGAGCAACTGGGGAAGATCTCCCCCTCCGGTCTCTCCCCGCTCGATGCGCGCGCTGTGGATGTAATGAGCCGCCACCTCCGCGATGATTTTCCCGAGCAGTTCAACGATCCGAATGCGCCCTCCGAGCATTGCCAGGATGCGCATCGCCAGGACCTCTCGATGACTTCGCTCGAGGGTGCGCTTTCCGCCTGCTTCACCGAGGTGGGGAACAACCTTGAGTTCGAGGGCCAGCGCCTCACTCGCGTCTCTGCCCTCGGCATGCTGGAAGAAATCAACGAAGAGGAGCGGCGCAAGAAACTCTTTTACGCGTTTGAGCCACTCTGGAATGCCGTGGACGGCAAGCATAATGCGACAAGTCCCTACCGCCGCCTGCTTCCGTTGGTCGTCTCTGCAGAGTCTGCACACGGCACCAGAATCGATTCCGCCGCGAAAACGATCGGCGTATCGTCCCAGGAAGTCGAACACTGGCTGGAGCAGATTCTCGACACCTGGCGTCAGGTCGATGGCGGGGAGATGGTCGAGCCCTGGAACTATCCCTATCGCGGCGGAGAAGCTACTCGCCTGCTCAGCGCCGTAACCCCGAAGAACTCTTTTGTCCCGGTGAACCAGCGTTACTATCGCGATCTGGGAGCGAACCTCCAGCAGTTGGGCGTTCTTTACGATCTCGAAGTGCGTCCCGGCAAGGCGCCTGTCGCCTACACCGACTACGTCACCCGTGGCCGCCTACTGAACGGCAGGTGGCGCCCCACCGTCGTGCGCATCTCCGGCAGCTACGCGACTGGCGGACTCGGCCTGCTCAACGAACTCGTCCACGAGAATGGCCACGCCGTTCACATGATGGCGATTCATGTGCGCCCGGCCTTCATGGACCTGGGCGACGCGCTGTTCGTCGAGGCTTTCGCCGATGTTCCTTCCTGGAATACCTACGAGCCCACGTGGCAGCGGAAATATCTAGGTCAGGCGGCGCCCGAAGCCGTGTCGCTGCGCGGTCTGTTCTCTTCCGTCATGCTCGATGTCGCCTGGGCCTTGTTCGAATGCCGCATGCTGCACAGCCCTGGGGCCAACCCCAACACCGTGTGGACCGAAATCACCAGCCGCTACCTGCACATCGTTCCGCATCCCGAACTTTCCTGGTGGGCCATCCGTGGACAACTCGTGCAGATGCCGGGGTACATGGTGAACTATGGCTTGGGTTCGGTGCTCACCGCCGATATTCGCCAACACACACGGGAAGCGCTGGGAGCATTTGAAACCGGCAATCCACAGTGGTACTCCTGGACCAGCGAGCACCTGCTCCGCTTCGGCGAGGAGCTCGACACTTCCACACTGCTGAAACAGTTCCTCGGACGCCCCGTCTCGCCGCAAGCATTACTCGATCAGATTAGGAGAATCGTCCCGGAGCAAGGAACCGCCGGAACCCGGTGACCCGGTCACACCGACACCAAAGTCTCTGGGCGTATGGCCGGCTTACCTGAAGTTACCCGGTCTCCGTGCGTCAACCTCTGTGTCGCTCGTTACTCGTCCGTTTGGTTCGATATACAGGGTGGGTGTTTGGGGTCGGTAAATTCGAGCAGTTCGATGGGCGCGCCGTTTTCGACGATGAATGCGACGCGGACACCGTCGGATGGGCTGTTCAGAGGAATCAGGACTTCGGGGCCAGCAAGCTCGGATGAGAGATCGGTCACTTCAAACGTGACGTCCGGCCCTCGGCACTAGCGAACCTTCCGAAAACACAATCGGGCCGGGCTGAGTGGCTTTCACCAAACTGCCGAGATCAATTGAACGTGTAGTCGGCTACTCAAGACCTATCGTCGGACTATGCGGCCAAGTCCCTGTTGCGCCCATCCGCAGTATCGGAAATTGACCCACCCGCACCAGCAGCACTCGGTCGGTTTGACCCGCCCCTCCGCAAAATGTTATAAACCAATGTTTTGTGTTAGCCCGTACGCTGGCCTGACAGGGGTGCTCCTCTCACCTCGGAGGGCAGATTAAGTTGGGTGCGGCGGCGCGGGCGGCTCCGGCCCTTGCTGGAGCAGCACAAAAGACCCAGTTTCTATCCCTTCTCGAGGTGGGAGCCTTTTAAATCCGGCAAGGCCTTCCCTCGGCGCCTGGCAACGGGCGCTCGGTTGAAATAGTGTGCCGGAAACGAGTGTGCAGGGCTGCGATTTGGGCCCTATTCCGATTTTCCAATGGAGGAATGTTGATGAGCACCTGGCTTTCAAGTGCCCGGTCCTTAGGGCTGAGATTCGCGAAGTGGAGCGCCGCGGCGGCCCTCCTGCTTTTGACAGGAGCCGCAACGCGGGCTCAGGAAGCCGGCGGAGAAGCCGCCCTGAAGCTGCCCGATCTTTCGAAGGTCACCTTTCTGGGGATGGATGGCCACAAGCTGCTGCTCTTCGGTATCGCCTTTTGTATTTTCGGTCTCGCGTTCGGCCTGACGATCTACATCCGCCTGAAAAATCTGCCGGTACACAAAGCGATGCGCGACATCTCCGAACTCATCTACGAGACGTGCAAGACGTACCTCGTGACGCAGGGCAAGTTCCTGCTGCTGCTGTGGGTCTTCATCGCCATCGTGATTGTCCTCTACTTCGGCGTCCTCGCGCCTGTCCCCGGCAAATCCGTCGCTAGCACCTTGCCGATCATTCTGCTCTTCAGCTTGATCGGTATGGGCGGCAGCTATAGCGTGGCGTGGTTCGGCATCCGCGTGAACACCTTTGCGAATTCCCGCACGGCGTTTGCCGGTTTGCGCGGCAAGCCCTACGCCATCAATCACATCCCCCTCGAAGCCGGCATGAGCGTGGGCATGATGCTCATCAGCGTAGAGCTGCTGATGATGTTGATTATTCTTCTTTTCATTCCCGGCGACTATGCCGGGCCGTGCTTCATCGGCTTCGCCATTGGCGAGTCGCTGGGCGCGGCGGCGTTGCGTATCGCCGGGGGCATCTTCACAAAAATCGCGGACATCGGCTCCGACCTGATGAAGATTGTCTTCAAAATTAAGGAAGACGACGCGCGCAATCCAGGCGTGATCGCCGATTGCACGGGAGACAATGCGGGAGATTCGGTGGGACCGACGGCGGATGGATTCGAAACGTACGGCGTGACCGGCGTGGCGCTCATCACGTTTATTCTTCTGGCCGTTACGCCGGGCCACTTCCTGCCTGGCGGCGTGACGATGCAGACGGCCTCCGCGGATGCCATCGCCACAGCTACCGCGACAGCTAACACCATCCAAGTCCAGTTGCTGGTGTGGATCTTCGTGATGCGCATTATCATGCTGATCGCCAGCGCAGCGGCGTATTTCCTGAACGGCGCGATCGCCAAAGCGCGCTTCGCGCATGCCGACGAGATGAATTTCGAATCGCCCCTTACTTCTCTCGTTTGGATTACGTCGTTTGTTTCGATTGGCCTGACCTATCTGGTTTCTTCCTTCATCATTCCCAGCCTCGGCGGCGACAATTCGCTGTGGTGGAAGCTTTCGACCATCATTTCCTGCGGCACGCTGGCGGGCGCCATTATTCCTGAGCTGGTGAAGGTTTTCACATCCGTTGACTCGCGTCACACCAGAGAAGTCGTTACCTCCGCGCAGGAAGGCGGACCTTCACTGGGCATTCTGTCCGGCTTCGTCGCGGGCAATTTCTCCGCCTACTATCTGGGGCTCTCGATGGTTCTGCTGATGTCCATCGGGTATCTGGTTTCTTTGCAGGGCGTCGGGCACCTCATGCTGGCGGCGCCCGTGTTCGCGTTCGGCTTGGTGGCGTTCGGCTTCCTGGGCATGGGCCCGGTGACTATCGCCGTCGATTCTTACGGTCCGGTGACCGACAACGCGCAGTCGGTGTATGAACTTTCCCTCATCGAGCATATTCCAAACATCGCCTCGGAATTAAAGAGAGACTACAACATGGACGTGAATTTCGAGCGCGCCAAACACCTGCTGGAAGCGAACGACGGCGCGGGCAACACCTTCAAAGCAACCGCCAAGCCGGTGCTCATCGGGACCGCCGTGGTCGGCGCAACGACCATGATTTTCTCCATCATCATGGCCTTGACCAGCGGTCTTTCAGAAAACGTGGACAAGCTTTCGCTTCTTCATGCGCCCTTTGTGCTTGGGTTGATCACCGGCGGCGCGGTGATCTACTGGTTCACCGGAGCTTCGACGCAAGCAGTCACCACCGGCGCTTATCGCGCTGTTGAATTCATCAAAGCCAACATCAAACTTGAGGGCGTGGAGAAAGCCAGCATCGCGGACAGCAAGAAGGTCGTGGAAATCTGCACGAAGTACGCGCAGAAGGGCATGATCAATATTTTTATCGCGGTATTTTTTGCCACGCTGGCCTTCGCCTTCATCGAGCCCTTCTTTTTCATCGGTTATCTCATCTCTATCGCCACCTTCGGCTTGTATCAAGCCATCTTCATGGCCAACGCCGGCGGCGCGTGGGACAACGCCAAGAAAATCGTGGAAGTCGAACTGAAGCAGAAAGGCACCCCGCTCCACGACGCGACCGTCGTTGGCGATACGGTCGGCGATCCATTTAAGGACACGTCGTCGGTGGCCATGAACCCGGTGATCAAGTTCACCACGCTGTTTGGACTGCTGGCGGTCGAGCTGGCCGTGAGCCTGACGGCCACGCAACACAGCACGACGCTGACCCATATCCTGTCCGCGGCCTTCTTTGCCGTTTCGCTTTTCTTCGTGCACCGCTCCTTCTACGGCATGCGCATCAAAGGCTCTGAGGCCTAATTAACCCTTGGGAGTGCGGGAGCTTGCTCCCGCTTTTCTTACGACCTCCAGTGTCGCTAGAGACGCTGCGCGCGCATGAGGCCGGCGATTAACTTAAACTAAGCCGGGCGTATACTGTTCGCAATGGACAGGTTTGCCCATCCGAGCACCAGTTCTCCAGAGAAGACGTCCTCCCGTGAGTGGACCTCGGTGTCTCCGCAACTGGCGCCCTTCGGCCCCCTGGGCGGCGGCCAATGGACGGGGCATCCGATCGGCTTGGTGATCGTCCTTGGCTTCATTGCGATGGCCCTCGCCGGAATCCCCGAGTCGCGGGGATTTTTTGCGCTTTCATTAGTTCTCGGAGGCGTTCTCGGATGCATCCTCTGGCTGCGCCATAGATCCAAGGGCTTCTTTTGAATCGGGCCCCGTTTCTTTTCCTTCTACGGCGTGCTCGTCAAGGGTGCAGCGGCTTAGCGAAAATTGTCGGCGCACAGCTTAGAATCACGGCTACGGGAAAAAAGGCGGTGGCGCTAGCGGCCACCGCCTTTCGTTTCGCATATACTCGCCACCGGCTCGCCTAATTGCGGAGCAGACCTCGGCCAGGAAGCTCTCACCCCGCGTTCATGCAACTATATCGCAGCACGATACATCTCACTGGGTGAAAGTACCGAGCGATGCGTTTCCGGTGCCCTTTCCAGCAGGCATGGCAAGATCTGCAAACGCGCTACGGCTAGCGGCTCTACGACGCGGAAAAATATTCTCTGCGGCCTGCTGCAGGTGTCCTCCGGTCTCAAAAAGAAAACGAGTTTGGCAGATTTTCGCGAGCCGCCGGCGAGCGCCGTCCTCGCTGCCCTGAGGAGGTAAAAGTACGCGAAGACCGGGGTACCGCCGTCTGGTGCCCTTCGTAACAAGCTATTTGCCACATCACCCGGAAGGTCGCACTCCTATGGAGGAATTATGAAGACTTGGCCTCAAAAGTTGGCTCTTCCGATACTCCTCGCCACCGTTGGCCTTGCGGCTTCGCTGGGCTCCGCCAAGCCAACTACCCCTTCGGCGGACAAAACCGAGATTGAACGCGGACGGTATCTTGTCGAAGAGGTGGCCAAGTGCGGCGAATGCCACACCCCACGCAATGCGCGCGGCGAACTGGACCGTCAGGCCTGGCTACAGGGAGCGCCGATCTGGATCATGCCCGTACAGCGAACTGCCAATTGGGCCGACCGCGCCCCGGCCTTGGCGGGTTTCCCGAGCTTTACCGAAGAGGAGGGCGAACGAGTTCTGGAACAGGGAATCGGGCCAGAAGGCGAAACTCTCCGGCCGCCCATGCACATCTACCACATGCATCATGACGATGCCAAGGCGATCATTGCGTACTTGCAATCGTTGCGCGAGCCGCAGCACTAGGCGGTGTGCAGGAATTCGTCTCGCTCCCCGTACGATGGAAGCGGGACACCAATGCCCAGTGTGGGAGATACCCAATGGGAACTCCCAGATATGCCAAGCAGAGCTCGAGAATTGTCGTTCTTTTTCTCCTGGGTGGTGCCAGCCTCCCGGTCTTGGCGCAAAACGTCCGCTCCGTCCAACATCCTCAAATCGACCCCAACCGGCTGGCCAGAGCGGTTTTCCATAACGAAATCGAGGCGCAAAACCACGATCAATCCCTATGGAGCTACCGTGAACTAAAAGAAGATCACGGCGCCACGGAGCTTTTCGCCGTATGTCAGACCAGCGAAGGGGAAATTGACCGCCTCCTGGCCGTGAATGGTCACAAGCTGAATCCCCGGCAACGCAACGCCGACGATCAACGGATTCAGAAAATGCTGCATGATCCCGGTGAGATAAGGAAAGCTCAGAAAGAACAGCAGGAAGACTCCAGGCAGACGCAAAACCTCATGCGCATGTTCCCGCAGGCGTTCCGATTTCAGTATGACGGCACACAGGGGAATTTCATCAGGCTGAAGTTCACTCCCGATCCCGATTTCCATCCCACCGGGCGTCCGGCACAGGTCTTCCACCACATGGAAGGAAGCTTGCTGCTGGACCGTCGGCAGAAGCGTCTCGTGGAAATACGTGGGCAACTGACTAGCGACGTGCTGTTCCTCGGCGGCCTGCTCGGGCATTTGGAGAAGGGTGGCACATTTTTCGTGAAACAGCAGGACCTGGGATCGGGCCACTGGGAGTTGACGGCCATGAACATCCAAATCAACGGGAAGGCGCTGCTCTTCAAAACGCTCACGGTCTGTGAGCGGGAGGCCTACGCAAACTACCGGCAAGTACCAGACCATTTGACGCTGCAACAGGCCTTCACGCTTCTTAAGGAAGCTCCAAGTGTTCAGCTTTCATCGTTGCGATAGACCGATTCGTGACAGTTCACTCCGTTAGGCGGGGGCTAGGCGTGTCTGACGCGCAATTTGCTTGCGGCTTGCGGTAGCGAGGTTCCCCACTCCTAGGAGGTTCCGCGCGCTGTATTTACGTTGGAATCGGGTTAGAATCCACCCGCATTATCGCCAATGACGAGGGCCAAACATGAGAAAGCGTCTTCTGTTCGTTGCGAGCCTTGTGGTCTGCGCCGCCTGCCCAGCCTTGATGACCGCGCAGGTGGATACGCGCTGGAAGATTCACGACATGAACCGGCCAGTGCCTCCGATCATTACACCGGGCACGGCCAGCACGCAGGACGCGCCGGGCAAAGCTCCTTCCGACGCCGTCGTGCTCTTCGATGGCACTAGCCTTTCCAACTGGCAGCACAAAGACGGGAGCCCTGCCAAATGGAAAGTGGAGAATGGCTACGCGGAAGTGGTGGCGAAAACCGGCTATATCTACACGAAGCAAGCCTTCGGCGATTGCCAACTCCACGTCGAGTTTCGCGAGCCCACGCCTCCACATGGCGAGAGCCAGGACCGCGGCAACAGCGGCGTCTTCCTGCAAGGTCTTTACGAAGTCCAGGTACTCGATTCCTACCAAAACAAAACCTACGCCGACGGCCAGGCTTCCGCGATTTACGGCCAATATCCCCCGCTCGCGAACGTGGCGCGGCCGCCGGGGCAATGGCAAACGTATGACATCGTTTTCCATGGACCGCGATTCGATAGCGCAGGCAAGCTGCTGAAACCGGCGCGCTTCACGGTGTTTCACAACGGTGTTCTGACGCAGGACAACGTCGAGCCCACCGGCCCCACGGAGCACGGCGAGCGCCCGCCGTACAAGGTCACGCCGGAGAAGCTGCCTTTGGCGTTGCAAGACCACGGCGATCCCGTGCGTTACCGCAACATCTGGATCCGCGAGCTGAAGTCAGCGGAATAACGCGGTTCTAGCTCGCTCGGGAGTTCGGAATGAAAGGTCAGAAGATAGCGGTCTGGGTAGCCGTCGGAATCGGCGTCGGCGTGGCCATTGGCGCAGCGAGGCACGCAATGGCCATCTGGATCTGTATCGGCATTGTGGCAGGGGCCGCGATTGGTGCGGCTTTCGGCAGGCGTTAAAAGTTGATCAGGAGAGCGCGCGCAGATTGTTGCGCAGCCGGTCGGCATCGCCCTCGCGCAGCAGCGCTTCGACTTTCGCGTGCGTCTTTTTCCACACGGGAACGGCGCGCGCCAACAGACTTCGTCCCTTGGGCGTCAAAATCATCAGACGGCAGCGGCGGTCCGAAGGGTCGGCCTTGACACGAACCAGACCACGGCGCCGCAAGGGCTTGAGGGCGGCCGTCAACGTGGTGCGATCCATGGCCAGGAGCGAGGCCACACCCCCCATCTCCGGTGCTTGGGGGCGGTTCAGCGACACCAACAGCGAGAACTGCCCGTTGGTCAGGCCGATGGGGCGCAGCGCGTCGTCGAAGCGCCGTGCCAGCCCTCTGGCGGCGCGCTGCACGTGAAGACAGAGACAGCAATCGCGGATCAGGTGGGTGGTCTGAAGCGTCGTTTTCGCCGCGGCGGCCATAGATAAATAATATGGATTATCAACGTATCTTGCCAAGACGCCGTAGCGTATGATACGTTGATATCAATCTATATTGCCAAACCCTGGCGCGCGGGCTGCAGCGCGCCGGTGGCCGCGGCAAGCGTGCCCTGGGGTCCGCGCAAGCGCAGAGGCACCCCTGCCGCAGCCTCCCCATCAGGAGAAGCCATGAAGCGCAAGATCGTCAGCGCCAGCACTTGGAAAAGCATCGCGGTGGTTCTCGCGCTTTACGCGGCGTGTCCGGCCGCCAAAGCTCAGGACACCAAAACCCCTT
>Ga0335077_10009918_pt1 | contig 11837 bp, 10 predicted proteins | sample Lox_Sample_31_FD_207151 | JGI IMG/M metagenome (GOLD analysis project Ga0335077, IMG submission 207151) | Soil microbial communities from Loxahatchee National Wildlife Refuge, Florida, United States - Lox_Sample_3.1 | ecosystem: Environmental > Terrestrial > Soil > Wetlands | place: USA...
TCATCGCGGCTCGATCATAGTCGGCTCGCGCACGCCGCGACAGGGGCGACGCGCGAGCCGACGCGCCACGCATCGCCGCCGGGCTACCGCCACGACACGCCGCTGCGCCCGCCGCCGCTTTCTTTGATCCGGTGCCGTATCAGTCTAAACTTATCCGCGTACCAGGACTCAGCCGCGCGCCGCGGGCGCGCCGCGAGTGCTCCGCGATGCTCAAGCCGCGAACCATCGACCGCTACATCGCCACCGAGGTCATCGGACCGTTCGTGATGGGCGTCGGTCTGCTGACCTTCGCTCTGGTCACCGGCAAGCTGCTCAAGCTCACCGAGATGGTGGTTAATCACGGCGTCGGACTGGGCCAGGTGATGAGCCTTATCGGGTACATCATGCCGGCCTTTCTCGAGCTCACGTTTCCGATGGCCGTGTTGCTCGGAGTGTTGCTCGGCTTCGGACGGATGTCGGGCGACCGCGAGCTCATCGCGGCGCGCGCCTGCGGCATCAGCCTCTACCGGCTCGCGATCCCGGTGATCGCGGTGTCGCTGGTGGTGTACGCGATGGCGAGCTGGTTTGCGTTTTCCGTCCGCCCGTGGGCCAATACCAACCTGCAGAGCGAACTCTACCGGCTCACCCGGACGCGCTCGACCGCCGGGCTTAAGGAGAAAATCTTCGATAGCAGCTTCCCCGGCCTGGTGCTCTACGTCGACCACATCTCCAACGACAATGGCTCGCTGCAGGGCGTGCTGATCTCGGATGCGCGCAATACCGACCAGCAGAATACGATCATCGCGCAGCACGGCATCGTCGTGCCCGACGAGAACAACCAGAACATCACGCTGCGCCTGTTCGACGGATCGGTTTTCGGCGTCGACCCGTCAACCCATCAGAGTCACATCACGAGCTTTCGCATCTACGACCTCAACGTCGAACCTCAGGGCGGACTGGCCGAGGACACCCGCGAGCCCGAGCAGATGACCTACAGGGAGTTGCGCGGCGTGATCGCCGGCGCGCGCGCGGCAGGGAAGCCCGACCATCTGGCCGAGGCCGAGATGGCGGGCAAGTTCACGGTGCCGCTGGCGACGCTGCTGTTCGCGTTGCTCGGCGTGCCGCTCGGGATGAAGCCGGCGCGCGGGGGCCAGTCGGAACGTTTCGGCGTCGCGATTTCGCTGTTCTTCCTTTACTACATGCTGATGCGGCTGGGGCGGACGCTGGCCGAGCGCGGGATACTGAACGCGTTCGCCGCGATGGCGATTCCGGACGTGGTGTTTTTGGCGCTCGCGGTATGGATGTTCTACCGCAGCGCGACCGACCGCTCCGACCAGGGCCGCGGCCCGGGCGACCTCATCTGGGATCTCATCGAGCGCTTCGGCCACAAGGAGGCCGCATGAAACTGCGCCCGCGGCTCTCGCCCACGCTCGACCGCTTTCTCGGCGGCCATTTTCTCGGCCCCTTCTTCGTTTGCCTCGCGGCCTTCACTGCGGCCTACCTGCTGGGCGACATCTTCGACCGCTTCGACGACCTGATGCGCTACGGCGGCTTCGGCCTGCTCGGCCTCGAATACTTCGCGCTGAAACTGCCGCTCATCATTTCGCAGCTGCTCCCGGTCGCTTCGCTGGCCGGCGTGCTGCTCGGCTTTGCCCTGCTGAACCGCACCGGCGAGGTTCTCGCCTGCCAGCAGCTCGGGATCAGCCGGCTCGAGATGGCGGTGCCGGTGCTGCTGCTGGCGGCGCTGGTTTCGATCGCCGACTTTGGGATCAGCGAGACGATCGTGCCGGTCGCAACGCGTGAGGCGAAGCATCTTTACCAGGTGGAGCTGCAGCGGCGCAAAATCTACGGCATCTTTTTCAACCGCCGCATCTGGGTGCGCGTCAGCGACGGCTTCATGAGCGCCGACGACTACGACGGCCATCAGAAGATGCTCCACGGCGTCACGTTCTACCGCGTCGGCCGCGATTACCGGCTTACGCAGGTCGAGCACGCGCCGTCGGCCGCATGGACCGGCAGAAACTGGCGGCCGGCCGAATTGACCGCGATCCGGCTCGCGCCCGGCGGCCAGGTCGAGGCGACGGCTCCCGGCCCGTTCCGGATCGACGTCAACCCGGCCGACTTCAGCCTGTTGCGGATGGATCCCGACGAGTTCAGTCTCTGGCAGCTCGATTCGTATATCCACAACCTGCGGCACAAAGGGCTCGACCCGGGAGGTTATTTCGTCGACCGCGATCTGAAGTACGCGATGCCGCTTGCGTGCGTGATCATGGCAGCGCTCGGGCTGGCGCTGAGCCTCGACCCGCTGCCGCGCAGCCTGAGCATCGGGCGCAGCTTCACCCTCGCGATCGCGATCGGCTTCGGCTACTGGCTGATGTTCGGTCTGACCTCGTCGCTCGGCCGCACCGGCCTGCTGGCGCCATGGCTCGCCGCATGGATTCCCAACATGACGTTCACCATCCTGGCCGCTTCGCTCTTCCTGTTCGGGGAGGAACGCTGATGGCGACGGATTCGATCTCCTTGCTGATGCTGCCCGTGGTGCGCGACTTTCTCGCGCTCGAGCGGATCGGGCATCTTGCGACCGCCGACAAAGCCGGCGTGCCGCACAACGTGCCGCTCTGCTTCTGGTTCGACGGCACGCGCTTTTATTTCGCGATCGACGAGAAACCCAAACGCGCGCGCGCGCTGGCGATCACCCGGATGCGCAATATCACGGCCAATCCCAACGTCGCGCTGGTCGTCGACCATTACGAAGAGCACTGGTCCAACCTCGCTTACGTACTGGTGCGCGGACTCGCCGTGGTGGTCGACGATCGCGAGGAATACCTGCTCGCGCTGCGCAGCCTGCGCGACAAGTATCCGCAGTACCGCGCGATGGCGCTGAGCATCGAGAACAACCCGGTCGTCCGGATCGATCCGACGCGGGTCCACGTCTGGGGCGAGCGCTTCAAACCGGCGCCGCCCGGCCCCGGGCGCCAGCATCCGGCCTAGGATGGCGGGCCGGACCGCGATGCGGCGGCAGCGGCTCGAGGAAATCGCGCGCGCGCTCGGCGACGCCGGGCTCGACGGATGGCTCTTTTACGACTTCCGCCTGAGCGACCCGCTGGCCTACCGGATTCTCGGACTTTCGAGCGCGGGAATAAGCACGCGGCGATGGTTCTGCTATGTGCCGGCGCGCGGGCCGGCCCGCGCGCTGGTCTCGGCGGTCGAGGCCGAACGGCTCTCAGAGCTTGGAATCGAGACGACCGTCTATCGCTCGGCGGACGGGATGCTCGCGGCGCTCGGCGATTTTCTTTCCCGCGCGCAGCGGATCGCGATGAACTACTCGCCGCGCGGCGCGATTCCCTACGTCGCGCGCGTCGATGCGGGGACGGTGGAGATGATCCGCGCGCTCGGCGTCGAGGTCGTGTCGGCCGCCGATTTGATTCAGCGCTTCGAGGCCCAACTGGAACCCGCGCAGCTTGAAAGCCATCGGCGCGCCGCCGCGATCGTGCGCCGCGTGGTCGACGAGACCTTCGCCGAGATCGCGCGCGCGATCGAATCCAACGCGCCGGTCAGCGAATACTCGGCTCAGCAATTCGTGCTCTCGCGCTTCGCCGCTCAGCGCCTGATAGCCGAGGACCCGCCGATCGTCGCGGTCAACGCCAACGCTGCGCGCCCGCACTTCGAGCCTTCGCCCACTGCCGATACGCCGATCCGGCGCGGCGACCTGGTGCTGCTCGATCTGTGGGCCAAAGAGCCGCAGGCCGACGCGATCTACGCCGATCTGACCTGGATGGCGTACGCGGGCGAGCGGGTGCCCGAGGAATGCGCGCGCGTCTTCGCGATCGTGGCCGCGGCGCGCGACGCGGCGGTCGATTTCATCGGCGCCCGCGTCGCGGGCGGCGAGCCGGTGCGCGGCGAGGAGGCGGACCGCGTCGCGCGCGGCGTCGTCGAGCGCGCCGGCTTCGCCGAGCAGTTCGTTCATCGCACCGGCCATTCGATCGGCCGCGAAGTCCACGGCACCGGCGCCAACCTGGACTCGCTCGAGACGCACGACCATCGCGCGCTTATCGATCGGACGTGTTTTTCCGTCGAGCCGGGAATCTATCTGCCCGGACGCTTCGGCGTGCGCAGCGAGCTCGACATGACGATCGAGAACGGCCGCGCCGAAGTAAGCGCGGCGCCCGCGCAACGCGAGATCGTCGCGCTGCTGAAATAGCGCCCGCGGCAACGTTCCTTTAATAATGCGCTTCGCATTCAGCACCAGCCACGGCGGAGACGATCCCGATCAATCGCCGGTGAACCCTTATCGCCATGGCGTTGAAGAAAGCGAGCGTCATGACGGAAAATCGCAAGGCCGCTCCCAGTGACTATCTGGCCGCGGAACGTACGTTTCTTGCCTGGATTCGGACCGGGCTTGCCCTGATGGGCTTCGGCTTCGTTGTCGCGCGCTTTGGCTTGTTCTTGCGCGGACTACGGACATGCGCAAGTTCGAGTCCAACGGCATCTCGCAGTTGATCGGAACCGCCCTTATACTGACCGGCGTAGCGGTCAACATCGCCTCCACGATCGGCCATGTCAGGCTGATCGCAAGGCTGAACAGCGGCGCAGCGATCTCGCGGCCCTCCGGCACCGCGATCGCGGTTGCTTTGGGCCTGTCCGCGCTGGGACTCGCGCTCGCCGCTTACCTTATTTCGGTAGGATAATCGGCGTGAAAACTTTCTGCGGTAAAAAGCTCATCCGATGATTCGCGCCATAATCTTCGACCTCGACGGCACGCTCGCCGACACTGAACCTCTCCACTTCGAAGCCTTCGCCCGCGTGCTCCACGGCGAAGGAATCGAACTCGACCGCGGCGTCTACTACAGCCGGCTCATCGGCTTCGACGACCGCGACTGCTTCAGCGCAGTGCTCAGCGAAAACGGCCGCGCGGCGGGCGAAGAGACGCTCGCCGCGCTCATCAGGCGCAAGGCCGCCATCTATCAGGCGGCGATCGCCGATCGCGACGTCACGTTTCCCGGCGCCGCCGAGTTCGTGCGGCGATGCGCCGAGCGCTTTCCGCTGATTGTTGCGACCGGCACGCTGCGCGTCGAAGCGGAACTGATCCTGAAGCGCGCCGGCGTGCGCGAGCTTTTCGCCGACGTTATCGCGGCCGAAGACGTCGAGCACGGTAAACCCGCACCCGAGGGTTTCGTGAAGGCGATGGGCCGGCTCGGCTTCCTTCTGCGTCTGCGTCCGCCGCTGGAGCCCGCCGAATGCTTGGTTATCGAAGACACGATAGCGGGGGTCGAGGCGGGGCGGCGAGCCGGGATGAAAGTTCTGGCGCTGTGTCATAGCGCTCGTCCCGAAGATCTTAAGCGGGCGCAAATAGTGCGCAATTCGCTGGCCGAGACCGACCTCGACGAGATTCTGCGAGAGATCTCGAGATAGCTTATGTCTCACAATGACATATTTATATTATCTTTAAGATGCTTTAAGTTCTTGCTTCATCCGTGACGAACTGTAAACTGACGCGCATCAGCGCGGCCCGCCATAGCCGAATCTCGCAAGGGGTAGCGCGAAACTCGGGGAGCAAGAGAGACAATGCACATCACATCAATCGACTCGAAACAGGCCGCCAAGATCGCCGCGCTGATGGGGCTCGTCGCAGTTATGGCCGCAACCTGGCCGCTGGCGGGCGCGGCCTGGGCCTTCTCGGTCCATCTGCCGCCCAAGCATTTCGCGGTGCTGCTCTTCGTGCCGTTCTTCTATGCGGTAGCGATCTACTTCCTGGCCGACCTGGCATGCGGGCTTTACAACTTCGCCGCGCGCGTGGTCGGCGGGTTGCGCCTCGAGATCGCGCATCACACGCCCGCGACGGCGGCCGAGAATCCGGAGAAGCCTGCGCCGATACGCAAGGTCGCCTAGCGGCGCAGCTCCGGGCTCGCCTCGAAAATCGCGCCGCTTGCAGGGAAGAAGGCGGTTCTCATAGAGATTCAGAACCGCCTTGGAGCCCATCCTCACCCTCCCTCAGCATTGGCGGCGGGAATAATTTCACGTGACTGGGCAACCGAAGGAACCATCTGCTGCGGGCGCGCGCTACTCTGATGTCTTGAGCGCGGACAGCAGCCGCTCTTTCAGATTGTCGAACGGTCCGTTGGACATGATGAGCGCGACGTCGCCGGCGTACGCGTCGGCGAGTATCCGCGCTAGGATGTCGTCGGTCGAGGCGCAGGCGAATGCGGCCGGTCCGCGGCGTCCGATCGCGGCCGCGAGTTCTTCGACCGAGAGGCGCCCGCCCTCGGGAATCGGATCGTTGTCTTTGAAATAGACCGGCGCCAGGTAGACGCGCGCGGCGCGATCGAAGGCGGCGGCGAACTCGGCCTGGAAGACGTTGCGCCGGGCGGTGTTGGAGCGCGGCTCGAAGGCGGCCAGGATGCGCCGGCCGGCGAAGCGCTCGGCGATCGCCGCGAGGGTCGCGCGGATCGCGGTCGGATGATGCGCGAAGTCGTCGACCACGGCGACGCCGCGCGCCTCGCCGAGCAAATCCTGGCGGCGCACCACGCCGCGAAACGATTCGAGCCCGCGCGCGATCTCGCCCGCACCGAGGCCGAACTCGCCGAGCAGCACCGCCACGCCGAGCGCGTTGGCCACGTTCATCCGGCCGCCGATCGGGAGCCGCAGTCCTTCGGCCACAGCGCCGCCGCCGCGCTCGATCGAAAAGCGCGCGCCGCCCGCGTCGACGGTTATCGCCGCGGCGCGAAACTCGCCCGCATCAAGGCCGAACGTGATCCGCCGCGCGCGCGAACCCTCGGTCACCTCCAGCGCGGCGCTCGAATCGGCCGAGACCACGAGCACGCCCTCGGGCGCCATCTGCGCCGCCAGCGCGCGGAACGAGGACTTCACGTGCTCGAGGTCGCGGTAGATGTCGGCGTGGTCGAACTCGACCGCGGTCAGGATCGTGCCGCGCGGCCGGTAGTGGAGAAATTTCGGCCCCTTATCGAAAAACGCGGTGTCGTACTCGTCGCCTTCGATCACGAAGTCGCCGCCCGCGCCGAGCCGGTAGTTGGAGGCGAAGTCCCGCGCCACGCCGCCGACCAGCATCGAGGGATCGCGGCCGGCCGAGTTGAGCACGTGCGCCATAATCGCGGTCGAAGTTGTCTTGCCGTGCGTCCCGGCGACCATCAGCACGCGTCTGGCGCTCAGAAAGAAATGCCATAGCGCCTCGGGCATCGAAAGATACGGAATGACGCTATTGAGCAGGGCCTGCGCTTCCGGATTGGCGCGCGGGATTACGTTGCCGACCACGACCAGATCCGGCGGCGGCGCAAGGTTGTGCGGGCCGAAGCCGGCTCGCACCTCGACGCGCATCCGCTTCAGCAGCGACGCCGTCGGCTCGTAGAGCTGGTTGTCGGAGCCGGTGACGCGGAGGCCGCGCTCGGCCAGCATCCCGGCCAGCGCCGCCATCGCGGTGCCGGCGACGCCGATTAGATGGACATGGCGGACCTCGCGCGGCACCCGCGCGATCCGAGCCGCCGACTCGGCGGAGGTTGCGTCAGACATCGCCGTTAGAGCCTGAGCGCTCGCAGGCGCAGCGCGTTGGTGATGACCGAGACCGAGCTCAGGCTCATCGCGGCGCTCGCGATCATCGGATTGAGCATCAGCCCGAACCAGGGATAAAGCACGCCGGCCGCGATCGGGATTCCGATCGTGTTGTAAACGAAAGCGAAGAAGAGGTTCTGGCGAATGTTGCTCATGGTCGCGCGGCTGAGATGCACCGCGCGCACAATCCCGCGCAGATCGCCGCGCACCAGCGTCACGCCCGCGCTCTCCATCGCGACGTCGGTGCCAGTGCCCATAGCAATTCCTACGTCGGCCGCCGCCAGCGCCGGCGCGTCGTTGATCCCGTCGCCGGCCATCGCGACCACGCCCCCTTTTTGCTTAATCTCGCGCACGACCTCGGCCTTGCGCTGGGGCAGCACTTCGGCGTGAACTTCGTCGATCCCGAGGCGGCGCGCGACGGCCTCGGCGGTGAGGCGGCTGTCGCCGGTCAGCATCACGATTCGCACGCCCGCGGCACGCAGCGCGCCGAGCGCGGCGGCGGCGCTATCTTTAACGGGATCGGCAACGCCGAGCAGTCCGGCCGCGCGGCCATCAATCGCGACGAACATCACGGTGACGCCATCGCGGCGCATTTCCTCGGCGCGCGGCGCAAGCTCGCCGGGATCGATTCCGTTCTCCGCAAGCAGCGCGGCATTGCCGATGATCAGCTTGCGGCCGTCGACGCGGGCGCTCACGCCCTTGCCGGCAAGCGAGCGAAATTCGGAGGCGTCCGCGAATTTGAGCGAGCGCGCCGCCGCGCCCGCGACGATCGCCGCGGCGATCGGATGCTCGCTCAGGCGCTCGACCGACGCGGCGAGCCGCAGCATTTCGCACTCGTCGAACTGCGGAAGTGCGGCGGCGGCGGCGGTAAGCGCCGGCTTGCCGGCCGTCAACGTGCCGGTCTTGTCGATGACCAGCGTATCGACCTTCTCAAGGCGCTCCAGCGCCTCGGCGTCGCGCACCAGCACGCCCGCGCCGGCGCCGCGTCCGGTCGCGATCATGATCGACATCGGCGTCGCCAGTCCCAGCGCGCAGGGGCACGCGATGATCAGCACGGCGACCGCGGCGACGATCGCGTGCGCGAGCGCGGGCGCCGGCCCGGCGGCAAGCCATACGATGAAGGCGAGCGCCGCGCAAATCACCACGGCGGGAACGAAATAGCTCGCGACCGCGTCGGCCAGACGCTGGATCGGCGCGCGGCTGCGCTGCGCGTCGGCGACCATCCGCACGATCTGCGCGAGCAGCGTGTCGGCGCCGATGCGTTCGGCGCGCATCACGAAACTGCCGCTTGTGTTGACCGTGGCGCCCGTAACGCGATCGCCCGGGTGCTTGCTCACCGCGAACGGCTCGCCGGTGAGCATCGATTCGTCAACCGCGCCCCCGCCCTCGACCACCGCGCCGTCGGTCGGTACGCGCTCGCCCGGGCGCACACGGAGAAGATCGCCTACGGCGACCCTTGCCAGCGCGACGTCCTCCTCGACGCCGCCCTCGCCCACGCGACGCGCGGTCTTCGGCGCCAGCCCAAGCAGCGCGCGGATCGCGCCCGCGGTGCGGCCGCGCGCGCGGAGTTCGAGCACCTGGCCAAGCAGCACCAGCGTGGTGATTACCGCGGCGGATTCGAAATAGACGGGCACCATCCCTGACGCATCCGCCGCCGTAGGCGGAAGCAGGCCGGGAAAAAGCGCGGCGAGGACGCTATAGACGTAGGCGATCCCAACACCGAGCGAGATCAGCGTGAACATGTTGAGATGGCGACTGACGAGCGAGCGCCATCCGCGCTCGAAGAACGGCCACGCGCCCCACAGCACCACCGGGGTCGCGAGCAACAGCTGAAGATAGGTAAGCGACCGGTCAAACGCGGCCCTCAGCGGGTAGGCCGGTAGCAGATCCGACATCGAGAGCGCCAGCAAGGGCAGCGCGAGCGCCGCGCTCACCCACAAGCGCCGCGTCATGTCGGCAAGTTCGGGATTGGGCGGTTCTTCCGCGGTGACCGTCCGCGGCTCCAGGGCCATCCCGCACTTCGGACAACTCCCTGGATGATCCTGGACGACCTCAGGATGCATCGGGCAAACGTACTCGAGCGCGCCGGGCGTTGCCGCCGAAAGCGGCGCCTCGAGCGCCATCCCGCATATAGGGCACGGACCGGGAGCATCGGCGCGCACCTCGGGATCCATCGGGCAGGTGTAGGAGCCCCTTGCGCCGGGCGCGGCCGCGGGCATCGGCGCGCGCGCTGGCGCCGCCGCGGCGGCGAGATACTTCGCCGGCTCGGTGGCGAATTTGGTGCGGCAGCCGTCGCAGCAGAAGTAATAAGTTGCAGCCTCGTGAACGTGCGAATGGCGCGCCGTTGCGGGATCCACCTTCATCCCGCACACCGGGTCGGTCATCGGCGCGCGCGCTTGCGCCGCCGCGGACGGCGCGCTCTCTGTTTCGGCCTTACTCATCGAACGAGAACATTACTCGCGGGCCACGCCGGTCCGGCGTTCGTGCTACTTCCCGGCATCTATCGCTTCCATGATGAGATCGTGGATTCGCGGACGGAAGTCGCGAATCGCCTGGTTGTCGCGCCGCGGATGCACCCGGTTGGTCAGCAGCGAGACCGAGATCGCGCGCTCGGGCTCGATCCAGATCGAGGTGCCGGTAAAGCCGAGATGGCCGACGGCGGCCGGCGAGAAATGCCGCCCCGAACTCGAATACTGCGGCGACGGCGTGTCCCATCCGAGCGCCCAGGTCGAACCGTTGACCGTGGTGTCGCGGGTCCAGAACTCGCGCACGATCTTCTGCGGCAGCCAATCGGAGCGTCCGCCATAGCAGGCGAGCAACTCCTGGACGATCCGATCGACGTCGCGCACCGGCGCGAACAGACCCGCATGTCCCGCCACGCCGCCCATCGCATACGCGTTTTCATCATCCACTTCGCCGACCAGGAGCCGTTTGCGGAAGGCGCAGAACGACGTCGGGGCGAACATCTCGGGTACCGGCTCGAGCCGGCGCGAGCGCACCAGCGAAATATCGATGAAATCCGTCGCGCGGATGCCGAGGGGGCGGAAGATGCGTTCGCGGCAGAAGCGGTTGAGCGGCGTCCCGGCGACGCGCTCGACCGCCTCGCCGAGCAGCATGAAGTTGAGGTCGGAGTAAATCGTCCTGGTGGCGGGCGGCGCTTCGGGCTTCTCGCGATGAATTTCCTCGTAGACCCATTCCTTGGCGCCGTGGCTGGCCATGAAATTGACCTTGCCGTTCTTCTCGATCTGCGCCACCTGCTGAAAAAACGGTCGCCACGCGGCAAGCCCAGAGCAATGCGCCAGTACATGGCGAAAGGTGACGTGGCTCTTGTCGTGGACGCCGAAGTTGTGAAAAAAGCGCGTCACGCGGTCGTTCAGGCGCAGCTTGTTCTCGCGCACCAGCATCATCACGGCCACCGTCGTCGCGAGCGGCTTGGTCAACGACGAGAGATCGAATACGGTTTCCATCTTCATCGGCGAACGCTCGGGCACGAGCGCGCGATGGCCGAAGGCGCCCTCGAAAACGACGTCCGCACCGCGGCGCACGATCAGGGTAGCGCCGGGGATCACTCCACGCTCGACCGCGTCGGCAAACGCCTGCTCGACCTCACGCCATCCCAAACCGATCTCCCCTATCCGCCACGGCAGGCTCGAGGAAACTGAGCCGCCGCGCCGCCGCGTCGACTCGCGCGCGCACGCCGAAGGGAATCGTGAAGTTCGCGCTGCCATGGCCCGCCTCGATTCCCGCGAGCACCGGGCAATCGAGACGCGCCGATTGTTCGGCAACGCATTCATCGATCAGGCGGCGCTCCGCCTCGCTGCCCTCCGGCGGACGCAATGCGCCGAAAACCACCGCGGCGACCCGCGCGAGGACGCCGGCCTGTCCGAGCTGGACCAGCATCCGGTCGATTCTATACGCTTTCTCGCCGGTATCCTCCAAAAAAAGTATCGCGCCGTCGAGCGGCGGCATGTACGGAGTACCGATCGCCGCGGCCACCATCGAAAGGCATCCGCCGACGACTTCGCCCTCGGCGACGCCGGCTCTGAGCGCCGTTCGCGCGGGCAACTCGAAGCTCGCGGTTTCGCCCTCAAGCAGGCGGCGCAGATGGTCGAGCGCTGCCTCGCCAACCCCGCGCGCGAAATCCATCGCGACCATCGGTCCGTGAAAGCATACCATCCCGGCCCGCCCCACCAGTGCGTTAAGGATAAAGGTCGCGTCGGAAAAGCCCATGAAAATCTTCGGCGTGCGCGCGATCGCCGCAAAGTCGAGCAACGGCAGGATCCGTCCGGCGCCGT
>Ga0335077_10009919_pt1 | contig 11837 bp, 12 predicted proteins | sample Lox_Sample_31_FD_207151 | JGI IMG/M metagenome (GOLD analysis project Ga0335077, IMG submission 207151) | Soil microbial communities from Loxahatchee National Wildlife Refuge, Florida, United States - Lox_Sample_3.1 | ecosystem: Environmental > Terrestrial > Soil > Wetlands | place: USA...
TCAAGCAACGCGTTACCGCCGGCGAGCCTAGATCGCGATTTCGCCAACGGTTGCTGAGGTAACTTGCCAGACCTTTCGCAGCAATGACTCGGATGAGAAGGGCTTCGGCAAGTAAAACATTTGAGCTTGGGTCCTGCCTTGCTCCACACTCAGTTCTTCAGGATAGCCAGAAATAAGGATCACTTTCAGCTCAGAATCCATTTCCAATAGATCTCTCGCCAATTCGCGCCCGTTCTCGCCAGGTAATACGACGTCCGTAATCAGGACATCGACCATATGGCCGTATTGCCGGAAAACGGCTTGCGCCTGCTTTGCGTTTGCACACGGAAACACGTGAAAATGCGCGGCTTTAAGAATGTGGCAGATCATTTCGCGGACGAACTCTTCATCCTCGACCAACAGGATAGTTTTGGAAGCCTGCAATGGCTGTGTGGCCTTACTGATCGCCAAGGCGTTCATCATGGCTGAGCTTGCTTGAATTGAATCCACTCTTGCACCTCACAAGCAAGACACCGAGCATTCGAACTTCCATGTTGACGCCATTACAGTGAACAACCGATCTCCAGAATCAAAAGGGCTTGAATCACCGAAAAGTGCCTCGGGAAGGCGGTTGCGCTCCCAACGTAATAACTTCGGGAAACATATGGGACCGTTTCGGGATTTTGTGCCAGTTTGAACACCGACGCTGCGATTTCCCGCAACGCGCCAGGAGCCAATATTATGTTCAGTGGAGCACTAAACTCCGAAGACCTTATGAATCTCTAAATCTGCATGGACGCGAAAGAACATGCCGTCGAGATCGTGAAAAAATTGCGTGAGCACGGCCACCAGGCCTATCTGGTCGGCGGGTGTGTGCGCGATCTTCTGCTCGGGCGCGAACCCGCGGATTTCGATGTGGCTACTGATGCTACTCCCGAACAGGTCATGAGGATCTTTCCGGAGACTTATGCGGTTGGAGCACAGTTCGGAGTTGTATTGGTGCCCGGAGCAAGTGGCAACAGCAGCCACCTCGTCGAGGTTGCAAGCTTTCGCTCGGACATTGGCTACAGCGATGGACGTCACCCCGATCAGGTGCGGTTCAGCAAAGACCCGAAAGAAGATGTCCGTCGGCGGGATTTCACCATCAACGGCCTGCTGCTCGATCCCATTACCGGTCACGTCCTTGATTTCGTCGGCGGGCGCAACGACATTAAAGCCAGAATCATCCGATCGATCGGCATTCCCGAAGAGCGCTTTGCCGAAGACAAGCTCCGAATGCTGCGAGCGGTGCGGTTTGCCGCCCGTTTCGAATACACGATTGATCCCTCTACATTCACCGCCATTCAGAAGTTCGCTCCAGAAATTCTTCGAGTTTCGCGTGAGCGTATTCGCGATGAACTCACCCGAATTCTGACTGAGGGTCATGCCCGCCGCGGTTTCCTGCTGCTCGACGAGACGGGGCTTCTGCACGAACTCTTACCGGAAATAGAGGCAATGAAGGGAGTGGCCCAGCCTCCGCAGTTCCATCCGGAAGGAGACGTCTTCGTACACACGCTGCTTCTGCTTGAGTATCTTCCGCGCCCATGCCCGCCAAGCTTGGCCTGGGGAGCCTTGCTGCATGACGTTGGCAAGCCGCCAACCTTCCGGATCGCGCCCGATCGCATCCGGTTCGATGATCACGTGGCAGTCGGAGTCAGAATGGCCGAAGCGATCTGCCGTCGCTTGCGTTTCTCCAATGAAGACACGAAGCAAATTCTGGCACTGGTGGATAACCACATGCGTTTTGCTGACGTGCAGCGCATGAAAGAGTCAACCTTGAAGCGATTTGTTCGATTGCCTCATTTCGATGAACACCTGGAGTTGCACCGCCTCGATTGTCTGGCGAGTCATGGAGACTTAAGCCTGTACGAATTTACGCGCGAGAAACGAACCACCATGCCACAGTCGGCGATACGTCCGGCTCCTTTGCTGACAGGGGATGACTTGATTTCTGCGGGTTACAAACCGGGGCCGAGGTTTAAGCAGATTTTGGCGGCGGTGGAAGACGGGCAACTGGAAGGGCGGCTTCAGACAACAAACGAAGCTATGGATATGGTGCTTCGCGAATTTCCATTTTCGGAATCAACTGAGGCTCGGGGCTGATCCAATCTGGGAAAAATCGCAGTATGAGACAAAAATGACGGCTTCGACAGAAGTGTTGTCAAGCCCTCGTTTCGACCAAAAATTCTGTAAGTTGCTGAACCCGTTCATAATATTTTCTTCGAAACTGTGTCATAACACCCTTGGCAAAACTGCTAATCTGAAAATAGAGGGAGAATTTGGGTTCCCTTCGCGGAGCCCACATTATGAAAGTCAGTCAACAGGATGTCGCGTACGTTGCCGACCTTGCGAATCTCGATTTGACTGCTGAGGAGCGACGGCGGCTGCTGGGCGAACTTAACTCGATACTGGAGTATATCGATCGCCTGAACGAAGTCGACACCGCAAATGTGCCGGCTATGGCACAAGTCGAAGAAGCTTACGGAGACAAGCGACAAAGCGGCGGCGCAGAATGTTTTGCCCGCGCTAGCCGGGATGATGTTCTGGAGGGCCTTCGCAAGTCGCTTCCGCGAGAAGTTGCTCTGGCCAACGCTGCCGAAACGGATGGAACCTTCTTCCGTGTGCCAAAAGTGATTGAAAGAGAATGATGACATTTGTCATTCCGAATCCGCTTTAGCGGTGAGGAATCTGCCGGTTTCGGTCATCAGCAGATTCCTCGTCGCTTCGCTTCACGGGAGGACAATTTCAGTTGTTGACCAGGGGCTGAGACCAGTAACTTAAACATTCCCTCATGGACCTTAGTTGCCTCACGATCGACTCAGCGCGTCTGGGTGTACAGCAGCGGACCACGACCGCTTTAGAGTTGGCCGTCGCTCATTACGCAAAAATCGCGACCGACGATCCGCAGATTGGTGCATATCTGACGCTCTCGAGAGACCGTGCGCTCGCGAAGGCTGCCGAAATTGACGCTCTGGCCGACAAGGGTGAGGAGCTTCCTCCCTTAGCCGGCGTACCTGTCGCTATTAAAGACGTGATGGTCACGTGTGGTGTGCGCACCACCGCCGGATCAAAGATTCTGGGCGACTACATCCCGCCGTATGACTGCACGGCCGTGGCACGGTTAGAAGCAGCCGGCGCCGTCGTGCTCGGAAAGACCAACTGCGATGAATTTGCGATGGGATCCTCGAACGAGAATTCAGCTTGGCGTCCCGTTCATAATCCGCGCGATCTGACGCGTGTTCCTGGCGGGTCCTCTGGGGGTTCAGCGGCAGTAGTAGCAGCAGATTTGGCTGTCGCGGCCCTTGGCTCGGATACAGGCGGTTCCATCCGTCAGCCGGCTTCATTCTGCGGAGTGGTTGGGCTCATGCCAACCTACGGACGCGTCTCGCGCTACGGCCTGATTGCGTTTGCTTCCTCGCTGGACCACATTGGGCCATTGACCAAAACTGTAAAGGACGCCGCGATTGTGCTGCGCACGATTGCGGGCCGCGATCCGATGGACTCAACTTGTGCCGATTTATCAATTCCGGACTATGTTGCTGAACTGGAAAAACCAATTCGGGGCCTCAAGATTGGAGTCGCCAAAGAATATTTCGGAGATGGTTTGGATCACGAAATTCGGGCGGCAGTGGAATCTGCCATTCAAAAGCTGGCTCAACTCGGGTGCGAGATTGTCCCTGTGTCTCTGCCTCACACGAAGTATGCGATTCCGACGTACTACATCGTGGCGACTGCTGAAGCCTCATCGAATCTCGCCCGCTACGACGGAGTTCGATACGGTTTTCGCGCAGATAGTGGGCGCACGCTTTCAGAAATGTATCGCACGACCCGTGAGCAGGGATTCGGCACTGAAGTAAAGCGGCGCATTATGCTCGGGACGTACGCTCTCAGCGCGGGTTACTACGATGCCTACTATCTGAAGGCACAGAAAGTCCGGACACTGCTGGCGGAGGATTTTCGCGAAGCTTTCAAGAGAGTCGATGTCATTGTGACCCCGACCAGCCCCACCGCAGCATTTAAGCTAGACGAGAAGATAGATGACCCTTTGGCGATGTACCTGGCGGATATCTACACGGTAACAGCTGATCTGGCCGGCATTCCTGGAATTTCTGTCCCTTGTGGAGAGACAAAAGAGAAGCTGCCGATTGGCCTGCAGATTCTCGGCAAGCATTTCGACGAGGGAACGATTCTCTGTTTAGCGCATGCATATGAACAATCACGAAATTGACAGGACTACAATGGTTGGTAATATCGCTCGCCGGCGCAACTGCGGCAAAGTATCTTTCCATCCCGCCGGACTTCGCGGTGAAAGTTAATGCCTTCACCGCAAGCATTGCAAACAATTCTTTCACCTTTGTAGCCGGGAAATTCTTCGGGAGGGAGTTCTACCTTGACCCACTGAACAGTGAATAGATCCTCATCCGAGATTTCGCGATAAGCCAGCATTTGCTGGCTATTTTTGTTGCTGATTTCGGGGTGCAACTGGCGGGCCAGCTCTTTCGACGACTCTTTTGCCGCGATCCGCACAGCTTTGCCGGTGCTGACGTCGACGAAAGTCGCAGCCATTTTTCCCCAGTCGCGGAATTTTAGTGCCCGCTTGCCTAAGCGGCAGCCGGTGACAACCGCGACCGCGTCCGTCGCGCAACGATCGATTTCCACGAACGTAACCAGGCGCTTCCGGTCCTTACCTCGAGGATCGTCGATGCCCAACTTCGCCAAGCCGAGCATGGCGAGGCGCACACCAAGCACCTGCCCGGCGCACAGATGGCCGTGAGCTTGTTCGGCTTCTCGCAGGTATTCGTCCAGAGATTGCATTCGCAACACCAACTTCAATTCACTACAAGGAGAAAACCATGAACCGTAATTCTAGATCGAAAACGCTGTTTATGACGCTGCTCTGCCTGTCGCTGATAGCGACCGGATGTACAGCGCAATGGATCAAAGTCGCACTTGCCGACCTGCCGATACTAGCTCAAATGGCTCTGAATCTCGGTAATCTCGTCACGACCTTGCAATCTGGCAAACAGCTCAGTTCGAACGACGCTGCAGCAATCCAGACCATCTCAAATCAAGCAGCCCAAGATCTTCATCTGCTGCAGACTCTCTACGACGAGTACCAGGCGAACCCGAGCACCTCAGCAATGCAAAAAATCCAGAATGCAAGCGATGAGCTCGAACAGAATCTGCCAGCTCTGTTGCAGGCGAGTCACGTCAGTGATCCTGTGCTTTCTGCGAGAGTCACAGCGGCTGTCAACTTAATCTTAACTACTGTCAACAGCTTCGCGGCGCTGATTCCGCAGCCCACCGGGACAGCGACGGCAAAAGAGGCGGCACACAAAACGGCGGTAGTTCCACGCCCGAAAGATTTGAAAGAACAATGGAATCGAGAGGTATGTGGGGCGTCGCAAGTGGGCTGTGAGATGAAATAGCTGTTCTTCCCTGCCACACGCCGTGGTGTCACATTTTTTCAATAGTCCGCTGAGTTCCGAAAAACAGGCTGCGGCGTGTGGTACAGCCTTCAAACCTAGACACTGCCAATCGTGGTCGAAAGATGCGATGAGTCGTGAGGAATTGCACGCAAGCGGTGGCCCACGATGAAGGTATAGTGAACCCATGAAATGATGGTGAAGGCAAATACAGCGCGCAAGCAGGTGGTACGCGTAATCGCGATCCATCTGCTCGGCTCAATTTGCAGCAGTAGGACAAAGAATACCGCCGCAACTTGAGCCAGCGTGTTCGCCTTACCGAAGATGCTCGGTCGAAAGTCGCGCAAGCCGGCAATCGCATAGAGCACCGCGCTGACAACCAGCATGGCGATATCCCGGCTGAAGACCAGTACCGTGAACTTCCACGGAATCTTGTGCAGGATGGAAAGTACGAGGAAAACTGTGCTGAGCAGCAGCTTGTCGGCAATGGGGTCCAGATACTGCCCCAAGATGGTTTGCTGTTTGAGCGTGCGCGCCAGCAAACCGTCCAGGCCATCGCTCAGGCCGGCGAGCACAAACAGGATCAAGGCTGCGCGATAATGTCCCTCAACCAGTTTGATTACGATAAAGGGAAGAAAGATCATCCGCATCAGCGTAAGCTGATTCGGGAAGCTCAACACTTGCGATAATCTCACCGGCGCACCCCGTGAATGCAATCCATTCTGTGATTGTAAACAATCGCTTCAGCGGAATCTGCCGTACAAAACTTGATTATTGGTGCTGCATGCGATGAGCAGCAAGCACGAATGAACGGCTGGTGGGCTGAGGCATCCCGGGCGAACACCACACACCTGAGTTCACAACTTGGTACCACCCCGCCAAACACCGTGCATTCCTGTAACAACTTTGTGAAATCTCCTCACCTTTTCTTGTGTTTTTGCGTCTAACTCAGCAATACGCTTTTGTGGTTGCAAACACTGCCTTTTGTCCCAAAATCGGACATGAATTTTTCGCTTTTGCAACTCGTCGATACTGACGGAACCTTCAGCGGCAGGCTTGCGTATCCGGTGCAAGGGGACGACTAGCAGCGCAGCGGAGAGTCTGGAGAGAGTTATGCATGAGGCACAGAACGGAACCAATGGCATAGGCAGCAGTTTTCTGAAGAACAGCGACCCCCATGTGCACGAGGTGGTCAAAACGGCACATGAAGAATTGCGGCAGCTCATGAAACAGCGTGCCGAAATTATGAAACGCATCGGCACGCTGAAACAAACCATCTCCGGGTTGGCCAATCTGTTCGGCGATGACATCCTCGGTGAAGACTTGATGGAGTTGGTGGACCGCAAAACAGTAGGTCGACAGCCCGGGTTCACAAAGGCTTGTCGCCTGGTGTTAATGGAAGCAGATGCCCCACTCAGCGTGCGTGAGGTCTGTGACAAAATTCAGCAGCGCATGCCGGCGGTGTTATTGCGGCACAAAGATCCGTTGGCCTCAGTCACTACGGTGCTCAACCGGTTGGTTGAGTACGGAGAGGCACAAAGCGTGTCGCGACCGAATGGACGCCGGGCATGGAAATGGGTCTCCGAGCCAGAGCTGCTTGCAGAGCGGACACAAACTCAAGTCATCCACGACGCCCAGATTTAAAGCGCTGCATCACTGACGTCGCATACCTGTGGATACTATGCGGGAAGAAGCATGCCCTTTTCCAGATGCCGTGTCAGATGGGCATAGGACGCGGCATGGGGGTCATGCGTGACCATAACAATTGTCTTCTGAAAATCCTCGTTTAGCCTCTTCAAAATTTCCAGAATTTCTGTGGCTGAATGGCTGTCCAGATCGCCAGTCGGTTCGTCCGCGAGCAGGAGCGTAGGATCACTCACAATGGCACGCGCGATGGCCACTCGCTGTTCCTGACCGCCTGAAAGTTGCTTCGGAAGGTGATGCGCCCGGTCTTCCAGGCCGACCAGCTTCAATGCTGTCATTACGTGATCACGCCTCTGCTGGGCATTGAGCTTAGTTAACAACAACGGAAGCTCCACGTTCTCGAAGGCCGTCAGAACCGGAATGAGATTGAACGTTTGAAAGACGTAGCCAATGTGTTCATTGCGCCAGCGCGCACTCTGTCGGTCACTGAGACGAAAAATGTTTTCCCCTAAGACCCGAAGCTCTCCTGACGTCGGTCGATCGATGGCCGCGATCATGTTCAAGAGCGTGGTCTTGCCCGATCCGGACGGCCCCATCAGCGCCAGAAATTCACCCGCGGCAATCTCGATAGAAACTTCATCCAGCGCCTTCACCTCGAAGGCATCGCGCCTGAAGATTTTGCTGACATTCTGCACCTGAACGACTCTGGTCTGCGTAGCCGTATTTGCCATTGTTGCCGTGCTCATGATTGCCCCTTAATTTTGACTCTGTCCCCTTTTTTCAAGCTAGACGGTGCGGCGGTAATTACGTTCTCGCCTCCGTTCAATCCCTTTACGGTAAAACCGCTGCTCTGCTGTGAAATGATCTGAACTTCGCGCTCAAGTGCTTTGCCATCAAAGGCAAGGAAAACCACCTTCCTGCCGTTCTCGTCGTGAATTGCTGACGCTGGCACCGAAACCCCGGAATCCTGCGAACTCGCCGGCTTCGAGTTGTCGGCCAGAAATTTGACCGTGGCGTTCATTTCCGGACGCAGGTACTCGTCGGGATTGAGGATTTGCACCTTCACCTGCACCGTGGCTTTCTGACGATTCGCTTCCGGCGAGATTTCATGAATCTCCCCCTGATATTTGCGATCGGGATATGCATCGACTGTTACGATCGCCTTCTGCTTAGGCCCAAGCTTGGCGAAATCGTCCTGCGCAATATCGAGTTCGACTTGAATATCATTAAGATCAGCAAGAGCGACGACTTGACCCTGCGGACCACCCTCGGCGCCGCTGGCGAACTGTGCAGTCACGAGTTCGCCCTTCTCGGCAGTGCGTTCCAAGATGGTACCGCTCACCGGCGCTCGAATCACAGTTGCGTCCAGCCACGATTTCGCGTACGCCTCCTGACCTTCAGCCTGTAGCAGAGCGCCTTTAGCCCGCACAACCTCTTCTTCGCGAGGTCCGATTTTGGCTAATCGATACGCTTTTTCCAACGACTGTACTCGTTGCTGGTCCGCCTCGAACTTTGCGGTTGCATCGTCAAACGCCTGGCGTGAAACCACTCCTTGTGACCACAATTCGCGATCTCGATCAAGAGTTAACTTGTCGTTGACAAGCGTGGCGCGCGCCTCATCGAGATTGTGCTGAGCCTGGTCGATCTCCTCAGGGCGCGACCCATGCTCCAGTTCCTCCAAATATGCTCGGGCGTTCTCGGCTGCGCCTTTGGCTTGTTCATATTGCGCTCGGAATTCCTCATCTTCGAGGCGCACCAAAACCTGACCTTGCTTAACCTTGTCACCCTTCTCGACCCCAATCCAAGCTACGCGCCCAGTAACCTTGGAATTCACGTTGATCTTATGATGCGGCACGATGTAACCGCTTGCGGTTAGCACCACTCCGCCGACATCCGCCGTATTCTCTGCCTGCGCACGGACTACGTCGACCTCAGGAACATTCGAGGAAAGCAGCCGATAAGCTACGGCTCCCACGCTGAGCAAGGCAACAACCGCGATTCCGATAAGAATGTAACGCCGTGCCCAGGGGGCGGGATCGCCTGCAGGAGCGGACCGATCAATCCGCAAGCCCTGCAAATCCGAGTGTTTGGTGTCTAGCGGCATCTCTCTAATCTCTTAACGAGGCCAGAATCTCGCGTTGCGCTGCATGCCATGCGGGAGCAATTCCCCCGAACAGCCCCATCACTATGGCGAACATTACAGCCGTGGTCACTACTCCTGGGGTCATGCGCAAACTGAACACAGCCTCACTGAAGGTGACAGGATTATTCGTGCCGGTAGTCATGCCGTTAAACGGCAGCATGAGAATGATGCCGAGTAGCGCCCCTAATAGCGACAGCATCACCGATTCGAAAACAAACGAAGTCAGAATGCTGGGCCGCGAGAACCCGATCACCCGCAATGTGGCAATCTCACGTGAACGATAGGCGACTGCCGCGTACATGGTATTCATCGCGGCAAAGCAGGATCCAATTCCCATGATGATGGCCACGATCATGCCGACGAACTTAATGGGATTACCGGAGCTCGTTTGCTTCGCCCAATAATCCGTTTCCAACATTCCGCTGAGCTTTAATCTTTGATCATCACTGACCCGGTTCTTCAATGCATCAGCCGCGACCGGATCAGTCGCGCGAAGCAGCACCGAGTTGTAGCTGGTGCGGTCGAAATCAGACGCCAGCTGATTAATATCGCCCCAAACCTCCGAGTCATGGGCGGTGCCGCCGGCGTCGAAAATGCCTACGATTGTCCACGGCCCCTTGCCAATCCACATGCTGTCGCCGATATTGGCTTGGGCAAAGCGCTTGTGAATCGACTGGCTCACGACGATTTCGCGCTGGCCCGGCGTGAACCAACGTCCGGCGACTAATTTCACCTCAGGCCGCATCTCAATCCCGGTTAACGACAGATATCGAACGGTAACGTTGGTCTCGCCGGTACCGTCATTTCTGGGCAGCACAACGACTAGCAAATCTTCACCCGATACAAGCGGCTGTCCCTTAGCATCCCGCGCCACACCCGGGAGATCTTTGATGATCGGCAGAGCGTCTAAATCAACCCCGCCGGCCGCCAGTTCCGCAGTAGATCCTTTCCGCAAGACCAACACGTTCAGCGGATTGCCACTGCTTTTGAACGCGGCATTCAGGCCCGCCAACAAAGCCAGGATAAAAATGGCCGTGGTGACGGTCAGCGCAATGCCGAGGGCCGTCATAATCGTGGCACTCTTGCGCAACTTTAGATTGCGGATGTTGTAGTTAAGAGGAACCGCCATAGTTTTCTCGCCTATCCGATGTGCCGCAATCCCTCGACAATGTTGCGGCGAGAGGCATTGAATGCGGGCACAAACGAACTTACCAGACCCACGGTTGCGCCCACGAACACCGCAACCAAAACCATTGGTAAGCTGAATTTGACTCCGGTCAGAAACAGACCCATCTGAGGTGAATGAGCCATTACAAATACCAATCCGGAGGCGGCAAGCGAGCCAAGCAATCCGCCAAAGGCTGCAAGGCTTACCGATTCACCCATAAACAGTGCCAGAACGGTACCACGCGTAAATCCCAAGGTTTTTAAGAGAGCTACTTCGCGAGTACGTTCGCGAATCGACATCGCCATCGTGTTGGCAGAAACCAAAAGCGTGGCAAATACCACCGCGGCACAAATGCTGAGGATGAAGCCTTTCACGTTGCCAAGCATGGCAATCCAGTCAAGATTGAAAGCCTTCTCGCTCTCCGATTTTGTCGGTCGATCGGAATTGCGAAATTGCGCATCGATCGCTTTAGCTATTTCTGGCACGCTCTGCGGGGAATCCGCCAACACGCCGTAGAACCCAACAAAGCCCTTCACCTTTGGCCAGCCTTCATCGATATAGGTGTTGTTGAAGTACAGTGTCTCTGTAGCTTGCGGGGCCGTAAAGATTCCTCTGATCGTGAGTTCGAGGTCCAGCGGAAAGATTGTCCCCTTGATGTGAATGCGGTCGCCGATCTTCCATCCAAATTTCTTCGCGAGGTCGGCGTCGACTACGCAACCCGCCCGGTCTTTCTTCCATGTCTCCAGTTGCTCTGGTGGAATATGAAAGTCTCTTTGTACTTCAAAGATTTCGTTGGGATCCGTGCCGAATTGCGCAAAGAAGTGCTCAGGCTTGTCGTCAATGTATTGGCCGCCAAACCAGGTTTGATTCACCACGTTCTTAACCCCTGGAATCGCACGAATTCTCTCCCGGTACGAGATTGGCAAGAACTGAGCTAGCGAAACTTTATGGCGCACAATGAGCCGCTGGGCGGATTCCGCGGTTCCATCAGACATGTAAAACGCACGCCAGATGGTCATCATCACGGTCAACAACAGGAGCGAAAAGCTGATGCTGAGTAGCGTCAACAGGCTACGGCGCTTGTTGCGAAACGCATTCTTGCGCACAAACCGCGTGAGAGTCATATCGAACTCCGGGAGAAAACCAATCCAACTCGGTGGGGCTCACAACTATATCAAGGATAGCTGATCGAACCCTTCGTCACAACCCGCCTACCAAGGACAGGATCACTTGTCTCGCGCCATGGCAGCTAGTGGAGATCGTCACGTAATTGCGGTGACAAATGTCACTCATGCAGCGACAAATTTCATTAATTCACTAATTCCGTCCCTTACCTTTATTAACGAAGTGAATACGCGAAGGTTACGGAACTTCTGTGTTTGTTCCGTTAATATCTTGATAACCCGCCAAACTGGAGCGATTTAGCTAGTGGTGAACT
>Ga0335077_10009921_pt1 | contig 11835 bp, 7 predicted proteins | sample Lox_Sample_31_FD_207151 | JGI IMG/M metagenome (GOLD analysis project Ga0335077, IMG submission 207151) | Soil microbial communities from Loxahatchee National Wildlife Refuge, Florida, United States - Lox_Sample_3.1 | ecosystem: Environmental > Terrestrial > Soil > Wetlands | place: USA: Florida...
CACGGTGGGCAAATTCAAGTCGAAATCCTCGACCATCGCCTTAGCCCTGCGCGCTTCATCACCGATTACATTGCAGGTCTGTACCAGCGCCCGCTCTTTGCGCCGGCTCCCACGGAGCGTGCCGGCTCGGTCCTCACTCCGTCCCGGAAATTCACTCCGCCGCTCTTTCCGCCGCAATCTTCGGCGATGGCGCACATTTATGTGAATCGCGGCCTCGGCACTGTGGGCGCTCCCGTCCGCCTCGGCGTTCCACCCGAGATCAGCCTCCTCGTCCTTCGCGTCGCATAGTTTTCCGGGGATGTAGCGGCGCGCTTCAGAGTGTCCCATCCTTTGAGAACTTGCCGTTCTTAATTAGTTGGAAGGTGGTTCCCTCTCGGGGTTGGCCCGCCCGTTGCAGAAGCTGCAGTCATTCGTAGCGCAGGGCCACCATCGGATCCACGCGCATCGCCCGCCGCGCGGGAAAGTAACTGGCTCCCAGCACGACGCTCAGCAACAACACGATTGCGCTTGCAAGGGCTATTGGGTCGTGCGGCGTCACTTTGAACAACAATGCGGAAAAGAGCCGAGCCACCGCTAGGGAGCCGAGCAGGCCCACGGCGATCCCCGAAGCGCCGAGGAGCACTGCTTCACCAACGATCAACTGGAAGATATCTCGAGGCTGCGCTCCCAACGCCACATGGATTCCGATCTCATGGACGCGCTGTGTGACGCCGTAGGACACCACTCCGTAGACGCCAACACACGCCAGCACAAGCGCGATCGCTGAGAAAATGCCAAGTAGAACGGTCCGGAAGCGAGGCTCGGCCACGGATTCGTACAGAAGTTGTTCCATCATGCCCACGTCAGTCAGCGCCAACTGCGAATCGATGGACGCAACGGCATGTCGGACGCTTCGCGCGAGGCTGGACTCACCGACTGTGGAACGCACCACCAGAAACATGCCTCGAGCCACAAACTGGGCGGCTTTAGGTGCCAACTGCTCATAAGGAACATACAATTGCGGTTCTTCTATCGAGTCCAGGCCGGTCTTTTTCACCGGGCGGACAATGCCGATGACTGTTCGCCAAGGTCCGTCTAGATTGATGCGCTTCCCAAGCGCGCTCTCGCCTGGCCAAAACCTGCTCGCCATTTCGGAATCAACAATAGCCACCGGCGCGCCTGATTCCGAGTCGCGATCGTCGAAGTCGCGGCCGGATTCCAGTCGGATGTTCATAGCACCGAAGTAGGACGGGCTGATGCACTCGACCTGAACGACATCGCTATTTCCAGGCGGAGCCGGGTGGCCCTCGATTTCGACAGTGTTGCCCCAGCCTTCGCCCGTGAACGGGAGCGAAGTATCGAGCGCAGCAGAGTGGACGCCAGGCAGCCCGCGTAACCTTTCGATCACATTGCGAGAAAAGGCGCGCATTTGTGCGGCTCCTGGATAGCGGTTCTCCGGCAATGCCACACCCGCGATCAGCACGCTTGCGGATTTGAAGCCGGGATCGACAGTTTGCAGCATCGCAAAGCTTCGCAGCGTCAGACCTGCCGAAGTCAATAGCACGAAGCTCAGCGCGATCTCCGCGAACAGAAGGACGCTGCGCAGGCGTCCGGCTTGGTGACCTGACGTGCCGCGCCGCCCATGCCGAAGCGTTTCATTCCAGTCCTCGGTCCAACCTGCATAGGCTGGTGCAAGGCCGACTACCAGGGCGGTCAAAAAAGAAACGAGAACAGTAAATCCGAGCACGCGCAGGTCGAGTTGAGCGCTTCGGACTCCCGGAGTATCCCCGGGAGCCAACCTGAGAAGAATCTGCAGCCCCCACGCGGCTAGCACAACGCCCGCAATTCCCCCGAGCGAGGAGACCAGGACACTCTCCACTAGCAATTGCCTCATGATGCGCCGGCGCCCCGCGCCCAGGGCCAGCCGAACCGCAATTTCCTGGTTCCGCGACACCGTGCGCGAAAGAAGCAGGTTCGCGATGTTCGCGCAAACAATGAGCAACACAATGCCAACCGCACCGAGGAGCAGCAGCAGCGGTCGCCGAATCTCACCCACTTGCACCTCTTGCAGGGGCGCGTGCACCAGTTGCCGGTCGTTGTTCCGATCGAGCTCATGAATGCGGCTAGCAACCAAGCTTAGCTCTGCATTCAGGCGGGCTTTGGTGATCCCGGGAGCAAGCCTTCCGAAGACAGAGAGAAAATGTGCGTCAGGAAATTTCTGGAAAATCCCGGTGGTCAAGTCCGCGGGAACCCACAAGCGATAACGCTCCGCTGTGGGTACGAAATCAGAGCCCATGATCCCCAGAACGGTGTAGGGCTCGCTGTCAAGAACAATGGATTGCCCCACGACTTGTGGATCGCCGTTGAATTTGTCTTTCCACAAGCCATTGCTCAGAACTACGACGTGGTCGTGGCCCGGGCGAGCGTCTTCTGAAGAGAGGGTCCGACCCAGCATGGCTTGTGCGCCCAGCACGGAGAACAAGCTCGGGGTGGCCCTCTGTCCGAGAAACATCTCCGGGTCGCCACGCCCGGTCATGGTGAAGCCGCTTCCCGTGACCGCCGCCAAGCTCTCGAAGACGCGGGTCATCTTCGCCCATTCCAAGAATTCCGGTGCGGAGAATGGTACCCGGTTCTCGTTCGGGATTTTCTGCCACACTGCGATGATGCGGTCGGGCTGAGGGTAGGGAAGAGGATGCAGTAGCACCGAGTCCACAACGCTGAAGATCGCCGTGGTGGCGCCAATGCCGAGGGCAAGGGTCAGCACGGCGGTCGTGGTGAAGCCTGGATTCTTGCGAAGCATGCGCGTACCGAAGCGCAAGTCTTGCCAGAGCGTTTCGAGGAAATGCCCGGCGCGCATTTCGCGCACCTGCTCCTTCACTTGTTCGACTCCGCCCAGTTCCAACCGTGCCTGGCGGCGAGCTTCCTGCGGATCCATGCCCGCACGAATTTTTTCGTCTTCCAGCAGTTGTTGGTGTGCGCGGACTTCCTCGTCCAATTCGCGCTCCTCGCGCTGTTTGTGGAGGAGGTTGTGCAGCAAGCTCGTCAGTCGAGCAAACGCCATAATCTACCTCTTCAAGAAGCTTCCAGCGTCCGCGTAATCGCCAGCGCAATGCGGCCCCAGCGCTTCGTTTCGGCTTCCAGTTGATGGCGTCCCGCATTGGTTAGGTTGTAATACTTAGCGCGGCGGTTGTTTTCCGACTCTCCCCAATGCGAGGCCAGCCAGCCTTGTTCTTCCATCCGATGCAACGCCGGAAAGAGCGAGCCAGGCTTTACTTGAAATGTCCCCTTTGTGATTTGCTCGATGCGCCGCGAGATTCCCAGCCCATGCAGTTCGCCTGGCGCCAGCGCTTTTAGAATCATCATGGCCAGCGTGCCCTGCAGCAGGTTGGTTTGATCCGGTGCCAATCGTCTCTCCTATAGATTTTCTGTACGAGAGAGGTCACTCTGCTCTCTTTTCTATAGGATGTCAATAGGAGCTTTCCGCAGTCGCGCAGTCATGCGTTTAACATCCGCCGCCCGAACGACATCCACGCGGAACGCCCGAATTCTGTCATGCTGAGCGAAGCGAAGCATCTCAACTGACCAATTACCGACCAAGGTTGCATTGGTTGCATGGGCCTACGTTGAGATCCGGCAACCGTCTGCCATCGGCCGCTCACTTTCCGCGAATGTCATGTCGATCAGCCTCATGGTCCTAACGTCGCCTTCCAAATTTCAGGATTACGTTTTTCATCGGACAGAAACATACTGTCTTCCGTATTTTTTGGCGGCGGGATATCCCGTTTTCCGGAAATGCTGCTCCCAATAAACGTGATGTCAACCGGCAACTTCTTCATTCTTCACTGCCCCATCGAATCTGGTTGGGCATTCACCTTGGAATTCAGGTTGCTCCTTGTCTCCCCCGGTCCAGCCAGGCGGAGTCTCGTTTCGAATGCGTGGGACGTGTTTCGACTCGAAAATCTTGTTCTGGAGGGATTCCCGCATGTCGTTTAGCTTGAAGTGTTTCAAGTTTCCTGCGGTTGTTTCTCTTTCGCTGCTTTTCCTTCCTGGTGTAACACTAGCACAACATTACAAACAGACGAACCTGGTTTCTAACATTCCCGGCATGGCCGCCGTGACAGACCCGAATCTGAGGAATCCCTGGGGACTCACCCGCTCTCCAAGCGGCAGCCCCTGGTGGACCGCCAACAACGCTACAGGAACTACTTCTCTTTTCAATGGCGCTGGCGCCGGCGTGAACATCTTCACGGAAGCTGACGGCTCAGCGGGCAATTTTGCCTTTGTTCCGCCGCCGAAAATGGCCCCCGCCGGCACACTGTCCGCTCCAACTGGCATTGTGTTCAACGGCAGCGCCACCGATTTCATCCTGGACAAGGGAACGCCTGCGGGCAAGAACGCCGTGTTCATTTTTGTCACCGAGGATGGCACCATCTCCGGTTGGAATGCCGCGGCCAACATCCCGGCGGGCGGAAAAGCTCCGTCGACCCAAGCGGTGCTTGAGGTGGACAACTCCGATAATGGAGGCGCGGACGGCGCTGTCTACAAAGGCGCAACGTCGGGCGAAATCAACGGCATGAAGTATCTCTACGTGGCGAACTTCCGCAAGGGCCGCATCGAAGTTTACGACACAAACTTCAAGCCCGTGCACCTCGGTGAAGATGCGTTCGACCCGGATTTTGATGGCGATCACGACCGCGAGGATCGCGGTGGCCGCATTCCCCGAGGCTTTGCTCCCTTCAACGTTCAGAACATCGGCGGCGTTCTCTTCGTTACCTACGCAAAGCAGGACGGGGCAAAGCACGACGATGTCCCCGGCGACGGTAATGGCTACGTTCGCATCTTCTCGACGACCGGCAAGCTGATCGGGCATCTCCCGCACGGAGACTGGTTCAACTCTCCATGGGGCGTGGTCTGGACCACTCGCGATTTCGGCGAGTTCAGCAACGCCATTCTCGTTGGCAATTTTGGAAGTGGCAAAATTGCGGCCTTCAACGGCTTCACCTACAAGTTCATGGGCTTCGTCCAGGATTCCACGACGGGCACAGACATGGTCATCGACGGCTTGTGGTCGCTTACGTTTGCAAACGACGGCACCGCGGGAACGGCCAATACCTTGTACTTCAGCGCCGGCATCAACGGTGAAAGCGACGGACTCTTCGGCACCATCACTCCGGTGGATGGCTTGGACGGCGACGAAGAATAAGCGTGCGAATTTTCTTACGGCAAATTTGGAAGAGCTGAGTTTTCCAAAACAAGAGCAAAATAAACCGACGCGAGACGGCAGCGCCACCACGAACCGCTGCCGTCTTCTTTTTTCGCGCACGCGAGGAATTCCCGCGATTGATTTCCAGTCGGTCCGCGATGCTAGAATCTCCGCAAGCGGAGCGCTCGAATGCCTGTACAAGAAAAAAACTTCTGGGCCACAACGGCGCAGCCGTTGGGTTCCGCTGCGCTTCAGGCGCTTCCGGATTCCGTCGATGTCGCGATTGTCGGCGGCGGATTCTGCGGTCTTTCCGCTGCGCGCGCGCTGGCGAAACGCGGTGTGAGCGTGGCGGCGCTGGAAGCCGAGACATTCGGCTGGGGCGCCAGTTCGCGCAACGGAGGCATGGTGCTTACCGGAATGAAATTGCCGGTGCCCACGCTGATCAAACGCTACGGCCGCGACGCAGTACGAAAAATGTATGTTGCTTCGCTCGAATCCATTGATTGCCTCGAGCAAATCGTCCGCGAAGAACAGATCGACTGCAATTTTTCACGCTGCGGCCACCTCGAGGTCGCTTGCAAGCAAACGCATTTTGACGGCTACGAAGCATCCGCCGCGCTGGTTAAGCGTGAATTCAACCACGAGCTGCGCATCGTTCCGAAAGCCGAACTGCGCAGCGAAATCGGGTCGGATATCTATTTCGGCGGCATGGTCGACGAGACCAGCGCGGGATTGAATCCCGCGCGCTATGTTGCAGGACTTGCGCTCGCGGCGCAGCGCGCGGGCGCTTGCTTGCACGAGCACACGCGCGTCGAAAAAGTCGAACCGGCGCATAAAAATGGCACGCGGAAATTCCATCTGCGAACTTCCAAGGGTGCCATCACGGCGGGCGAAGTGATTCTGGCGAGCGGCGCGTACACGACGGAAGCAACTCCGGCGCTGCGCAAGAAAATCATTCCCATTGGTTCGTACATCATCGCCACGGAAGTTTTGCCTGACCATCTGGCTCGCGAACTCAGCCCGCGCAACCGCATGATCTATGACTCGAAGCATTTTCTGTACTACTACCGTTTGACGCCGGACAACCGCATGTTGTTTGGCGGGCGTGCCGCGTTCTTCCCGGAAACCGAAAACACCGTACGGCAAAGCGCGGAAATCTTGCGCCGCGGGATGATTACGGTGTATCCGCAGTTGCGCGACACCAAAATCGAATTCGTTTGGGGCGGCACACTGGATTTCACGCTCGACGTGATGCCTCACGCGGGGAAAATCGAAGGAATGTATTTTGCGGCGGGATTCGCGGGGCACGGCGTGGCGGCGGCGACCTGGTTCGGCACAAAACTCGCGGGATTGATTTGCGGTGAACCGAACGATATTCCGTTCGATAGGATCCGGTTTCCTTCGGCGCCCATCGGTTTGCGAAGCGGAAATACTTGGGCGCTGCCGCTTGCCGGCGCGTGGTATCGAATCCTCGATTTCTTTACGTAGTTTGCGGACTCGCGGAATTTTTTTCTGCCTGAAATTTGCGAAGCACAAAATACATTACGGGCCCGAGAAGCACTGGGATGGGGCCCCATTTTCGGGCGAAAGGATCGCTGCCAACGAGGGCGACGACGCTCATCACCAGCGGAGCCACGACGACATACGCGAGTCCAGCGCGGCCCCAGGGAATGCGAAAGGGCCGCGCGGTGGCCGGCTGCGTCTTGCGCAAACGCCAGGAAGAAAGCACCGTCAGAATGGTCACGCCAATGCGCAACCAGACGTAGATCGTGAGCAATTGCACCATCGTTTTTTGCGCGAGCAGCGCGTAGACCATCGAAGAAGCGATGATGGCAATCCATGGAGTGCCGTAGCGCGGGTGTCGCGCGGAAAATTTTGCGGGGAGATAGCCGTCCTCGGCCATCGTCGAAGGCATGCGCGTGCTGGTCAGCACGGTGGCGTTTAAGAGAGACACATTGCAGATCATCGCGGCGAGCGTCATGGCTAGGCCGAGCCAGGGGCCGCCGATGAGGTACGCGGCTTCGGAAAAGTAGCCGGTGTGCCAGTCGCGCCAGTTTCCAAGAGCGGCGAGAAAAAGCATTGTCGGCAGAAAGTATGTGGCGATGGAAAGCGGCACGACGATCGCGAGCGCGCGCGGATAAGTGCGCTGCGGATTATCCACTTCTTCTGCGACGCTGGAGAGTTGCTCGTAACCGGAATAAAGCCACAAGCCCAGCGCAAGGCCGGCACCGAAGACCTGAAACTTTGGCGCGTGAGGCGGCACTAGGGGCGAAAACGGATTGTGGTGCCACTTTAGCGCTGCAACGACGCACAGCGCAGCGACAACAAGCAACACGGAAATTTCCAAAATGGTCGAGACAACGCCCACCATGCGAATCCCGCGCACGTTCACGTAGCAAATGCACGCGATTAGGGCGAGTGCCACGAGGTAATGCGTCCAATTGCCCACCGGTCCGGCGTAAAACGAAATGTAAGTAGTGAGATAGTCTGCAAAGAGCACGGCGTAGGCAGTCGCGAGCAGAAATGAGGCGGTCCAATTCCACCAACCGGCGAGAAATCCCCAGAAGTCGCCGAATCCCGCGCGTACCCATCGATAGAAGCCGCCTTCGACGGGAATCGCCGTGGTCAGTTCTGCGGCAACAAGCGAAACGGGGATGCACCAGAAGAACGGGATGAAGAGCTGATAGAGCAGCGTAAGGCCAGGGCCGCTCGTGGCGACCATGTCTTCGAGGCCGAAGGGGCCGCCGGTGGCATAGGCGTACATGACGAAGACGAAGGGCAGCAGGCTGGCTTTACGAAGCGCCGGGCGAGTTCCGATTGGTTTGTCTTTCGGTTTCGAGATGTTCGCGGGCCTCGATTCGCTCAAGGTTGGGAGAAGGCGCGGGAGAGGGTAGCGCATTTCCGAGAAAGCGGCGAGGGGTGAAGGACCTGTAGCACCTCCACGGGGCTTCCGCACCGCGCCGGTCCTTCGTGGGGCAGCCACAGTGGCGGAATGCTGGCTAGTTAAACCAGTAGGGGGTTCGCTTTGTCCATTCGTTGTCTTGGTAGTGCTTGTGAAGGAACTCAAAAGCGGCCTTCGAGAAACTACCTGTTTGGTCGTCCACCTGGCCCCAGCGGCTTGATCGAACACAGAGGTGCAGAGCTTCCGGGACGCGCGGGTCCTCCGGGTGAGACTTTGCCCAAGTCAAAACAACAGATGACAAATAGTTCGGCCCCGTTGAAACTCGCGCAAGCTGTTGCCATTCCGCTGCCGCTCTAGCGCGGCCGGTAGGAGGTTCGAAGCCCGGGACATCTACCCTGCCAGAGGGGTAAAGAACGCGAAGGGGATCGCGTTCTCCGAGATTTCTTGCCCTTCGTTCTGGGTCATCTTGGTCCGGCCACCAATTCCTCCGGTAATGATCCATCTTGCTTAATTCTCCTCGCTCGGGGAGAAGGTTTGTCACGTCCGGAGAGAGTCCTGGGAAGCGAAGGATGGTGATTGCAGCGACAAACCTCCTTTGCGGACCGGGTGGAGTTGCGAGCACCTGCGTCAAGTCCTTGCTTAATTGAGGGGAGAGTTGTTTGAGAATCGGTGTGACACTGGCAGTTGCTTGGGTGTTATCCAGCAGGATAGCGCGAACCCAAGCTGCCTGGGCGATTGAGCGGCGAACGGGGTCAGGAAGGGTGGTGGTTTCAGCGGCTCGGATCAGATCACGCAAAGGGACTTGGCCTTGCAGAACGACTCGGGCATCCTCTCCGAGCATTCCTTTGGCGAACTCGGGATCTCGGGTGTAATCGGACTCTTGCCAGCGAGTTGAAGAGGCACCCCAGTCTCCGCCTCCACCGTAAACCGCCGCGGGCAGGCGAACCGAATAACGGAGGAATTCACCCAGATCGCTGGCGAGAAAGAGGCGCAATGAGAGGAAGAGATTTAGAGAGGAAGCTGGCAGATCCAGGGCTGATTGCTTCAGAAAGGAATCGAGTTCTGTTCTAGCCTCTTGGGTCATTCCGCCTTCCACAAGGATTCTGGCTCTGTGGAAGTTAGCAAGGACAAAGGCTGGTGAGTTTGGCGCGATGTTGCGTGCTTGGGAGAGGAGTTCATCAACCGCTGGCGTGTTGGAATGGGCATTTGTGATGGCGGCGACAAACCAAGGGGTCGAACGAGTTTCACGCCAGCGTGAGACAGCCTGAACCTGTGCCTCGGGGTCATTGCGCTGGAACGTACGAATCCAGGCAGTCAGATCGTCCAACGCGACAGGCTTCCTGGAAGCTGTGGTGGAGCAAGAGCCATCAAGATTGCAACGGTCGAGTAGATAGTCGAAGTCCCGAAGGTTTTGCTCAAAGTGAGTTGGATCTGGCGCACGGAGAGCGGCAGCCAATTCTTGTTCCCGCACTGCTGGGTGGAGGCGCAGCTCTATGAAGTTAATGAGTCGCTCTGCGGCTTGGTGCCACTCCTTTCTTGATGGGTCGGCAAGAACCTTGTGGAATTGCGCCTCGGCCTTTTCGAAATCTTGAACTTGGAACGAGGTACCCTGGGAGTTCACAGTCCCTTCACGCAGCAAGGCGCGGCCTGCGAGATAGGGGGCTATAGAATGCCAAGGAGATTGAGCGTCGTCGCCAATAGATGAGAATCGCTTGGCGGATTCGACGAACTCGCCGGAATAAAAGTGCGCTGCGGCGATTTGATATGCACGGTCAGCATGAAGAATAGCAGGTGCGTCGCCTGCAGCTTCCCCGGGGATGAAAGGCTCGTGCCCAAGTTTTTTGAGAAAGTCGTCGCCGCAGTTCGCGAAAACCTGATCTTGTGCGGCGAGCCAATCGGCTAAGAATGGGCTGGACTCCCCAAATTGTCTCTGCCTCTCCCGGAGTGTTTCCGCGGCGGTGCGGAACGAATCGGGCAGGCAGTTGTAATAGCCGCTATTCTCTCGATCCCACACGTATGTGCCGAACGGCTGAAAGTACCGGACGGCTGGTGCGGACTTCTCTTTCAATGCCTGAGAGCGGGCCTGAAGCCATACGTCCATCCAATCATAAGGGCGATCGTTGAGAACTCTCTCTTCCTCAATGTGGCGGTCCTTCCAGAAGTCCACGACTGCCTTTTGTTCTTGGGGAGTTAACGGCACACTTGAAAGATCTCGGTATGCGGACACGAGATAGATGCGCCAGTAAGTCGGAAGAAGAACGCCTATTTTGCCTTGAGTGAATGCCGCAACATCTTCGGGCCCAACGGCTTGGGTAAAGACCGGTTCATCCGGGTACCAGCCACAAGAGAACGCGGGCGGCGGGGGCAAGACGAGCGCGAGGGTAAGAATGAGGATGAACGAAATGCGCGCGATGCGGGAGATCATGGTTGCCACTCCTTGAGAACAGCTTCCGCGTCAGGCTGCGTCCAGGGGCGCGGAGAAAAGACGTAGATTCGTTTTTGGCGCCAGGATGAGGGAACGCCTGCGAAGTTTGCGTTAAGCAGATTGCGCGAGAGAGCTTCGTCGGTGGAAAGACCGAGGCTGGTCTGGCAGGCAGGGACGGAGAATTCGCTGCCCGAACGCAGGAAGTGTGCAACGTTGGCGGCGTCAGGCCCCATGCGGAATAGCATGGGGACCGCTTCCTGTATAGTGCCGGGAGGAAATTGTCTAAGCCACGGGTCGCCAATGCACCAGGAAGCCAGAGCGGTAATTGAGACGGGAAATGTGGAAGGAAGCTGGCGGCGGAGTTCAATAAGCAGCGCAGAATAAAAGGCGCGCTCGCGGGCGGTGGCATCAAAATCGATCTGGATGCCGCGGACGGAGGGGAGAGAGTAAAGCTGGGCGATTTCAGAGGCTAGCTCATTGGGTCGCGCTTGAGGATAGACTACGGGTTTCAGAGAAGGGAGCGAGGCTTGGTTATAGGCGGCGCGACGTTGGCCGAATGGCGTTTCGATGCGGACGACGGCGATCAGCGGGGTGCTGGCTGTGACGCGAAGCGGCTGCAAGCGGGGACGAACTGTAAATCCTACTGGGGAGCCATCAGCCGTATCACCTGACGAGAGATAGATGGTCTTCGCGAGAAAGGCGACGCCGACGTCCTGCGAGCTGAGGAATCGAAGGTCTTCCGGTCTTTCCCAAGCCCAGAAGAACATGGAAGGTTGAGAGTTGGACTGCGAGGCAGGGGCGCGTCGGATTAGGCTGGCATGCCAAAGATGGTGACAAAGAGCCCGGACACTGTGCGGGCTGACGACAAACGCTGCTGGCAAGCACGCTATGACGCTTGCCAAGACTCCAGCGCGGATTTTGGCCGCACGTGTCACTGAACCCTCCAATGCACAGTATGTGCCAGTTCTGTCTCAATGATTCCAATGGACTTAGATAAGACGATAGAATCACTGCGCGTCTATTGAGGCGCACGTTGTATATCTCAAGACTCGCTGTGAGTATGGGAGACGGTCTGGCTAGGCCGTGTCACTTCCTGACGTATTTTTTGACGTCCATCGCGAATTCGGCGCCGTACATGTTGCCGAGGGAGTCGGCAGTGATGCCTTCGGGTCCAGTGGACTCTTCTCCCGCAGGATAGGGCAGGGGATCAGGGACGAAGTATCTGATGGAACCGTCTTTGGCGCTGCCGATGCGAATGCCGCGGCGGCAGCCGGGATTGTAGCCGTAACCGGGTTCACCGTTGCGCGATTCGGAGTCGGCGACATA
>Ga0335077_10009923_pt1 | contig 11834 bp, 13 predicted proteins | sample Lox_Sample_31_FD_207151 | JGI IMG/M metagenome (GOLD analysis project Ga0335077, IMG submission 207151) | Soil microbial communities from Loxahatchee National Wildlife Refuge, Florida, United States - Lox_Sample_3.1 | ecosystem: Environmental > Terrestrial > Soil > Wetlands | place: USA...
TCACCTCCGGGGAGAGCCAGGGGTTCCTCACCCCGCCCCGCACGTAGAGCTCGACCGCCTCGCGCAGGGTCGCCACCGAGCCGTCGTGCATGTACGGGGCCCTCCTGGAGACGTCCCGGAGAGTTGGGGTCTTGAAGGAGCCCGTGTCCTCGTCCCTCCCGGTCACGATGGCTCGGCCGCGGTCGCCGAAACCGCTTCGAGAGTCGGCCCCGGGTTCGGTTCCCCGGAAGCCGACGCCGAGGTTGTGGAACTTCGAGTCGCTGAAGTTGAAGCCCAAGTGGCACTGGTTGCAGGCCGCCTTCCCGAAGAAGAGCTCGCGGCCGAGCTGCTCCTCCGGCGAGAGCGCGCCTGCGTCGCCGGCGTCGAAGCGGTCGTACGCCGAGTCCCCGGAGAACCGGGTGGCCTCGTAGGCGGCGATGGCCTCGGCGATCCGGTCGAGGTCGATCCGCTCGTCGCCGTAGACCTCGGCGAAGTACCGGGCGTAGCCGGAGACGCCCCGGACGGCGCGGACCATCTCCTCCGGAGCCATCCCCATCTCCACCGGGTTCATCATGGGCCCCTTCGCCTGCTCCACGAGGGACGAGGCGCGGCCGTCCCAGAAGTAGACGGGGTAGATGGGGAAGGCGGAGTTCAGGATGGGGGGGGCCTTCCGCGTCCCCTTCCGCCCGTGGACCCCGACCGAGACCGGCTCTTCCTGGCTGAACCCCAGCTCCGGACGATGGCACGTGGCGCAGGAGACGGTCCCGTCGGCGGAGAGCCGGCGGTCGAAGAAGAGCCAGCGCCCGAGCCTCACCTTCTCCGGAGTCACCCGGAACCCGGCCTCCTCTAGGTCGGCGGGCACGCCGAGGGGAGGATCGGGAAGGGCGGTCACGGGGTTCGCGGCCTCCCACTGCGGCGCACCGGTCCCGTCCGGCGCCGGCTGGAGGGGGGGCCGCTCCGACGAGGCGCAGGCGGCGGCCCCGAGGAGGGTGAGGCAGGCGATTCGCGCGAGATTCATCTCGGGGTGGGTCGCGCCGACGGGGGGAGGACGGTCTGCCGCGGCTTGCGTCCCGGCGGTGGAACCGCCGGGACGGGCCGAGAGCGCGCCGGACGGTCCCGCCGCGTCGGCGGGGACCGTCCGGGAACGAGTGGCTACGGCCAGGTCGGAGAGGGCGTCGAGTGGCAGCTGTTCGTGCAGGTCCCGAAGGTCGTGCCCCGCGGCTGACACCCCACGACGCCGCAGCTGTACCCGGCGGCCGGGTTCATGTCGACGACCCCGTTCACGTGGAGAGGGACGACGACCGTCCCCGTAGTCGGGGTGCTCTGGGAGTTCGAGTACCCCGTCGGATGGCAGACGCTGCAGGCGGCACCCACCAGGATGACGTGGAAGGCGTGTGCCCCGTCGTTCGGAGCCGCGGACGGGCCACCGCCGGTGAGCGTCGCACCGTGACAGCTCGTGCACTGGGCGGAGGTGCCGTTCACCACGGTCCAAGTGGGCGAGGCGCCGTTCCCGCCGTAGAAGTTGCCGTGGCAGTAGGTCGCCGAGCAGGTCGGCGGAGACAGGTTCCAGGTCCCCTGGACCGTCCCAGAGGTCGCGGTGAGGCCGGTGAGCTCCACCGGGACCGGCTGGCCGTTCACGTGAGTCACGTCGGTCGGCAGGGTGCTCGTGTGGCACTCGGTGCAGGCGAACGGGTTTGAGAGGACGTTCAGGGCCCCCACGTGCTGCTGGTGGGCGCCCACGGCGGTCGTCGTGGTCCCGGTCTCGGCGAGCGGGCCGACCGGGGGGGCGACCGCGGCCCACAGCGGGCCGATGGTCGTCGTCGCCGGCGCGGCCCAAGTGAGGATCTGCGTCTTGTCGCCGTGACAGAAGACGCAGTTCTGCTGCCAGTTCGAGGTCGCCGCCCCGGTAAGGAGGTTGCCGTGGCAGTCGTTGCAGGAGGTACCCGGGTCGTTCGCCGGAAAGAGGGGGCTCGTGAACCCGGTGTGGCACTGCTCGCAGTACTGGAGCCCGTTCGCGGCCTGGACGGCCTGAAAGCCGTGGTCCCCGCCGTTCGGGTCGGTGGCCACGTACCAGTTCGGATCCGTGTGCGCCCCCTCGTCGATCTCCCCGTTGATGTGCTTGCTTGCGCCAGTCTGCGCATCCACGATGATGTTGCCGCTTGCGTCCACGGTGCCCGGGTGACAGCCGTTGCAGACCATCGGGCTCGGCGACGTCCCGATGAAGGCGTTCTGGATGTGGCCCTGGGGCGGAAGGTCGTGGCAGGTGCCGCAGGCCGCCTGGCTGCTCCCCATCGTCCAGTCGGGGGCGAAGGCGTTGCCCTTGACGTCGGCGCCGCTCGCGCCGTCTCCGAACCACCGGAAGGAGCCGTGGCAGTAGACGGCCGAGCAGGTGGGCGTGGTGATCGCGGTGCCGCTATCGACCCCGTTCCAGACGGGTGGCGTCGAGCTCAGGTTCGCGCCGTCCGTCGTGACCGAGGGGCCGAGCGCGATGCCGTTGAAGGAGACGGTGGGGAAGGCGGCCCCGCCGGCAGAGTGCGCCGAGTCCGTCGGGACCGGGTGGTGGCACTCGTCGCAGCTGCGTGGGAAGGAGAGGGGCGGCGGGCTCGCGGCCGGGTTCGGATTCACGTGGGCCTGGTGGGCGCCGATGACCGCCTGGGGCTTGTTCGGGGGTGGCGCCGGAGGTGCGGCTGCCAGGTTCGGGTCGGTTCCTGAGGTGAACGCGGCGGGTCCCTGCCCCCCGTGGCAGGCCGTACAGACCGTTCCACCGCCGCCTCCGCCTCCCTGGGCCGCCGGCTGGGCGTTCCCGCAGGCCAGGGCGAGGGCTGCGAAGAGAATCAGGATCGGAAGGAGTCTGGATTCGCGCATAGGTCCTCGCGTCGGTCGAGCGGTCCGGGCACGGTACCAGGGGCCCCGGGGACGTGTCCACGAACTGTAGGGTAGGGGCACGTGGGGATGCGCACCCACCGCCGGAGGGGCTCGCGGGCGGTCTCCGGGTCCGGGAGGGGCGCGCCTTCCAGAGACTCGATCCCGGGTGCTCTAGGGGGATATGATGCGTGCCCTCGATGGAGTGACCGAGCGTCCCCGCGGGCGCCTGAGGGAGAGGAGCGGTCCGTGACGCAAGAGGAGCGGTTGTCGAAACGAGACGCCTTGCGCGCCGACATCGTGAAGCTCGAGGAATCGATACGTTCCCTGGTCGAGCAAGAGGAGGAACTCTTGCGCGATTGCAACCATACCTACGCGGGCGGGAAGAGCGCGCTCGTGGGCGGACGCGTGAAGGTCTGCGTCCACTGCGGGCGCTCCATCCAGGGCAAGGACGAGAAGCTCTGGGGGTAGCCGCACCCGCGGGCCGCTCCGAGGAGAGTCGGGCGCGCCCGCGCGCGCCGCTGCCTCGGCCTCCCCAGGCTTCCCCCGCCGCAGAGGAGATCCGATGGCCACCCTTCGCCCCTTCCGCGCCCTTCGCCCATCTCCGGACCGGGCCGCTCGCGTCGCCGCCCCCCCCTACGACGTCGTGAACACCCGCGAGGCGCGCGCTCTCGCGCAGGGCAACGCCGACAGCTACCTCCACGTCTCCCGCCCCGAGATCGACCTGCCCGAGGGGACGGACGAGCACGCGGACTCGGTCTATGCGAAGGGCGCCGAGAACCTCGCCGACTTTGGCAAGCGGGGAGTGCTCCGCCGAGACGCCGACCCTCACTTCTACGTGTACGCGCAGAGGATGGGAAACCACCGCCAGGTGGGGCTCGTGGCGTGCGCCTCGGTGGCCGAGTACGACGCCGACGTCATCAAGAAGCACGAGAAGACGCGACAGGACAAGGAGGACGACCGGACTCGCCACATCGACACCCTGGGGGCGCACGACGAGCCGGTCTTCCTCACCTACCGGGCCCTGGCGGCCATCGACGCTGCCGTGGCGAAGGTGACGCACGCTCCGGCGGAGTACGAGTTCACCACCGCCGACAGGGTGGAGCACCGGCTCTGGGTTGCTCCCGCGGAGTCGGTGAGGGAGATCGAGCACCTCTTTGGCCGCGTGCCTGCCCTCTACGTAGCCGACGGGCACCATCGATCGGCGGCCGCCTCCCGGGTCCACGCACTGCGGCGGGACCGGCCCGGGGAGCACGACGTGTTTCTGGCGGTAGTGTTCCCGCACGACCAGATGCAGATCCTCGCCTACAACCGGCTGGTGAAGGACGCGAAGCGGCGCTCCCCCGCCGAGCTGCAGGCCGCCCTCGCTGGCGTCCTCGACCTCTCGCCGGGCGGGGCCCCCCAGCCGGACGGGCCTCTCTCCTTCGGGGTCTACTGCGGGGGGCGGTGGTACAGCGCCCGGGTCCGAGCCGGGAGCTATGACGCCCGCGACCCGGTGAAGGCGCTCGACTGCTCCATCCTGCAGGACCAGGTCCTCAGCCGGATCTTCGGCATCGCCGATCCGCGGCTCGACAAGAACGTCGACTTCGTGGGCGGGATCCGGGGCGCCAAGGAACTCGAGCGGCGTGTCAACGAAGAGGGCTGGGACCTCGCCTTCCACCTCTTCCCGACCCGGATCGACCAGCTCCTCGCGGTGTCGGACGCGGGGCTCCTCATGCCCCCGAAGAGCACCTGGTTCGAGCCGAAGCTCCGCTCCGGCCTGTTCGTGCACTCGTTCTAGGACGGCTCCGGGCGGGCCCGCCTCCCGGGCGGGGCTCCCCGGCGCCCTCCCGGGGCCCAAGGCGACGTGGGTCGGCTCCTCCTCATCTGCCTCGGCGGCGCGCTGGGAAGCGGGGCCCGCTACCTAGTCTCCGGTTTCGTGGCGGAGCGGGTCGGCGCCGCGTTTCCCTACGGGATCCTCCTCGTGAACGCGAGTGGCTCCTTCCTCATCGCCGCAGTCATGATCCTCTCTCTTGAGGCCGGGGTGGTCTCGCCGCGCCTCCGGCTCTTCTTGACCACCGGCGTGATGGGCGGCTACACCACCTACTCGTCCTTCAACTACGAGGTCCTGGCGCTGGCCGGGCGCGGGGCCTTTGGGACCGCGGTCGTGTACTTCACCCTCACGGTGGTGGGCTGCCTCACCGCCGGGTACTTCGGCGCAGCGGCTGCCCGGGCCGCGAGCCGCCCCCGCCGCGCCGGAGAGGCGTGAGGGCGGCGGGCCCGAGCGGGCGAGAAAGGGCAGAGCGGATGGCCTGGCCCGGAGGAGCAGAACGGAGAGGAGCCAGGAGAGGGAGCCCGAGTGGCGGTTCAACCAACCACGCAGCGAGGGAGAGCACATGAGCGGCATCGCATCAGTCAAGGCACGTGAGATCCTGGATTCGCGCGGCAACCCGACCGTGGAGGTCGACGTGGTGCTGGCGGACGGCGCACGCGGAAGGTCCGGCGTCCCCTCCGGTGCCTCCACCGGCAGCCGCGAGGCCCTCGAGCTCCGGGACGGGGACAAGAAGAGGTTCGGCGGGAAGGGCGTGGCGAAGGCGGTGGCGAACGTGAACGACGTCATCGCCCCGGCGGTACGCGGCCTCGAGGCGGCGGACCAAGCTGCCCTCGATGCGAAGCTCCTCGCCATCGACGGCACCGCCAACAAGGACAAGCTCGGCGCGAACGCCGTCCTGGGCGTATCCATGGCGGTGACGCGCGCCGCAGCCTCGAGCGCCGGCCTGCCCCTCTACCGCTACCTCGGGGGTGTGGACGCCTGCGTGCTGCCGGTGCCCATGCTGAACGTGATGAACGGCGGGGCCCACGCGGACAACAGCGTCGACTTCCAGGAGTTCATGATCGCGCCCGTGGGTGCGCCGAACTTCCGGGAGGGGATGCGCTGGGCGGCGGAGGTCTACCAGTCGCTGAAGAGCGGCCTCAAGGCGAAGGGTCTCGGGACCGGGGTCGGCGACGAGGGAGGCTTCGCGCCCAACCTCCGGGCAAACGTCGAGGCGGTGGAGGTGATCCTCGCCGCCATCGAGAAGGCCGGCCTGAAGCCGGGGGTGGACGTGGCCCTGGCGCTCGACCCCGCCGCGAGCGAGTTCTTCGAGGACGGCGCCTACGTGCTCGCGAAGAGCGACAAGAGCCGGAAGACCTCGGCGGAGATGGTGGAGTTCTGGGCCGGTTGGGTGCGGCAGTACCCCATCTGGTCCATCGAGGACGGGCTCGCCGAGCAGGACTGGGACGGCTGGAAGCTGCTCACTCAGAAGCTTGGCGGCCAGACGAAGCTCGTCGGCGACGACATCTTCGTCACCAACCCGGCCATCGTCCGGGAGGCCATCGCCAAGGGCGTCGCGAACTCGGTCCTCATCAAGCTGAACCAGATCGGCTCCGTCACCGAGACCCTCCAGTGCATGCGCGAGGCGCGGGGAGCGGGGTACGGCACCGTGGTGAGCCACCGCTCCGGCGAGACCCCCGACGACTTCATCGCCGACTTCACGGTGGCGACGGCGGCCGGCCAGATCAAGACCGGTGCGCCCTGCCGCGGGGAGCGGGTCTCGAAGTACAACCAGCTCCTCCGCATCGAGGAGGAACTCGGTGCCGGCGCCCAGTACGCGGGCCGGAAGCCCTTCGGGCGCTAGGGAAGGACCGGAGAGGCGGAAGCGGGGCGGCGCCTTCGGCGAGGGGAGCCGGAGCGCCGCCCGCTCTCCTGGCGCCGGAGAGCGCCCCGCACTCGCTCGACCCGGAGCCCCCGGTTGGCTGCCCGGCGGAGCCCGCGCCCTTAAGGTGTCCGGTGGAGCCGGCCGGGCATGACACAGCGAAAGCCGAGGGAGGAGCCCGCCGAAGACTTCGTGGAGCGCCTCATCCGGGAGGCGAGGGAGCGAGGCGAACTCGACGAGCTTCCCGGAAAGGGGAAACCCCTGCGCTCCCTCGGCCGCGCCCGGGGCGAGGCCTGGTGGATCCGCGAGAAGCTCAAGCAGGAGAAGCTCTCCATCCTCCCCGACACCCTGGAGCTTCGCCGCGAGTCCGACCGGACGCTCGCGGGGCTCCGCGGGCTCGCCTCGGAGGACGAGGTCCGGCGGCGCCTCGAGGCTTTGAACGAGCGGATCCGGCAGGTCAACCGCACCAGCTGGACGGGGCCGCCCACCGACCTCGGGCCGCTCGACGTCGAGGAGTGGGTCGCTCGCTGGAGGTCCGCCCGGCCGAGGTGAGGCCGCGCCGTGAGGCTCAGGGCCGGAAGGGCCCGCCGCCGAGCCCGCCCGGGGGCATGCCCGCGCCGGAGCCGGGAACGATGAGGGATGACGCCGCCTGGCGTCGCATCTCCTGCAGCTGCTGGATGGTCTTGTCGATGGCGGCCTTGGCCGCGGCGGAGTACCCGTCCACGGCGGCCGCGAGCGAGCTCGCGGCGATGTCGAAGCTGATGGGGATGGGGCCCATCTGCGTCACGATCTGTGTCTCTCCGACGTAGAGGGTCTCTCTCGCCGGATCGGGCGCTCCCGCCGGGGTGACCGGGACGAGCGCCCGGATGGTGCCGACGCGGTGGTCGGTGAAGACGTCCTCCCGGTACAGGGTGGAGGGATCCATCTTGAGGTCGAGATCTGCGGCTTCGGCCATGTGCTGGCTCCGGGACGGTGGGTCGATCCTCTAGAGATTCTATCCGCTGGGGGTCGCGGGCGCCTCCCGGAGATGACCGAGGAAGCGCTCGACCGCGCCGGTGGCCTCGCCGGACATCCGGGAGCTCGAGTGCGGGGAGTGGCCCGAGTCGAGGAGCTCGAACACCGCCCCGGGAAGCGCCTCCCGGGCCGCCTCGATCTCGCCCGGCTCGGAGCGGGGATCCCGGGCCCCGTGGAGCAGGAGCACCGGGCAGGCGACCTCCGAGAGGCGGCCGTCGAACAGGTCCCCTCCCTCCCGCTCCCCGCGCGCGATGATGCGGAGCCAGGCGCGCGCCCCGGCTCGGACGATGGTGCTCCACCTCGCGTCGCCGTGGTCCCGGCGGAGGGCCGCCACCTTGTCGGCGCCGAAGTCCTCCGGGGCTCGGGCGCCGGTCTCGAAAAAGGGGAGCGAGCTTACCTTGGCGCGCCACAGGTGGAAGGCCTCGAGGACGACCCCGCGAACGCGCGAAGGAGCCTCGATGGCCATCCATGCGGCCACCACGGCGCCGTCGCTGTGGCCCCAGAGGGCCGCGGTGGAGATCCCGAGGCCATCCAGGATCCGGAGGGTCTCGACCGCGTAGAGCCGGTGGTAGTCCTCCGGGAGGTCCTCAACGGGTGGCGACCGCCCGTAGCCGGTGCGGTCGGGGGCGATTACCCGGTACCTCCGGGAGAGCTCGCGGAGCTGTCGCGCGAACGGGTACGCCTCGAAACCCCAGCCGCTGTGGAGGAGGACGAGGGCCGGCCCCCGCCCTCGCTCGCGGTAATACAGCCGGGCGGCGCGCCCGGGCAAAAGCGGCGTCTCCACCTCGACGAAGGGCACGCGGCGGACCCTCTTCAGGGACGACGGACAACGACTCTGTAGCACCCGGGGGCGAAAGGCGCTGCCCTTTCTCGCTCGGGCGGCGAGTCCTCAGGCGAGGTCTGCGCCTGGCGCGGCGGCGGCTCCCTCCCACGCCGCCTCAGGCGGGGGCCGCGCCGTCGCTCCTCGGGGAAGGGTCCGGGGCCGGCCGTCGCTAGGGGGTCTGGCGGAGCTGCCTCAGGTGCAGGGCGACGCCCCGATCGTAGGTCTGGATGTGCTCCGCGAGCCAGTGGCGAAGCGCCTTCACGAGCTCCTTCGTGGGCTGGATCTGGCCGCCCTGGTAGGCGCTTCGGACCTCCTTCAGCTGGTCGATGAGCTTCGAGTGCTCGAACTCATGGTCCCGGAGGCCCGGGAAGGCGTGGAGCCGCATGATGAGCTCCTCCGCGGCGAAGTGGACGCGGGTGTAGTCGAGGAGCTGCTCGAGGATGCGAGCGGACTCGTCCCGGGCTCCGGCGGCGAGCGCGCCGTCGAGCGCTCGAACCAGGCCCACCTGAAGCTCATGCTCGACGTCCATCTCCTTCTCGTCGAGGACGAGGTCCTTGCCCCAATCCGTCTGCGCCATCCTTGCCCCTCCTTGCACTCGAAGGCTTCCCGCTGGCGCCGGCCGCGCCCGGGCGGCGAGGCCGCATCGACCCGGGCGCTCGCGGTGGCCCATCCCGGGAGCTATCACCGACGAGGCCGCTTCGCCAGGGGGTGCGCTTCCGCGGCGCGCCTCGCCCCTGCCGTCCCGGCGCGTCCCGCTTGGGGCGAAGGAGACTCGCTGTCAGGCCTTGCGATCCGTTTCGGCGCGATACACTCGCCCGGTGCGCATACTCTACGGCGTGGTGGGCGAGGGCATGGGCCACGCCATTCGCTCGCGGGTGGTGCTCGACGAGCTCACGCGCCACCACGAGGTGCAGGTGGTGGTGTCGGGGCGCGCCTACGAGTACCTGAAGGCCCGCGAAAGCGACCGCCTCGGGGTGAACCGCATCTGGGGCCTCTCCATCGTCTACGAGGACAACGAGGTCCGGAACTTCCGAACCGTGCTCGCGAACCTGAAGGGCGCGCTCGTGCACGGGGGATGGCCGGAGAATATCCGCACCTGGTTCGACCTCGCCGAGCGCTTCCGGCCCGAGGTCGTGCTCAGCGACTTCGAGACCTGGAGCTACCTCTACGCCAAGGTGCGCGGCCTCCCCGTCCTTTCCATCGACAACCAGCAGGTCATCGCCCGCTGCCGCCTCCCCCCCGAGGTCGTGAAGGGGCACGCCCGCCAGTTCCACCTCACCCGCGCCTTCGTGAGCGCGAAGCTGCCGGGCTGCTTTCACTACCTCGTGAGCGCGTTCTTTTCGCCGCCGCTCACGAAGCCGCGGACGACGCTCGTCCCCCCGGTGCTCCGGCGCGAGGTGCTCGAGGCGCGACCCGAGCGGGGCGACCATCTGCTCGTCTATCAGACCTCCACGAGCTACGGCGGGCTCCTCGACGAGCTAAGGCGGTGCGGCCTCGAATGTCGGATCTACGGCGTCCGCCGGGAGCTCACCGAGGAGGTCCGAGAGGGGAACCTGCGCTTCCGGCCCTTCTCGGAGACGGCCTTCGTGGAGGACCTTCGCACCGCCCGCGGCGTCGTCTCGAACGGGGGCTTCACCCTCCTCAGCGAGGCCGTCTACCTCCACAGGCCTGTACTCTCCGTTCCGGTGAGCCGGCAGTTCGAGCAGGTCGTGAATGCCCGCTATCTCGAGCTCGAGGGCTACGGCCTCGCCGCCGACGAGGTGAGCGCTCCGGTACTCGCGGAGTTCCTGGAGCGGACGCCGGACTTCGAGCGCAAGCTCGCGGGGTACCAGCAAGATGGCAACGAGGTCCTCTTGCGGAATCTGGAGGAGCAGATCGCCCTCGCGTCACGGTCATAATTATGTAGTAAAATTAATAGCTTCATTGGCACATCCGAAAGCAATACCCTGCCGCGCGCCTGTCCTCCGGCGAGCCCGCGATCTCTCCCTGCCGCAGACCCCTTTGAGGTGGTAGCTGCGGAATGTCCCCAGAGGGGGCGATGCTTGGCGCCGATTCTCGAAGCGATATCGGAGCCTTGAAGATGTCCCTACAGGGGGCCACATCGAGCTTGATCGTGGTCCAGGCGTTGGTACCGTGCGACCTCTGTCGGTGACCGGGAGGTTTAGATGGCGCGGGGCGAAGCGGGCGGAGGCGTGTTGGGCGGGGTGGATGCCATCATCCGGCAGTACGGGCTCTATCCGAGCGAGGACGTGCGCTCGCTGCTCGCGGTGGCGGCGGAGCAGCGCATGCGGGAGTACGGGGAGCCATTTGCGCTCGCCGTGCCGAGAGCGATGGCGACTCTCGCGACGAGCGCTCGAAGGCGGTAGGCGCCCGCGCCCGGCTACTTGCCGAGCATCGCTTCCCGGAGGTCCTCGAGGCCGCCGTCGACCGGCTTCGGCCCGAGCCAGTCCCGGAAGAGCGCCTCGGCGAAGTCCTTGCCCTCCACGGTGACGGTCTTCCCTCCGTCGACGCCGACGGTGGAGCCGCGGCCGGGAGCGTAGCTCACTACGAGGACCTGTCCCTCGGCGACCTCGTCCGGGAGAGCTCCCTCCAGGAGCTTGAGCTTCGGCAGGAGCGAGCCGACCTTGTCGGGCGAATTCGCCTCGAAGCCTTCGCGGAAGGCGTTCAGGATGCTCGAGCGGTCGACGTTTCGCAGGAAGTGCATGCGCACTTCCTTGGGCTGGTCGAGGGAGACGATGGCGGCGGCGTCCGTCATCTTCTCCGGGAGATAGAGCGCGCCCACGTAGACCTTCACTTTCACGAAGACCACGGTCTTGGTGCGGAGGCCGGCGCCGTTCAGCTTGAGCGCCATCCCATCGACCACCACCGATTCAGGGACGTTGACTCCGGCCACCACGGCGGCCCGTGCGGGGGCGGCGGCGAGGAGCAGGAGAGCGACGAGGCTTCGCATGCGATCCTCCGGTGCGAGGGGAGCGTGCACGATAGGATGGGTGCCCAATGAAGAGCCAGACCCGGTACCTCACCATGGAGACCGAGCGGAGGCGGGAGCTCGTCCGCATCACCGACGAGGTGGAGAGGTTCTGCGCCGAGTGCGGGGTGGAGGAGGGGATGCTGCTCGTCTCCGCCATGCACATCACCGCCGCCGTGTTCGTGAACGACGACGAGCCCGGCCTGCACGCCGACATCGAGGAGTGGGTGCAGCGGCTCGCGCCCGGGCCATCCGCGGACGGGCGGGCGGCGGGGCCCGACTACCGCCACCACCGCACCGGCGAGGACAACGGCGACGCCCACCTCAAGAACCTCCTGCTCGGCCACCAGGTGATCGTCCCCATCACCGCGGGACGCCTGGACCTCGGCCCCTGGCAGCAGATTTTCTACTTCGAGTTCGATGGCCGGCGAAAGAAGCGCGTGGTGATGAAGGCTTTGGGCCTGTAGGAGGCGCATTCCGCGTCCGGAGCGCGGACGCAGCGCCGACCTGCAGA
>Ga0335077_10009924_pt1 | contig 11834 bp, 10 predicted proteins | sample Lox_Sample_31_FD_207151 | JGI IMG/M metagenome (GOLD analysis project Ga0335077, IMG submission 207151) | Soil microbial communities from Loxahatchee National Wildlife Refuge, Florida, United States - Lox_Sample_3.1 | ecosystem: Environmental > Terrestrial > Soil > Wetlands | place: USA...
GTGTTCAACGTGGTCATGTGCTGTTCCGGTTGCTTCTCGGCTTATCGGCGGGAAGCGGTGATGCCGCGGCTCGAGTGGTGGGAGCAGCAGACGTTTCTCGGACGCCCCTCGACGTTCGGCGACGATCGCTCTTTAACCAATTGCGTCCTCCGCGATTGGAAGGTCCAATACGAGGCGCGGGCGCTTAGCCATACGATCGTGCCGGACACATTCAGGCAATTCATGCGCCAGCAGTTGCGGTGGAAGCGATCCTGGACACGCGAGTCGGTCATCGCCGCATCGTTCGTGTGGCGCAAGCATCCGGTAGCGGCCGTGTCCGCGTACGTTGGCATGCTGCTTCCCGTTGTCGCCCCAGTCGTGGCCGTCCACGCGCTCGTCATGCTGCCGGCGGTTGGTGGTGGAGCGCCGGTGTTGTACATCGTTGGCGTGTATGTGATGAGCGTGTGCTACGGGTTGTACTTCGCGGCCCGCAAGCCTCGGTACGACTGTCTCTGGGTGTACGGAATCATCTTCTGCTTCTTCTACCTCGCCTTCCTGCTTTGGCAGACGTACTGGGCGATTATCACCACGCGCTCGGCGTCGTGGGGCACGCGGCCGTCAACCGCCGCCACTGAGACGGAGCTGGCGATGCCGGGTGCGCAGGTGGTTCCATGAGGTTCCTCGGTCTCCGGCTGTTGCCCGCGGTGCGCCGCGTGAGCTCGTTGCTACTCCTTCCGCTGTCCGCGGTTCCGTTGTTAGTTGCGCTGCCGCTGGCGCTCGCCACCTACCACAGGTATGTGCGCTACTACTCACTCTCACCGCTTGCCGCGCCAACGAGCGTTATCTCGGATGCTGAGCGACGGCAGTTCGAGCCACTCGCCGACTACACCGATGCGATCCCGGTCCTCGTCTATCACGGCATCAACGACCATGACGACGGCTACTCGGTCAGTCAGCGACGGTTCGCGGCGCAGATGCAGATGCTCAAGGTGGCAGGGTTTCACACAGTCAGCATCGCGCAATACGCTCGATTCCAGGACGGCGACACGACGGGCCTGCCCACCCGCCCAATTCTCATCACCTTCGATGACGGACGACTTGACTCGTTCCGCGGGGCCGACCGGGTTCTCGCCGAGTATGGGTTCCGCGCGACGATGTTTGTCATTACAGGACAGATCATTGACCGCAACCCGTCCTACCTGAGTTGGGCGGAGCTGCACCGTATGATCAGCTCGGGCCGCTGGGATGTGCAGCCGCACGCCTATCGCGGCCATGTCCGAGTCGTGATCGATGCTCGCGGCGACGAGCGTCCGTTTTACGCCGTCCGCCGCTACCTGCGCTCGACGGGGGAGGAGAGCTTCGCCGCTTATCAACGGCGGGTCGCCGGCGACCTCTTCACGCTCGCGGCCCAGTTTCAGGAGCAGGGCATTCCCGTCGATTCGATCGCGGTGCCGTACGGCGACTACGGACAGCAGGACGCGGGCAACGACCCGCGCATCGCACCCTTCCTCCTCTCCTTGATGCGCTCGCAATTCGGCAGCGTGTTCGTGCAGGACGATGGCGACGATCCGCCGTACACAACTCCCACCGCTGGCGGCCCGCAAGACCGCTGGGTGGCGCGGACCTCTAGCACCACCGAGCAGCTTTACGACTGGCTGAGTGCGCAGGACCCCGCTTCACCCCAGCCCGCTCCACAGCCTCCAGCACCCATCCTAAGACACAACTACCCCCCGGAGTAGACCAATGTGTGGCATCACCAGCTACGTGGGGCGACGCCCCGCGACCGAGTTGCTGCTCGAGGGACTCGAGCAGCTCGAATACCGGGGCTATGACTCGGCGGGACTCGCCCTGCTCGACGCCTCCGGCGCGATCGACACCGTCCGTGCGGTCGGGAACCTAGCGGCGCTGCGGGCCAAGATCGCCGAGCGCGTCCTCGCGCCCGCGCTCGCCGTCGCGAGCCAAACCGGTCCCGAGGCACCATCCACCGGCATCGGTCATACGCGCTGGGCCACTCACGGGTGCGTCAGCGAGGCCAATGCGCATCCCCACTGTGACACGTCCGAACGCGTGCACATCGTGCTCAACGGCATCATCGAGAACCACGGTGAGCTGCGACGAAGGTTAATTGCCGACGGCGCTACCTTCCGTTCAGACACTGACGCTGAGGTGGTCGCGCATCTCATCGCTCATCACTATCACGGCGAGCTTGTGCAAGCCGTGCGTCGGGCGGTGCGCCAATTGCACGGACACTTCGCGTTCGTGTCCATCTGCAGCGAAGAGCCCGAACTGCTCGTCGCCAGTCGCCGCGACTGCCCGCTCGTGGTCGGCGTTGCCGAGGACGGCCACTTCATCGCGTCCGCGATCCCGGCGTTCCTGGCGCACACACGCAAGGTGTGTGAGGTTGCCGATGGCGAGCTGGTCGTCGCGAGACCGGACGCGCTACAGCTGCGCGATGCGGCGAGCGGGAAACCGCGCCGGCACTTGTCGCTCAGCGTGTCCTTCAAGCATTACCTGGCTGAGAAGGGCGGATACGAGACATTCATGCGCAAGGAGATCTCGGAGCAGCCCGCCGCGTGCGCCGACACGCTCGCGGGAAGACTCACTGCCGAAGGCGCCGAACTCGCTGACGAGCACTTCACGCTCGACGAGCGACAGCTCCGCCGACTGGAGAGGCTTCACATAGTCGGCTGCGGAACCTCCTATCACGCCGGCCTGCTCGGCCGCTACCTGATTGAGGAGTGGGCCCGGGTTCCCGTCGAACTCGACGTGGCCTCCGAGTACCGCTACCGCAATCCATCTCTTGGCGCGCGCGACCTGGTGCTCGGCATCACGCAGTCGGGCGAGACCGCTGACACGCTCGCCGCCATGCGGATGGCACGCCAATCCGGCGCCACGGTGCTGGCGATCACCAATGTGATGGGCTCGCAGGCCACGCGCGATGCCGACGCCGTGCTGTTCACCCGCGCCGGCATCGAAATCGGAGTGGCCGCCACGAAGACCTTTACCGCCCAGGTGCTCGCGCTCGCCCTCCTGGCACTGGCTCTCGGGCGGGCACGCGGCACGCTCGCCGCCGCCCGCGCAGGCGAGCTTGCCGGCGAACTTGCGGCCCTCCCGGCGCGGATCGAAGCGATCACCGCTGCGGCGGACGCGTGGGCGGCACATGCTGCCCGGCGCTGGGCAACAAGCCAATTCTGCATGTTCATCGGCCGGCATGCGGGCCTGGCGGTCGCCCTGGAAGGCGCGCTAAAGCTCAAGGAGGTCTCCTACATCCCGACGGACGCGTACGCCGCGGGCGAGATGAAGCACGGCCCGATCGCGCTGCTCTCGGATGGAACGCCGGTCGTGTGCGTGGCGACCGATTCGCCGGTGCTGTCGAAGCTGCTCTCAAACGTTGCGGAGGTGCGCGCCCGCGGTGCGCGCGTGCTGGCGATCGCCGGCGCACGCAGCGGTGAAGTGGGCGAGTACGCCGACGATGTCTTCGCCCTACCCGCGGGCGAGGAGATCCTCCAGCCACTGTTGGCCGTCGTTCCGCTCCAGCTACTTGCCTACCACGTCGCCCGCGAGCGTGGCCTGGACGTAGACCAACCTCGCAACCTGGCCAAGACGGTGACTGTCGAATGACCCCTCGCAGGTGGTGCCTCCCGGTCCTTCTGCTGGCGCTCGCGCTCAGCGCCTCCGCCGCGTCCGCGAAGCGCGTCTCGCACGGGCAGACGCAGCGACCCTTCAAACCATGTGCGAGCGAGAGACCACGCGACGCCTCCTTCAGGCGCGCGAACGGCCGCATGTTTGGGGTACTGCGCTGGCAGCCGGGGCCATACGCGCCACGCCGCAGTCGCTATTGGGTATTGCGCAACGGCGTCGTCGTTGGCGCGACCCGGGCTCACTGGATGCGCGTCAACGTCGCGTTCGGGCACCAGTACCGTCTCCACGTCCGCCTCGTTCTCCCAACTGGTCGAACGTTGATTTGCGCCCGGCCGCTGGTGAGCGTGATGAACGCCTATCGGGTCCCGTCGGCGCCGAAGTTCCTGTCGATCACGAACGCATCGGGCGGAACAGTGACGCTGTCCTGGGAGCCGTCGGTCCGCGGCGACAGACCGGTGGTCGGCTACCGGGCACTGCGCGACGGCGCTGTGTACAGGCAGACCCGAGCGACGTCGATCACCATCCCCGTCGCCTCGAACCGTAACTACACGTTCACGGTCGTCGCCGTCGACGCCTACGGCCGCTCCTCCGCACAAAGCGACCCGGTCCGTATCACCACCGGGCACGCAGCGCCGTCGGCGCCGGCCTCGCTGCTGGCCGCCGCGCTCAACGACACCACCGTGCAGCTCACCTGGAAGCCGAGCGTGGTCGCGCAGGGACGGATCGTTGGCTACCGGGTGATGCGCAACGCCGTGGTCGTCGGTCAGTTCGCTCAGACAACGGTCACTCTTCCTAACCTTGCTCCGTCCTACACCTTCACCGTCGTGGCTGTCGACGGTTCCGGCGCGCTCAGTCCCCCGGCCGCCAGTGTCGATGTGACGACCGCCAACCCGACCCCGACCAGTGGCCACGTGTACGCCTTTCTGCTGGCCGACACCGGCCAGAGCTTCCAGGATTTCCAGACCCACTACCAGCAGATCGGCACGGTCTCTCCGACCTATTACGATTGCACTGGCTCGGGCGGCCTCATCGGCAGTAACGTGCCGCTCATCACGGGGTGGGCGCAAGCGCGCCAGGTCAAGGTGCTTCCGCGCTTCAACTGCCAGAACAGCACGGTCATCGACGACATCCTCAACGATCCAACACTGCGCCAGCAGTGGCTGACAGCGATCATGAGCGATGTGAATGCCAACGGCTACGACGGTGTGACGCTGGACTTCGAGGCCGGCCTACCCCAGGACCGGGACGCCTATACGGCGTTTGTGACCGATCTGGCCTCACAACTACACGCCGAGAACAGGACGCTCGTGCTCGCCGTGTCGGCCAAGACCGCCGACGTCCCCAACCATCCGCGCTCGACGTTCTTTGACTACAACGGCCTATCAGCGCAGGCCGACGCGCTGATCGTGATGTGTTGGGGAGTCCACTGGGCGACATCGGCGCCCGGCGCCCAGGACGACATGACATGGGTCAGCCAGGTCGTGTCCTATATCTCAACGTTGCCGCGGGTGAGCAAGTTCATCCTCGGCATGCAGCTATACGCCATGGACTGGCCAAACGGTGGCGGCAGCACCAATCCGGCCACAGCAATGGAGTACCAGGACGCAATGAACCTGGCCGCGAGCGTGGGGGTGACTCCGACCTACGACTCGGCTGCGGACGCCTGGACGTTCAGCTACACCGATGCCGCGGGCGTGCCGCACACCGTCTGGTTCACGGACTCATCAACGGAAGCGGACCGCGTCAGCCTGGCGCGCCGGAGCGGACTGGGCGGCGTAGGGGTGTGGCGGTTGGGCCGCGAGGACCAGCGGCTCTGGGCCGACCCCGACCTCTCCACCCCGTGGTCGTGAAGAGCGCGCTTGCCGGCACGCTTGCCGCAGCGCTGGTCGGATTGGGTGTCCCTGCCCAGCGCCCGTCACCTAAGCCGGGGCCGCCGCCGCGAGTCTTCGCCTTCCTCTCGGCTGCGGGCGGCACCGAGCTGGACCACCTGCGCCGGTATGGCTCCCGTATCAGCGTGCTCGCCCCCAACTGGTATCAGCTCAACCTTCCCACCCCGTCGCTATCCGGCGGTCCGGTACCCACGGTGCTGACGCTTGCGGACGGCGCCGGTGTACAACTGTGGCCTGTCATCAACGCCCGCCTCCGAGCGGGTGAAGCCATTGGAGGGATCCGCCAGCGCGAACTGATCGCCGCGGCGATCGCGGCGGAGGCTGCGCGACGCGGCTATCCGGGGGTGACCCTGGACATCGAGCCGCTCCCCGAGAGTGCGTCACGTGCGTTCGACGCTCTGGTGGCCGCCGTCGCTGCGCGGCTGCACGAACAGCACGAGCGCCTGGCTGTGTACGTCCCGCGGCGGACCGCGGCAGGGGGCGATCATGCCTACGACTGGGCGAGCCTGCTTAGCAGCGCCGACCTGCTCATCGCCTCTGGATATGACGAGCATTCGGCGACCAACCGCCCGGGCCCGATCACGACTGCCGCCGGCTTCGAGGGCGTGCTCGACTACGCCGCGACACTGTCTCGATCACGGATCGTGCCAGCGATCGGCGCGTTCGGCTACGCCTGGCCCGTGCGCGGGGGGCCGGGACAGTTCATCTCCACGATCGCGGCCAATGCGCTACGCACGCAAACGGGTGCAAAGAAGCGCGGCGCCCGGGGTGACACAAGCTTCGTCGCCGCCGGATTCATCGTCCATTACCAGAACACTCCCGCGCTCATCGCACGCGCACGAGACGCCCGCGACCTCGGGATGCGCTGGCTTGCCTTGTTCTCGCTCGGACGCGAACCCGACGCATTCTGGGCTGGCATCACCACCGAACGGCAGATACGCGACGGCGGCTAACTCGGCGGAGAGCAACTCCCGTCGACCCGGACCCGCGTCTCCTCCGCGTTGCGTGGACAACGGCACCGGACCCAGCACTCTGATAAGAGCGAACGCACCGGTTTCAGGGGAAACACCCTTTCCCCGTGAGAAACCCGGTCGGTCACATCGTAGGTATGTGGTGCTCGTCTGAAGCCGGGGTTGCAAACCAACCCACTCGTTGGCGACCTCTTTAGTTCCGCGCCGTTTTGGTCGATAGGGGACTTAGTCGGGCGCGGGCAGGCGGAAGGAACTATTTCCCATGCACTTTGTCAAGACTACCGAAGCGGCAGCCCTGCTACAGGTGAGCCCGAGCACCCTCAGGGCATGGGAGCAACGGTTTGGTTTCCCTATCCCACAACGCTCGCCGGGCGGCCATCGGGCGTATCTCCACGCGGAAGTCGCGGCACTACGAACGGCCTTGGGGGGCGGCGCCTCTGTCGCCTCGGCGATAGCTCACGCTCGTGCCATGGTGGCGGCGGACAGCAACTCGCTGGTAAGGGCGCTGCTGGCCTACGATCGCGACCGTGCCGACCGCGCGATCGAAACAGCGCTGGCGCTTCGCTCGATCGAGCGCTCGGTGGAGGAGGTACTGCTCCCGAGCCTTGAGGAGATCCTAAGCAGCGCTGGGGCCGAGTCTGCTGTATGGGCGTTCTCCGCGCGATGGGCCGCCGACTGGCTGCGGCGAGCGATGTGCCTCGCGTCGCCCGCCGTTAGCCGCATAGCAGTCGTACTCGGCGATGGATCCGGGGACGAACTCGATATCGACGCCTTGTACATCCGAGCGCTTGAGCTGTTCTGCATGCGGGCTGGCCTCGACGTGTTGCGTCTTTCTACCCGGGCGGTGATTGGGGTTGGCGATGCTGCGTCTGTGCATCGGCCCAACGTAGTTGTCATGGCTGGGGGGCACACGGACGACGCCACCGTTGCGCGGTGGGCGTACCTCATCCGTCGCTCGGTCGGACCGATCCCAGTGGGGCTCTATCGCCGCGCCACAGCGGCGGGTGGCAGCGCGGTGCTGCCCCCGACACCGGGCGAGGCGCGAGTACGCCTGATGGAACTAGCCGACGTCGGCGCTTCAGCGCCACTTCGCGCACTGGCGTAGTAACGGTAGGCCGGGCCTATGCGTCCGGATGCGCATGCGGGCCAGCGCCGAAGGGCGGTCGGCTCCTGGGTCGAGCCCGAGCGCGCTAGCGTAAGGGTCGTGCCCGAGCTTCCCCAGCCATTGAAACCGCGGCTGCGCGGCGTGTTCCACCAATGGGCGTGCGCCGGCGCGGTGCCGCTCGGTCTCCTCCTCGTGGTGGTCGCTGGCTCCGCACGCGCCCGGATCGCGCTGACGGTGTACTCGGCCAGCCTGGTGGCGCTATTCGGGGTGAGCGCCCTGTATCACCGCATCAACTGGCGTTCGCTGGCGGGGCGTGACTGGATGCGCCGACTCGACCACTCGATGATCTTCGTGCTGATCGCCGGTAGCTATACGCCTTTCGCCGTGATGGTGCTCCACGGGCCGTTGGCGGTTGCGATCCTCATCGCGGTATGGGCAGGGGCCGCGCTCGGGGTCGTCTTCAACCTCGTGTGGAGGGACGCGCCGACGTGGTTGCGTGCCGCGCTCTATGTCGGGCTTGGCTGGATCGCGGTAGCGGTGGTGCCGCAGCTCGGAGCGGCCATCGGCCCTTGGGGTTTGACGCTGCTCGGCCTCGGCGGCGTTCTGTACACGCTCGGTGCCGTGGTTTACGCCCTCCGACGCCCCGACCCGGCGCCAACGGTCTTCGGATATCACGAGATCTTCCACATCCTCGTGATCGCTGCTGCGGTCCTCCAATACGCGGTCATCGCCCTCTGGATCGCGCCCGAATGAGCAGGGTGCAGTGCTGCGACGATGGCGATCCGATCGACCACCCGAGCGGCAATGATCGCAGTGGCGAACGTAACGAGCATGATCGACGCGTCGATCATGGCCCACGCTCGACCGCCAACTAAGCAAGACGAGACGCAACGCCACACGTCACAGCCGCGATGGTAGGTTGGCATCATGGCGAGGATTCCGGACTCCGCGCGCGCAGTACTTGAAGGACCTGCGCTTGCGCATCTCGTAACGCTCGAGCCTGATGGTCGTCCGCAGCTATCGATCGTCTGGGTCGGCGTGGATGGCGACGAGCTTGTCGCCGCGCATTTGCCCGAGCACCGCAAGGTCCGCAACATTCGTAGAGATCCCAGGGTGGCTCTTTCCGTTGAGGCGGGCACGCGGAACGAGATCGGGCTGGATGAATACATCGTTATCCACGGCAGCGCTCGCATCACGGAGGGCGGTGCCGCTGCCCTCCTCCAACAGCTAGCTCGGGTCTACTTGGGCCCCGATGTCAAGTTCCCGCCGATGGACGACCCACCCGCTGGATTCATCACCCACATCACCGTGGAGCGAGTGGGCGGCGTGGGTCCTTGGGCTCGGTGAACTAACGCGCCTCGACGCCAAGGGAAGACGAAAGCGGTCCGGGCCACACCGGCGGCTGTCTTGAACATCGCGTAGCGGGCCCCGCGCGGTTGCTCAGACGGCGGGCGGCTGATCGGTCGACTCGCGTCTACCGCCGACGAGCAGCCGCGGGAAACCCGCAGCCGAGGGTGGAGAACTACAGACGCTGGCACTGCAACGCGAGTGCAACCCTGTCCGGGCTAGAAATGGACCACGGCAATTTCGTGAACGACGGCTAGCAACACGGCCAGCGAGGTTTCGTCATAACGTATCTGACCGATGGAATACACCTATACGAAATCGCCGCCGAGCGCGTTGTGAAGAACTACGGATTGGCCGGCGGGCTCATCCGCTACGTCGTCATTAGAGATTGCGTCAGCGAAGCCATCTGCAAGGTAGACGAGTTACAGTTGGCCGCATTGTCTGCGGTACGGTGATCACGCTAACCGGCACCGTGCTAGTTCGTCAGGCATAGTAGTCTCCCGTCGTCGAGTCGCCGACGACCTGTGTCGCAACCTGAGCGTCTTGGCTGGACCGAGCCGGACGTGTGCTTTCGCTCTCGGGGCCGCAGCGCCACCAGCCATTTAGCTGGCGACACACCAGGCTCGAACTCGGCGTCGACTGGCTCCTGGCCGGCGCCTCGGCTCGCTACCGCAACTGGGCGCTTTGTATCGGTGCTCGCGGTTGGGTGCGCCGAACCGCGTCGATCGGTCTTCAGTAGATATCCCGGAGGGGAGTCAGCCGATCGCACGGTTGTGCGCGGCGCCCGGAAGGAGTTAGAAATGACGGATTCGACGATCTCGGAGGTGAGGAGATGAGAAATGCGCGAATGACCGACGCAGCAGGGGTGGGTGATCAGATCGAAGCGCGCGGACTGCATGGTCGGCCGTCGCGGCGCGGGAAGGTAGTCGAGCTGCTCGGCAGCGCGGACCACCAGCACTATCGTGTTCGGTGGGATGACCAGCACGAGTCGTTCGTTTACCCAAGCGATGGCGTGATCATCACAACGCGGGCGACTGGCCGAGGTGCGCTGGCCGAAGAGAGTGACTAGCTGACAGCGCCCCGCGTGGGCCGGGGATCCGTGGCTGATCCCCAACGGCGGGTTCGCCGTGGTCTTCGGGCCGCGTTGCTGGGTGTGGGGACTAGCCTAGACTTGTTGTCGAGGTCCTAGCGACGTGTGCGGCTCATCGCGACTGGCGTAGACGGCTGCCGCATGTCCTCCACGGAAGGCATGGGGATCACCTGTCTCTGCACGCGGTCCGAAGGCCGGGTGTGCGATCGTGAGGGTCGTGATGTGACCAACGGCGAGCGGAGCAAGCGCATGAGTGCGGGCAAGATTGGCCAGCTGGAGCAAGGATCGGGGAAGAGGGCCGATGGATTGGCGAGCCGGAGCACGCTGACCGTGATCGACAACCGCACGGGGGAGCGGTTCGAGTTGCCGATCGACGACGGCGCGGTTCGCGGCTCGGAGCTCGGGCGGCGGGCGGATGGGCTCGCGCTGTACGACCCGGGCCTTTCGAGCACGGCGGTGTGTCGCAGCGCGATCACGCACATCGATGGGGAGGCGGGGGTCCTCCAGCACCGCGGCTACCGGATCGAGGCGCTGTGCGAGCGCTCGAACTTCCTCGAGCTGGCGTATCTGCTGATCAACGGGGAGTTGCCGACCGCGAGACAGTACGCGTCGTGGCTGCACGAGATCGGGACCCGCAACTTCGTCCACGAGAACGTCAAGGGCTTCATCGAAGGATTCCGGTATGACGCGCGCCCGATCGCGATGGTGGCTGCGTCGGTGGGTGCGCTCTCCAGCTTCTATACCGACGCCGACCAGGTGTACGACGAGCAGGCCCGAGAGCTGCAGGTGGTCCGCCTACTAGCGAAGTTGCCGACCTTGGCGGCCTTCTCCTACCGCCACCTGCAGGGGCTGCCGTACGTGCACCCCGAGGACCACCTCAGCTACACGGGGAACTTGCTGTCGATGATGTTCCGGATGAGCGAGCTTCGCTACACCCCGGACCCGGTGGTCGAGCGCGCGCTGGACGTGCTGCTGATGCTGCATGCCGACCACGAGCAAAACGCTTCCACGACCGCCGTGCGCGCGGTCGGGTCCACGCATGTGAATCCATACGCCGCTGTCGCCGCCGGTGTCACCGCGCTTTCGGGACCGATGCGCGGGGGAGCCGCCCAGGACGTGCTGACGATGCTGAGAGGGATCGGATCGCCCAGCCAGGTCCCCGAGTTCCTCGCGCGCGTCAAGTCAGCGCACGAACGGCTGCTGGGCTTCGGCCATTGGGTCTACAAGACCTACGACCCGAGGGCGCGTGTGCTCCGCCGGCAGCTCGAGCAGCTCTACGAGCAGCGCCGACCCGACCCGTTGTTCGCGGTCGCCGACGAGCTCGAACAGCGAGTGCTGCACGACGAGTACTTCACCTCCCGCCGGCTGTACCCAAACCTCGATCTGTACTCCGGCCTCACATACGAGGCGCTCGGCATCGCGCCGCCGATGTTCCCGGTCATGTTCGCGCTCGCCCGCAGCGCCGGATGGCTCGCGCAGTGGGTCGAGATGGTCAAGGACCCTGAGCAGACGACGTTCAGGCCGCGTCAGCTGTACACAGGCGCGCTCGACCGCGAGTACGCGGAGGTCGGCGAGCGCGGCTGAGCGCCGGCCCCTCCCGGCGGCGAGCTATCTGGCGATTGCACCATGAGCCTCGCGGGAGCGGCGAGACTGGCGCAACCATACGAGCATGCGGGTGTCTGCCAAGGCGGGAGGCGTGCTCCTGTCGGGTGGAGCGATAGGGCTTGATCGGAGGTGGCGCCTTCGGCGCCGATCGGCGCGCGACTGCCCCTCGGCGCGGATAGCGATAGCCTCGGCGCGGCGCGCGGCAG
>Ga0335077_10009927_pt1 | contig 11829 bp, 11 predicted proteins | sample Lox_Sample_31_FD_207151 | JGI IMG/M metagenome (GOLD analysis project Ga0335077, IMG submission 207151) | Soil microbial communities from Loxahatchee National Wildlife Refuge, Florida, United States - Lox_Sample_3.1 | ecosystem: Environmental > Terrestrial > Soil > Wetlands | place: USA...
GCTGGCGGCGGCTCCCTACCCTGCCGATAAGGCTCCCGCGGACGTGGTTCTTTCGACGATGCAGACGGAATTGAACCGCGCAAAAACAGACCTGGCAAAGAGCGATCCTGCGCCCTACTTCCTCAGCTACACGGTGTACGACCAAGAGCAGATCGTGATCGCGGCATCGTATGGGGGATTGCTTTCTGACGCGACGCTAAAGCGGCGATCAGCCGACGTCACAATGCGTGTGGGCACGCCGCAACTGGACAATACGCACGGACAGAGCCGGTCGAGCGGCATGACTTCTGGGGCTTTGCCGTTGAATGACAATGTCGACGCCGAGGCGCGCAGCTTGTGGGAGCTCACGGATCGCGCCTATAAACGCGCCGCTCCGGCATACCTGAACGTGAAGACGAACACCGCAGTCCAGGCGGAGGAGGAAGACAAGTCTCCTGATTTTTCGAAGGAAACCCCTACGGTTCACGTGGGCACCAGGGAAAAGGAGGCGCCGTTCGACCGGAAGGCCTGGGAAGCGGAAGTGAGGCGGCTTTCGAGCGCTTTCCGGAAATATTCCGATGTGTATTATTCGACGGTGGTGTTGCAGGCCTCTTCCTCGAACTCCCGGATGGTCTCGAGCGAGGGAGCGGCGATTGCCACGCCAAGCGCTTCCGTGCGGCTGGTGATCGAAGCACAGACGCGCGCCGAAGACGGAATGGATCTTCTGCGCGTGGAGACCTTTCAAGCTCCTTCCTCCGTCGGATTGCCCCCGGAGGCGGAACTGATGGGCAAGATCGAGAAGATGGCGGCGGACTTGAAGGCCCTGCGGGACGCACCCGTGGCGGAACCGTATGACGGGCCGGCTTTATTGAGCGGGCGTGCAGCGGCGGTTTTTTTCCATGAGGTCCTCGGCCACCGCCTGGAAGGGCACCGTCAGCGCGACGAAGACGAAGGACAGACGTTCACCAAAAAGGTGGGCCAGGAAGTGCTGCCCACGTTTATCAGCATCGCAGACGATCCGACGACCCAGGAAGTGGCAGGCGTGAAGCTTGCGGGGACGTACTCCTACGACAGCGAAGGAACACCGTCGCAGCGAGTGGAAGTCATCCAGAATGGCGTGTTGAGAAATTTCCTGATGTCACGGATGCCGATCAAGGGCTTCGACAAATCGAACGGGCACGGACGCAATGAGCCGGGACGCATGCCGACAGGACGGCAAGGAAACCTGATCGTGTCGACCAACAAGAGCACTCCCCAAGCGGAGATGCGGCAGAGGCTGATCGATGAAGTGAAGAAGCAAGGGAAACCCTATGGTTTGTACTTCGACGACATTCAGGGTGGCTTCACGCTGACGACACGGTCGCTACCGCAAGCGTTTCAGGTGCTGCCGGTCATCGTGTACAAGGTTTACCCCGATGGGCGGCCGGATGAATTGGTGCGGGGCGTCGACATCGTGGGCACCCCGCTGGCGGCGTTGACACGGATTATCGCCGCGGGCGACCAGGAACACGTATTCAATGGGGTATGCGGCGCGGAGAGCGGCAACGTGCCGGTGTCTGCGGTGGCACCGGCGATGCTTTTCAGCGAGATGGAAGTGCAGAAGCGCGCTCACGGACACGAGCGGCCACCGATTTTGCCGGCTCCCGGCATAGAGAGTGCGGAACCAGTGAAAGATGCGGCCAACACAGCGGAGGCGACGCCATGAGGGAAGCTGTGACTTCTTTTCGAATGGCACTGGTCATCCTGCCCATTCTGAGCGGGCTTGCGACTGTTCCTGCAGTTGCAAAAGCAGATGATTCGCCGAAAGCAAGCATGGCAACAGTGGCTGCGCACGAAGCGGCCAAGGGCGACGTCCTGCTCGAAGCACTGCTGACGGAGTTAGACCGTTCCAAGGCACAACTGAAGATGGACCAGGTGCAGCCGCCTTATTACATCGAGTATCGTGTGAATGATGTGGATGACTTCAGTGCTGACGCCGCGTTTGGGGCTGTGCGGCAGAGCGAGCGGTCGCACTTGCGAGTATTACGGGTTGTGGTACGGATCGGAGATTACAAGCAAGACAGCTATTACAACCGAGGGCTGGGCAGCGCTTCCATTCTTCCACTCGATAACGATCCCATTGCGCTGAGACGCCAAATCTGGCTGCTGACCGACGAGGCTTACAAGTCGGCTGCAGACGCGTATGCGGAAAAGCTCTCCGCGCTGAAACAGTTCACTCCGGATCCAAATCCCGTGGACGATTTTTCCCGAGCGCCGGTCGTCTCCATTGTCGGTGACATGGTGGCTCTCAAGCTCGACCAGAAGGAATGGACCAAGACGCTGGAAGAAGCGACGAATCTCTACCGGCAGTATCCCGAGGTACAAATCGTGTCCGCGACGGCGCGCTTCACTTGTGTGAATGAGTATTTTGTGAACTCCGAAGGGACCATTGTGCGGCAGGGACGTGCAACGGCGACGGTGACGTTGAACGGATCGACACAGGCGGCGGACGGGATGCGGCTGACGCGCAATCCGTTCTGGACCGAGGAGAAACCGGAAGAATTGCCCTCGCGCGAGGAGCTGTTGAAAGAGTCGAGGAAGATGCTCGACTCCTTGAAAGCGCTGCGGGAAGCGCCGATCGTCGAAGAATCGTATCGAGGGCCGGTTTTGTTCGCTCCAGACGCGGCGGACGACATCGTGGCGTCCCTGGTCGGTACAAACGTACTTGGGCGGAAACCGCAACTGGGACGACCGAACCGCACGACAGGGGCGTTTGCGACCAGTTACAAAACCCGCGTGCTGCCCAAGTTTGTCACCGTGGTGGACGATCCCACGATGAAAACGTTCAGCGGAAAACCGTTGCTGGGAAGTTATGACGTGGACAGCGAAGGCGTAAAGGCACAGTCGGTGACTCTGGTCAACTCCGGCACTCTGGAGAGCTATCTGGGGGGGAGACAGCCGATCCGGGACTTCCCTGTGTCGAACGGCCACGGCCGCGCGAACCCGGGTGGCGCGCCGTTCCCGAACCTGGGTGTGCTGTTGGTGAAAAGCGCGGAACCCGAGACCTCGAAAGCGCTGACCGATCAGATGAAGCAGATGGCCGGAGAGCAAAACAAAGCCTTCGGGTACCGAGTGGACACTCTGGGACCGGGGAACTCGCCGCGATTGCTCTACCGCGTGTACGTGAAAGACGGCCACGAAGAGCTAGTGCGGGGGGCGGTGTTTAACGAACTGGACGTGCGCGCCTTGCGGAACGACCTGACGGCCGTTGGCAATGACCCGTTGGTGAGCAACCGCGTGAGCGGCTTGCCGCAGACGGTTATCAGCCCCTCGCTGCTATTCGACGAATTGGAAGTGAAGCGAGCGGACACCACGAAAGAAAAACTGCCTGAGTATCCCGCGCCGGAGTTGAACAAATAAGGTATGACACTGCGCGAGCGAGTCGAGTGGCTGAGCCGGATGGCGTTTCTGGTGTTCATTCTGGCATCAGCTGCATTTTTGAGTGCGATTAGCGCGATGCGTATCGCCGTTCACGGGCGCGAAGTAACCATGCCGAACCTTGTGGGGAAAGACGTGGGCGAAGCGAGCCGCGCCTTGCGTTCCAAGGGGCTGCTGTTGCGCGTCGCTGACCGGGTGTACAGCGATGTGCCCATCAATCAGGTGGTCCGGCAGACGCCTCCGCCTGGAATGCTGATGAAGGTATCGCAGCAGGCGCACGTGGTGCTGAGCCTGGGACAGCGGCAATTGGAGATTCCTTTGCTCGAGGGTAGTACGTTGCGCGTTTCGCGCATCCAGCTATTGAGAGCCGGGCTGCAGGTGGGCGAGGTGTCGACGGTGACGCTGGCCGATCGGGCGAGCGACACGGTCGTGCAGCAGAGCCCGAAGCCGGGAAATGGGGCGGCGACGCCGCGCGTGGATATGCTCGTGTCCGCGGGACCGAAGGAAACTGCGTATGTCATGCCGTATCTTCTTGGGCTCGACGAGATCGAAGCGAAACGCAGACTGGATCTGGCGAACCTGCATCGCAAAATGAATTATGTGACTGCGCCGGAATGGCCGCACGGTGCGGTCATCGATCAAACGCCATTGGCGGGGACGCGCATTACCACGAGCACGGATGTTCAACTGACGGTTGCGAATTGAGCGTGGCATTCGCGCTCCCACATTCCCCGCCTAGAATCAGGGCAGCTACGAAGGAGGCGGCATGAAGTGCTTACTTTCCAGTCTGGCAGCCCTAGGCTTTCTGATCTTTTGTGCAGTGGATGACGCGCAAAAGCCAATTCAAGTGGACGTGGATCTGGTGAACGTGGCGTTCACGGCCAGGGACGCGAACGGAGCGCTGATCGGGAATTTGCGCAGGGACGACGTGGAGGTGTACGAGGACGCCGTTCCGCAGAAGATCGAATTTTTCGCCAAAAGCACGGACCTGCCTCTGACGCTCGCTTTGATCATGGATGTGAGCGGCAGCCAGGAACACTTTGAGAAGAAGCATCACAAGGACCTGGAGGTTTTTCTGAAAGAAGTGCTCGGGCCAAAGGATCGCGCTTTCATGGTGTGTTTTGGAAACCACTTGAGGCTGGCCAGCGATTACACGAATTCCGCCGAAGAGATCCTGGACAATTTCCATGACTTCGACAAGGGAAAGCGGCATTTTCCCGAGATTGGGCCGGAGGAGGAGCGGGAGCTGGGCACGGCGTTTTACGATTCGATGTATTACAGCGTCACCGAGAAACTCGCGCGGGCCGGCGGCCGCCAGGCCATCCTGATGTTCAGCGACGGAGAGGACAATTCCAGTTCCATCAATATGATGACAGCCATCGAAGCGGCCCAGGCGGCCAACGTGATCTTCTATGGCATCCGCTACACGGAGATAGACAAGCACGGTGTTTTGAATGCCCGGAACAAGTATGGAATCAGCGTAATGGAGCGGATCGCGAAAGAAACGGGTGGGGCACACATCGACGCGCAAAGGACGGACCCGCACACCTATTTCCGGCAGATCGCGGAAGAGTTGCGAACATCGTATGAACTTGCCTATTACCCCACGGACAGGGCCAAGGACCAGACGTTCCGGAAGATTGTGATCAAGCCGAAGCAGACGGGCATAAGGATTCGTTCCAAGACGGGTTATTTTTCGCGGTAACGGAGATTCGAGGCGAAGAGCGGCCGACCTCCCTGGCCGGGCCCCGACGACAGGCAAAAGGCAGGCCCTGAGTAAGGAAGATGGCGGCGTAAAGCCGCCGCCACAGGGTTCAGATGGTGCAGACATGGGGCGCAGTCTTTCAGGACTAAGGGCAAACGCCGCTACGCCCCTGCGAAGACCAACCCTACTGGGCGGCTTGCTTCTTGTGCAGATCGAGGCAGACGGAGATGGCGGTGTTTGGATCAACCGCGCTGCCGCCACCTTCGACGTGCTGGACGATGCCGTTCCTGTCGATGACGATGTTGGCGCGAAGAGCCCACTGGTAGCCCTCACCCTGGACATCATAGTTTTTGAGGATGCCGTAGGCAGTGAGCATCTTGTGGTTCATGTCGCTGAGGAGGGGAAACTTGATACCGAACTCTTTGGCGAAGGCCTTGTTGGCTGCGGGACTATCCATGCTCACACCGAAAACCACCGTATCGTTCGCATCAATCTTGCCGGAATCCAGTCCAGACTGGACCGCCTGGAGTTGCTTCGTTCAACCATCGGTGAAGGCGAGGACGTAGACGGCGAGGAAGACGTTTTTCTTTCCGCGAAAGTCGCTCAGCTTCACGGTTTTCCACTCATTACTGAGTAGCGTGAAGTCCGGAGCGGTGTCCCCGACCTTAAGAGTAAGTTTGGGAACTTCGTCCTTCTTCTGAGGTTGGGCCGGAATTGGCGCGAGCGGCGGCACAAAAGCAAACAAGAGTGCAGAGGCAAGCATGCGTTTCATCATCTCCTCCAGAAATAAAGGAAAGGCTTGGGCCGAAGAATAATAACCGGGAGACGAGTGGGAACGAAGAGAAAAATGAGAATCGGAGTGGAAGAGTGTGTCAACGCGGCAGGCAGGAGCAGGGCTATCGCTGATCGAGCTGAGATGGGGGGACCTCGGGAAAGTGGCAGCCTGTCTGCCGCACTCCAAGGAGAAGGACGGCCCGCCACAGACCACCGCCCTGCATGGGCAAGATGGCGGCGTAAAGCCCCCGCTACAGGTGCTGAGATTGTGCGGACATGGGGCCAGCGTTGCGACCCCCCTGCGCAGAAGTGATCGCTAGCGCAGGTAACCCCAGTTGTGGAGTTTGTCGGAGTCTTCCACCCAACGGTCGCCGATGTCGGTGCGGTAGTACATGTTGGGGATGAGAATGTTTTTGATGCGGGAGTAGGCCTGGAGTTGCGCCTGCTTCATGGTCTGGCCAAGACCCACGACAATAAGAACGACGCCGGAAGTTCCCGCGACGAGCCACTGCTGGTTGACGATTTTCACGTCTTCGATGTGGATGCCTTCATTGATGGGCCGACGGAAAACGATGGCAGCATTTTTGCTAAAAGACTCGAATGTGGCTTCGTCGTCGAAGGGAAACGGGGGAACGACGATGCGCACGCCAACCTGGAAGCCGCTGCGCGTGCGCCATTTCGGCTCCTGGCCGTTGGCGAGTTCCCAGAAGAAATCGCTGATGGGCGTGAGAATGCCCTCCTGCTGAATGCTGATGGTCGGATAGCCGAATCGGGAGGTGAATTCGAGCGGATAGATGCCGTTGTTGTTCACGATGCAATTCACGTCGATATAGCCGACGTAACCTTCCTCGGCAAGCTTCGGCTCCATCTTGAGAAGCGTGCGGTTGAAGAGCGCGTTCGGCTCGCTCCAGAACATGGCAGTGCCCATTTCGCCGGTCGGCGGGCCGACTTCTCCGGGAAAGAGCTTCTTGTGTTCGAAATTGATGTTGATCGGGGTGATGAACTTCTTGCCGTTGAAAAAGGCGCCGACTGCTACCTCCACGCCGTTGATGCGGCGCTGCAACTGGAAGACTTTGATTTCCTCCGAGAAGGCCCGCTTGTAGGCTTCCAGCATCCCGATGACGTCGTTGCCATCTTCTTCTTCGCCGACGAAGAGCCGGCGCTTCACGTTTTGCGCTTCGCCGCTGGGCTTGATGACGTAACGGTCTGGATTTTTCTTGACGAACTCGATGGCCGGATCGAAAGAATCGAAATCCTGGTAAGGAATGATGGTGACGCCGGCTTTCTTCAACTCTTCCTGGCCGAAAGAGCGATCGTCTTCGAGATTGTCGGTGTAGGTGGTGCCGCCGATGACAGGCTTGCCGGCGAGACGCAGGGTTTGCGCCTTAGTGCCCTGGCCGAGGGTATCGTCGAAAACGACGATGTCGGCCCACTTCACATCTTTCTCATAGTCGCTGGATTTGGGAACGAAGCCGTCGGCGATGTCGCGTTCCTTTTCATTCTCGACGTAGTAGCGGACCTCGTGACCCTCCTTGACGACTTGCCAGGCGATGTCGCCAATCAGACTGGAGAGCGAAGCAAAAAGGAATTTTCGTTTTTCCATGAGTGAGGCCTTTCCCCTCCGGAGCGAAAGGCATGGGAGCATTGTAGTTAGAGAAGAGAAGAATGGATATGACAAAACGATGAAAAGCCGTGGAGCGTGATTTGTGAAGAAGTGTGAGGGGTGTGGGGATGCAGGCCACCCGGACGACGGCCGATCGCATCCCAGCGAACGGCGGGCGCCCGGTCGGAGGGGCAAATATCCGGCGACACCTGTCCCGAAGTTCAGGTTATACTGTGAATGTTAACCCGTGGTCGGGGGCCACCACTCTAGCAGCTGCCTCGGCCCGCGAGCCGTTCGCAAAGAGAGGTGAGGATTGCGGCAAATTCCGCTTCTTCTGATGTGTGCACTCATGCTGTTGGTCTCCAGCCAGTGCTCCGCCCAGATTATCTTCCACAAGAAGAAAAAAGTGGATAAGTCCACGGAGGCCTCGAACACGGCCGAGCCGGATAAACTCCTCTACGACAAAGCGATGGAAGACATCAAGCACGGGAGACATGAGGTAGGCCGCCTGGGCTTGCAGACGCTGATTAACACCTATCCCGACAGCGAATACCTGGCCAAGGCCAAGCTGGCGATCGCCGATTCCTACTTCAAAGAAGGTGGGACCTCCAACATCACGCAGGCCATCGCGGCGTACAAAGATTTTGATGTTTTCTTCCCGTTCCTGCCTGAGGCCGCTTACGCACAGATGCAGGTGGCCATGGCCAACTATAACGAAATGGCCAAGGCCGACCGCGATAACACGCATGCGAAGGACGCGGAAGAGGAGTTTCAGACCTTTTTGCAGAAATACCCCAAGGATCCACTGGTGCCGAACGCGGAACAGCATCTCCGGGAAGTCCAGGAGATTCTCGCCGAGGGGCAATATCGAATCGCTTACTACTACTACGTGAAGGGAGATCGCCGCGCGGCCGCCGGACGCCTGATTCCGCTTGTCAAGCGTTACCCGCTTTACAGCAAGTCGGACACTTCACTATGGATGTTGGGAGACATTTTCGAAAAGAGCGAACGCAAAGACGTCGCGGGCTATTATTACGCGCAGATCGTCAGGAATTATCCATTGTCTCCCCGTGCGGGCGCTGCCAAGGACAAATTGAAGGATTTTAAGATGCCTATTCCTCAACCGGACCCCAAGGCTGTGGAATGGATGACCGCGGAGCAGAACACACCGCGAACGCATGAGAGCATTGTTCACAAGCCGCTCGGACTGTTCCATTCAGGCCCCGATGTGCACATGGCGGCCGCTCACGGTCAGCCGAATCTGGAACCGGAAAGCGAAAGTATGGCCGGCATCGACATCCTGAAAGGCGGCGGGCAGACTGGCATGGGAACGGGAGGCGGCAAAACGGGAATCGTAGCCACGGTGAAGCCGGGCGAGACCGCGCCTGCGGGATCTTCGGGGACGGGGGCGGCAGAGGACGTGAATTCAAATACGACAGGCGACGCGGCGGCTGCGAGTGACCCGCAAGGTGGAACTACCGATGCGGCAGCGCCTGCTGATGGCGCGGCCCCAGCTGCTGCGCCAGCGGACAGTTCGAACTCGGCAGATAATGCCAAGACGAACAGTACGCAGTCGGCAACGCAAACCAGCAATACGAACCAAAAAGAGTCCAGCAGCAAGAAGAAGGGATTGAGGAAGATAGTGCCCTGGTAGCAAGCCCCGGCCGAAACGAACTCAGGAAAAGGCCAAGGGGGTGCGACGATTCGCACCCCTTGTCCTTTGGGGCAGGTTTATGTATTGGAACGCACCATGTTTACTTCCGACACAGGGGCATGTGGCTGCAATTGACGCCCCCGGGGCCGGGTGGTCCAATTAAGTTTGAATCTCAGGTGTGGGGTAGCGTGTGCTGCCCGGAGGACGTTCGGTGGCCAAGATACTGGTTGCGGACGACAATAGTAACATCCAGAAGATGGTTGGGTTGGCCCTGAAGGATCAGGGCATTGACGTCGTCGCTGTGGGCAATGGGGAAGCCGCCGTACGGAAGATTTCGGATGTTCATCCGGACCTAGTTCTAGCCGATGTATTCATGCCGGTGCGTAACGGATATGAGGTCTGCCGGTATGTAAAAGAAGATTCTGCCCTTTCGCACATTCCCGTCATTCTGCTCGTTGGCGCGTTCGATCCTCTGGATGAACAGGAAGCCCAGCGGGTGGGCGCCGACGGGGTCCTAAAGAAGCCATTCGTTCCTCCCGATCCGCTGATTTCCATGGTGAAGTCCGCGTTGACACGCGCGGGTGTGCCGCTCGGACCCTCGCCCGCAGCAGAGAAGCCAGCGGCCGCGCCAAGCCGCAGCCCGGCGGAGGTTTTGAGCCCGGGTTTTACGTCGAAGCTCACGGCGCTCTCACCCGAGAGGATTCCCGAAGCGACACCGGAACCCTTGGAGGAATTTGCCCCTCCTCGCGAACAGGTGAAGATCGCCGCGGGACAAGAACCGTTGGCCTTTGGGAGTTTGCTGGATACGAAGGCAGAGGAAGATGAGCCGGCGGTGTTCTCCTCGAAGCCGATGATCGAACTGGCGGATCAACGGAAATGGTCGGACGAGCCGGCCGATGTCCCGGAAGAAGAAGACGAAGAAGACTCGTCGAAGGGCGGATGGCGCCCGGGGGCACTGGACGAGGAGATGGAGCGCGCAGCCTCATCGACAAAGGCACAGACCGATTGGCGGGAGGAGGCATTCCATGGCAGCGCCCCCACGAAAAGCAATGCTCCGCCCCATTGGCCGACCACAGTGGAGCACGTCGAAGCAGCGGCTTTGCCGACCACGGCTGTTTCCACGATGGAGAGGAAGCCTGAGGGAGGCGCGGTTCCGTTTGCAGGAGATGCCTGGGCAGCGGCGATGGCCGCGGGGGTCGAAGAGAAGATTGCGGAAATGAAGGAGTCGGAAACGGCGGCTCCCCAGGCGGAAGTTGCCTCCCACAGCGAAACGAAATCGCCAAAGGAGTTGCCCGGCACCATGGCGGCTTCGCTGGAGAGTGTTGCGCCGGAAGCGCCGGCTGCTTTGGAAGAGGTGAAGTCGACAGAGCCTGCAAACTGGGCGGCTATTCCCGAGAGTTCGTGGGAAGTGGAGGCGAAACGTGCTTCCATGCTGGCGTCCACATGGGACGTGCCAGCGCCCCCGTCACCTGAAGAGACTCGGGAAGTATCGTCGGTTGGGCCGGCAACCGAACAGGCCTTCGTTCATACCGAAGCGCCCGTCGAAGCATCTGCGCAACAGCCAGTCGAATACGTGGAAGCCCCGGCAAGCGAGACACCTGCGGAGCCCGTCCCGGCAGTAACAGAACCCAAGAATTGGGCGAGCGCATGGGAAACGCCGGTTGTTTCGCCTGCGATGCCTGCCGTCGAAGAGGCGCACCCTGAGCCGGCGCACCACGAAGAGCACGTGCCCGAGCATTCCCCAGCACACAATGCTCTTGCTGAGCCGGATATGGACGCCCTTGTGGCAAAAGTGCTGGGCAAGATGAGCCCGGACGTATTGCAGAAAGTAACGCGGGAAATTCTGAAGCCGGTGGTTGAAGCGATCATCCGGGACGAACTAAACCACAAAAATTCCTGACGAGTCCCCTCGGAAATTCCAGAGCCCGTGATTTTCGTCGTAAGGCAAAAGGTGCCCGTCGAGCGCCTAATTTCCTGCGGACGTTTCTTCCTTGGCTTTGCCGAGTCGGCGCCTGATCTCTAAAGCCTGTACAGGTGAGAAAGAGAGAGTTCCTTTTTGGGCCTTGGCTAGATTCCCTTGATCCCAACGCGCCCGCATGAGCCCGCTTTCCGAATGCGAGTTGGTTCCCAGCAAAAGGTGTCCAAGTTCATGAGCCATTGCGTCGCCCAGAATCACCGCGGCGAGAACCCCACTAGTGCTCTCCAGTTTGATCACTGGCTCATAAAAAGGCCCGACTTGCATCCCACCCCATCCGATGAGGAGAACGATATGCCGACGGTCGTCACGTCGACGCCCCGCGAAACTTTCAAGATTCGAAGATGAAGGTGCTTCGGAAAGCGCGATTCCGAACAGATTGCTGACGAGACCTGGTCCGGGGTCTCTGGAAGACAGTCCAGCCAAATGACCTGTATACCTGTTTGGCGGAAGATGCGATTGGCCTCGAACTCCGCCCGCGCCATTGCGCTGGAAGTCACACCGACTTCATTAAAGACCGAGACATGAAGGGCCGGAGGGGAGCTGGCGACAGACTCGGCGGCCAGGAATGGTGGCAACGAAGGGAAAATTTTAACCCTAACAGGGCGACAATCGTCGAAGAGTTCATGGCGGCACCTCTCGATGTCGCCCGAAGTTGCCGTGCGTACCCTGGTATCTCAATGGTGGGCATCTGAAGCGGGGCTTGGTCCGAGTCGATTTGA